>Ga0194136_1001204_pt1 | contig 12922 bp, 9 predicted proteins | sample TARM_MetaG_T3A_1_FD_134023 | JGI IMG/M metagenome (GOLD analysis project Ga0194136, IMG submission 134023) | Freshwater microbial communities from Pennsylvania, USA, analyzing microbe dynamics in response to fracking - TARM_MetaG_T3A_14 (version 2) | ecosystem: Environmental > Aquatic >...
AGGTGTTTTAGACTTTTTAAGATTATTGTTCTATTTGTTGATAACGGTCCTGAGTTTTTCACATGTTTTTTCCAAATCTCTGGTCAGTACAGCGAGATCCTCTCGCTTCTCATCCAGAAAGGACCCCTTTATCCCGATCCCCGGAATAGCCAGTAGATTGCCTAACTCATTATGGATGTCGTCCAGATTGTCTTTTAATTTATTGATCTGATTTTTGGTATCAATCCGATTTTTAATGCCATCTACCATTACGGTTTCATTATCAAGATCGTATTCGGAAACATCCTCGACTACGGTGCAATCAAATCCCAATGTGTTTTTTGCTGTATCGGCAAAGCTTTTCTTCGCTTCTTCTTCGCCGTGAACCAGGAAGATTTTCTTGGGTTTTTCTTTAAATCCGGACAACCACTTCAGTAGATCATTTTTATCGGCATGGGCAGAGAATCCTTCCAGAAAATAGATTTCAGCATTTACTCGGATCCGTTCTCGCAAAATTCTAATATATTTTTCCCCGCTGGTGATGGCCCGGCCAATGGTCCCCTCGGCCTGGTACCCGGCAAAAACAATACTTGATTGGGGTTTCCAGAGGTTGTGTTTTAAATGATGTTGTACCCGGCCAGCATCAGCCATGCCGCTGGAAGAAATAATGATCTTAGGTGATGTATTCTCGTTTAAGGCCTTAGACTCATCAATGCTTTTTGTAAAACTTAAATTTCTGAAATAGAAAAGTTCATCCCCTTTTTTGATCCGTTCCTTTATATAGTCATTGAAGTAATGGGCATTTTTGCGGAAAATTTCAGTCGCATCGGTGGCCAGTGGACTGTCAACATAGACCTTGACCTTATCAAGCTGATTCTGATACAGCTCGTGGTTATCATAAAACACTTCCAGCTCATGAATCAGATCCTGGGTTCGACCCAGAGCAAAAGCCGGTACTACCACGGTCCCCCCCCGAGCAACGGTTTTAAAAATGATATCAAGAAAACGCTTCCCACTTTCCCACCGGGTTTCATGGGTGCGATCTCCATAAGTCGTTTCCATGATTAGATAATCTGCCTCAGCGATCAGAGTCGGATCATTTAACATCCTTTGATTACTTGCTCCAATATCCCCTGAGTAGACCAGCTTAGTGGTTTTTCCGCCTTCCGCAATCCAAATCTCGATGATTGCAGCCCCCAGGATATGGCCTGCTTCATTAAGCCGGATCCTGATCTGGGGATTAACCTGAAAACACTGTCCGTATGCCACCGGGAAAAAATACTGGATGCAGCGGGCGGCATCTTCCTGGGTATAAAGAGGCGAAACCAGCGGCTGTCCGGAACGTGCTGTTTTCTTGTTAATCCATTTAGCATCCGTTACGTGAATATAGCCGCTGTCCTGAAGCAAGATATCAGCGATCTCCGCTGTTGCCCCGGTACTGTAAATCTGCCCGCTGAATCCCTGTTTAACAAGTAAGGGAATCCGACCACAATGATCAATATGGGCATGACTCAAAATGATAAAATCGATCTCTTTCGGGTTGAAGTCAAACGCCTGATTATTTAGCTCTTCCAGAGCTTCGCTGCCCTGAAACAAACCGCAGTCCAGGAGGAATTTACAGTGCTCGGTAGTCACAAGATGGCAGGAACCAGTGACAGATAGTGCTGCTCCTAAAAATTTAATTTTCATTTTCTTTCTCCTGTTCTTTTTTTCAATTAAAACAAATTTTTTAACTCAATAGCCTTGCGTATGCCAGCCATCAATCTTTATCATCTTTTCTATCTTTTAACCCTTTACTTTATAGATATCCAAATTACTAAAATTTACGCAGATAATGACGATAAAAATACCTGGAGCAAAATTAAGTGTCACTTTTTTTGACCTGATCTTATTTTTTAAGCCTTATTGAAGTAAGTTGGCCCTGATCGAATTAATCATCCTCAACACTGATCGAAAGCAAATGATTGATAAATTGCTGAGCAGTTCGACCAGAAATCCCACCATGCTGTAGTTCCCATTTATTGGCTTCCTGAGAAAGAACTTCTTCAGATATCTCAAGACCTTCTCGCTTGGCCAGCTCCGCCACAATTTTAAAATATTGTTTCTGACTGGGACGTTCGTAAAAAATGCTGACCCCAAAGCGATTCACAAGCGACAGTTTTTCTTGCATCGTGTCTGACCGGTGGATATCCCCGTTTGCTTCCAGATCATTTCGGTCATTCCAGGTTTCCCGAATCAAATGGCGTCGATTTGAGGTAGCATAAATCAAAATATTATCCGGTTTTGTTTCCACACCGCCTTCAATAACTGCTTTGAGAAACTTATATTCGATCTCAAATTCCTCAAAGGAAAGATCATCCATGTAAATAATAAACCGATAGTTCCGGTTTTTTATCTGGGCAATGACATTTGATAAATCTCGAAATTGATGCTTGTAGATTTCAATCATCCGCAGTCCCTGATGATAGAATTCGTTGACGATAGCTTTGATACTGGTGGACTTCCCGGTACCACTATCCCCGAACAACAACACATTGTTTGCTTTTCGCCCTTCGACAAAGGCCTTGGTGTTTTCGACAAGCTTTTGTTTCTGACTTTCGTATCCAACCAGATCTGCCAGCATGACCTTATCCATGTTATTGATCGGATTAAAAATTACCCCGGTGTTATCGGCTTTGGGAGTAATCCGAAAGGCTTTATTCAGGCCAAACATACCCACCCCAAAGTCTTGATAAAACCGTGTAATCTCATCAAAAAATAGCTGTTCATTTGCTGATGCCGCCAGTTTTAGGCTCAGTTCTTTCACTTTTTCACTGACGTTCTGATTGTACATGAATTCCGGCTTTCGGATAGCCTGGTAATCTGAAATCCGGGTAAAGCAATCAATCCCCAATACGGACTCCAACTCAGTAAAATCGAAATCAAAAAGATCCTTAAAAATTTTACAATCGTTCTGAGCAAAATAATTAACACTACCTTCTTTTTTCCCCACCTTTTCACAGGTCAGACTGAATGGATTTTCATTGGTGATCAGTAAAAAGGTCAGATAGTGATGCCAGAGGTTGCGGTCAAATCCAAAATCTGTAGCTATTTCCAGCAGCGTTTTTATCTGGCGATAACTCTCAGCAATCAGTTCTTCCTTAGAATCCTCATCTTTGTAAAAACGTTCATAGAGTTGTCCCATTTGTTTAAGTAAATTTTTCTGATTTGAGTCGGTAAAAAGTATCAGTTTGGCAATTAATCGATTCATGCTGATCTCCCTTCTATAAAAAGACCACCTCATCACAAGGTGGTCTTTTTGTCTTTATTTTCCTGATTGACTTAACGCAGCGAAAACTGGTCGATCATCTGTTTTAACAAGATCGATTGGCCAGACAATTCTTCACTGGCAGCGGCACTCTCTTCGGCTGTTGCCGAATTCTGCTGCACAACCTGAGCAACCTGCTCAACACCCATATTTATCTGAGCGATGCCGGTGGCCTGTTCATTGGAGGCCGTGGCGATGTAGTCGACTAAGTCATTGACTTGGGTAATACCGCCAACAATTTCATCTAACGCACTGGCCGTTTCATCGGCAATTTTTGTACCGACCGCCACCTTGTTGATGGAACCTTCTATTAAAACGGTTGTTTCTTTGGCAGCTTCAGCACTACGGGCAGCCAGGGTGCGAACTTCTTCAGCTACCACAGCAAAGCCTTTGCCATGCTGGCCGGCCCGGGCTGCTTCCACTGCCGCGTTAAGCGCTAAAATATTGGTCTGGAAGGCAATATCGTCAATCACCTTGATGATCTTGGAAATATCTTCGGATGACTTATTAATTTCCACCATTGATTGCTGCATCTCTGTCATCTGAGCGTTTCCTTTGTCAGCATTGCCCATCACATTTGTCGCCAATTCTCTGGCCTTGTTCGCATTGACGGCGTTGTTCTTCGTTTGGTCAGCTATTTCTGCTATGGATGCGGTTAGTTCCTGGATCGAGCTAGCCTGTTCGGTAGAACCCTGAGCCAGGGCCTGACTGCTGTCAGATACCTGATTGGCCCCGGCATTAACCTGTTCGGATGCATGATTGATATCTCCAAGCAACGAGTTCAAAGTTTCAATGATGGTATTGAGGGCATCAGAAATCGCATTAAAGTCACCGCCAAAAGCTCTGACATTCTCTAAATTAAGATTCCCATTGCTGATGGCTCCGGTAACGGTGGAAATTTCTGTCACAATCGTTTTAAAGTTGCTACCCATTTCATTGACAGCCTGTTTTAAGACATCAAAACTGCCCTGATAATAACCTTCAACCATCACATCAAGATTGCCACTAGCGATGGCATCCATCACATTAGCGACTTCTTCCATCGGCTTTGCCATAACACCAAGTATGCCATTCATGCCACTGATCAGTTCATTCCAGGAGCCGCTGAATTTGGTTTCATCGGCCCGGACATCCAAATCTCCCTGCATTGCGGCCGTCGTCAAGATAATAGCATCACTAATGAGGCTGTCGATGGAATCTTTCACTTCATGTAAATTTGTTTCGATGGCTTTAAACTGTTCATAAACCTCCTGAGTGTGCTCATCCGGTTCCTGAACATCCAAATCAAAATCGAGATTTCCTTCTGATAAACGTCTTAAATTATCCGCTAGCCGAGTAATTTCGGTCTTCGAATAATTGTTAACACTCATCGTTCCGGTCGTATTAAACGAGGTTTCAACATAACCAATGGTGTCACCATGTTTATCAATAATTGGCGTCGTGTCCATACGATAATGACCACCACGATATGGAAACGGAAATTCAATTCGGCCTGTTTTTCGGTAAGCCTTGACGCCACAATCCTCATTTTTACACATGTCAAGGTTTGACTTGCAACAATCATCACCATAAAGTGTTTCCCGTTCGCCTTCTCTTCCGGTAGCTATTCTCAGGTCTTGAAGGGTTTTATTTATAAATGTCCACTTCAAATCTGTATCAACAACCGTAATGCGGTACGGCATCGCATCAAGAATTGCCTGAAAGTAATCGCGTTTGTCGGCCACCGTTTGGATGGCCTGGTTCACATGTTCGATCCCAGTTTTATAATCACCAATAATTTCGGGTTCCAGTTTATTTTCCAGGTCCGCTTCTTTTTTTACACGTTCAGGCAACTGCATCAGGTAATCATTCACCCTTTTTATGGATGACTGAATCTCTAGCAGATTGTTACCCAGCACATCCTTATCAGATAACGGCGAGATCATAACTGATAGATCACCCTTAGCTAATTTAACCGCCGCTTCAGACTGCAACTGCATATTCTTTGCCAAACCCGAAAGGGCATAAGCAACTTCACCTAACTGATCTTGAGGGGGGCCAGATTCGTAAACGACTTCAACGTCTCCCTCTGACAACCGATTGGCGGTCTCGGCCAGACTGGTTAAGCGACTCGATATTCCCTTTATGCCAAGCACACTTACACCAACCATTACAACTAAACCAATGCCAAAAATCAGTACGATATTATTCTGGATCTCCCCAAACTGATTAAAATTTTGACTGACAACAGACATTGCAATGCCCGCCGTTGCGCAGAATATCAAGACTACCGGCAGCACAACTGTCAATAGAACTTTTGACAGCAAACTCTTTTTATGTTCCATTCTTTCCTCCTTGAGATTGAGATAATTTGAAGCTACTTCTTTTATTCTCCACCACTTTTCTTTGAAGGGTTATATCGCTAAACGATATTGCAATCAATACTGTTGCGTTTCACAGCTAGGGCGTTTCGCTACAATAATTTATATATGGACAACATTATATATGATATTTATAGTAAACTCAACTTCAAATTTTGTTTCACCTTAACTTTCTGGTGTTATTTCGATCCACTTATGAAAAAGAATAACATTAGGTAATTCCTAATGTTATTCAAAATGACTGAGGATAAAAGTTCTGATTCTATTTTTATCTCAGTTGAAACTGATCAATCATTTGTTTTAACAAAATTGATTGTCCTGAAAGTTCTTCGCTGGCAGCAGCACTCTGTTCAGCTGTCGCCGAATTCTGCTGCACGACCTGAGCAACCTGCTCAACACCCATATTAATCTGGGCGATGCCGGTGGCTTGTTCATTAGAGGCCGTGGCGATGTAGTCGACTAAGTCATTGACTTGGGTAATACCGCCTACAATTTCATCTAACGCACTGGCCGTTTCATCGGCAATTTTTGTACCGACCGCCACCTTGTTAATGGAACCTTCTATTAAAACGGTTGTTTCTTTGGCAGCGTCAGCACTACGGGCAGCCAGGGTGCGGACTTCTTCGGCTACCACAGCAAAGCCTTTGCCATGCTGACCGGCCCGGGCTGCTTCCACAGCCGCGTTAAGCGCTAAAATATTGGTCTGGAAGGCAATATCGTCAATTACCTTGATGATCTTGGAAATATCTTCGGATGACTTGTTAATTTCCACCATTGACTGCTGCATCTCGGTCATTTGATGGTTACCTTTATCAGCATTGCCCATCACATTTGTCGCCAATTCCCTGGCCTTGTTCGCATTGACGGCGTTGTTCTTCGTTTGGTCAGCTATTTCTGCTATGGATGCGGTTAGTTCCTGGATCGAGCTAGCCTGTTCGGTAGAACCCTGAGCCAGGGCCTGGCTGCTGTCGGACACCTGATTGGCTCCGGCGTTTACCTGCTCAGCGGCATGATTAATATCTCCAAGCAGTGAGTTCAGGGTTGCAATAATGGTATTAAGGGCATCAGAAATTTTATTAAAATCCCCTCCGAATGAGCTGACATTCTCTAAGTTGAGATTTCCATTACCAATTTCTTCTGTAACGGTGGAAATTTCTCCCACTATTTTTTCAAATCCGCTCCCCATTGAATTGACAGCTTGTTTTAACGTTTCAAAACTACCGCTGTAAGAACCATTTACACTCACATTTAGATTTCCGTTAGTTATTTCATCCATCACATCCGAAACTTCTTTGAGGGGTTTTGCTATTTCACCAAGAATGCTGTTCATCCCGCTGATCAGTTCCTGCCAAGAGCCTTCGAATTTTGTTTCATCGGCTCTGGCATCAAGTTGTCCCTCAATTGCTGCATGCGTTAGCATGCTGGCATCATCAATGAGATTACCGATAGTACTTTTAACCTCTGTTAAGCTGTCCCCAATTGCTTTAAACTGGTCATAGACTTCGTTAGTATATTGTCCCGGTTCATCTACATGCAAATCAAGATCAAGATTTCCCAATGATAATCGATGCAGGTTGTCAGCCAGTCGAACTACCGCTTCGCTCCGATAATTATTGACACTCATTACCGGTGTTGTATCATGAGATACTTCAACATAACCGATCTTTTCACCGTATTTGTTTATGAGGTTCATGGTATCCATCCGGTAGTATCGATCCATAAATTCAAAGCGATACTCGGCATAGCCAAGTTCATTCAGTTGATCCCCACTGCCATTTAACATCGTTACGCCACAGTTTTCGGTATGACACATCTCCAGATTACAGCTATGGCAATCCGCGCCGCGAATATCTTCTCTCTTTTCAGCCGTACCGGTCAACTTCATCAGATCTTCAAGAATTTTATTGACAAAGACCATTTTCATATTTTTGTCCGTAGTAGTCACACGGTAAGGCAGGGCATCCAGAATGGCTAAATAGTATTCCATATTTGAGGTGACTGTCTCCATAGCCTGATTTGCCTGCGCAAGTGCTTTTTTATAATCACCCTTCATGTCATTTTCAATATTCCGATCAAAATACTCTTTGTTCTCAACCAAATCCGGCATCATATTAAGATAATCGAGTAGTTTTCCCACCGACTTTTGAACTGCTGATAAACTATTTCCCATCTGGTCCTTGTCTGACTGTGGGCTGATGATTGCTGAAAAATCACCAACTGCCAGCTTAGCGGCCATTTCTGATTGAATTTTAATATTTTCAGCAATCAATGATAACGCATAACTGATTTCACCCAACTGATCCTGAGGTTTCTCAGATCCAAGTCCACTTTCAAGATCACCTTCTGCCATTCGGTTAGCAACCACTGCCAGACTGGCGATTCTGTTTGAAACTTCTTTCATTCCTAAAGCGATCACACCAACAATAACAACTAAACCGATTACATAAACTAATAATAAGCTGTTTTGAATACCTGTAAACTGGTCATAACTTTGACTTGTAACCATCATTGCAATACCTGCTACGATACAAAATACAATTGCTACAGGCAAAACAACCGTTACCAGGATCTTTGACAACAAACTCTTCTCATGCTTCATCCTTTTTCTCCTCCTAAATTTTACTTCAATATAATATAACGCTTATATCCTAATTTATACCCATCTTTCATCGAATAATTAAACCGCAATCCTCAATAAAAAAAAGCGTTGCTACCTTTTTCTTTATCGGCATCGAATAAGGCAGCTAACTCATGATCAATCGTTTAGCGGATTAATTGTTGAATTACAATTGTCATTTCATTTTTCGTATACGGTTATTTTCATTTGCCACTTATATACTCTCTTCATTAACCCGGCTTACTTTAGTTCTATTTAATTTTTTACGATAATTTTATTGTCGTGTTTAAAAAAAAGAATAGCCAGCTGATGAGAAATTCAGCCGGCCTGACAAAATTTGTAGCGGCACCTAAAATTCTACTAAATTAATGAGAACTACTATAGACCAAATCGTTATTATTAAAATCGAAGGTATTATTAATATGTCTTAAAATAATAAGCACCTTGCTGAGGTTCTCATAATAGACCTCATCATATTTAGCACTGCCAATATCAAATCCTTTTAAAGTAGGTAACAATTCTTCTGCCCGCTCAGGATTGCTATCCACCGTGGTACATAGCCTGTAAAGCTTTTTAAACTGGTATTCTTCCACCAGATAAAACCGCCCATCATCAACCCCATTTTGAATATTTTCTAAGAACCAGCGATGAATCTGGTTCGTTTTTTTTAACCGACCCATCACTTCAGAAGCTACCGCCCAGGGCTTTAGCCGTAATTGTTTAAGATCTACTCCCCGGTCGCATTTATATAAAACACTCTCTAACCCCATGTTACTATCCTCCATTGTCGATCTCACATAATCGACTGCTCTCTGTTTTAAATTCAAAAGATCCTCTTTCGATTATCATCTATTCTTAGATCCTCTTTCTACCATTTTACCTACCCTATTTCATTAAGTCAATTACTATAAGCCCTCTGACTGAATTATTTTCTCACTTGAATAAATCCAGGAAGAATGAAATTTTATCAGAAGCGTGGTATAATAAAGTAACTTTAAAAAAAGGAGAGAAAAATGAGAAATCGAGTAGGCAACTTGTTGTGGGGGCTATTATTAGTCGTTATCGGCCTTGGCTTTGCCGGAAACGTATTTGGTCTGTGGAATTTTGAGCTATTTTTTGACGGCTGGTGGACCTTATTCATCATTATTCCCTGTGCTATCAGTATGGTGCAAAATGGCGTACAACTCTGGAATACTATTGGCTTAGGTATTGGTGTGTTATTATTTATTTCTGCCAGAGGCTATTTTAACGGTGCATTGTTGGGGGACCTGATCTTTCCGATCATTATTATTGCCATTGGATTGAGCATCATGTTCAAGGATCGACTCAGTAAGAACGCTAAATTAATTCAGGGTATGACAAAGGATGGACTTCCTGAGTATTCGGCTATATTTGGCGGTCAGGAGATTAACTTTCCTGGGGAAGCGTTTAACGGCGCTACTATTACTGCAGTTTTTGGCAGTGTCGACCTTGATTTGAGACAAGCCATCATCAACGAAGATATTTATATTTCGGCTACTGCTGTCTTTGGCGGTATTGATTTGATGGTTCCCAGCAATGTCCGGGTAGAAATGGCAACCACACCGATTTTTGGTGGCGCATCAAATAAGACTAACAGACCGCTGGACGAAAATCCACCGACGATTTACATCAATAGCACAAATATCTTTGGAGGGACTGAAGTCAAATGAGTAGTAATCAAAGTTGGATTAAATACCTGGCCATCGCTTTTGGTCTGGTGCTGGCATTAGGAATCATCGCCAGCATTGTCAATGGGGGCGTCGCCATCATGCGGGGTTTTGGTCTGATTGAAAACAAAAACCAAATCATCGAACAAGGTGAATCCAATTTTCGACAGGATTTTACTGGTGACTTAAAATCTGTTTTTGTTACTTTTGATACCGGTAGTATCACGCTTCAAAGCGGAGATGCCTTTGTCGTTGAAGGAACCAATGTCCCACCAAGTCTTAATGCCACCCTTGACAACGGCAAGCTTATTATTGAGGATAAAAAGAGCACCCAAGTCTTTCCGAATCTGTTTGGTAAAGATCGCATGACCAACCTTATCGTTACCATTCCCCGCAACACCCAACTAAAAAAGCTGGAACTAGAAATTGGTGCCGGCCGCGGTGAATTGTCTCAACTAGTTACTGATGAACTGGTCATCAAGCAGGGAGCTGGAGAAGTCGTGGCCGATCAGCTACTGGCTAATTCCGGTAAACTCAGCGGTGGAGCTGGAGCCGTTCATTTTACTAACGTAAAACTCAATGACTTTGAGATCAACGGCGGGGTGGGACTTATTAGTATCCAGGGGATTGTCACTGGAGAATTTGAAGTCGACTGCGGCGTTGGCCAGACCAATCTGGATATCAATGGCAATGTTGATGACTATTTCATCACTGTCGACCAGGGTATTGGACCCATTACCATCAACGACCGGAGTATTTCAGAAACGGGCGTCGGCACGCAATCTGCCCCTCATCGCATCAATATTGACGGCGGAGTTGGGCCGGTTTACATGACATTTAAATAACCAATAAAAAAACACGTTTAACGTGTTTTTTTTATTGACATTAACAACTTCTTTATCTGACAAAGTGCATATAAACTTTTTTAAAGGGATTTGGTTCCGCAACCACACCCTTGCCGTTTTCGATGAGACGCATCAGCCAAATCATGTTGGCTGCCGTAACTTCAATGGTCTGGGCGCCTTCGGTATCCTGGGAAGCTTCTCCGGCAGTGCGACCATGAATAACATTCCAGTAATTGCCCGTTGCCATTACCATCTCCGAGTAGGTAATATAGTGATTCAATTGATCAATACTTGCCACTCCACCGGAACGTCTTACCGCTACTATAGATGCGCCGACCTTATGCCGAAATAATCCGCCATTGGCGCCAGCTACATAAAACGCCCGATCCATAAATGACTTCATATTTCCGCTGATGCCAGAAAAATGAACAGGACTGGCAAAAATAACGCCATCAGCCTCTTTAATTTTTTGAATCCCTTCGTTGACGACATCTTTAGTAAAGATACACTGTTCATCTTTATTTTTACTACAGGCATTGCAACCAGTACACCCCTGTACCGCTTTCATACCAACATCGAAAACTTCAAAATCGATGCTCTCCTGAGCAAATATTTCACCAGCAATACTCAGTGCTGTAAATGTATTGCCTTCTCCATGAGGACTACCATTAATGCCTAATACTTTCATTTCTAACCTCCCGAAGCAGAGTGCTCCATCTGTTCTGTTTTATTGCTTTTAGTATACCACATTTTTAAGTAAGTAAAACCTCTATCGCGCAATTTAGCAAAATTCAAACGCTGTACACTTTGATCTTTAATCGCAAATAAATTTATGGTATACTTATACTATTACCCTTTAAGGAGGGCCTTATGGCAGAATACATTTTACGATTTTTAAAACTGAATTTTGGTCTTTTTCTTTATGGATTGGGAATTATTGTTACCATGCGGGCAAATATCGGTTATGCGCCCTGGGAAGTTCTTCATAGCGGTATCAGTCAAACTCTAGGCGTCAGCATTGGTTTAATAAACACAGCAGTGGGTGCGCTTATTGTCGCCCTTGTTTTTCTGCTTGGTGAAAAAATAGGACTGGGTACTATTTTTAACATGTTTATGATCGGTTTATTTATGGATCTCATCCTTTTTTTAGACTTTATCCCACTTTTTAATCATTTTTGGATTGGAACCCTGGTGCATATTTTGGGTCTCTTTATCATTTCCCTGGGGACCTATTTTTATATTTCCTCGGCCTTTGGCGCCGGTCCTCGGGACAGCCTGATGGTGGCGGTAACCCGAAAAACCGGATTACCAGTCGGTCTGTGTCGCGGTATTGTGGAAATCAGTGTTGTCCTGATTGGCTGGCTACTCGGCGGGATGGTTGGTTTAGGAACGGTTATTTCAGCTTTTTCAATTGGTTTTTGTGTACAGATTACGTTTAGACTTCTGAGATTTGACCCTACTCAGGTAAAACACGAAACCTTTGGTGTGATGTTTCAGAACCTCCGCAAGCTAAAAAAAGATAATTAACCTGGTCTTAATGGATCGACCGGGTTAATTATCGGGCTGGATTATGTTATTTTTCATTTTCAATCATCTCAATGAAGACTCTGGCAATTTCCGGATCAAATTGGGTGCCGGAACAACGACTGATTTCTTCAATGGCTTCTTCAGCTGTTAAATCATTCCGATGCAAGCGCATCCTGGTCATGGCATCATAGGCGTCAGCGATAGCGATAATTCGGGCTTCCAGGGAGATCTCTTCGCCTTTTAGTCCTTTAGGATAGCCACCGCCATCCCAATGCTCATGATGCTCCAAAATATGTTCCGCAATTTCGGCAAATTCATTAGCTGAACTCAAAATCCGGTAACCGATTTCAGGATGTCGCCGAATCTCATCCCAATCTGTTTCATTTAGTTTTTCTATCTTATCAAGAATGCCCTCCGCAATTCCGATTTTGCCGATGTCGTGCATCAGCCCGGCGGTTTGAAGATCATGGGAATCTTTAGAATTAAAACCGATTTTATTTCCTATCTCTGCTGACAATTTGCCAACCCGCTCTGAATGAAACATTTCTTTCTGATATTTGTCGAATAGGGTTTCAATCATCATGCCCACCGTTTTGTTC
>Ga0194136_1001205_pt1 | contig 12921 bp, 8 predicted proteins | sample TARM_MetaG_T3A_1_FD_134023 | JGI IMG/M metagenome (GOLD analysis project Ga0194136, IMG submission 134023) | Freshwater microbial communities from Pennsylvania, USA, analyzing microbe dynamics in response to fracking - TARM_MetaG_T3A_14 (version 2) | ecosystem: Environmental > Aquatic >...
GTATCGCGCGGTCTGGGATCAGGATCGCGGGCTCATGGTTGAAGACGACATCCAGATGGTGCGCGTCTCGGCCCTGCCCGACGTCGAGGGCAACTCCGTGGAAGGCGAAGCCCTGGTGCGGGCCACCCATGAAGCCGTGGAGGAGTATTCCCAGGTCAATCGCAAGCTGGCCAAGGAAACCATTCTGGCCATCACCAGCGTGTCCCAGCCGGGCCGCCTGGCGGACAGCATCGCTCCCCACCTCAAGGCCTCCTATGACCGCAAACAGGGAATTCTTGAGCTGCGCAACCCTGTCCGCCGCCTGGAGCGGGTCTATGAACTCATCCAGGAAGAGGTCGAGGTCTTTTCCCTGGAGAAGAAGATCAAGGGCCGGGTCAAGAAGCAGATGGAGGAGAATCAGAAGGATTACTACCTCGGCGAGCAGCTCAAAGCCATCCACAAGGAGATGGGCCGGGATTTCGATCCCAAGGCCGACATGGAGGAGCTCGAAGTCCAGCTCAAAGACAAGGACATGCCCGAGGAGGCCCGCTCCAAGGCTATGGCCGAGATGAAGAAGCTGCGCCAGACTCCGCCGTCTTCGGCCGAGTATGCGGTGCTGCGCAACTACGTGGACTGGATCCTGGCTCTGCCCTGGAACGTGGTCCGCGACGTGGACATCGACATCAAGCAGGCGCAGAAGATTCTGGATGACGACCACTACGGGCTGGAAAAGCCCAAGGAACGCATCCTCGAATACCTGGCCGTGCAGGCTCTGGTCAAAAAATTGCGTGGACCCATCCTGTGTCTGGTCGGCCCTCCCGGCGTGGGCAAGACATCCTTGGCCAAATCCATCGCCCGTGCCACGGGGCGCGAGTTCGTGCGCCTGTCGCTTGGCGGCGTGCGCGACGAAGCCGAGATTCGCGGCCATCGCCGCACCTATGTCGGAGCCCTGCCGGGCAAGATCATCCAGTCCCTGAAGCGCGTCTCGACCAACAATCCGGTCTTCTGCCTGGACGAGGTCGACAAGATGAGCATGGATTTTCGCGGCGACCCTTCGGCCGCGCTGCTTGAAGTGCTCGACCCGGAACAGAACAGCGCTTGCAACGATCACTACCTGGACATGGATTACGACCTGTCCCAGGTCTTTTTCATCACCACGGCCAATTCCTTGCAGACCATTCCGCTGCCTCTGCAGGACCGCATGGAGATCATCACCATCCCCGGCTACCTTGGGACGGAGAAGGAACGCATCGCTTCGGATTTTCTGCTGCCCAAGCAGCTTGAGCAGCATGGTCTCAAACCCGAGAACCTGAGCATGTCCAAGGGCGCGATCCTTGAAATCATCCGCCGCTACACCCGCGAATCCGGGGTGCGCAACATGGAGCGCGAGCTGGCCTCGGTCTGCCGCAAGGTGGCCAGGGCCCTGGTGGAAGAGGGCGACATGGACAAGACCGTGGCCGTGACCAAGTCCATGCTCGGCTCCTACCTTGGAGTCCCCAAGGTTCGCCACGGCCAACGCGAGGAAGAGGCCCAGGTCGGCGTGGCCACGGGCCTGGCCTGGACCCAGGTCGGAGGAGAGCTTCTCTTTGTGGAAGTGGCGCTCATGCCCGGCACGGGCAAGATCGAGATCACCGGCAAGCTTGGCGACGTCATGCAGGAATCGGCCAAGGCGGCCATCAGCTACATCCGCTCCCGGTCGGAATTTTTCGGTCTGCGCAAGGATTTCTACAAGGAGATCGACACCCACATCCACGTGCCCGAAGGGGCCACCCCCAAGGACGGGCCTTCGGCCGGGATCACGCTGGCCACCTGCCTGGCCTCGGCCTTGCTCGACATTCCCGTGCGAAATGACGTGGCCATGACCGGAGAGATCACCCTGCGCGGCCGGGTTCTGCCCATCGGCGGGGTGCGCGACAAGCTCCTGGCCGCCCACCGGGGGCTCATCACGAAGGTGCTGATGCCCAAGGAGAACGAGCGGGATCTGAAGGAAGTGCCGAAAGTCATCCTGAAGGATCTGGAGATCGTCTTTGTCGAGAACATGGACCAGGTGCTCTGCGAGGCCTTGAAAGACGTCACCATGGAGACGCTTTTTTGCCCCACCGCCGATATCATCCCGGTCTCCAAGGCCCTGCACAAGGGGCATGAGTTTACAAGCACGCAGTAATCGTATTTCGCGGGAAATGATTCAAACGCAAAACCCCCGTCGCGCAAGCGGCGGGGGTTTTGCGTTTGTTTTAGGCTGTGCCAGGGACCTGCTTCGAGAGAACCATGGATTGCCGCCTGCGCGGGGATGACGAATCTGTCGTCACGTCATCTCGAAGCCATTCCCGCGCAGGCGGGGAATCCATGTCTTCAGCTCTGTCATCATCACTTCAGCACGAAGTCATTCCCGCGCAGGCGGGGAATCCATGTCTTCAGCTCTGTCATCATCACTTCAGCACGAAGTCATTCCCGCGCAGGCGGGAATCCATGTCTTCAGCCAGGACTGCGGCCTTCCGTCCCGGAGCGGCGGTGGATTCACCCCATGCGGTAAACCCAGACGGGCTTGTCCGCCTGGTTGCGCAGCACGGCGACAGGTTTCAGCGCCGGGGCTTCGAATTCCAGGCTGACCAACCAGCTCCCTCTGGAAAGCTCCTGCCTCGCCTTTTCGGCTGCCGGTCCCATGCTTTCGGGCCGTTGGAAAATGTAGACCATGGAGTAGGGCGACCAGTCCTCTTGCCAAATGTCTCCGTGGCGCACGGTGGCGAAGGGACAGCGCCAGGCGCACAGAAAGCGTAGCGGCCAGCTGCGCTCGACCCCGTCGAGAGGTGTCAGGGGATAGACTCTGCGGAGCTCCGCAAGCCCTGCGCCCAGACCGCAACCCGCATCCAGGACGCGATTCTTGCCGTAAAGCGGCGCGATTTTGTCCAGACCGTCAAGAATGCCCTGGGGGGTGGGAAAGAGCGGGGCGTCGCGCCAGGCACTCATCGGATAGAGAAGCAGCAGGAGGGCGAGCGGAATGAGCCACGCCCAGGGCGGTAGACCGGCTCCAAGGTTGGAGACGGCCAGGGACAGGGGAAAACCCGCAGCGCTGAAGAGCTTGCGCCAGCCGGAGGCGGCGTGCAATCCGGCCGCGACGCCAAGCCCAGTGGCCAGGGCCAGACTCCAGACGACGGGGATGCGCAGGATGGGCAGGGTCAAAAAGAGAGCCCAGCACAAGGCCCAGATCAAAAGCGCCGGTAGCGGCCATGGCAGCTGCCGAGGTCGCTGAAAGCCGGGATTGGGGGCGTCGGGTCTGGTCATGTTCGTCCGGGGAAATGGGTGGTGCGTCGGGCTGAACAGTGCTGAAAACGGCGGCAAAAGAAAAGGGGCCGGCAAGACCTTTATCCATGTTTTTGTTGTTATCGTTGGGGTTTTGTGCTTGTCTCCTGCGCCATGAAGCCTGAATCCACCACCACTGCCACAGACGATCTTTCCCACGCGCGCGCCACGCGCAACCCGCTGCGCAAGCTCTACTACTGGACGCTGCATTGGGCGGCTACGCCTTACGCCCTGCCCGCCCTGGCGCTCCTGTCCTTTGCCGAAAGCTCTTTTTTCCCGGTGCCGCCGGACGTGCTGCTCATTGCCCTGTGCTTTTCCACGCCCGCGCGTTGGTTCAAACTTGCCCTGTGGTGCACCCTGGCTTCGGTGGCGGGCGGGTTGCTTGGGTATTTCATTGGCTGGGGGCTCTGGGAGACTGTGGGACAGCCCATCGTGAGCATGTATCACGGCGAGGCCGTGGTGGAGACTGTGCGCGTCTGGTACGAGAATTACGGATTCTTCGGCGTGCTCGTCGCTGCGGTGACGCCGATCCCCTACAAAGTTTTCACCATCGCCTCGGGCATGATGAGCTTTGATCTGCTCCAATTCGTCCTGGCCTCGGTCATTGGCCGTGGCCTGCGCTTTTTCCTGGTGGCCGGGCTCATTCGCCTTTTTGGCGCGAAGGTCAAGCCCTTCATGGAACGCCACTTCGAACTTGCGGCCTCGCTTCTGGTCGTGCTGGCCGTCCTCGGGTTCGTGGCCATCAAATATTTGAAATAGGCGAGCCTTGCCGGAGACACTCTGGTCGAAGCCCGTCTTGCCTCAGCCGGTAGGCCAGATTTTGCTGAGTGCGCGCACGCTCTTGCTCTCCACCCAGGGTTCGGTGGTATTCGAATAGTCCTTGAAATGGGGTGTCGCGCGGTGCACGTCATAAAACGTGGCCGCGTCAGTGTAGGTTTCGTAGAGGGTAAAGCAGGCCGGATTTTCGGGATCTTGCAGGATATCAAAGCCGAGACACCCTTTTTCTTTAGTGATCGAATTATTGCCCTGTCGCAGCACCGCTTCTTTAAAGTTTTCCACAAAGTCCTTGCTGATCGTGACATCCACAATAACGGCGAACATAAGCTGGGTCCTCCTGCGTCAATATTTTTATGGGATGTTCATTTGATACCAGACCCGGCAACGCCTGCCAATCCTCTTGGATAGTTCCAAATCATTGCGAGGAGTCTTTGGCGATGAGGGTGGCTCTGTGCGGTCGCGTCCCGGTTTGGACCGGACAAGGGCCGCCGAAACTCCTTCGCGGGCTTCGTAGCGTTGAATCGTTGCGTGCAGGGCGGTAAGATCGGACAGTGCGGCCGGCAACGATTCAGCAAACGATGCCTGGTTCAGTCAGACAGCCGGCGCCCCTTGTCCGGCCCAACCCGGGGCGCTGGGGCGGTGTATGAAGAACAGTTGATTTTTTTGAGTTGGCCTTGACTTGTACTGCAAAGTCACTGCGAGGAGGGCTTGGCGTGGCAATCCAACTTGAAAGTTGTCGTATGGGGTGGTTAGGGCGTCAGTAGATCTTGCGCTTGGAAAAGCTTGAACCCAGCACTGTGAACGTGTTCTCCACGATGAAGAGAGCCTGTGGGTCGTGGGTGAAGGTGATCTCTTCGAGCTTTTTGAGCTGGATGTTGTTGACCACGGTCATGAGCACGTTTTTTTCTCGTTTGCTGAACGCGCCCATGCCTTTGAGGAAGGTCGCGCTCTGCTTCATGGAGTCAAGGATGGTCTGACTGATGGCTTCGGAATGATCGGAGATGATGAAGACGACCTTGCGCTTGGAGAAAAGGGCCAGGGTCTGTTCGACCATGGCCGAGGAGATGAAGACCAGGATGAGGGACACGATGACCAGATCGACGGGCATGATGGTCAGGCACAGGAGGAACAGGACCAGGTTGAATCCGAAATAGACCTTGCCTACGCCGATGTTGTAATTCTGGAAGAGATAGACGGCGATGATGTCCAGGCCCCCTCCCGATCCCAGTGAGCGCAGGATGAGGCCGCCGCCCAGCCCGTTCAGCACGCCGCAGGCCACGGCCGCGTAGAATTGATCATGAATCACGACGGTTATGTCCATGACCTCGAAGGCCACGGTCATGACCACCATGCCGTAAAGGCTGTAGAGCACGAAACGGGGGCTGAGCTTGTACCAGCCCAGGGCAAAGGCGGGCAGGTTGATAAAAAAGAAGAGAATGCCCGGAGTCAGCCAGCCCGTTTTGTAGTATATGAGCGCGCCCACGCCGAAAAAACCGCCGGGGATGAACTGCTGGGGTACGGCGATGCTCTTCATGGCAAAAGCGCACAAAAGGGCCCCGCTGGTGATCAGGAAGAGGTTCCAGCGGACGGAGTAGGCCAGTTCAAAACGTTTAATTGCAGGCTTCAAGGGGTTTATACCAGACATTCATGCTCTCAAGATCGCCTTTGATCTGGGTGTTGTTGGGCAGGGTGCCGGCAAAGTCGTACCCCTGCCTGGCGAAGACGATGTTCATGCCGGTGGCGTGGGCCCTGGCGATGGTGTAGGCGGTGTCGATTCCGGCCTTGGCCATCGCTTTTTCCATATGGACCAGGAGGATGCTGGCCAGACCCTTGCCGCGAAACTCCGCGAGCGTGGCGAAGTCCGTCATTTCGACGTTGCCAGCCGAACAATCCATTTCAGCCGAGGCCAGGGCTGTCAAGCGACCCGCGTCATCGCGAATCCCGAAGTAGCGCACGTGCGAATCCATCGTCGAGCGCAGATACTGCGGATCGTGGATAGGGAAGGGATAGGTTTCGAAGACCTGGCGGTAAATATACGCCATGTCTTCCACATCCCCGGGCTTCATTACGCCTATCTTCCACCTCTCGGGCAGGCTCCGTCCGCTGTGTGCGCTTTGTTCCCTGGCCGTATCGAGCACCTGCTGCACCAGCTTGGGCCTGGCGATGACCGAGCGCTCCCGCTTCGGATATTTGGCCATGAAGCAGCCGTCCTGGCTGCCGTTGAACATGCCCGGAACCCTGGCCTCCACCTTGAAGCCCTGGGCCCTGAACCAGCCCTCGGCCTGCCCCGGAACCTTGGCGAAAAGCTTGGAGTAGCCGTTGGCCGAAGCAAGCTGCTCCATGAAGCGGATGATGCGCGGCACGTCCGGGGACGCCAGCTTCATCAGATAGACACGGTCGCTGGCCGGGCCGTGCTGGAGCAGAGCCCCTGTCATGCGGATCATGCTGTCAGGCTGCATCGGTGCGCCTCACCATGCGTTCGTTCTCTTCGGGGGTCAGGCTCTGGGTGTCGTCCCAGTCGGCCAGCAGGCTTTCGATGCCGATGGCCTTTTCTTCGGCGTCGGCCTCGCGCAGCTGCAGGTTGCAGGTCGTGCATTCGCGGTCACAGTACGTCGGCTCGTAATGAGTCGGCTCGTGATAGGTGGTGATGACGCCCTCGTAGTTGCGCAGCACGACCTTGTTCGCGGTCCACGAGATGATGTAGTTGGGCATGAGCGGAATCTTGCCGCCGCCGCCCGGAGCGTCGACTACGTAGGTCGGGATGGAGAAGCCGCTGGTGTGGCCGCGCAAGCTCTCCAGGATCTCGATGCCCTTGCCGATGGGCGTGCGAAAATGGGTCAGGCCCTCGGACAGGTCGCACTGGTACAGGTAATAGGGGCGGACCCGGTTGCGGACCAGCTTGTGATTGAGAACCTTGATCAGGCGCGGGCAGTCGTTCACCCCGGCCAGGAGCACGCTCTGGTTGCCAAGCGGGATGCCCGCGTTGGCCAGCTTGGCCAGGGCCTGCCTGGACGAGGCCGTGATCTCCGCCGGATGGTTGAAATGCGTGTTGATCCAGAGCGGATGATGCTTTTTGAGCATCTCGACCAGTTCGTCGGTGATGCGGTACGGCAGAACCACCGGGGTGCGCGTGCCGATGCGCACGACCTCCACGTGTTCGATGCCGCCGATCTCGGTCAACAGCCAATCAAGCATCTCGTTTGAAAGCAGGAAAGGGTCGCCTCCGGACAGGAGCACATCGCGCACCTGCGGAGTGCTGCGGATATATTCGATGCCCTGGCGCAGGTCTTCACGGCTGGGGATGGAATCACGGTCGCCGACCTTGCGCTTGCGGGTGCAGTGGCGGCAGTACATGGCGCAGGTGTTGCTGACATGCAGCAGCACCCGGTCCGGATAGCGGTGGGTCAGGCCGGGCACGGGGGAATCCTCGTCCTCGTGCAGAGGGTCGCTCATGTCGTGGCTTTCGATGCGCAATTCGTCGGTCGAGGGAAAGGCCTGCATGAACACGGGGTCGTTGCGATAGTCGCCGGGATCAATGAGGGACAGATAATACGGAGTGATGGCCATGGGAAATTTTTCCGTGGTGTTCCTCAGCGCTTTGCGCTCCTTCTCGCTAAACTCGATGCCAAGCAGACGCTCGACTCCTTCGATGCTTTTGATGCTGTTGCGGACGTGCCACTTCCAATCCGTCCAGTTGGAACGGGTGGCGTCCGCCGCGATGATTTTTGCCAGCCGCCGCTGGTTTTCGGAATATATGTGCATTTGATCTCCTTTTCCGCGACCGTTTATTTCTGAATTATGACAAGAAAAATTGATTCCAGAATTACAGGATGCAATTGGTGCGTTCAAAAAAAGTCAAAGACAAAGCAGTTCTTTTAGAAAAAGAAACATATCTTGCAATATGCAAAAATTTGTAATGATTTAGATGAAGCTTTTCGTGGTCGCGGGATTGGCAATGTAAATCATGTAAGATCTTTCTGATCAAGGGGATGCGGGGGTTGTGTTTCGGGTATGGGTGAATACCCGATTGGGTGGTACATTTTCGATACAAGAGAGACGTGCGCGCAGAATCGAAAAGCGCGCTTGGCGGAGCAAAAAGTCAGAGCCGGTCGCGTCTGGCGCGACCGGCTCTGGGATGTTCAGCCAAGGCCCAGCTTCTTTTCCAGCTCGGCCACGATGAGGGTGGTCTTGATGATCGTGTCCGGGTTCAGGGACATTGAATCTATGCCGCACTCGACCACGAATTCGGCGAACTCGGGGTAGTCGCTCGGGGCCTGGCCGCAGATGCCGATGTACTTGCCCTTTTTCACCGCCACCTCGATGACCTGCCTGACGAACCGCTTCACCGCTGGATTGCGCTCGTCGTAGACGTGGGCCACCAGGGATGAGTCGCGGTCCACGCCGAGGATAAGCTGGGTCAGGTCGTTGGTGCCGATGGAGAATCCGTCGAAGACCTCCAGGAACTCCTCGGCCATGATCACGTTGGACGGGATCTCGCACATGCCGATGATCTTCAGCCCGTTCTCGCCCTGCTTCAGGCCGTACCCGGCCATGGTTTCGATGACTTTTTTCGCCTCTTCCACGGTGCGCGGGAAGGGGATCATGATCTCCACGTTGGTCAGCCCCATCTCCTCGCGGATTTTTTTCATGGCCCGGCATTCCAGGCCAAAAGCCTCCTTGTAGTTCGGCGAATAGTAGCGCGAGGCACCGCGCCAGCCGATCATGGGATTCTCTTCATCCGGCTCGAAGAGCTTGCCGCCGATGAGGTTGGCGTATTCGTTGGACTTGAAGTCCGAGAGGCGCACGATGACCTGCTTGGGGTAGAAGGCGGCCGCGATCATGCCCACCCCTTCGGCCAACTTGTCCACGAAGTATTCGGCCTTGTCCGCGTAGCCCGAGGTCATGTCCGCGATGGCGCGTTTCAAGATCTCATCCGGCAGGGTTTCATAGTTCAAAAGGGCCAGGGGGTGGATCTTGATGTAGGAGTTGATGATGAACTCCTCGCGTGCCAATCCCACGCCGTCGTTGGGGATGAAGCTCTTTTCGAAGGCCTGTTCGGGGCTCGCGAGGTTCATTGTGATCTTGGTTTTCGGTTTGGGCAGGGTGCCGAGGTTCGTTTCTTCTATCTCGAAGGGCACGAGCCCCCGGTAGACGCTGCCGATGGAACCCTCGGAGCAGTCCACGGTCACGTCCTCGCCCTGGGCAAGCTTCATGGTGGCGCTGCCTGTGCCGACAATGCATGGGATACCGAGCTCCCGGCTGACGATGGCCGCGTGGCAGGTCCTCCCGCCCCGGTTGGTGACGATGGCCGAGGCGATCTTCATGATCGGCTCCCAATCCGGGTCGGTCATATCCGTGACCAGGACCTCTCCCTTGCGGAAGGTGTGGATCATGCTCGCCGATTTGATGACCTGCACCGGGCCCTGGCCGATGAGTTCGCCCACCGACTGCCCTTGCACCAGGACTTCGCCCTTTTCCTTCAGTACGTATTTTTTCAGCACGGTCAGGTCTTTGAGCGAATGCACTGTCTCCGGCCGTGCCTGGACGATGAAAAGTTCGCCTGTCTGGCCGTCTTTGGCCCACTCGATGTCCATGGGCGTGAACTGGCCGCGATGGGCGCTGTAATGCTCTTCGATGGCGCAGGCCATGCGGGCCAGGGCCACCACTTCCTCGTCGGAAAGGACCAGGCGGCGGCGGTCTTCCTCGGGTACGGCCACGTTCTTGGTCGGGGCCTTGGCGTCGGTGGTGTAGACCATTTTGATGGCCTTGCCTCCGACCCGCTTCATGATGATGGGCTTGAAGCCCTGCATGAGGGTGGGCTTGAACACGTACCACTCGTCGGGATTGACCGCGCCCTGGACTACGTTTTCGCCCAGACCCCAGGCCCCGGTCAGGAAGACCGCATCCTGGAACCCGGTTTCGGTGTCGATGGAGAACATGACGCCGCTGGCCGAGAGGTCTGAGCGCACCATCTTCTGCACGCCGATGGACAGGGCGATGGAGAAGTGGTCGAAGCCCTTGTCCTGGCGGTAGGAGATGGCGCGGTTGGTGAAGAGTGAGGCGAAACAGCGCCTGCAGGCCTCAATGAGCTCCTCCGCGCCCCGGATGTTCAGATAGGTTTCCTGCTGCCCGGCGAAGCTCGCATCAGGCAGATCCTCTGCCGTGGCCGAGGAACGCACGGCCACGTCCACGTTCGGACCGTATTTTTCCTCCAACCGGCGGTAGGCCTGAACGATGGCGCTCTGCAAATCCACCGGAATTTCGAGGCTGCGGATCAGGGCACGGATACGGCTGCCGCGCTCCATCAGGTTGTCCATGTCATGGGTGTCGAGCCCTTCCATGATGGCCCTTATCTTGTCCATGGCCCCGGAAGCTTTGAGCAGGTGGCGGTAGGCCTGGGCGGTGACCGCGAAACCGTTCGGGATCGGAACCCCCTTGGGCACAAGGTTGCGGTACATCTCGCCGAGGCTCGCGTTCTTGCCGCCAACAATCGGCACATCTTCGATTCCGAGCTCCTCAAACCAGAGCACAAAGGCGTTTTGTTTTTCCACGGTTGTCCTCCTCCGGGGGCGAAACGGGTTTGACGCGTCTTTTTTTCATCTCACGGCTACGGAAATTGTGCAACACGTGAGGTGGGTTACAGTGCTGCGCCTTGTCGTGTTTGTACTGGCGATAGCTTCCCTGTTCCCAGTTTTTGATCGGTAATAGTTCGGAATCAAAAAAAATAATCCAAATGTTACCGTTCTGTGACAGTGCTGTTTCAGAATCGTAAAAAAACTTTTCTTAACGGCCAAGATGCCCTAAAGAGGTGCGGGTTTCGCGTCTTTTGTCATACAACCGTCACAAACATCCTCATGGGTAACCTATGCTCAATGTATTGATCCAGACCCTCGGCGGACTCGGTATTTTCATCCTCGGGATGAAGCTCATGACCGAGGGTCTGCAGATGGCCGCAGGCAATCGTATTCGTAACATCCTTAAAACCGTGTCCGACAACAGGGTGGTTGGTTTCGCCACGGGTGCGGCCGTGACGGCCATGGTCCAGTCTTCTTCGGCGACCACGGTCATGCTGATCAGCTTTGTTTCAGCCGGCCTCATGACCCTGACCCAGTCCGTAGGCGTGATCCTGGGGTGCAACGTCGGCACGACAGTGACCGCGCAGCTCATCGCCTTCAAGCTCTCGGACCTGGCTCTGCCGGCCATAGCCATCGGTGTCCCGCTCAAGTACTTCAGCACGCGCAAGAAGTACCGCTACCTGGGCGAGGTCATTCTTGGATTCGGTCTGCTCTTTTTCGGCATGACGGTCATGGGCGATGGCCTGAAGCCCATCCGCACGGATCCGACCTTCATCTCCTTTTTCACCAAATTCGATGCTTCAAGTGTCGGTGGCCTGTTGCTCTGCGTGGCCACGGGAGCAGGTCTGACCATAGCGGTCCAGTCATCCTCGGCGACCATAGGCTTAACCATGGCCCTGGCCACACAGGGGCTGCTCGGTTTTCCGGCGGCCATGGCCCTGGTCCTGGGCGAGAATATCGGCACGACGATCACGGCGGAACTGGCCACCATCGGGTCGAGCAATATCAATGCCCACCGGGCGGCCAGGGCGCACACCATGTTCAATGTGCTGGGCGTCTGCATGATGCTGCTTCTGTTCCCCTGGTTTTTGCAAGGCATCGAATGGGCAACCCAGAATCTCATGGGGGCCGAGCCCTGGGATGTACATGTGGGCGAGGAATACCCCTATGTGGCGCGCTATCTGGCCAATGGGCATACCCTGTTCAACTTCGCCAACGCCATCATTTTCCTCATCTTTCTCCCCATGTTGATCAGGGCGGCCATCTGGCTGTCCCCCAAGGACAAAAGCGAAGGCGACGTGCTGTTCAGGATGCCCGTCTTTGAACAGAACGTGGAGGACAATACGGTCGCGGCCCTGGCTCAGGTCCGGGGCGAGATTCAGCGCATGTCCCTCACGGTGCACGCCGCCTACGCCAATGCCTTGGACTGTCTTGAGAAGCGCGATCAACGCACCATTCGCAAGCGGCAGCGCTTCGAAGATCAGATCAACGAGATGCACAAGGCCATAGCCACGTTTCTGGCCAAGACCATGCAAAGCGAGATCAACGAAGCCCTCTCCAATGACATCGCCGAGCAGATGCGGGTCGTGAACAATCTGGAGCGCATCGGGGACGCGGTGGAGGCGCTGGGACTCTTGTGCGAAGACATCGTCGACAAGGATCTTAAATTCAATGAGGTCGCCATGGGGGACCTGTTCATCATCGCCGCCCAGGTTGATGAATTCCTGAAAATGATCAGCGACGCGCTCATCAAGGAGCCGCAAAATCTTATGGAAAAGGCCGAACAGGCCGAACGGACCATCGATTCCATGCGCGAAACCATGCGTGATGCCCACATCGAACGACTCAAGATCGGCAAATGCGGGATCGAAGGCGGCCTGACCTTCATCAACCTCCTGGCCCGGCTCGAAAAGATCGGCGACTACTGCTACTCCATCGCCCGCTCCGTGAACTGCCAGCGTTAGCCTGCCTCAACATGCTTGAATGTTCCCGCAGGACGAGATGTCTTGCGGGAACTGCTTGCCACCGGCGCCTGGCGCCGCTATTCCTCTGATAAAAGCATGTCCGCTTCGCGGTTTTTGAGCGGCGTGCCGGAGGAAGCATGCGATTTCCTTTTTTTCCCTCCATTCGCACAACACTTGTCTTTTTGGTTCTGGTGGCCGTGCTGCCGGCCCTGGGCATCATGCTTTTCTCGGGCTACACCCTGCGCGAGAATATGGTTCGCGGCGCTGAAGAGACTGTGTTGCGCCAGATTCAGGTCATGGCCTCCCACCATGAGCAGGTCGTCGAC
>Ga0194136_1001207_pt1 | contig 12900 bp, 11 predicted proteins | sample TARM_MetaG_T3A_1_FD_134023 | JGI IMG/M metagenome (GOLD analysis project Ga0194136, IMG submission 134023) | Freshwater microbial communities from Pennsylvania, USA, analyzing microbe dynamics in response to fracking - TARM_MetaG_T3A_14 (version 2) | ecosystem: Environmental > Aquatic >...
CCGGGCGCATGCGCGCGGCCAGAGGCTGAAAGCCGGCCTCAGACTGAAACAGGGTGTCCTGCATCAGGCATCGTCCCGGATGATATCGACTCCCTCCGGGTAATCCAGCTTGAAGACGTCTTTCTCGATGTCTTCGTTCAGTACGATGTCATCGAAACTCAGAATACTGAGCTGGCCAAGAGAGTCCTGCATGCGCATTTCCTGCAGTACGCCTTCTTCAAAGCTCAGGCGCAGTGAAGTGAACAGTGAATCGGCGGCCCTGGGTACCAGCTTGAACTCCCGAACCTGGCTGCCAATGCTGCGCTCAAAGACTTCATAGGTTTCATGGAGGTTATCAACTTCGCCACTGAGCAGAAGTGCTGGTGTGGTCTGCACTCGTTCATCCAGATTATGGACAGTCACCTGCTCAAGGTCAGGATCGTAGACTTCGATATTCTCGCCGTTGCTGGCAATGAACTGCTTCAGGGGTGCACCCGTTTCCCAGTAGAACAACCCCGGGCGCTTTGCCTTGAGTTTGCCGTGGGATTCCTGCACCTGGGCACCACTCTCATCAACCACAATCTGGATAAAGTCGGCCTGATAGCTCTGATAATCGCGGAGCATGGTGGCCAGCTCTTCAGCAGCTGCCCTGGAGGCATCGCCTTCGCTGGCTACAACCGCCGGGGCGGAAACAGCCAGCACCAATGCCAGGAAGGTTGAACAAAATCGGATCATCAATACAGCTCCTAATCTCTGGGGGGCGGGGGTGCCAGAACTTCTCTGGCTCCGTTATGACCCGCAGGACTGACCACACCGGATGCTTCCATGGCATCCACCAGATTGGCGGCCCGGTTGTAGCCAATTTTGAATTTACGTTGCACCGAGGAAATAGACACTCTTCTCCCTTCAGTGACAAAAGCAACGGCTTCGTCGAACAGGGCATCGCCCTCATCACCACCACCGCCTTCGCTGAGCGTCGGCACGCCCGGCAGGTGTTCACTTTCAGCGCCGTTCAGGACATCGTCAACGTATTCGGGCTCGCCTCTGGCTTTCCAGGCGCTGACTATCCGGTGTACTTCGTCATCGTCAACAAAGGCGCCGTGTACCCGAACCGGTAAACCCGAGCCCGGGGGCAGGTAGAGCATGTCACCATGCCCCAGCAATTGCTCTGCGCCACCCTGATCCAGAACGGTGCGCGAATCAATCTTCGACGACACCTGGAAGGAAATCCGGGTGGGGATGTTGGCTTTTATCAAACCCGTAATCACATCCACCGAAGGCCGCTGCGTTGCCAGGATCAGGTGGATACCCGCCGCCCTCGCCTTCTGGGCGATACGGGCAATCAGCTCTTCCACTTTTTTGCCCACGATCATCATCATGTCGGCAAATTCGTCGATCACCACCACGATAAAGGGCAGCGTTTCCAGCTCGGGGCGCTCCTGTTCATCGTTGGCGAGGTGGTCATCCGGTTTCCACAGTGGGTCCAGCAGAGGCTCACCCTCAACACGGGCATCCCGGACTTTTTTGTTATAGCCGGCGATATTGCGCACGCCCAGATTAGCCAAGAGTCGATAGCGGCGCTCCATTTCCGCCACGCACCAGCGCAGGGCGTTGGCGGCTTCTTTCATGTCCGTCACCACCGGTGACAGCAGGTGTGGGATGCCCTCGTAAATGCTCAGCTCCAGCATTTTCGGGTCTACCATGATGAAACGCACTTCTTCCGGCGTGCATTTCATCAGCATGCTCAGAATCATGGCGTTGACGCCCACCGATTTGCCGGAACCGGTGGTACCCGCCACCAATAAATGAGGCATCTTGGCCAGATTGGCCACCATGGGGTTGCCGCCAATGTCGTTGCCCAGCGCCAGGGTCAACGGCGAGGCGGATTCGGTAAACACCCGGGCACCAAGCACTTCACTCAGCCGGACCATGTCCCGCTGTTCATTGGGTATCTCGATACCCACAACGGATTTGCCCGGAATCACTTCCACTACCCGCACACTCAGCACGGCCAGAGAGCGGGCCAGGTCTTTCGCCAGGTTGGAAATCTTGCTGACTTTGACACCCGGTGCCGGCTTGATCTCGAACCGGGTAATAACCGGGCCGGGGTTCACTTCCACTACTTCTACGGACACGCCGAAATCGGCCAGTTTTTCCTCCAGCAACCGAGACATGTGCTCGAGTGCTTCTTCGGAATAGCCCATCTGTTTATTCTGTTCGGGAGGGTCCAGCAGTGAAAGTGGCGGTATCGTCGTTTCCACGTCTTCGAGCAGCGATCTCTGGCGGCTCTTGTTCTTTTTCTGAGGCGTATTTTCCTCATCTTTCTTGAACGGCGAAATCTTCACGGAGCGACTGGCCGGTTTTTCGGTTTTGCTCACCGGAGTTTCGTTTGTCACCTCGTTATCCCTGGCACTGAAACTCTCCAGACGTGCCGGCTCGGCGCTCGACTCTGACCGACCTTCAATGGCCGGCTCTTTGCGCCGGGGCCGGGCTTCATCCGATGGACTTTCACTTTCGCCGCGCCGGAACAATCGACGCCACCAGGAGCGTTTCTTTTCAGATTCTGTGTCGGGTTCAGGAATGCGATCCTTCACTACCGGTGGCTCCGGTTTCTCCGGTGTTTCAGGCTCGACGGACGAACGCCTGAACAAGGCCCGGATACTCTGGCCAGCTTTAAGTGTCAGTCCGCCTACCTTGTCCATCAACCAGAACCAGGACAATCCTGTGGTCACTGTCAGAGCGAAGAGGAAAATGGCAATCAGCAGAAGCGTGGTGGCAGGCAGGTTGAAAAACCGGACCATGGCCTCGGAAACCGCTGTTCCCAGAACGCCGCCGGAAGACTGGCCGAGACCAAAAACGGAATACAGGGACAGCAGACTTGTAGCAGACAGCAGGATCAGCACAAAACCGCCCAGACGCACCAGCAGAAGCGGCCAGTGCACATCCAGAGACTGATCGCGCAAGCGGATCAGCATCACGGCATAGCCGGCAATCATGGCCGGGAACAGCCAGGCCACATGGCCAAACAGGTCCCTCAGCAGACTTGCCAACCATGCACCGGAGCGACCGGCATAGTTATTCACCCGGGTATCGTGGCCAATACTGGCCCAGCCAGGGTCAGAAGCACTGAAACTGAACAGCGCCATCACCAGATAAATACACAAGACAATCAGGCCGATGACTGCGCCTTCCCTTGCGCCCTGCGCCATAAGGCGATGAAAGCGTTGCTGCTTCTGTGTCAGTTCAGCGGTTGCTTTGTTCGCTTTGCCGGTTTCCGCCATGAATGCTCGAGTCGTCAGTGTGTTTAGTTTTGCAGCGCCTGAAAGCCCCGGTCCAGATCGGTTTTCAGGTCATCAATGGCTTCTATACCCACTGAAAGCCGGATCAGGCTCTCGGTAATGCCCGCCTTTTCTTTATCTTCCGGCGATAGCCGACCATGTGTGGTGGTTGCCGGATGGGTAATGGTGGTTTTCACATCGCCCAGGTTAGCCGTGATGGAGATCATGCGGGTGGCATCGATAAAACGCCACGCCTCGTCACGGCTGCCAGTGAGCTCGAATGAAACAATGCCACCGAAACCACTCTGCTGGCGTCTGGCCAGTTCATGCTGAGGGTGGCTTTCCAGTCCCGCGTAGAAAACCCTGGCTACGGCGGGTTGTTGCTCCAGCCAACGGGCCAACTCTATCGCATTGTCGCAGTGCGCGCGCATACGAATCGGTAAGGTTTCCAGGCCCTTCTGGAATACCCAGGCGTTAAACGGGCTCATAGTAGGGCCCGCAGAGCGGATAAACCCGTAGACTTCGTCCAGGTATTTCGCCGGGCCAACTACGACGCCACCGACACATCGGCCCTGGCCATCAAGGTATTTGGTTGCCGAATGGATAACCAGATCGGCGCCATGTTCCAGCGGGCGCTGAAGCACGGGCGTGCAGAAACAGTTGTCGACCACGAACAGCGCATCACTGGCTTTTGCCAAAGCCGCAAGCGCGGCCATGTCGGCCACCTCACACAAGGGATTTGACGGCGTTTCGATGAACAGCATCCTGGTGTCCGGGCGCACCGATGCCTGCCATTCGGCCATGTCTGTGAGACTTACAAAGGTCGTTTCCACACCAAAGCGGGCCATGTATTTCTGGAACAGCACGTTGGTGGTGCCAAACACGCCCCGGGAACAGACAACATGGTCGCCAGCCTGAAGCAGAGACATACAGGTGCTGAGAATCGCAGCCATGCCGGATGCCGTAGCCACAGCCTTTTCCCCGCCTTCCATGGCCGCAATGCGCGCTTCAAACGCCTGCACCGTCGGATTGGTGAAGCGGGAATAGATGTTGCCCGGCTCTTCACCGCCGAACCGGGCCGCGGCCTGAGCAGCACTGCCGTAAACAAAGCTGGAGGTCGGGAAGATGGCATCGCTGTGCTCCAGCTGAGCGGTACGAATCTGCCCTGCCCTGACTGCCAGAGTATCCACCGATACACCGTCCAGATCCGATTCCGGAATCCATTGGTGTTCTTCATGGCCAAATGTCATACGGTTCTCCGGCGACTGCAGGTGGAATATTCAGTTTTCATCGTTGTGAAGATCGATTATGCCATTGTCCGAATCCATCATCTGACCAGACGAGCGGCTTTCATCATTGCGCATATCTTCAAGACGGTCGAGATACGCAGCGTCCACATCACCCGTGACATAATTGCCGGTGAATACAGAACACTCCCAGCCATCAATGTTCTCATTAACATCATTAACGCAGGTGATCAGGTCTTCCAGATCCTGATATACCAGCCAGTCTGCGCCGATCAGCGTTCCCACTTCATCAACCGTGCGATCGTGAGCAATCAGCTCACTGGCTGAGGGCATATCAATGCCATAGACATTGGGGTAACGCACCGGTGGCGCAGCCGAGGCAAAATACACGTTCCGGGCACCGGCATCGCGAGCCATCTGGACAATTTCCTTACACGTGGTGCCACGGACAATGGAGTCATCCACCAGCATCACGTTTTTGCCCCGGAACTCCAGGTCTATCGGGTTCAGTTTCTGGCGCACTGATTTTTTGCGCATTGTCTGGCCGGGCATGATAAAGGTGCGGCCAATGTAGCGGTTCTTGATAAAGCCTTCCCGGTACTTCACGCCCAGTTGAAAGGCCATTTGCATGGCTGATGTGCGGCTGGTGTCCGGAATAGGCATCACCACATCAATGTCGTGGTCCGGGCGTTCACGCAGGACTTTCTCCGCCAGGGTTTCGCCCATGCGCAGCCGGGCTTTGTACACAGATACCTGGTCCATGATCGAGTCCGGACGGGCAAAATACACGTGCTCGAATATGCAGGGATACAATTTCGGATCTTCCGCACACTGTTCAGTGTAAAGCGAGCCGTCCGTTTCGATGTACACCGCCTCACCCGGCGCAATATCCCGCACGAGCGTGAAGCCGGCCGCATTCAGGGCCACGCTCTCAGAAGAAATCATGTATTCCTTCTGGCCTTTCTCGTCTTCACGCACGCCATAGCAGGCAGGCCGGATACCGTTCGGGTCCCGGAAGCCGACAATGCCGTAGCCGGTAATCATGGCAATGACGCCGTAAGCACCGCGACAACGCTTGTGTACCGCGCGAACGGCAGCAAAAATCTCGTCTTTGGTCGGATTCAGCTTGCCCTGCTTCTGCAGCTCATGAGCAAAGACGTTCAACAGAACTTCGGAATCGGAGTTGGTGTTGATGTGCCGCAGATCGGTACGGAACAGGTCGCTACTCAATTCGTCGGCGTTGGTCAGATTACCGTTGTGAGCCAGAGTAATGCCGTAAGGGCTGTTTACATAGAACGGCTGGGCTTCGGCGGAACTGGAGCTGCCTGCGGTAGGATAACGAACGTGACCTATACCGACATTGCCAACCAGGCGACGCATATGGCGGGTGTGAAAGACATCCCGCACCAGACCGTTGTCCTTACGGAGAAAAAACCGGTTGTCCTGATAGGTCACAATACCCGCTGCATCCTGGCCACGGTGCTGAAGCACGGTCAGTGCATCATAGAGAAGCTGGTTGACGTTTGAACTACTGACAATACCGACAATGCCACACATGGCTGGACTATTCTCCGAGTGTAAAACTGAATGTTAACGGCCTGCAGGCGCCTGTAACGCGCCTGTTTTCACTATCAGGTGTCCGATCCTTCCGCAATGTTGCCTGCTGGCGCAAGCAGGCGGGAAAATTCGTCACCAAAGGTTCTTCGGGACCAGTCTTCGACCACTCCCAGGTGTTCGATCATGACCGATGTCTGCCACCAGGTATCTTCAGCCAGTGGCGTATAACGAGTGAAGGCAATCGCTACAATCACTACAACCACGCCGCGAAGCAGGCCGAACCCCATCCCCAGAACCCTGTCAGTAGGAGAAAGGCCGGTTGCTTTTACCAGCGCGCCTATCATGTTATTGATGATCGCACCGACAATCAGGGTGCCGAAAAACAGAATGGCAAAAGCAGCAATGAGCCGCACCAGAGGCGTCTCGACAGTGCTCGCCAGCAAACCCTGCATCTGTGGGTGGAAGGTTCGGGCAATGATGAACGCGCCTATCCACGTCACCAGAGACAGAGCTTCTCTGACGAAACCCCGTTTCAGACTGATAAGGGTGGAAACTGTAATGAGGGCAATGATGACCCAATCGATCCAGATCAGCGCTTCCATGAATATCCTGGCGGCGTAAAGAAGACGCGGATTTTAACAGGAAACAGGGTCACACCAAACTATACTTGGCCATAACGGGCCCCCGACACCAACTATTTTTCGCCCTTGGTGATCAGACTGTCCAGATCAAACTCTTCATCAAGAACGCGTTTGGTATCTTCAGCATCGCTTTTATCAACGAAAGGTCCGCTGAATACGCGGGTGAATTGAGTCTCGCCCCCACTGAACCGCTGCAAATGAGCGTCGTAGCCGAGCTCGACAATTCTGTCTCGCAGGCGCCGGGCGTTGTCCTCGTTGCCAAAGCTCGCAACCTGCACAATCCAGGCCCCTTCCAGAGAGCCGGTGAAGTCCGCTTTACTTTCGTCAGAAGAAGAAGTTTCGGCAGCGGGCTCGTCAGAAGCCTCATCGCCAGCGGATACGCTGACAGGCGCGTTGTCTTCCTCAGCCGGTTCATCGGCCGGGGCCTGCGTTTCACCGGTGGATGCCCCTTCGTCAACGCTGGATGACTCTTCTATCAGCCGGTAGCCGGGATCTTCTCCGGACTCATTCTCCGTAACCACCGGCTGCGTATCTGGCTGATAATTCCCGGCATCCTGAAGCGGCTCCTCGGGCATGTCCACCTCAGGGAACGGAGGCGCTTCCGGTATGGTGATGGGTGTTGACTGACGTTCGGAATGTGGCTCGTCGAAAATCATTGGCACAAAAATCACCGCAAGACTAACCAGTACCAGCGCGCCAATGATCCGTTGCTTTAATCCATCCACCAGGAAGGCTCCCATTGGTTACCTGTTTCAGATTGATACTAGCAAAGGGCTCTGGCTTCAGCCACGGTATAAAATGACCCGAAGGCAACAATCGTGTCATCCGGGCCAGCATCCTGTACCGCAGCGGCCAATGCTGCCCCCACTGTAGAGAATCTGTCACCACTGTCCACCCCGGCTTCCGAGGCTCGTGTGTAAAGCTCGGCCGCACACAGGCCCCGCGGCACGTCCAGCCCGGCAAAATACCAGGCGCCGACCACGCTCGCCATCTCGGTGACCACGCCGGCAATGTCTTTATCCGCCAGTGCCGCATACACCCCCCGCACCACTCCACCGGGTTTCTGGCAAGCCGACAGCTTACCGGCCAGCCAACGGGCAGCATGGGGATTGTGGCCGACATCGGCAAGAACCCGGGGAGCCGACCGGATTTGTTCGAACCGGCCAGGAACATGAACAGATCGCAACGCTGTCGCGAGGTCTTCAGCAGAAAGCTGTGGTTCCAGCTCCCGCGCCAGCACGACGGCAGCACCGACGCTCTGTAACGGCAACGGCCCCGCTGGCAGGTTAAAGCTCTCCCTGCCGGTATCCAGCCGCACCAGGTCATCACCCTCGCTGATCGGGCCAAATTGGTAGTCCCGCCCGGTCAGTCGCAAATCAACCTTCTGGGCAACCGCTTGTTGTAAAACGGATTCCGGCGGCTGCGGGTCTGCGCATACGGCGGTAATACCACGCCGGAGAATGCCGGCTTTTTCGAAGCCGATCACTTCGCGGTTATCACCCAGAAAGCCAATGTGATCGATATCAATGGCGGTAATGATGGCGAAATCGGCATCCAGCACATTGACGGCATCCAGCCGCCCTCCGAGCCCGACCTCCAGAATCCAGTCCTGGACACCGGCTTCAGCAAAGGCCACAAACGCCGCCAGAGTGCCAAACTCAAAATATGTCAGTGAGATGTTGCGGCGCGCCGCTTCCACTTTTTCAAACGCACGAACCAGTGCAGCATCATCGACATCCTGACCATCAAGCCTGACACGTTCGTTGTAGTTCTGCAGGTGTGGTGATGTATAGGCACCCGTACTGCGGCCGGCACCCAGCAGGATGCGTTCAAGAGTGGCTACGGTAGTACCTTTGCCGTTGGTACCGGCAACGGTGATGATTCTGGCATTCGGCTTGCGGGGAAACAGCCGGCGCAACACCACCAGAACACGGTCCAGCCCAAGGTCGATTTCGGTAGGGTGAATGGCTTCAAGAAACTGAAGCCATTCAGCAACGGAGGCGCCGGCGGCAGGACAGGTTGCCGGCGCCTTCGAGGGTTCACTGGCCTTTGGGTGCATCAGCTTCCGGTTTCTCGGAAATTTCGAACTCGATAGGCTCTTCAGTACCCGGCTTTTCCTGGGCGTTGAACTTGGCCAGCAAGTGGGCCACGCGCTCCCGCATGTGATGACGGTGCAGAATCATATCAATAGCACCATGCTCAAGCAGGAACTCGGCACGCTGGAAACCTTCAGGAAGCTTTTCGCGAACCGTCTGTTCGATCACCCGGGGGCCGGCGAAGCCGATCAGTGCGTAAGGCTCGGCAATGTTCAGGTCACCCAGCATCGCCAGGCTGGCAGAGACACCACCAAATACCGGATCCGTCATAACGGAGACGTAAGGAATACCTTCCTGCTTCATGCGCTCAAGGACAGCAGAGGTTTTCGCCATCTGCATCAGTGACAGAATCGCTTCCTGCATACGAGCGCCGCCACTGGCCGAGAAGCACACAAGAGGGATGCGATGCTCCAGCGCCACATTCGCGGCCTGAACAAATTTCTCGCCAACCACCTGGCCCATCGAGCCGCCCAGGAAGTTGAACTCAAAAGAACAGGCAACCAGCGGTACGCCCATAGTGGTGCCACGCATAACCACCAGCGCATCTTTTTCGCCCGTGGCCTTTTGCGCAGCAGATAGCCGATCTTTATAACGCTTGCTGTCTTTGAACTTCAGACGGTCGTAGGGTTCCAAATGATTGGCGATCTCTTCGCGACCGTCTTTATCCAGGAAAATATCCAACCGCCGACGCGCGGAAACGCGAAGGTGGTGGTTACATTTCGGACATACATCCAGATTCTTCTCAAGCTCGGGCTTATAGAGGAATGCACCACACTTGGGGCATTTCTTCCACAAACCTTCAGGTACACCGGTACGTTGCCGTGATTCCGAGCGAATCTTGCTCGGCATAATCTTATCAAGCCAGTTACTCATGCTCTCATCCTGTCCTTTGAAGCCTGGATGGTGTCTGCTCAGGTTGCCAGGTTGTCCAGAGCTTCACGCATCGGGTGCAACAGATCAGTGAGCGCCTGATTCAGGGCTACAGGATCTGTCTGATATTCCGCTATTGTATTCACCAGAACACTGCCAACAATTACACCATCGGATACTTTGCCAACGGCTGCGGCAGTTTCTGCATCTCTGATACCAAAGCCAACACCGACCGGCAACGCCGTGATCTCGTGCACGTGCGCTACTTTTCGGGCTACTTCATCAACATCAATGGTTGCAGAGCCGGTTACGCCCTTTATTGAAACATAGTACACATAACCAGAGGAATGCTCAGCAATCGCCCGGATACGTGCATCGGTGGTGGTCGGCGCCAGCAGGAAGATCGGATCCATATGGCGCTCAGCAAACAACGGCGCCACTTCATCAGCCTCTTCTGGCGGCAGGTCGACAGTCAACACGCCGTCAATACCTGCGTCTGCTGCTGCATCGGCAAATTCCCGATACCCCATGGCTACCATCGGGTTAAGGTAACCCATCAGCACCACCGGCGTTTCCGGGTCGGTCTTACGGAATTCCCGAACCATCCCGATAACCTGGCGCAAAGAGGTTCCGTGTTTCAGCGCCCGCTCACAGGCAAGCTGGATAACCGGGCCATCAGCCATCGGATCAGAGAACGGCACACCGAGCTCAATGATATCCGCCCCGGCAGCGACCAGTGTATGCATCAGCTCAACCGTTTGATCCGGATGTGGATCGCCGGCCGTTATATAAGGAATCAGCGCCTTGCGGCCCTGCTGTTTAAGAGATTTCAGTACACCTTCAATTCGGCTCATGCCTGCTCCTGCTAACTTCAGATCCCGATGCCATCGAGCTCGGCGACAGTATGAATGTCCTTATCACCACGACCGGAGATATTGATAACCACCATCTGGTCTTTGTCCATTCGCGCGGCCAGCTTCAGAGCGTAGGCAACGGCGTGGGCGGTTTCCAGTGCCGGCATGATTCCCTCGACATGTGTCAGGGTGCGGAAGGCTTCCAGCGCCTCATCGTCTGTGACCGATACATAGTTGGCCCGACCGATGTCTTTCAACCAGGAGTGCTCAGGACCTACCCCGGGATAATCCAGGCCGGCACTGACAGAATGGGTACCTGCAATCTGGCCGTTCTCATCTTCCATCAGGTAAGTACGGTTGCCATGCAGCACGCCCGGCCGGCCGGCACACAAAGGCGCCGCATGCTGACCGGTTTCGATACCAAGACCGCCGGCCTCAACACCGTAAAGCTCCACACTCTCGTCTGACAGGAACGGGTAGAACATACCAATGGCGTTGGAGCCGCCGCCCACACAGGCTACCAGGGCATCCGGAAGCTTACCGGTTTTCTCCAGCGCCTGTTGGCGGGTTTCACGCCCGATGACTGACTGGAAATCGCGAACCAGAAGCGGATAGGGGTGGGGACCGGCAACCGTACCAATGATGTAGAAGGTATCGTCAACGTTGGCCACCCAGTCTCGCATGGCGTCGTTCATGGCGTCTTTGAGTGTTTTGGTACCACTCTCGACAGAATGAACGGTAGCTCCGAGAAGTTTCATGCGGAAAACGTTCAGGGACTGGCGCTTTACGTCCGAGGATCCCATAAATACGTGGCATTCCAGACCCAGACGGGCACACACGGTGGCTGTGGCCACGCCGTGCTGGCCTGCACCGGTTTCAGCAATGATCCGCTTCTTGCCCAGGAAAGAGGCGAGCAAGGCCTGTCCGATGGTGTTGTTAACCTTGTGGGCTCCGGTGTGATTCAGGTCTTCGCGCTTCAGCCAGATCTGGGCACCGCCGGTTTCCCGGGTCAGACGTTCGGCAAAATACAGAGGGCTTGGCCGCCCTACGTAATCAGCCAGGTCCTTGTCGAAGGTCGCCTGAAATTCCGGATCGTCTTTTAGCCGCAGATACTCTTTCTCAAGAGTCATCAGCGAATCCATGAGGGTTTCCGATACAAAGCGGCCACCAAAGTCACCGAAGTGACCCCGGGCATCCGGAAACGCCTTCAACATTTCTTTAGTCAGTTTTACAGACACGGCGTACCTCGTTGAAAAATTCAGTTAGTTTGGCGGCGTCTTTCCTGCCCTTCTCGTATTCCACCCCGCCACTGACATCCACGGCCCACGGGCGCACTTCCTCGATAGCGCCGGCCACGTTAGCAGATGACAGGCCACCGGCCAATATCAGCGGTAACGGCCGCTCAGCCGGTATCAGAGACCAGTTGAAGGATTGCCCGGTGCCTCCGTACCGGCGGGGATCCCAGGCATCCACAAGCAGCCCTGAGGCCTGACGGTAATCTTCAAAAGCCGACTCTATCTGCCCGGCCTCGCGAACCCTCACAGCCTTTATCCAGCGACGACCAAACGACGCACAGAATTCCGCGGATTCGTCACCGTGGAACTGCAACAGATCCAGCGGCACCTGTGACAGAACGTCATTGACCAGAGCAGGCCCGGGGTTCACGAACAATCCGGTTACCGTCACGAACGCCGGAACGCGCGCTACCAGTTGCCGGGCCCGGGCAATGGAGACTGATCGTGGGCTGGGTTCATAGAACACCAGGCCGATAGCATCAGCACCACAAGCCACGGCAGCATCAATGTCTTCGGGGCGGGTCAGACCGCAAATCTTTACCCGGGTGATCACGATTCCGCCACCTTCCGTTTCGGGTGAATGTGAGTCGGTTTAATTGGCCGGTTGGCTTCATTGCCCAACCAGGGCGCCACAAATGCAGGCCCGCATTCAGCCAATGGCATTTCATACTGCGCCGGATAGCCGACATCGACCAGGTACAAGCCATGGGGCGGCGCAGTAACGCCGGCCTTTTTACGATCCCGGGTTTCCAGGATCCTGGCGACCCAGTCGATTGACTGCTCACCGGATCCGACGGCCATCAGCGCACCGGCGATATTTCGGACCATATGGTGCAGAAACGCATTGGCCTGAACATCTATTACGACAAAATTCCCGCAACGGGTTACTGAAATGCGCTCCATGTACCGAATCGGTGTGCGGGACTGACAACCGGCAGCCTGAAACGATGAAAAATCATGTTCTCCGATCAGCGCCTGGGCCGCACGGTGCATTATCTCGGCATCCAGCGGTCGGAAAGTCCAGCTGACCTGCCCCTTCTGAATGCCCGGGCGCACCGGATGGTTATAGATCACATAGCGATA
>Ga0194136_1001212_pt1 | contig 12849 bp, 11 predicted proteins | sample TARM_MetaG_T3A_1_FD_134023 | JGI IMG/M metagenome (GOLD analysis project Ga0194136, IMG submission 134023) | Freshwater microbial communities from Pennsylvania, USA, analyzing microbe dynamics in response to fracking - TARM_MetaG_T3A_14 (version 2) | ecosystem: Environmental > Aquatic >...
GATCAATTGGTTACCTTTGCCCTTGATGGGGTTCCCTGTGGTATTATTATTTGCTACGAAATCCGCTTTCCCGAGTGGTCCCGAAAGCAGGCTTTGGCTGGAACTAAGATTCTTTTTGTCCCGGCCGAATGGCCATTACCTCGGGTAGGTCACTGGCGGGTTTTAAACCAGGCCAGAGCGATCGAGAATCAGATCTTTGTGGTGGCGGTTAACGGCTGCGGCGAAGCTGTTAAGGATATCCGAAACGCCGGGAACTCGATGATTATTGATCCCTTGGGAAAGCTGCTGGCCGATGCCGGAGCGGATCCGGAAGAAAAGATGATTCTGGGCGACGTGGAGCTGGCACAACTGGACAAAGCCAGAAATAACATGACGGTGTTTCAGGATCGAAGAGTCGAACTATACTAGATATTGAGGTGAAAAATACCTTTTTCAGGCCAGTGGGGATACCATAAAATGAAATTTTATGGTATCCTCTTACTATATTTAAGCAATATTTAGGAAAAAAGCAAAGGGTCTTGGAAAAGAGGTTGTATGGCACCGGTAAATACGAGAATTAGTTATTTAATGGATATGTTGGGAATCAGTGGAAAAGAGTTGGCCTTGGCCATTGGAACAGACACCACGGCGGTGAGCAAATGGCGAAGCGGCCAACGAAAATTAAAGGTTCGATCAAAATATAGTAAACGGATGGCGGCTTATTTTCTTAGTGATGCGTATGCACTTCAGAAACAGAGAATTGTGGCCCTGCTTACCAACGATCAATTAGAAACAGAGGACAAAACAGATCAGGAATTAATTGAAATGCTCAGTATCTGGATGACGGATGATGCCGGGGAAATAATCGTAAAAAGAGAAGTGGTGGACCGTGACCAACCAGAGGTGTCGGTGGAAGTTTATTCCGGATACCCCGGATGGAAACGAGCAGTGAAGATTTTTTGGAATGAGGTTGCTGTGCTGCCACCAGGTCAGACCATTTATGTGGGTGATTTTGGCGATGTTCAATGGGATATTCTCGGTACAGACTCGGTCCGGGAGATGGTTAGTAGTATCGAGCGAGCGATTCGAGCGGGTCATAAGGTTGTGATTATCGACAAAATGACTGATCAGTATAAACCCTATGTGGTGATTCTCCGTTGGCTGCCCATCTATTTAAAAAAAGAGGTGGAGGTACTTTACTTCCAGAAAGATATCAAGGAGTTTTACAAAAAGAGTATCTATGCCGTTGATCATCACATCGCCATGGTGGGGATGTGTCTGGCAGAAGGAAATAGTGAAAATCTGACGATGATTCATCGCGATCCGATCAGCGTCGATTTTTATCATAAAATGGTGGCGTCCATTGCCCAAAAATCCAGGCAGCTTATCTTTACGCTGGAATTGTCTGATGCCATGAAAATGGTGGAACTCATGGAAGAGAATTTTAAGCCCAATCAGCTGACCTATATGATCAACCACTTGCCAACCTTTCGGAATATGCCCCTGAATCTGCTGGAACGGATTTTGGTGGAAAATAAGGTGAGTGGTGACAAAATGGCAATCTGCCTGAAGGCAAATCGAAAACGAAAAGAATTGCGAGATCAATTTAATTATCGTCAGATTTATGATCTGGACGCGATTGAAAATGCCCTGCAACAGGAATACATCATCGACTATGATTTGTCTCAGGTTATCGGAAAAGAAGCACGGGTATCGAATGCTTTTTTTAGAGAGCAATTAGAATATATTAAAAAGTTTAGAATAACCGAGAGTTATACCCTGGTTCTGACATCCTTTTGCGATCTGAATCTCAATGTCGATAATACGGCCATCGTGGTTCAGGAAAACAGCATTGTCATCGCCTGGAATTCAGAGTTTTACGATCGCCGAATGTATTGTAAAGAATTAACCGTGGTGGGTGGTTACTTTAATTATTTAAAAGAAATATGGAATCATATTCCGCTGATTTCTAAAAATGAAGCGTGGATAAAAGAACAGTTACAACGAATGATCGATTCGAAATGACAATATAATGACAATAAATAGATAAAAATAATATATCGACATAAAATTAGCATTAATATATAATGAGCTCACCAAAAGGATGACAAAGACGTCACATCAATAAACCGATGTGGCGTCTTTTTTTCGTAAAGGAGAAACCAATTTCAAGCATGTTTGGAGCTGCAAAGGCGCACTACCAAAGATCACGAAAGTCCCTGGGATGATATGACTTTGCGAAAGATGTTATGGATGTCTGAGTTGAATCAGCACCAAAAAAAGATAAGGAGAAGCTCATTATGAACGAAAAAGGAAAATTAGGATTAGGTAGTGCGGTTGCAGTATGTGTGGGTCTCATTGTAGCCACAAGTTGTCTATTGTCATTAGGGGTCGGAATGGGACAGGCCGGAACGGCCTTCATTATTCCTCTGGTTGTTGTGGTAATCTTAAATGCATTTGTGGCGATCTCGTTTTCAGAACTCCATTCATTAATGCCAAATGTTGACGGCGGAGTGGGACAGTATTCCCTGGTTGGTCTTGGACCAGTAGCCTCGATGATTTCAAATATTTCTGCTTATGTGATCACCATGGTTTTTGCATCATCAGTTGAAATTGCCATGTGTGGATTGGTCTTAAATGAATTTTTTCCCCAGATTCCGGCAGTGACCATCAGTGTCCTGGTTCTTGGTATCATCGCAGTGGTTAATCTTTTCGGCGTGGATTTGTTCTCAAAGGTGCAAAACCTTGTGGTTACACTGTTAATTGGTTCATTGATTGGGATGGGCATTATCAGCTTTTTTAAACTGGGAATCGGAACCGTTCTTACCGCAGCACAGCAAACCGCACCGGCTATCACCGGCATTGGTGGGATCATGGGTTTATCAGCGGTAGCTTTCTGGCTCTTTATCAGGGTTGAGTTTATTATCCCGGTAGCAAAAGAATTAAAAAATCCCAAACGGGATGTGTTTTTATCAATGATTCTGGCGTTAGTCTTATTATTTGTGGTCCAAGCGGTGTTAGGTGTTGGGATGACCAATTATGTCAGTTTGGAAGTACTTGCTTCTAGTCCTTTGCCCCACATGGTTTTTGCCGAAGCGCTACTGGGAAATGCCGGTAAGGTTTGGATGGGGATTGTAACCCTGTTAGCCGGAATCAGTACCTTAAATACGGTATTGGCAAGCTCGGCAAGAATTGTCTTTGGGATGTCAGAAGAGGGCATGATGCCGGCAATCTTTAAAAAAGTTAACAAAAAAAATGTGCCGGTAGCAGGGCTGCTTTTAATGGTTATTGCGGACTTTGCCATTGTGGTCACCGGCTTTACCCAATCCAGCACCCTAACGAATATGATTTTGGCAGCATCATGCTTCTGGTTACTGTCTTATGTTTTAACCCACATCAACGTGCTGGTCTTGCGTAAAAGATATCCGGATATGGAGCGCAATAAAAAATTGATTTTATTTGGAATTCCGCAGATTGTTGGTATTTTAGGAAATATCTATATGGTTTGGAATATCAGTTCCGATCCCGCATCTAAACTCGCGATTTACCAGGTATTTGGCGTACTCTTTGCAGTGCTGGTCGCCTATTCACTGGTATGGGTTGTCGGGGTGATGAAGGTCAAACCCTTCCAGCCGGTGAGCATTGATCTTATCAATAACAACGCCATTGAGTTTGAAAAAGAAAACAAAAAAGTCGTGGCTGAACCAGCCAAGTAAACCGTGGAGGTAAACGAATATGCAAAAAGATTTATATACGGGGATGGAGAAACAATCCATCGATGAAATTAAACAAAAAATCAAAGAAAACAACGTCGAGATGATTCGCCTGGAATACACCGATATTCTGGGAGTAAACCGGGGAAAGCTGATGCCGGTTTCGATGGTGGATGAAATCTTTGGTGACGGCATCGCTTTTTGTACGGTCAGCCTGGCAATGGCTTTTAATAACGACATTGTAAGTTCCGAGTACTTTTCAGAAACAAACGATGATATGAAGGTCATCGGTGACCCCTCAACCTTTGTAATTCTGCCCCATTGTGATAAAACAGCACTGGTATTGGGGGAGCTTTACTACATGGAAGAACCGATGTTGCAGGCCCCCCGGGAGTTTTTAAAAAAAATGGTTCAGGAATACCACAAATTGGGACTCGATCCGATTGCTGCCAGTGAGTTGGAGTTTTATATCTACAATAAAATGGAAGATGGAACCCTGGAACCTTATTCCAAACAGCCCTGTACCTGTTATACGGCGAACCGACGGATTGATCCTAAACGATTTTTGTACAAGCTGACCAATACCTTTCAGACTATGGGTTTTAATGTGCTGTATATGAACCATGAGTATTTTCCAGGACAGTTTGAATATAACTGGAAGCATTCAAAAATCGTTCGGGCAGCCGATGAAAGCTCCTTGTTTAAAGCACTGAGCAAGGATATTGCCGAAACCAATAACCTGATGATGACCTTTATGGGAAAACCCAAAAATGCCTCAGGCGGAAGCGGTTGTCATTTCCACATTTCATTTAATGATATAAAAACTGCGGACAATATCTGTCATGATGTAACCAAAGAGAATGATCTGGCCGATATTCTAAGATACTTTATTGGCGGCGTCATTAAGCATGCCAAAGGCCTCACCCCCTTTCTGGCGCCAACGGTCAATTGCTATAAGCGGTATCAGCCGGATTCCTTTGCCCCCATTTACATCGGCTGGGGATATGACAATCGAACGACCTATATCCGGGTCCCCCAGGAACGGGGCAAGGCCACCCGAATGGAAATCCGCGCCGGATCAGCCGCTGCTAATTCGTATCTGGCCCTAGGTGCGATTTTGGCCGCCGGGCTGGATGGAATAAAAAATAAGATTGAGCCGCCAGAAGTGGTTACCACTGACCTCTATCATGATGTAAAAAAACAGCAGGATAAGGTGCCCAACAGCTTGTTCGCGGCGTTAAAGGCGCTGGACGAAGACACCTGGTTAACTGAACACGTGGGAAAAGAGCTGGTGGATGTTTTTACCTCGCTTAAACGAAAAGAAATTGAAGAATATAAAAAATATGTCACCGACTGGGAGTGGGACACCTACTCTTACCATATTTAAAGGACATCGGAAAAAGCAGCAAAACTCACGACCGTTGGAGCGTGATAAAAAGGAGAAAAACAATGTGTGGAATAGCGGGAATTATTAGTAAACAACCAATAGACATTTCATCGAATCTATTGGGAATGCTGGGTTTGATTCAGCATCGGGGGCCGGATGCCAGTGGGATTGCCATTTTCCCGAAAGATGAGCAGGTGACCTTACGAATATCGATGAATAAGGAAGAACGGATTGGAGAAATTCGGGATCTGATTGGAAACTATGGAAAAATTAAAAATGAACGATTGATTTCCGCTGGAGAGAGTATTCCCATGGCAGAGTATCTTCTGGAAATGGATGATGACAAACTAAAACCCCTGCATTTTGCCATTAATGGGGTTGAGGGTTTAGCCGTTCATTCGCTGGGTGATGGCATCAAGGTTTACAAGGAAGGCGGGCATTTAGAGAACCTGCGCGACAAACATCAGATCGAAATGCAGAATTGTCGCCACGGCATTGGCCATGTGCGCATGGCCACCGAAAGTGTGGAAGATATCAATGCGGCGCATCCCTTTGTATCCCCTTTTTATCCGGAGCTGGCGCTGGTCCATAATGGTCAGTTTACCAATTATTTTAAAATGCGGCGGTTTCTGGAATCAAAGGGTGTTAAATTTAAAACCATGAATGATTCCGAAGCGGCCAGTCATCTGATTGCCTATGCCATGAGCATTAACGGCGGTAATCTGGAAGCGGCTTTAAATGACGCGGCGGATCAATTAGATGGGATTTACTGTATTATCGCAGCCACCGAAAGTCAGATTGGTTTTGTTAAAGACAAGCTGGGAATTAAGCCCCTGATGCTGGTGGAATCCGACGATTATATTATGCTGGGTTCCGAACAGATCGAATTTTCAGCGGTGAGTGAGGATCTCTTTGCCGAAGAAATGGAACCGGGGGAGGTGCGCGTATGGAATATTTAGATCTGGCCAAGGTAGAAAATGAAAAAGTCAATGTTTTGATTAAGGATAAACTTAAAGAAAGCAATGAACTGGTACTAAAAAATGTCAATTCGATGCACAATATCTGCGCCGGTTTATCAGGCGACTGCCGGGTAACCATCGAAGACAGCACCGGGTTGTATACCGGTAGTTTTTTAGAAGGACCGACCCTCCGGATTAAGGGTAATGTCGGCTGGTATGCCGGGGATGACATGATGTCCGGCGAATTGATTGTTGAAAAAAACACCGGTTGCAATATTGGGGCCTACATCAATGGCGGTACGATTGTCATTTATGGCAATACCGGCAGCCGGGTAGGCTATGGCATGAAGGGCGGTAACATCATCGTCTGCGGCTCAGCCGGAAGATGGGCCGGGGTGATGGCCATGGGCGGTGACCTGATCATTCTGGGGGCGCTGGGCAAAGAATGCGGCGAATCGATGTATTCCGGAAAGATCTTCACCCGCGATCCTGAAGCGGAATCGAAAATGGGCGGGAATGTTTTTTACGACACCATTACCGCCGCCGAAACAGAAAAGCTGGATCATTTATTTAGCCAATATGAGATTGCCGCCGATGGAAAAGATTTTCACGTGATCCGGCCGGTGCTCAGTGGCAGACACGAGTACGCGTTATTTAAACCGGATTTAAAACCGGAGCTGGCCAAAAAATATTTCGTAAAGAGAGGTTAAGGATCATGGCAGATAAAAAACAAGTAACCATCCATAATGCCCCAAAGGCAACCTGGAATAAGGAGACTCTATCAGAAATTGACTACAAGGCCTCCAATGGAAAATATCGGATCCGCGGTTGCGGCTCGCCCCGACCGATGCCGAAATTTGATGATCTGATGATTTTGCCCTCGCAGCTGACCCGGATGCCCATCGATACCTATCGGGAAGATTGCGAAACCCGAACCGTACTGGGGGCCCGATTTGCTAAAAAACCACTCATTATCGAAACCCCGGTGATGATTGCCGGGATGTCTTATGGGGCGCTCAGCAAAGAAGCCAAAATCGCCCTGGCCAAGGCCACCAAGCTCGTGGGAACGGTGATCAGCAATGGCGAAGGTGGCATTTTACCCGAAGAACTGGAAAATTCTTACCGTCAGTCGGTTCAGATTCTAGCCAGTCGGATGGGCTTTACCCGTCGAAATATGGAAGTGGCGGATATGCTGGAAGTGCTTTATGGCATTGGTGCCAAACCAGGACTGTCTGGTCATTTAATGGGTGAAAAAATCAGTGAAGAAATTGCTGAGGTCAGAAAAATTCCGATTGGGATTGATCTTCATTCCCATCCTCGGGCTGGGGATGCCTTTGGGGCCGATGATATGGTGGTTAAAATGCAGCAACTCCGGGAAATGACCGATTGGGAAACCCCGATTTTTTGCAAAATAGCGGCTGGCCGGGTGCGAGATGATATAAAAATCGCCATCAAGCTGGGCTTTGACGGCATTATTTTGGATGGCTGCAGTGCCGGAACCGGTGCTGCCCCAGTGATGGCGACCGATCACCTGGGCATCCCAACGATGCCCGCTCTGGTTGCGGCGGTCAGAACTCTGGAAGAAATGGGTGTCAAGGAAGAAATGAGCCTGATTGTCTCCGGCGGGATTACCAATGGCGCTGATCTCGCCAAGGCATTGGCCATTGGTGCCGATGCAGTGGCGATTGGGACCGCCGCCATGGTGGCGATGGGCTGTCGGGTTTGCATGAACTGTCAGACCGGAAAATGTGCCTTTGGCATTGGTACCCAGGACCCCGAACTGCGCCAGAATCTGGATGTTGATGAAGCCGCTGAGCGGGTGGCCAATTATATTAAAGCGATTACCGCCGAAGCGGTGCTGCTGGCCAAATCCGCGGGCAAAACCAAGCTTAAAAATCTCGAACGGGAAGACCTTCGGGCCTTGACTCTGGAAGCTTGTGCGATGACCGGAATCCCCCTGGTGGGCAGTGATCTGGTGATTGGAAAAGGATTTGGTTTTTCCGCTGATAACGGTCTATAAGAGTTGAAAACAGGAGGCAAGAACGTGCGTATTGAAGAGCATCCCATATTGGGGAAAATAGCAAAAGGAGAGAAGGTCATCTTTGAATTTGATGGCAAACCCTTAGAAGGTTATGCCGGGGAACCGATTGCCGCCGCATTGCGGGCGGCCGGGGTGATGACCCATCGGCATACCCAGAAATATGGAAGGCCGCGGGGGATCTTCTGTGCCATCGGCCGGTGTACCGACTGTGTGATGGTGGTGGATGGAAAGCCCAATGTGAGAACCTGTGTCACCCCGTTATCTGCCGGAATGAAGGTACAAACTCAAGATGGTGTGACCGCAAAAGAATCCAACTAGGAGAAGAGCAAAATGAAACGAGTAGAACTGATCGTAATCGGCGGCGGTCCAGCGGGTTTGAGTGCTGCCATTGAAGCCGCAAAAAGCGGTCTTAAAGTGGTGGTCTTTGATGAAAATGCCAAACCCGGCGGACAGCTGTTTAAACAAATACATAAATTTTTTGGCTCAAAAGAACATAAGGCCAAGGTAAGAGGCTATAAAATTGGCCAGGAGCTGTTGGCAGAAGCTGAAGAAACGGGTGTTGCGGTAGTCCTGGACGCAACCGTAATTGGAATTTATGAAGGCAAAGAAGTTACCGTGATGGTGGGCGATGCGATCGAGCATTACAAGGGTGATGCCCTGATTGTGGCCACCGGTGCTTCGGAAAACATGGTCACCTTTCCCGGTTGGACCCTGCCGGGGGTGATTGGGGCCGGAGCCGCTCAGACGATGATGAATTTGCATGGGGTTAAGCCTGGTGAAAAAGTACTGATGCTGGGCTCGGGCAATGTCGGTCTGGTGGTCAGCTTTCAACTGCTGTAGGCCGGTTGTGAGGTGGTGGCGCTGGTGGATGCGGCCAAACAAGTCGGTGGCTACGGCGTTCATGCCGCCAAGGTCGCCCGCTGCGGGGTAAACTTTTATCTTTCTCACACCATTGTTAAAGCCGAGGGTGATGACAAGGTGGAAGGAGTCACCATTGGTGCCGTTGATGAAAACTGGCAGCTGATTCCCGGCTCAGAAAAACATTTTGAGGTGGATACCATTTGTCTGGCAGTGGGATTATCACCGATGTCCCAACTCTTAAAGGTAGCCGGATGTGCGATGATTGAGGATCCTAAACGGGGTGGCACTGTTCCGGTGATCGATGAGCGGGGCGAAACTACCATCAAAGGTATTTTTGCCGCCGGGGATGTATCCGGCATTGAAGAGGCCAGCTCAGCCATGATCGAAGGACGTATTGCCGGGGCGGCGGCCGCCAATGCCCTGGGCTACCTGTCAAATGAAGATTTCAAAGATCGGCACAAAACCGGCGAAAAGGCCTTAGATGCTTTACGGCAGGGCATGTTCGGGCCGGAAAACAAAGGCAAAAAAGATTTGACTCTAACCGAAGAAGGGCTGTTATTATCCCAATCGCTGCTTCAAAAAGGGTATTTGGAGGAGCAAGAGATGGGGGCCTATCCCGGGGTGAAAACAGAAATCAAGGGTATTCATCCGGTGATTGAATGTACCCAGAATATTCCTTGTAATCCCTGTCAGGATGCTTGCGTGAAAGGCTGCATTAAGATTGGCGCAAACATCACGGCCCTTCCGGTTGTTGATACGCAGTTGGCTTGTACCGGCTGTGGGATGTGTGTGGCGGCCTGTTCGGGTCAGGCCATCTTTTTAGTGGATGATCACAGCGAACCGGGCTATGCGGCCATTACCATTCCCTATGAATTTTTGCCCCTGCCGGAAAAAGGGGCAATTGGTAAAGCCCTGGATCGCAGCGGCACCGAAGTCTGCCAAGCTGAGATTGTCGGCATAAAAAGTGCCAAAGTCATGGATCACACCAGTCTTTTGACCATGAAGGTGCCGGCTGAGATGGCCATGAAGGCCCGATTTTATAAGGCAATAGGTTGATTTTAATGAAAAAAATAATGGATCGTTCAATCGATTTGGGTGAGTTCCTCCCGCAAGCAGATGACGAGATGATTATTTGCCGTTGTGAAGAGGTAACCAAAGGAGAAATCAGGCAAGCCGTCCACGATGGGATGCTAACCTTAACCGAAATCAGACGCTATCTAAGAACTGGCATGGGCTTATGTCAGGGGCAAACCTGTGGCAAGCTGGTTAAAAATATCGTGGCCCGCGAATTGGGGATTGCCCCGGCGGAACTGGAAAGTGCCGTTTCCCGGGCCCCGGTCAGACCGGTGGAAATGCGGGTACTGGGAAATGAAGGACTGGAAAATGAAGTGCTGACAGGAGGTGGCGGGCATGTCTAATTGTTCGGATGTCTTAATTATCGGCGGTGGCGTGATTGGTTGTGCAACCGCCTATTACCTGGCTCAAAAAGGTGTGTCGGTAACAGTACTGGAAAAAGCCCAGATTGGCGAAGGGGGTTCCAGCCGAAACGGCGGTGGCGTTCGTCAGTCGGGTCGCGATCCCCGGGAATTGCCGCTGGCCATGAAGGCGGTGAAAAACCTCTGGCCGACTCTTTCCGAAGAACTGGGAATGGATGTTGAGTATTATAAAAAAGGTAATCTGCGGTTAGCCAAAACCGCCGGCCATATCAAAATTTTAGAAGGTCTGACCGAGCGGGCGGTGGCCAAGGGGCTGGCTGTCAGGATGATTGACGCCAAGGAGGTTCGGGATATCTGCCCCTACTTGTCCGATGAGGTGATTGGCGCCAGCTGGTGTGATACCGATGGCCACGCCAACCCGATGTTGACAACCCTGGCCTATTATAAAAACGCCAGAAGACTGGGCGTGCGTTTTATTACCGGTGAAAACGTGGTTGAAATCCGCAAAATAAAGGGCGTAGCCCGACAGGTAATTACCGCAGACAATGTCTATGAGGCCCCGCAGATTATTCTGGCTGCGGGTTATGAGAGCCGCGCCATTGCCAATACCATTGGCATCGATATTCCGATGAATCGGGTGCTACTCGAAGCCCTGGTGACCGAGCCTCAGGTGAAAATGTTTGAGCAGATGCTGGGTACCGCCGAAGCTGATTTTTACGGTCACCAAAGCACTCATGGGTCCTTCGTTTTTGGGGGAACTTCAGGGATGGATGCTTATACCTCAGACTTCGACGTGCCGGTTAACAACAGTCGGACGGCTTCCTGTATTTGTCGGGGCATTATGAACTATTTCCCAATCTTATCAGAAACCAAAATTGTCCGAACCTGGGCCGGCTGGATTGACGAATGCGCCGACCATGTGCCGGTGATCAGCTTTGTCGAAGAGGTACCGGGTTTAATTCTGGCCTGCGCCTTTACCGGCCATGGCTTTGGCATTTCGCCGATGGTGGGAACCCTCTTGTCAGAAATGGTGGTGGATAAAGAACCATCGATCGATTTAAGTGAACTACGTTATAACCGATTCAAAACTAAAATATAAGGAGAAAATTATGGAGTTAAAACGAACCAATTATTCATCAGGAGCGCCGCTGGAAGATAAGGCGGGCTACAGTCGAATTGTAAAAGTGGGACCCTTTGTTTATGTGGGCGGTACCACTTCGGTGCAGCCGGACGGCACCGTCTACGGTGAAGGTGATCCCTATGCTCAGACCAAATATGTGCTGGAAAAATTGCTCAAATTAATGGATGAAGCTGGTTCTAAAGCCAGTGAGGTGGTAAAGGTGAAGGTTTACGCCACCGATATGGGTCATTGCGGTGAGATTGTCCGGGCCTATTCTGAATTTTTCAAGGACATTCGCCCCTTATGCACCGTGGTGGGGACATCGGGCTTAAACCGGCCCACTCAGCTGGTGGAAATTGAATTAGACGCCGTTATTGGTGCTACGCTTTAGTTAGAGTCCGCTGATGTTTTGGGTTGATCGACCTTATTAGTTTAAATAAATATAAAAGCAAAAGGCGGGCATTTTAATAGAATGTCCGCCTTTTTGTTAAGATCGGATAAGTGCTATAATAAAAAGAAAATTGTTCGACAGGAGCGTTAAAATGAGCTATCTTTTTTCATATGGAACCCTAAAAAATGAACTGATACAACAAAAAATATTTGGCAGAGTGCTTAATAAAAGACACGCCGTGCTAGAAGGATTCTGTATAAAAGGTGATATCGACGGTTTTTATCATCTCGCCCCCGGATCGGGATTTGTTCCGGGAATGCTCTTGGAGGTGACGAAAGCAGACTTATTACGAGCCGACCAATGGGAAGAAGTTCCAGTTTACGAACGGGAAGAGGTGATTGTAATGGTGGATCAGAAACCACAAACAGCCTGGGTTTATTTTAAAGACTTGATTACTCAGGAAATACCCCTTGGTTTGACTGAGTCACCAGCTTGTCTTTGTAAAGAAGAACTGGAAGCACTGATTGATGGGTTTTGTAGCGTCAGGGATGAACAGCTTCCCTTTGGCGATTTGTATTTGTTGATCCCCGGTGAAATAACAAACCCCTTATTATATGGTAAAATGGCTGAATTTAAGTCACCCATCAGAGACTATTTTTGCGAGAAGATTGGCCGGGCAGCTAAAAGTCTGGGTGATATGGTGGTAGTCTATCAGGACTATCCCGTGAAATTCAATATCTATTGGCTGGAGTCGGATTTAAAAAAGGGGTGGTTTTTGTGTGTCATGCCAGTGATCTTGGGACAGCCGGCGTTTTTTTTGGAGAACTTTGAAAAGACGTTATCGGAGTTTTCAAAAAAAAGAGGGATCGCGGTGGTCGGCAAAACCAGAGGGCATCTCTTTTCATGTAAGACCTGGAGAAACAGCTCAGGAATTCAAAAATATTTGATGCCAGAGCTGTTTA
>Ga0194136_1001213_pt1 | contig 12844 bp, 15 predicted proteins | sample TARM_MetaG_T3A_1_FD_134023 | JGI IMG/M metagenome (GOLD analysis project Ga0194136, IMG submission 134023) | Freshwater microbial communities from Pennsylvania, USA, analyzing microbe dynamics in response to fracking - TARM_MetaG_T3A_14 (version 2) | ecosystem: Environmental > Aquatic >...
CGTAATAATCAATGATCTTTTGTGACAAGGCGTCGTATTTTTGATATTCGGCGTCTGTCCACCAGACCTTGTAATTGCCCTTCTCATCATATAAGGACCCGTTTTTATCAAAGGCATGACTGATTTCATGGGCAATCACGGCACCGATTCCGCCCAGGTTTTTGCCCTTACTTTGATCTTGATCATAATAGGGTGCCTGCAAGATCGCCGCCGGAAAGACGATTTCATTATTGGCCGGATTGTAATAGGCATTAACGGCCTGGGGGGTCATGTACCACTGGTCGCGATTGACACCTTTTTTATACTCATCAAATCCAAATTGTCGGGTCGCCTGCTTTAGTGCCAGCACATTAGACAGATAAGTGCCACCTGCGCCTGGCCCAATCACCTGGAGATAGTCGCCGATATTCGTCCACTGGTCGGGATAACCAATTTTTACACCCATGGTATCCAGCTTTAACGTGGCTTGCTGCTTGGTCTCGGGACTCATCCAATCCTGGGCGGCGATGATTAGGCGGTATTCGTCGATGATTGTCGCCACCATCGTTTTTAGATCCTGCTTGGCTTTTTCATCAAAGTATTTTTTGGCGTAAAGCTTTCCAAATTCCCATTCTAGCAGCTGTTCGACATTGTCAAAGGCCAGCCGCTGATCGCTTTTCTGCTCGGTTGAGCCATCCAGTTTCATGGCCATATCAAGTTTTAGATCGCGATAAGCAACCGGGGCATAGTCGGCCAGATTATTTAAAACAACAAATTTGGTATAGGCTTTTAGCACCGGCAGGTTTTCTTCGGTAAGCATCGCATTGATCTGTTTGGCCGCCTCCACTTCGAAGACCACGTAGTGATCGGCGCTGCCAAGCCCCTGGGCGGCGAGATACTTGGCCATGTCGATATTTCCGTAAAGCGCTAGCAGTTGATCATAGCTATAAACGTTATAGTAGTGATCGGGGTCGTAAAATTCATCGGGTGATAAGGCCTGTGCAGCGACGGTGCTGGCGAAGTCATAAATCGCCGCGGCATTTGTCTCGGCCTCCTTTTTATCCTCACCGCTGACCACCAGCATTTCGCCGATGTAGGTTTTATAGGCATCACAATATTCCTGCATCGAATCGTTTTCCATGTATTCTTTGCCAATTAAATCATCCATTGACTCAAAACCCACCATCAGGGTGTCCGAATTCATATCATCCTGATAATAACCATAAGGAATCAGGCTGGTCTCGCCGATAGCTGATAGTGCGATCAGCCCATCTAGGTATTGATCGAGGTTTTTTGCCGATTCAATCTGCTCAAGATAGGGTGTTAGGGCTGTTAGGCCGGCGGCATTGCGCTTGTCAAGGTCGATCGCGCAGGCATATAAATCGCTAATTTTCTGTTCACTGCTGCCCTGTTGATAGGCTTGGCCGCTGTTTGATAAGTCGCTAACAATCGCCTGCAGCTGGCTTGAGGTTTTTTCATTCAATTCATAGAAGTAATCCCACTCACCTTCAGTTGCGGGAATGGTCTTTTCCAGAAACAGGTCAGCATTCATAGCGCGATAATAGTCCTCTGAGACACTCGGTTTCGTCGTTTTTCCGACATTTGCATTGGCACAACCGGACAAACTGACCATCAATAATAGCGTCATCAAGAGGGCTATTTTTTGAACTGCATGTAAATTTTTCATTTATTCTCCTTTTGGGGGGATTATTTTTTTTGTGAAAGAGTACAAACCCTTGATTCAATTAAAAATTATTTAACTTTGTCATTTATAGTGTATAATAAAATGCGACGATTCTATACTGCGAGGATAACAGCGATGCAAATCAAACAGCTTTTAACTACTGATAAAACACTGCCTGAATCAACCCTTTCGTTGATCAACCATAAAACCAACCAAATCAATATCAAGCGGATGACCTACTGCTTTTTTGTCATGCTTATCGTTGAACCAATTATCATCCTATTATTTGATATAAGAGGTCTATTACAGCCAAATGCACCTGAACACTGGCTCTATCTCAGTTATTTCGTGCTCCATTTAACCCTGTGGTTAATTTCTATCGGTTGGATCTTAATGCGTAAAATGATTGAAAATAAGGGTGCTGAGCTAAATTTTTTAATTCCAGTGTTGACCGCCGTACTACTGATGCTATTGAGTTTGATCAATGGTTTGGATCAGCTAAAGGGCAATGAAATCACTGTTTATATTGCCTTTATTCTGATGACGGGTGTCGCGCTACTGATGTCTTTTCCGACAAATTTGTTTGTGCTGGCACCATCCTATGTTATTTTTGTAAGTGGGCTACTTATTTTTCAAGCTGATCCCGATGCAAAGCTCCGTAGTCTGACCAATGGTACGATCTTTTTTTTGGCCGTCGTTATCATTTCAAGCTATCTTTATCGATACTATTTTGACAGTACGTTGCATACCCTTGAATTAAAAGAGGTCAATGACAAACTCAATTATATTTCAACCCACGATAGTCTGACCGGACTCTACAATCGCCGCGAGTTTGAACAGCAGTTGTCGACATTGTATCCGGAGGATAACAATAAAATCGCTTTACTGCTTTTAGATATTGATTATTTCAAGCATGTTAACGATTGCTATGGTCACCTGATTGGTGATCAGGTGTTGATTTACTTTGCCCAGATTATTGAGCATGCGGTTCCTGCTAATTTTATTGTTTCCCGCTGGGGTGGTGAGGAATTTCTAATCGCCGGTCAGGTGGAAAGTCTGGAACAGGCATTAAATCTAGCGGAGATAATCCGTGTCCAAATTGCCGCAAAACCCTACCCTTCGGCACAGGGAGATATTGCCGTTACTGCCAGTCTGGGGGTTTCACTGATGACCGGTGATTGTATCAAAAACTTTGATCACTATTTCAAACAAGCCGATGACGCTTTGTATCTGGCCAAGGAAAACGGCCGAAACCGGTTTGAGCAAGCATTGTAACATTTTGGGGAAAGCATCCATTATTCCTTTGATTATTTCCGTTGTTTGCTTGAGATTTGTGTATTATATGTTAATGTAAGAAATAGAACGCTTTGACGCTCTAATTGTCAATCAACAATGAATCTGCAGTAACACCGATCATCAAAACTTATACTCCCTTTTTGTAATCCCTTCGTCGAAAGGTATTTTTCATAGCAAAGGGGATCATTTGTAACTATCTCACCTAAGTACTGTTCACTTTCTTCCAAAGTACTAAAAATCTTTGGATAGCCATCACTTGCTAGGATTATTTCATCATCTGTTTTTACTGCATATTTTACGATCAAATCCTGATTAAACGAATGTCCATTCAAAATTGGATAGCCAAACTGACAATTCCTATTTTCAAAATCTAACTGCAATTTTAAGAATGGCATTATCTTCTCCCTTCCAACATCAGTAGCGATTAATTCGTTTATAGATTTCCCATGCATGATTTCATTATTAATGATGATACTACGCAAAGTTGCCAACACCGAATCAATAAGCTTAGTATGCCCAAAGAATTTCTTGTTTATCATACAATTACAGTCACCATAGGACCATATTTCGTTTCTTTCTCGACTATAAATAATAACTGATGCTCTGATCCATTCAGAAATATTATCATCTTGCACATGTTTTAAATATGCTTGTTTCAAGTGGCCATTCAGTTGTGACAAGCATTCCTCTGCTGATGCTGATTTTTCAATAACTGCCATTTTTTCAACGATAATGTTTTTTGCATAATTTCCGCTACTTATGCCCTTCCATTGCTGCTTTCCTTTACTGGTCACACCATCTACTACCGTTACAAAATCATTACTGATGAATAAACCATCTTCACACAATTCAGTCGATTTCTTTTTCCCAATTAGTTTTCTTTCAACTATTCTCATCTAAATCTCCTGTTTTAAATAATTTATCAGCATTACAATAGATGCTGAAGCAGTCGGCATAATTGAATACTTCTTTTTTTGTATTACAATCGTATCTGGTGATATAAACAGTTCTTTTAGTTCATCACGTTTTACCCATACTAAGTTATTTCCATCTTCTTCCTGCATATTCCACGTGCTTTTTTTTCTTGATATTTCTTTTTTAAAGGTGTTGTTGATTTGTTCTTTTGTTATATCAATTTTGACGTAAAAAAGCAGTTGTGGTTTTCCACCCTCTACAATATCGCGATATAACGAGATGATGTTATCTTCCAATGAAAATATATAGTCATTTGGATCTATTTTCAATTCATCCTGGATTTCTTTTTTGATGCCGTTAACCAGTCCATCAATTGTTAAATTAAATTGATCATCCAATGCATATTTTGTTTTTAAGGAAGCACCAACACTGTTTGCTAATGTGCGTTTTCCAATAGAAACAATACTATTTCGCCTAACAAATGGAATTTCTCCATCACTTGATTCAATAAAACCATTAAAGCCAAGATGGTTGGAAAAAGGAGAGTTTTCAAGTCCCCCTAACCATGGGCCATAAGCAAACAAATCTCGATTGCTTAATCCATTACTCCATTTCAGATCCATGGCGCGATTGGATACCATCGCATCATAGTATGTTGAACGTTCTGTATAAATAAAAATAGTATTCTCGATTCTTTCCCAATTTTTCACTCTGATAGTTAATTGATTAAAAATGCTTGAGGTTTTATGAATATTTATCAATTCATCATAATGTTCTTTTATTTCTTGCGGCAAATGATATTGCCGCTCCTTATTATCTATAATTCTAAATGTAGTATTTTTACATGAAAAATCCTGAATTACCGGAAACTTAAATTTATGTCTTTCCGATAAATCTTTATCCAACCGTGATTTGATTCCAATTTTGTATGCTTCATCATTGCATTCCGAATTAATATAAGTAACCATGTTTTTTTCTTCAGAGTACCGCTTAACCATTTTGTCATAATCAGTTTCTAGTTTTATAGAATCTTCAAATTTGTTTCCTACTATTCGAGAGATGAAGCCCGTGAATAGATTTAAGATTAAAGCAACGAAAACACTGAAGAAAATTGTTAAGTCAATAATTCCTTCCACTTTTCCCTTATTGATATAAGCGTAGCTACCAATAGCTAATAGAACTATTAATGAAAAACATCCTTCAAATAATCCTTTATCATGATATTTGAAAATGAATTCCTTAATTTTTTTTTTCATAAATCTGCCTCCATTATCAAGCGGTGTCTCGGTAGTTGTAACTTCATTTTTTTGAATTGTTTCGGTTCTTATGCTCTTTACAAAAGAAAACGGCAGAAATCGGGTAGAACAATCAAGTTTGCAACCTTTGACAATACTTCTGATTGATTTTTTGGTGTTTTTGTAGTTTAATATTATGTGAATTTTGAATACGAGGAGAGTTTATATGGCAAAACAATGGTACCCGGTTATTGATTATGATTCTTGCATTAGTTGCGGTAGTTGCGCCGAAAAATGTAGCCATGATGTATATGATACCCAGAAAGCTCCTTCAGCTCATGTCATTTATCCAGATGGCTGCGTTGATCAGTGTCATGGATGCGGTAACCTATGTCCCAGTGGATCGATTACCTATTGCGGTGACGATACTGGTTGGCTTCCACCTAACCGGTTGAATTGATTTATTGTAACATTTAATCGCGTGGAGGGAAAGATTTTAACCGATCTTTTGCTAAAAAACAACTCACAGGATTGACTGACTGGGATTCCTTGTCAGTCTTATTACCACGCAAATATTTTCTGAGTAACGCATTCAGGGCTTCCCGGGCATCGATCGACGTGCCGCCAGCACAACATTCCGCTTCTGCCTGGGCGATTTCTCGGTCGATCTCGTTTTCGTCCAGCATTGCTTCATAGATTTCCATACGCATCACAACCAATCGCCATAACCATTTTTGGTAATGAATATTGGTTCGTTTTTGGCATGACACAGCTCAGAAATTTCGTTCGTATTTCTGAGATCTGTGATCGGTTTGATTTGTGGCATCATACTCGCCTCTTTCTTTGATCATCATTATCGCATTATTATGTTCGTTTAGTAAATGAATCCATGTGAGCTTCAATCTTTGCAAGTTTCTAAATGATTGTATGCTGCCATTTTTGGTATTCAAGCAACGCTAGCCTAATCGATCGTCTGAACCTCAACTGGAATCCACATTTTAGGGTTGTAATTCAGGGTATACTTGTAATTCGAAACATCATTCTCGCCCAAATCTTCTAACACATAGGTCACGTTATCACTTAACCCGATAAAATGCTTTTTGTAGCGACCGTCTTGATCTTCAACAATGACTTCTAACTGATTGTCGGCGATGTCGGCGGTGATTGACATTTTTCCGGTCATTTGAAACAAAACGTCGCCCTCAATACAATTGATAACCGTTAACTGTCTGACAACATTGAAGTTATCTGCTTGTTGCGACAAGTTGTAAGAAACTTTCTCAGCCTGGCTTTCGCAGCCAGTCAGCATTAACACCGCCACCAGGGCAATAAACAATGGTATTTTTCTCATAAATTTTTCCTTTCAAGCTCCTTTGTAAATTTTTTACTTCTTCGATACGTAAGGCGGAAGAACGATTTTTTGGTTCTAAACAAGTGGTATCTACAAAACTGTTGCATCTCATTTTTGAAATTCAAATTTCTACGAATAATCGAATGCTGATTAATTTATGCACACCTGATCTCATCAATTCCCGACGTTAGTGACTCTTTCGCTAGGCCGATCTTTCTTACAATCCGATAAAGCAAAAATCCGTAGAATGCCAGAATAAAACTGGGATTCCCCGGGCCGGTGTACATTCCCAACCTGAAAAGTTGATTTATTAACGGTATATTAATATTAAAGTAAACGAGATAACTAAATAGAATCAAAAATGAATAAATCCCTCCCAGAATACAACCGACATCGATCGCATTACCCCTATGTTTCTTAATGCCGGATCCCAAAATAAAAACACCCGCACCAATAAAAAGATTAAACACGATGGGTAGGATAAATACTGTTAAATTCTGATAAAAACTGCTGGCATTGGGGCCAAAGGAGATTTCATCCCGGGCTAAATTCTTTGTGTAATTTAAAAGATAGGGAAACAGGGTCAGGTATAAAAATGGGATCACCCAAATTAATAACGCATAACCCCATTGCATTAATTTCTTTTTACGTTGCACCTTATTGTTAGTCATTATCTCACTCCTTAATTACTATAATCATATTCTAGCACCATCGATCGGGAATCACCGTTTTCTTGGATCAAATTTCCCGATAAAATGGTACGACAATGAACAAAGTCTTTCGTCCGAAGTAGCCATGGACTAGGAGCGATTCTTTCTGTTTCATAGGAATTGGCTGCTGTTTCAAGATCCCATAGCACCAGCTCATTGACGGCACCATTTTCCACACCGATGCCATTGCTAATCCGGTATCCTAATTCTACATCTTGCAGGCGAACCGTTTGATCCGTTATTTCCCAATCCACATAAACACCATCGATTCGGATGACTTGATAAATTCCAAAGTCTCCCGTGGCATAGCGCATCCCCAGCACCACCGAAACCACATCATCTTCATCTGTCATGGGACTGCTTACTTCTGTGCCATAACCATGTTGATCAACATTTTTGGGCAAACTGATAATGATTTCCTGAAAATAATGTTTCTCTCCGGTAGCATCATTAAAATAAACGAGTTGGGGGTCTGTGCTTGGCGTTACCAGATCTTTATTCTCTTGTGAGTTGAATTCAATGGATTCACCCGTCTCTTTATTAGCAATAGCACCCTTCCACGCGATCATCTCCAATAGCTCCGTGTCGGTACTTCGCTGAAAATTCTGAGTATCAAGATCTGTTTGGTTTTTTGCCAATGCTGCTATTCCCGACGTTGATATACCAAAAATTAGAATGATCAGCACGATCAGAGAAACCTTTATTTTTCTGGATTTCATTCGTTTAACTCCCCTCTTTACAAATTTTTAATACCCCTCATCTTGGTTAAACAAAGAAAAGCTTTTGTTCAAAGTCCTGACAACGATGGCTCCGAAGCATATTGCTGTTTTTCGAACCCGGCTCAGCCCTACTCATCTTCTCCCCGGTGCTCTACTGCCATCTGGTCTACCCAATCTTCCTCAACGTACACCATTCCATTCCGTCCTTCCACCTTACGGTTAGGACCAGGCTTATGGAGCTTGCAACTTAAAGGTCCATAACAGAAAGTCTCAAACCGATACTTTCTCGGCACTCTTGGATTCCAATTATCGACAATGATCTCAACTGGCATTCTACAGCCCCACATACAACTGCGACATTTCGCATCATATGTTCTTGCTGCCAGTCTGCGGTGTCCTCTTTCTCTATAAACATCAAGCACCGGCGGCACCAGTTCCCAGGGTGATGCTGTGCTGCCCTGTTCGCCTTTAGCGATGACATTAAGCTTTGAGACTTTATAATAGTTGACTGGCTCCATATCGGGATCAGGAACTGGGACGCATTCACCTGAGACGATGTCATTCACTTTGAATTGATGTTTGGTGTGAGCTGCTTTACCGATGCCGACAGAGAAAGTAGTTTCCTCGCCATCTAGTTCCCCTTCCATCTTAATGGCATAGCCGAGATAGGTATGAGAGGATTCATCGAAGGACCTAGTTAAACGGATGCGTGGTTGGATTGAAATTATAGTGCCTTTGAAGGTTGATTTAATCATGTCTGAGAGGCCTCCTTTTTAGCCTTTGGTCCTGTTGACTTGGGTATTTGCCCCCTTCTGGCGGGGCATATCGTCCAGCGCCGGTAAGTGATTATTTAAAAATGCGTAGTTTGAATTCACAAAACATTTATTTCTCTGTCTATGTAATCGGTTCGAATGGACTTATTGTATCATTTTATGGCACTATGGGAAAGATTTTATCGACGTTTTGGCAAAAAAATAAACTCGCCGGATTGGAGCCGGTGAGTTATATAATAATTTGATCAGAACGTATTTCTGGTTCGGAGAATTGATTGCGTCAGTAAGATGGTATGATACTCATCTAAAATGTTTCCGGCTTAATGAGCACAGTACGACCTACCGTCAATCGATTCGTTATTGACCCACACTTCGCCTCTGCCTGATTGATTTACCGGGCAATCTCATTTTCGATAAGAATGTCATTATGATCACCTAATCTTTTTGCGGTGTCAATAAACGTTTCTCAATTCATCACCTGCTTTTTTTGTGCAAAATGAGCCACTTCATCAAATAAGGTCGATCATTATTTGCGGGCACTTCGTACCATTCTGAACAGAGAAAATAATTTATGCCATAAATGCTTACAGGGTTTGCATAATACCTGACCGGCTTAATCCCGCCAGTTGTTTCTGTTTTTAATAATAAAGGGAATTGAATATCGAAGGTCTCCTTAGAATATTCTCGCGTCTGCATTTTTTCGACTTCCTCAGGTGAAACATCACCATCTTCAAGCATATTCCGTAATATTGTTCTGACAATCGCACCAATTTTCATTTCTTTGAGCCCATCAATATCGGTATTTTCAATCTTAACCATTTCTTGCGAAATCCTTCCTGGCGATGAAGCCCTCTTATTCTTGTTGACTCTGGTTTCAGTATTAACAAATAGATTATACATCTGCAAACTTCTCATGAACAATTCGGACGTATCTGAAACCTCACCAAGCATGCTCAAAACAGGTTCCAGAATGCTCTCCCTGAAATCATCATTGGCAATGATCCGCACTTCAAAATCAAGATCAGCTGACTTTAGAACCTCGGTCAAGTCACGCATGCATTCATTAATTGACATCATAACACTGGGATTAATTTTGGGCGAGGCAAAAATGATTGTGCCACTACTTAAACCAAAGTACCCATAAATACACATTGCCGCGCGAATGCATTTTTTAACGACACGGGTTACCGTTTCCTCTTTCGATCCATAGTTAAGACCCGCCTCATGAAAGGCTACATCAATTGCGTAAATTTTACTTTCTGCCCCATCATATGCGATACCAAGTGCATCGATTTCAGCCTGTGCCAAAATTTGTGACAAACCACTGTTGGCCTTAAATAGATCGTAACTAAATTTTTCACTAAAGCAGTTTGCTGAATAATTCAGCAGTTGTTCGATTTTTTCCTGATTTTTCAGCTCCCAATGCGAAGATGCTTTCCAATTGGTTTGGGCGATCTGGCATTCTTTTACATGCCGCAGCCACGATAGCATCAATGATTCGCCGACTTCTATTTTCATATCATACCTCTGTAAAAATATTTTGTTCTAATTTATAATGGTGGACGGCTAGAAAATTCACAACCAGGAACTTTACCTGACGATTGTCAAATACCCTCTTTCATTGTTACAAATCCCAGCCCAATCTAATACTGCAGCAATGACAAAACCCGGACCGAAAGCAGTCATACCTAGCTCAGCGCCATGAACCTTATGTGCAATATAGCCTTCAACAGAATCAAGAGGTAGTTTGTCACTTCCCATATTCGGGAATTTGTGTAATGTGTTTCGTTGTACCCGCCTGCAAACACCAACCTACAACCAGCAGCCTCATCCCAGAGCATAAAAAAACGGATGCACTTTAAAATTAACAGGCTAGCTGTGATTTAAAGCAATATCCGGTAGTTTAATGGCTCTATCGCCCAGTTTAACACAGTATGCATGCTGAGTTATTAAATTGATGCTGTGTTCTCAATGTGATTTTCATAATCTTAACACACTTACGCACAGACCGCTTTTTCCTCACTGATTTGATCTCCCCAAAATAGGGGCATCCCTCCCAATATGGACACAGTACCCAAAACATGGCTGACTATTTCAGATTAAGCTCTAAATAGCACTAAATTTTACCCGATGCGATTGTTGGTTGTTTGGGTGTCTTACAGGTGCTCCAGCAGCTGAATCTTAAGGCCATTGGGGTCGCTAATAAAGAGGTATTTGATATGCGGTGTCGGCTGAAACGGGACACTGTGCGGAATCCCTTTTGCTTCTAAGGCTGCCATCGCTTGCGCCAGCGAGGCGACTTCAAAGCCCAGCGAAATATTGGCATCAATGCTTGTCGCCGGGATGGTCTTATTGTAAATCAGTTCCAGTTTGGTTTCGCCATCCCCTAAAAAGGCCAGTTCAAGATCTGGCCCGGCCGGCCGACGATTGTCCACCGTCAATCCCACAATGTCGGTATAAAACCGGATCGATTCATCCATATCTTTGACGGTGACGGTTACCCATGAAAACTTCATAGCTTTCTCCTTTTAAAATCTAAAATTTGCTTTTATTAGTTGTTTAAGCTATTGTAGCATAAAATCGGATCGGGTAAAAGAGGATCGTCCGGGTCATATTGCCGCAATCTCCGCTAGGCAAAAAAACGCTGCTTTCTGAAGACAAAAGGTCATGCTTACTTTTCTATGATGATCCGCTAAACAATCTGATCTACACACACCCGATCTTTATTTTATCATGATGATTTTAAAGAAGCCACTGCCAGAAATAAGGCCACGCCTAAAAAAATCACTAATACTGCCACACTGACCGCCCAATCCTGACTGTTCCCGCTGATCCCAGAGCGCAGGCCATTAAGCAACCACTGAAAGGGATTCATTAAAACAATCATTTTGACCCACCCAGGCGCTGCATCGAGCGCATAGAAGGCCTCGCTACCAAGCAATAAGGGCATGGTGATCAGATTGGTCGCAATGCTGGCTTGCGCTTCAGTTTTACATAATCCCGAAACAAAGAAACTCAGGAAAACATAGCCCATGGCTGCCAGGATACAGACTATCGCGATCATCACAAGGCTGGCAATGGTCAGTGCGATATCAAAGCAGACCGCGCCGACGGTCAAAACCAGCAGTGCACAGATCAATGAGACAAGGATCCAGGCGCCTGACACACTCATAATATAACGAGGCAAGGGTAAGGGGGTTACTTTTAATAATTGGTAAACGCCCCGGCGCCTTTGCCCCAACAGCGAAAATACCGTGGTGGTAAAAGCATAAAATAAGATCCCCATGGCCATCATGCCGGTTGTAATTTTAATGAAATAATCCGGTTTGCCAACCAGGAACCCCAATATCAGGGTTCCGCCAATCGGCATCAGGATCGACCAGAATAATAAGAACGGTTCCCGGGCTGCAGCTTTGAGTGAAAGATCGAAGATTGTATTCATTGTTTTTCTCCTTAATTCGTTTCAGTGAGTTTTAAATAAAGCATTTCCAAATTTTTTACCTGATTTTTTTTAATCAGCGCTCCCGGTTGTCCCTGATCCACTATCTTTCCATGGTTCATGAAAATCAGGCGATCGGCCAGTTTTTCAACTTCCTCCATATCATGGGAAGAAAACAGCACGGTCTGATTATTATCAGCCAGGCAATCAATCATTGCTTTGATTTCATGTCGGGAACGGGGATCCAATCCCGCTGTCGGTTCATCGAGAACGACTAATTCGGGATGATGCACCGTGGTAACACCGATGGCCAGCCGCTTTTGCTGACCGATGGACAACTTAACCGCCGGAGTTTTTCCGGCATCCTCCAAATGACAATCGGCCAGTTTTTGATCAATTTGCTTATCGCTGAGATTCGTATGATACAAGGCTCCAAATAATCTGAGGTTTTCTTTGGCCGAATACCCTTCAAAAAAAGGGGTGCTCTGAAGCTGCGCGCCGATATGCGCTTTATAATCGTCGCGCCAATAAGAAACTGAACCGGAATCAGGTGCTAGTATACCTAGTAGCATCGCGATGGTGGTGGATTTTCCCACGCCATTGGGGCCAATCAGAGCCAGGATCTCTCCTTGTTTGATTTCCAAATCAATCCCCTGAATCACCTGCTTGTTGTTAAAATTCTTGACCAGTTTTTTTCCTTCAATTAGATTCATGTTATCCTCCTTGTTTAACTTTGTATACTC
>Ga0194136_1001214_pt1 | contig 12841 bp, 14 predicted proteins | sample TARM_MetaG_T3A_1_FD_134023 | JGI IMG/M metagenome (GOLD analysis project Ga0194136, IMG submission 134023) | Freshwater microbial communities from Pennsylvania, USA, analyzing microbe dynamics in response to fracking - TARM_MetaG_T3A_14 (version 2) | ecosystem: Environmental > Aquatic >...
CAGCACTGTCGTCAGAACCGAGACGACGCCGACGACGAACATCACCGGGTTCTTCGCCAACGTACGCGGATTGAGTTTCTTGAAAGCGCCCCCAAGTGCGGGGACAAGGATGCGAGCGTCGAAGAGACTCGCGGATCGGGACTGGCTCATGCGTGACTCCAGCATGTTAATGAATGACGGTTCGGTCCGTTCAGCCGCACCCGACGAGCGCGGCGGAAAGCCGGGCGACAAGCGCGATCAGCACCGTCGCCACGGTCAAGACGAGGATGATGTCCGATGCCCGCAGCGGCTTTCCTGCCTTGGGCGTTTTGGGCGGCTTCGGATCGAGGGATTTGCGGATCTGGCGAAGCGACGTTCCTATGGTCCGTGCCTGTTTCATCGGACTGGACCTTCGGGAACTCAGAAGCGCTCTGGCCGAAGCAGCGCGTAGATCAGATAGGCAGCGATGAACAGCGTCACCGCACCGCTAAGGACATATTCGAGTATCATGGCACACCTGTTCTCTTCTGTGTGGTACGAAGCCGATTCCACACTTTTCCTCTACAATCGACCCGCGAGATATTCGGGCGCTCAATGCGAACAGGCGCATCGCCCCATAGTCACGCGCGATCAATTACCGATGTTGGCGAGAATATGGCGCCAAACCGCATAAAGGTTCGAGAGAGGACAAGAGACTAAGAAATAAAAATCTTATATGAGTTTCGCTGCGGGGAACGATGAGAATGATCTTCGCGATTAGGGACGCGCGCCAAATGGCGCTTTTCCAATCGGGGCTAAGTTGGCGACCAGGCCGCCCGCCTCTCATTGGCCGTGCCGGTGCCCCAGGGCGGCACGGTCAGGGGTCATTCGACATGCCGTCAGCCGATCCGCGACGGAGCGTGCCTGAATGACACCGCATCTACCGCGGGATGCCTGGACAATGAGGTACTCTGCCAGTTGCCTTAGCCGACCGCCGGTAGAGGGCTTCCGAAAATCAGAATGAGAATTTTTCCGAACTGAACCGTAAGAAGGTGCAGGAAGAGTGCCTCGGTCCAGGCAAGCGACCATCTTTGCTTGACTATCAAGCCATCGTAATAGGTCCAGATGTAGGCGGCGATGAAGGCGATTGCGTTATACCGGAGGTTGCGTTCGGGATCGCTCGTTAGCGACAGATAGAGCGCCGTCCCGAGCAAGAGCCCCCGCCAGAACAGAAGTCTGGCGTGCGGCCAGCCCTCTGGGCCGAGGCCAACACGACGTAAGAATGGCTCGATATTGGCCATTGTCCTCCCACTGTGTTGGGACGTCGCGAGACTGTGGCTGCGCGTCATTTGCAGACCAATTCGTCATCGGTGATGGAATAGTGATGTTTAAGGCAATATGGCGCTAAACCGCATAAAGGTTCGAGATTGATGAAACGGCAAAGAAATAGGAATCCCATGTGGATTCCGTGGCGCAATCACATTGCGAGGCGGTTTCAGTCTGCCGGCCCTCTGTGGGGGAGGGTGCGTGGAGATCCTAGACCCGGAAAAGCGTCAGCCTTGGCCGTGCGACGGTTTCGACAGAAAGCGTGCAACAATGTCCTGGCAAGTTGCGTCAGTAAGAAAGCAAGGATCGGGACGCAGATGAAGTTAGTGAAGAGAAGAGCACCCAGAAAGCGTGTTTCTCGGAACCCGCGGCCAATCTCCGGCAATGGTAACTGCAAGAATGTCACGAATAGCATGAAGGCCAGTGCGAAATTGATCGTGCCTTCCAGTTTGTCCGTGCTCGATACCGCAAATGCGATGGTCGCGGCTATGGCCACCGTCGCAAGGTAAATCCAAACCGCATTCTGTCCATAATCATTCGATGACGGACACAGGCCCTTGCGACTTCCGAACGGTCGCGCGCTTGCTGCACAAAGTTCACATTTCGTTCGCACTTAGCGCAGGATTTTGAACTCCTCTTGCTCCGACCCCAGGCTGCACGCTTTCTTTGCGCTGTCCTGCAAGGCGTTGCCGTTCAGGCCAAGGACGGAGCGACCGCACACGATCTTCGCGCCACGGCAGATATCGGTCGAGCGGCAGCTACGGCCATGGATGGGGCGTAATTGCCGATGACGGTGATGCTTTCAAACCGTTACGTCATGCTCGTGAAACCTCGGCATGCGTGAGCAATTTGGGTTCTGTCCGCGACTGACCGCTGTTCGATTTCTTAACGTCAATGCCCACACCTGCCACCTAGGCAAACTTCGCAGAGGTGCTTCGCTCACCTGCCGCCGGTGACATCGAGGAGTGTAACGGTCACAAAGGAGGCCTCGTCGCTCGCCCCCCGGCCATCGGCAGCCGCACCGTGCACCTGAATAACTGCTTCGCAAGGTCGACGCCGCCGATACTAACTTCCTCCTCAAATACCTCCTCCTGTGTTGGTGACTTTACGCGTCACCATCTTGGCCCACGGCGATGCCGGTCGGAAGGGCAAACAATCCATCAGTGGAAATCAACAATATCGATTATCTACGTCGATTTTGGTATCTTGTGCAGACTTATCAAGTGTAGCATTTCTTGTGCCGAACTCCCCGGTGGAAATTGTCAGAAAAGCCCCAATCGATGATCACTCAAAAAGCCAAGTACGCCTTAAAATCCCTGATGATTTTAGCAGATGAACGTGCACGGTGCGGAAAATCTCTACGGATTGAGGAGATCGCAGATTTGTCGGGAGCGCCAAAACGGTTCCTCGAACACATCCTTCTTGACCTAAAACGAGCTGGACTTATCGGCAGCAGGCGCGGACGCAAAGGTGGTTATGAATTAATCAAGGAGCCCAAGCATGTTTCGATTGCCGACGTTCTACGCCTAATCGACGGCCCGATAGCACCGTTGCCGTGCCTTTCCCGCCGCGCCTATCGCCCCTGCGAAGACTGCAAAGACGAAAAATCCTGTCGGGTTCGGGCGGTGTTTGGCGAATTCTATTCGGCGTATATTCTCATGATTGAATCTCTGACGCTTGCCGACTTGCAGAAAAAAGTGCGGCCATTGGAACGTCTCGCGGTACGCGAAACCATTTCTGTAGAATAATATTCTACCCGCGCACAAATAATTGCCTTTTTCTTTTATTGATAATCACGACTAATTATGTCGTAATAATAGTGTATTTGGTGTGGCTGAGATGACTTCGGGTCGGCAGTTGGTGCCCTGTCTCCAATGTCGGTGAACCACCGAACTTGCGAAAGGCGCTAGCCGAGGAGGTTGTGACCTTGTTAAATTTAAATGTATACGAGCGCGGTTACATCAAATCCAGCACATCACGGGTGAACCGATCGCTACGGCACGCATCAAGCGTAGATCGAACTACGTTTTTGAATTCGCCGTTGGACGCCCGCTCAATGTCTTCTGTTGTCGAGGTCGACACAGCTTCCTGTGAACGGATCACGTTTTTTGCGCGGGTTAAGTTTCGGAGCCTGAAGGTCTCCTTTCATCATTCACGAAGTGTGGACTTCACAAGTGCGTTTTCGTGTCAGATTGCCAATCCCACAATCCCGCCCATTGATGCAGCCAAGTGTCTTCTGGCGAGGCATCTTAGAAACGCCTCAGTGCTTTTAGGCTATTCGCAGCGCCCCGGAGCGGTTTGGTTTTTTGGGGCGCGGGATGAGTAAGTCGCACCTGGATAGGATCGACAGAAAGATCCTATTTGAATTGATGCGCGACGCCACGTTGCCGGTAGCACAACTTGCGGAACGCGTCGGGTTGTCACAAACGCCGTGCTGGAAGCGTGTTCAGAAGCTGGAAACAGCCGGCATCATCACCGGACGCGTCGCGCTCGTCGATCCGGAAACGATCGGGCTAGGCCTTACCGTGTTTGTCGAGATTGAAGCTGCCGATCACACGCCGGACTGGCGCGCCTCGTTCCGGGAGATCGTCAAGACCCTGCCTTCCGTCGTCGAGGTGTACCGCATGGCAGGTGATGTCGATTACCTACTCAAGGTCCTGGTACCCGACATGACGGCGTTCGATGATTTCTATCTGAATCTGACCCGCGCACTTCCGTGCCGGAACGTGACGTCGAAGTTTTCGATGGAAGCGATCACGGTATCGACCGCATGGCCGATCGATATCACGACCCCCTGAATTCAACTCCAAAACGAAAATCGAAACCAAGAGAGGAAAAAATGACCCCACGCATCAACGATATCGCTCCGGATTTCGAAGCGGATACCACGGAAGGTCCGATCCGGTTCCATGACTGGATTGGCGAGGGCTATGCGGTCCTGTTCAGCCATCCGAAGGATTTCACGCCCGTCTGCACAACGGAACTGGGTATGATGGCCAGTCTCGCGCCTGAGTTTGCTAGGCGCAATGCCAAGATCATAGGGATTTCCGTCGATCCGGTTGACAGTCACCATAAGTGGAAAGGCGACATCAAGATCGCGACCGGCCATGAACCTTCATACCCGCTGATCGGCGATCCCGACCTGAAAGTCGCCAAGCTCTACGACATGCTGCCCGCTTCACTCGAAGGGGAGGCGGAGGGGCGGACACCTGCCGACAATGCCACTGTGCGCACCGTCTTCATCATCGGTCCGGACAAACGGATCAAGCTGTCTCTTACTTATCCAATGACCACGGGGCGCAATTTCGACGAAATCCTGAGAGCGCTGGACTCCATACAACTCACTGCCAAACATCAGGTTGCAACCCCGGCCAACTGGAAGCAAGGCCAGGACGTAATCATTACCGCCGCTGTCTCGGACGAGGAGGCTGTTGCCCGCTTTGGCAGCTTCGAGCGAGTTTTGCCTTATCTGCGAGAAACGAAACAACCGGATTGAAGAAATTCGGAACTGTCCATTGGCAGCCAACATCCATGAAGCGGGATGGCTGCTCCGGGCAGAGAAGAACGTTCTCTTTGAGTAGGGCAATTTGGAATTCAAATACACGATCAAGCTGGTAGTCTTTTTAGAGAAAGGAGACGTTGCATGATCAGAACTCTGCTTGTCCCCGGCCTTGACGGTTCCCCGGCACCGCATTGGCAACATTGGTGGGCTGCCACCGACCCGGCTGCACGGATCGTCAAGCAGCGCTCTTGGTCAAATCCTGAACCGGATGCTTGGCTGGAGGCGCTCACCGCCGCCATTTTGGCTCACCCGAACGCCTTGCTGGTTGGACACTCACTTGGAGCCGTTGCCATCGTTCATCTACTGGCCAAACGCCCCAACCTGAACATCAGCGGTGCCATGCTGGTCGCTCCAGCCGAGCCCTCGAGGAGCGTCCGAACCGAGAGCTTCGGACCTATCCCGGAATGCAGTTTGAACATTCCCGCGCTTGTCGTCTCAAGCCGGAGTGATTTCTGGATGGGTCAGGAGCAGGCGCGGGAATTGGCTCAGACGTGGGGAGCCAGTTTCATCGACATGGGCGATGCGGGCCATATCAATACGGAATCGGGGTTTGGTCCATGGCACAGAGGGAAGTTCTTTGCCGATCGGATCGCCGGCGTTCAGGAAGCCGGACGCATACCCGCCAGCAGCCAAAAACTTGAGAATCTCTTTGCTCTCAACGCGGTGACGCGATGAGACAGTCAGCGATCTTTGAGAGGGCTAAGCGGGGTCTGCCAGTGGTCGTTTTTGGCGCCTGTTACATCTGGCTGGCAGCACTGATTTTTCTTCTTTGACGGTTTGATTAAGGAAAGGACGACTACAATGTATCCGTGCTGTGGCTATGACCCGGGTCTGCTCGTTTATCTGGAGCAAATAGAGAGTGATGTGCCGGATCGTGAGATCAGCGGTTTCGAGTTCGCCTCGATTATCGCCTTGACCCTTTCGATCTATTTAAGTTTGGTGTTCTTGTTGCAATGAACGGTCACCCTGAACGGCGGACCAAGCCGCATCACTGCATCATCATCGGAGGCGGTGCGAGCGGCGTCCTTATGGCGGCTCACCTCCTGACCGGGCCGGCGAAAGGTGTGAGCGTCACAATCGTCGAACAGGGCCGAATGCTGGGATGCGGCATTGCCTATGGTACGACGAATCCCGATCACCTTCTCAACACTCGCGTTTCACAGATGAGCGCGTTCCCGGAGCAGCCGGATCATTTTGAGAGATGGTTGGCCCTGGACGGAAAGCAGTTCTCTCAGAACTGCTTCGTGGACCGCGCGACCTATGGGCGGTATCTCTCCAGCCTTCTTGAGCCCTGGCAGTTCGGACCGGAAGCCGATCGACTGCGATGTGTTCAGAATGAGTGTATCCAACTGAGTGAAAAAGCTTCTGGTGTGACCGCACGTTTGGCCGATGGATCGGTCGTCACGGGCGACAGCGTCATTGTCGCGACCGGACATGCGGTTCCTCTTGCTCCTGAACCGCCGATGCGTGGCGCATGGGATTTTTCCCCGCCGTCAGATCCGGAGGCGACGGTTGTGATTATCGGAACCGGCCTCAGCATGGTCGATCATGTTGTGACACTCCTGGCTTCCGGTCACAGGGGCGAAATACTCTGTATCTCCCGGAGGGGTCTGCTGCCGCAAAGCCATGCCGGTTCCAAACCCATACCATATTCTGAAGACCAGATCCCGTTTAGGGCACCGGTAAGCAGCTTCCTGAATTGGTTGAAGAAGCAGGCAAAATCGGCCGAAGCCGGGGGTGGAACATGGCGCGATGCCGTTGACGGCATCCGGCCTCATATCGCCGCGATTTGGCGGTCCTGGGACCACGACGCGCGCGCTCGCTTCCTCAGACATGCCGCCTCTTGGTGGGAGGTGCACCGGCATAGAATGCCGCCCAACTCGGCTGCGCGAATTGAAGGAGCGAGAAACAACGGCCAGCTATCCGTAACACGCGGACAGTTCGAGCGTGCCGTCGTCCTTTCCGGCGGACGCGTGGAGGTGGACATTATTCCACCTGGTCGCCAGGAAATCAAAACGCTTCTCGCCGATCACGTCATCGACTGCCGTGGCATTCGGCGCGACCCGGAAATCCATGCCGCGCCTGTAATCCGTGACCTACTTGCACGCGGCGCAGCCCGCCTCGATCCGCTTCGCCTTGGCCTTGACACGACTGATGATGCGAACCTGATCGCCGCCGACGGTCAGGTATCCAGCCGAATTCGCGCGATAGGCCCTGCCGCCCGGGGCGCGCTTTGGGAAATTACCGCAATTCCGGATATCCGCGAACAAACGTTCCGTCTTTCCCGTGTCCTGCCCGGCATCGGTTCCGGATGGTGATGCCGGAAAGCGATCATTCTCTTTGGTAGCTTCGCCACAGAGTAAATCGTCTCTGATCCGGCATGTCTTTGGAATGGCTTCGAGGCAGGAAGTTCAATAGATCTAATACTCGATGGATTTTATCGAGAAAGGATCTGAAATGTCTGAAATTATCGGATTTGCAGGGAGCCTGAGCCGCCCGTCCCGCACTCGTGCCCTGGTGTCGGCTGCTGTTAAAAGCACAGCCGAAAGAACGGGCCGATACGGTGCTGTTTATGATCTGCGCGATTTTGGTACCTCTCTGGGATCGGCAACTGTCATCGGGGATCTTGATACTGACGCGCGCGTCGTGGTGGAGCGAATTTTGAACGCGGAGGCGCTTGTCGTCGGGACACCGGTCTACAAGGGAAGCTATACGGGCTTGTTCAAACATCTCTTCGACCTCATCGAGCCGGCGGCCTTGAAGGACAAACCAATCCTTCTCACCGCAACGGGCGGTGGAGACCGGCATGCACTCGTCATCGAGCACCAGATCCGCCCGCTGTTCGGTTTTTTCGAGGCGGCAACAATCGCGACCGGGGTTTACGCGTCTTCGGCAGACTTTAAGGATGGCGAGCTTTCGTCGCCGGAACTGCTGACCCGTCTCGAAACCGCGACGCGGCAGCTTGCAAGTGCCATCCGGGCACAGGCCGCGTTCGGTCAGCCGGAGCTCGCCAGCGACGCCGCCTGACAGCACACAGAAATCAAACAATCCAGCTTTCCCCAATCGCCTCGACCTTCAGGGTCAGGCAGCGGCTAAGCTATGTCTCGAAGAAGGAGTTCTCCATGACTATCCACGATCTCCCTACAGCGTCCCTGTCCAAAGACGACGTTGTTCCCCTGAGCCCGAACATCGGTGTCGAAATCCGTAATGTGCAGCTTTCCGGGACTTTGCCGGCGGCGTTGGTCGACGAGATCAAGTCGCGGGTCGCTCGCCACAAGGTCGTATTCTTCCGGGGACAAGATCACCTCGACGACGCCGGTCAGGAAGAACTCGCCAAACGGCTCGGTGAGCTTGTCCCGCATCCAACCCAGCATATCCGCGAGGGGAGCGTCGCGATCCTCGAGCTGGATTCCGGACATGGCGGACGGGCCGATCAGTGGCATACTGATGTGACCTTCGTGCCTGCCTATCCCAAGTATTCGGTCCTTCGGGGCATCACCATTCCGGACAATGGCGGGGATACGATCTGGGCCAACACGGCGGCAGCCTACGAGGCGTTGCCTGACACCTTGAAACGGTTCGCCGACAGTCTGCGCGCCATTCACTCGAATGCCTACGATTATGCAAGCCACCGTCCCAAAGCGACCGAGGCCGAACAGAAACACTACGAGGAGGTCTTCCGCTCGAAGACGTTCCAGACCGAACACCCGGTGGTGCGCATTCATCCGGAAACCGGCGAACACACCCTCATTCTGGGCAGCTTTGTGCAGCGGTTTGTGGGATTCGACCGCTTTGCATCGGCCAAGCTATATGAGCTGTTCCAGGCCTACGTTACGGCGCCAGAAAACACCGTCCGCTGGCGCTGGAAAACGGGCGACGTAGCCATCTGGGACAACCGCGCGACCCAACATGTCGCGGTCAACGATTATGGCGATGCTCGCCGCATCGTCCGGCGCGTCACCATTAGCGGGGATGTCCCCGTGGGGCCTGACGGCCGAACCAGCGCGGCCATTCAATAACCGACAGCATAAACGCAGGAAGGTTTTCCTAGATGTCAAGACAAATCAAACTCGGCGCATTTCTGCCCGGCGGTGGCCAGCACGTTGCGGCCTGGCGTCATCCCGACAGTCCGGCGGACGGGGCTACCAATTTCGAGTTCCACAAGCGACTCGCACAGTCGGCCGAACGCGGCCTGTTTGACGCCTATTTCCTGGCCGATGGCCTCGCTGTTGCCTTTGGCGGTGGTATGGAGGGCGGCAATGCCAAAGTTTCGGGCTTCGAGCCGGTGACCCTGTTCGCTGCTCTGGCGCCTTTAACCCGGAATATCGGTTTCATCGCAACCGCCTCGACGACATACGAAGAGCCCTACACCACGGCGCGCAAGTTCGCCTCGCTGGATCTGATCTCCCGCGGACGGGCGGGCTGGAACGTCGTCACCACTGCGACGGAGGCCGCCGCTCACAACTTCAATCTTGAGCAGCAGTATCCCCATGCCTTCCGCTATCGCCGGGCCGAGGAGCATGTCGAGGTCGTAAAGGCACTGTGGGACAGCTTTGAGGACGACGCCTTCATTCGCGACAAGGAAAGCGGCCGGTTCTTCGACACGTCGAAGCTGCACTATACCGATCACAAAGGCGAGCACTTCAAGGTGCGCGGACCGCTGAACGTATCCCGCTCGCCGCAGGGGCACCCGGTTATTGTGCAGGCCGGGCAGTCCGAGGACGGGCGAGCGCTCGCTGCGTCTACAGCGGAAGTCATTTTCACCGCGCATCAGCGGCTGGATACCGCCCAGGAGTTCTATCGGGACATCAAGGTGCGCGCCGCTGCAAACGGAAGGGATCCGTCTCATATCCTCGTAATGCCTGGCGTTTCTCCCTTCGTCGGACGGACCGAGGCCGAGGCGCGCGAGAAATACGAACACCTGACCTCGCTCATCCTGGAAGAAGACGGCGTCGCGCTGCTGAACGGTCTTACCGGCGGCACGCTCGACCTCAAGGGTTACAATCTCGATGGGCCGCTCCCACCGGCACCACCGACAGAAGGCATGAAGTCGCGGCAGGCACTTATCCGGCAAATCGCGGACGAGAACAACTTTACCATCCGCCAACTCTACCAGTGGGTCGCCTCGGCGCGTGGGCATTACACGATCGTCGGATCCGCCGAACAGGTCGCCGATCAGCTTCAGGAATGGTTCGAGAACGAGGCCGCGGACGGGTTCAACATTCTGCCGCCCTGGCTACCGACGGCTCTCGATGACTTCGTCGATCTGGTGATCCCCGAGTTGCAGCGCCGTGGACTGTTCCGGACGGCTTATGAAGGCACGACGCTGCGGCAAAATCTCGGGTTGCCCTTCCCTGTGAACCGGCATGCCACGGCAAGCCCGGCCATACAAGCCGCTGAATAAAGGAGGACTTGGCATGACCTATCACTATTCCGAGCCCGCTCGGGCCACGAATGCTCCTGATATCCGCGCAGTTCTCTCACGCGTGGCTGCCGCCGGTCGGCGCTATGCCGCCAACTATGGACTGCTTCTCTTGTTCTTTGCTGGGTGGCAGCTGGCAAGCACCGCAGGCTGGCTCAATCCTGCTGTGTTTCCCCCGATCGACCGGGTCGCCGGAGCTCTCTGGCAGGGACTGTCGTCCGGAGCCTTGCTCGATGACATAGCCATCTCGCTGCAACGGGCGGGGATAGCCTTCTTAGCGGCCGTCGCATTCGGAATACCGCTCGGGCTCCTCATGGGCCAGATCCGGGCCGTGGAGCAAGCTCTCGACCCCATTCTCCAGCTCTTCCGGCAGACCTCCGCTCTCGCGCTCTATCCGGTGTTTATCCTGCTTCTCGGGCTCGGTGAAGCCTCCAAGGTCTTCGTGATCTTCTGGGCAACGCTGTTCCCCATTCTGCTCGCCACGATTGGCGGCGTGAAGGAAGTGGATCCCAAGCTGATCGAGATGGCACGCACATTCGGGGCCGCACGGTTGACGATCTTCCGCCGCGTGGTGTTGCCGGCCTCGATACCGTCCATCTTCGTCGGCCTCAGGCTTTCCGCGACGACAGCGCTCCTGCTTCTGATCGCCGCGGAAATGATCGGTGCAAACAAAGGCATCGGCTTCCAGGTGATGAACGCCCAGTACAATTTCCAGATCCCGCTGATGTTTGCGGCGATCTTCCTTCTGGCCTTCCTCGGCCTTGGTGCGAACTGGGTTCTGGTCCTGTTGCAACGGCGCTTCTGCCGCTGGAGCCCCGCACAACACTAAATCAACCCACTGAAATCGAAAGGATACTATCATGACCCACCACTTCAGACCCCTCATTGCCGCGACAGCGCTGGTTCTCGGCCTGACCGGCGCCGCCAAGGCGGACGATGTCACTCTCCGCTTCCTCGCTAGTCACGGCGGCGTATCTGCCCACGAACTGGCACAGGAACTTGGCTATTTCGAAGAAACAGGCATCAAGCTCGAGAACGTTGGCTATGCGGGCGGGGGACCGGAGTCGCTCTTCGCGCTTGCCTCTGGAAGCGTGGATATCGGTTCGGCGGCCACGTCCGCCGTTATCAATTCGATTGCCAGCGGCAATGATTTTGTCGCGGCCTACCCGACCAACGGCATCAACGATGAGGTCCAGTCGAAATTCACAGTCGTTGAGGGCAGTCCGATCCGCGAAATCAAGGACGTCGCCGGCAAGACCATCGCAGTGAACACGCTGGGGGCGCATCTCGACTATACCATCCGCGAGGCGCTGCACTCAGTCGGCCTGCCGCAGAACGCGGCGAACCTCGTTGTGGTTCCGGGACCACAGCTTGAGCAGGTGCTCCGGTCTGGACAGGTGGATATCGCTGCCTTCGGCTACTGGCAGACGACCTTCGAAGGTGCTGCACAGAAGAACGGCGGGCTTCGTGTGGTCTTCGATGATACCGACGTGCTGGGCGAAATTGCCGGCGGCTTCACGGTGCTGCGTCGCGACTGGGTTGATGCTCATCCAAAAGCCGCACGCGACTTCGTTGAGCAGTCGGCACGAGCGCTCGACTTCGCGCGTGAGAACCCGGAAGAAACCAGGAATATCCTCGCGCGGGTCCTTGAGGGCCGTGGCGAGAACCCGGAAGTGGCGCAGTACTTCGCGGGCTATGGCGTCCGGGCGGGCGGGTTGCCCGTGGATCGAGACATTGAGTTCTGGATCGACGTTTTGGTCCGCGAAGGTGCCCTTGCCGAAGGGCAGCTCGATGCAAAAGATATCCTGCTGGTGACCGATGACCAGCAGGTGTCCAACTGAGGCGCGGGCTATGACCGTCGTTGAAGCCCAAACCCGGGGTGAGGTTACGATCCGTGACCTCACCAAGACCTTCGCCCTCGATGGCGACACGCTGACGGTGCTGAAAGGCATCAATCTGGACATTCGCGGTGGCGAAAGCCTTGCCATTGTCGGCGCAAGCGGTTCGGGAAAGACAACGCTTCTGCGGATTCTCGCAGGCCTGGAGAACCCCGATGATGGGGGCGTCCTGATCGATGGGGCTCCGGTCCACGGCCTCGGGCGCGATCGGGCGGTGATCTTTCAGGAACCACGCCTGCTGCCGTGGCTTACGGTGCTCGGCAATGTTGCCTTCGGTCTCGAAGTGCAGGGAGTACCGGAACGTGAGGCGAAGGAACGGGCCCGGCGCTACATCCGCCTGGTCGGCCTGAGCGAGTTCGAGGGCGCCTGGCCCCGTCAGCTTTCGGGTGGCATGGCTCAGCGTGTCGGCATTGCCCGCGCGTTGACAGTACAGCCAGAAATCCTGTTGCTCGACGAGCCTCTTGGAGCACTTGACGCCATGACAAAAATCACGATGCAGGAGGAATTGTCCCGCATCTGGACCGAGGAAGAGGTCACGATGGTGCTCGTCACCCACGATCTTGAGGAAGCGATTTTCCTCGCTGACCGGGTGATGGTGCTCCCCAAGAACAAGGGAGCCGCAATCCGCCTGATCGACATCGACCTGCCACGCCCGCGTGACAGGAACGAGGCACG
>Ga0194136_1001217_pt1 | contig 12825 bp, 9 predicted proteins | sample TARM_MetaG_T3A_1_FD_134023 | JGI IMG/M metagenome (GOLD analysis project Ga0194136, IMG submission 134023) | Freshwater microbial communities from Pennsylvania, USA, analyzing microbe dynamics in response to fracking - TARM_MetaG_T3A_14 (version 2) | ecosystem: Environmental > Aquatic >...
ATTTCATGTGGGTATTTCAAAGCGGCCGCCACGCGCGCCACATCGAGATTTTTCTGTTTTTGGGGGTGTCGTTCGTCGCTTTCCTGGTGGGCACGGCCCTGGCCGGGGTCCTGGTGGGGAATTTCGGGGTCAACGAATATGTGGCGAAGATGGGGGATGTGGCCGCGGCGGTGTTGTTGAATTACGTTTGCAGGAAATTTCTGATTTTTCAGAACTGACGCCCTCTGCTACAGTGGGAGCCCCATGCGTATTTTCCCTCTGATCCCGGTGGTCACCACGACGGCCGTTTTCCTTGCCTTGTGCTCCGGTTGCATGAGTCGGCGGCGACCCGCCCCTCCACCGCCCGTCGTGCAGCCGTTGCCCGCGCCGACCTCCCGACTTCGATTGCCTCAGAGGGGCAGCCCGGTCACCGGATTCGATCGTCTGGCCGGGTGGGAGGTCCGCTCGGAAACCGGAGAGGTGGAATTGGTGAAGAACACGGATCGAGCGATTTGGGGGGGCGCCGCGGCGGAACTCCGGTTTCGCCCCAATGGACCGGGGCCGCATCGCGTCACGCTGACGCCGGACGAGCCATGGCGAATCCAGTCCCTCTTCAATACAATTCTGCTTTGGGTATGGCATGACGGGAAAAGGGGATTGCGAGCCGATTCCGCGATCCGTCTGCTGGCGAGGGACGCCGGGGGCGCCTCCCGGGAATGGCGGTTGCCGTATCGACCGGAAGCCGGCTGGCAAATGCTGCATCTTCGAGAGGAGGAGACCCTGCCGTGGCCGGTGCGCATTGAATCCCTGCAATGGGTGCTTCCGGAGGGGACGACCGAGCCTCAAGTGCTGTTTCTGGAATCCCTGTCTATTTACCAGGAAGTACTGGGACGCATCCCCCAGAACATCCAATATGTCCGTCCCTACGAATATCCTCCGGCTTTCGCGCCCCGTCGCGACAACAGCGTGGTCCTCGATTTTCCCTCGGGGCCGGCGGCCTTTCGACCACAAACCCGGTCGGAACGGTCGATCCGGAAGGTGGAGCGGTTGGGCGTGGACCGGTTTCTTTTTTCATACGAAAGCGACGCGGGTCGGCTGGGGTATGTGGTGAACGCGACGCCCGGCGCGCCGTCGGTGGATGTCCGGGTGGACGGGGAGCGCTATCCGGGATTGTGGCGAAATTTGGGGGTCGCCGGCCCCGAAACACCGCCCGTGTTGCGCTTCGCGCGTATCGATGACGACGTCCTGTTCCTGCAGTATACCGGGGGGGTGCACTACGAGGTGAGCCTGCATGGGAAAACGTTGCAGGTGGAGGCGGCTTCCCTGTCGGAGAATCTGACCTCTCTGGATCTTGGCTCGATCGCCGCGCCCGACGGCAGCCTTCCCAAGGTGTTATATCCGCCATTCCTTCGTTTGCGGGAGGATCGACGGTGGCCGGTGTTTCAAGTGGACGAGGGGGAGCGGACGTTGTTGGTGAGTTGTTTCCCCGACTGGTGGTTTTCAATGGCGGGGGGATACGAGCCGGTGCGGTCCACGGCGGCCCGCACGGGGGTGTCGCTGGGGCGGATGGTGTACACGCCCCGCTGGAGGGGGAGCCGCAACGCGTTCCGGGAACGGCTGTATTTCACGGTGTCGGAGCAGTTGGAGGAGGTGCTGCCGTCTCCCGCCGCCCCCCGGGCCTTGTATCGCGATGAAACGGAGCGGTGGGTCTGGAGGGGGCGTCCCGGGCGATCGACTTTGGAGGAACGGGAACCCCTGTCCGGCCTGGCGTTGATTCCACCCGAAGAAGGCGTGCCGATGGGATGGCGGCACACCACCGTCACGACCGGACGCGAGGTTTTCCCGATTTCGGTGCGGCCGGTGGATCCGATCTGGGAGGACGACCTGCTTTCCCGGGACGGGAAGGGGGCGTGGAGGGAACACCCCTCCGGGGGGTATCTGATGAAGTCGGGACGCTTTGATCGCGACGCGGTCAAGCGTGTGAGGGAGTTGCGAGGGGAGGGAGCCGGCGCGTTTCTCTTCCTGCCGGATGTAACGGCCCATCCACCCTGGCGGTATACGGATTTCGACGCGCGAATGACCGGCGCGGGCACGTACGCCCAGACGTGGGCCGAAACGGGGGCGTTTCTTCAACAGACGGCGGCGGAGTGGGGCGGTCCGGTACTGGGGGGCGGTGGATCGGAATGGCTTTGGGCCGGACTGGTCGCGGGAGTGGTCCCGGAGTTTCCACATGGACTGGGCGAGTTGCATCCTTTTCTGCCGCATGTGGCTTGGAAGAACATTCACCCGTATATGGACCTCCTGGGATTGGGAGGCCCGGAGGCCTTTGCCCACCCGTACGGGCCCTCGGATTCCAGAGAGCGCCGCGTGGATCGGATGTTGGCCTCGATGGTGGCGTACGGCGCGGTGGGGCGTCTACCCTCCCTGGAGGATTCTGTGTTGCGCCGGAAGGTGCATCGCTATCAGCAGGCGTTGCAGCCCGCTTTCGACGCACAGACCACCGAGCGAATCGCGTATTGGGATGGTGCCCGCTTTCTCAGCGCGGGGGAGGCGTTGCATACGGGAGCGCTTTTACGGAGCCGCCTGTATATGCGGTTGAAGAATCAGACGGAGATTTGGGTAAATGGTGATTATGACGGAGAATGGACGGTGCGGGTGGACAATCGGAGTGTCCGGTTGCCGCCGTTCGGTTTTGTGGTGCGGGGGGAGGATGTGCTCGCGGTGAACGGGCTGACAGAGACCGGAAGCCCGCTCTCTTGGGCGGAGACGCCGGATTGGGTATGGATTTCAAGTTCGGAGGAGGTGGTGTCGCGGGACGGGGTAACGGTGAGGGGCACGCTGTATGTCCGTAGGGCGAAGGAGGGGGCGCCGGCGGTGCTCGAGGTGTCGGATTGGCGCGGGGAGGCGAGGATCTCGGCGGAACGGCTCGGCCTTTCTCGGGTGGGGACCCTGATTGCGCGTGATTCGGAGGGAAGGGTCTTGCCGGACGTTGAATTGCTCCGGGAGGAAAAGGAATGGGTGCTTCGGGGAGATTCCGCTCTGCGGCGGGTGACCGTGTACGAGGAAGTTCGGGGCGCCGAGGCGAATTTTCTCCCCTGATCGGATTGACAAAACCGGGGGGAATGCAGTATGAGACGTTCCACCCGATTTCCGGGGGGTTAGCTCAGCTGGGAGAGCGTCTGAATGGCATTCAGAAGGTCGTCGGTTCGATCCCGATACCCTCCACCAAACTTGAAAGCCCCGCAAGCGTCACGCTGGCGGGGCTTTTCTCTTTTCCAACCCATCGGCGAGGTCCCTGGCCTGCTTGACGCAGTCGGAGACGCTGACGCCCCGATACCCGCTTCCGCAGAAGTGGAGTCCGCCCAGGGTGGTGGCGCGTTGTTCGAGGCGGGCGACCCAGTCGAGGTGTCCCAGGCGGTAGCCGGGGTTTCCGTTGGGCCAGCGTTGCAGCCATTGGGCCCGGGGCGTGTCCGGAAGGAAGGGGCAGATGTCCCGCAGAGCCTGAAAGGCGGGAGCGACGACCTCCTCGTCGGTTCCGGATTGGATGGCCTCGGCGGCGTGGGGGCCTCCGATGAACGCGCGGCAGACGAACCGGTCGGGCGCTTCGCGGTGGTCGAATTTGTTGCCGGTCCAGGTGCAGCCGACCAGGGCGGTACGCAGGGGGTGGGACGCCATGAACCCGAAGCCTTTGGGGGGGCACTCGATGTGTTCGCGATCAAAGACCAGGGAGAGCGTGGCGGAACTGGAAGACGATTGTTCCTTCAGAAGGCGGGTGCATTCGGGGTCGAGGGTTTCAAACAGTGGCGCGGCGTTGCGGGCGGGAAGGGCGATCACGACCCGGTCGAAGGCCTCGCCGTTCACGCTCCACGTGTCGCCGTTTTTTTCGAGCCGGTGGACGGGGGTCTTTGGTCGGAGGGTGGGTTCCAGTTGCGCCGCCAGAGCGTCGGGAAGCGCCCGCATGCCGGATTTCAGCGAGGTGAAGAGGGCGGGCGCGTTCCCCGCTTTATGTCGGGCGCGGGCCTCCCGCATCATAGAGGACATGCCTTGAACCAGGCTGCCGTGTTTGCGTTCCAGCGTTTGCAGACGTGGAAAGGTTGCGGACATGCTCATGTCCTCCGGGTCGCCACCGTAGATGCCTCCGAGCAAGGGGCCCGCGAGCCGGTCCAACGCCTGTTGGCCGAAGTGGCGACGGGTGAAATCGGCCAGACTCTCGTCGCCCTCCGGCGGGGTGTGGCGCAGAAAGGGTTCCATCAGCATGCGGAGTTTTCCTAACGGGGTCAGCAGCGGAGTGGTCAGAATGGGCGTGACCTTTTGGGGGATGAACAGCTTACAGCCGGCCGGGAAGGGGTGGAGACGTCCGTGGTGAAGGATGGAAAAGGAGCGTTGGTGGTCGTTGGAGGGAAGGAGTTCGTGTTCCAGACCCAGTTCGCGGCAGAGCTCGAGCGCCCAGGGTTTTTCCGTGAGGAGGGAGTCCGGGCCGCCCTCCAGCAGGCAGCCCTCCAGTTCACGGCTGATCATTTTGCCGCCAAAGCGTTCGGAGGCTTCGAAGACGGCGGGGTGGCGACCTTGTTTTCGGAGGTACCAGGCGGCGGAGAGGCCGGCGATGCCGCCTCCGAGGACGGCGACGGTTTCGGAGGGGGAAGAACTCATGTTGTCCCTGTATTCCCTTTCGATGGCCGGCGCAACCCCGGGATGGGATGGATGTGGGGCGTGTTGGAGGGATAGGGCGCCGGGGCCGTGTCGCGCCATGGGCAAGAATGGGACATGCCGTCTTGCGGACGACGCTCCTTTGGATCAGGAGGCGCGGGAGAGGCGGTGGACTTCGTCGACGAGGAGGCGGACCCGTTCGGGCGGGGTGGTTTTGACGACGCCGTGGCCAAGGTTGAAAATATGGCCTTTGGCGGGGGCGAAGGCGTTAAGGACGTCCTTGGCGCCGGCGAGGGCGGCCTCGTCGGACGCAAGGAGAAGAGCGGGGTCGAGGTTGCCCTGATAGACGCGGTCCGTGCCGAGTCGTTGCAACACGTTGGCGGGGTCGGGCCGCCAATCGACACCGATGACATCCACGGGCATGGCCGCCACCTGTTCGAGCAGGTGTCCGCCGTTGGCGGAAAAATGGATGGTGGGCACCTTGTGTTGCAGAGCTTCGAAAATGCGGCGGGTCCAAGGGGCCGCGAAGCGTTCATAGTCCCGGGCGGCAAGGCAGCCGGCCCAACTGTCGAAGAGTTGCAGGGCCTGGGCGCCGGCCTCGATTTGGCCGAGAAGGTAGTCGATAATGGTGTCCGTGAGTCGGTCCATGAGGTCGGCCCAGCGGGTCGGGTCCGTGTGCATCCAGCCGCGCACGGCGTCGAAATCTTTGCTCCCGCCGCCTTCAACCGCGTAGCAGGCGAGGGTGAAGGGAGCGCCGGAGAAGCCGATGAGCGGGATGCGGTTCCGAAGACGTTCCCGGGAGAGACGGACGGCGTCGAGGGTGAACGTCAAGGCGTGGCGGGCGTCGACGGGTCGCAAGGCGCGGACGTCGGCCGCGTCGCGGACGGGGTTGTGAAACACGGGCCCCCGTCCGGGGATGAACTCCAGGCGCAACCCCATGGCCTCGGGGAGGGTCAGGATGTCCGCGAAGACGATGGCGGCGTCGAGGTCGAAGGCCTCGACGGGTTGGAGGGTGACCTCGGCCGCGCGCTCGGGATGTTTCATCATCTCGAGAATGGGATACCGTTTTCGCAGGGCGCGATATTCGGGCATGTAGCGTCCGGCCTGGCGCATCAGCCAGACGGGGGCGCGTTCGACGGGCAGGCCCGCACAGGCTCTGAGAAAGCAGTCGTTTTCGGGGAGGTCGGTCATGGGGGGGGATGTATACCCCCGGGGGCGGAAAGGCAAGCGTCGGGTCGTCGCGCGTCTCAGCCGCGGTCGCCGGGGAGAGACGGAACGCGTTCTTCGTGCTCAATCACGACCAGTTCCGGTTTCAGCTTCTCCCGGATGCCGTCGTCGATGCGGGTTTTGCCTCCGCAGGTGTCGCGCACGTGCATGTTCAGCGGCTTGGGATTGGTGGTGCTGTGGCTTTCCCCGGCGGCCAGGGCGATGGCGTTTTTGATCAACGCGTGGCTGATGTGCTCGAAATTGTGTTCGATGGTGGTGAGAGGCGGGTCGCTGTAGTGGCTGGCCTCGGTGTTGTTGTGGCCGATGATGCCGTAGTCCCCGGGGGCGGTCATGCCGATTTTATGCATGGCGGTCATCATGCGCAGAGCGTGTTCGTCGTCGTAGCAGACGAGGCCGAGTTTGCCGCGGCACGACTTGAGTTTCGCGGCGAGTCCGTCGATACGGTCGCTGCCGGGGGGAACGAGATGGGCGCGGTTTTCGAGGCCGTGTTCGGAAATAAAGGTGGTGTAGGCGATGAGCATTTTCTCGAGGATCGGATCCTCCATGGTGGAGGGACCGATGAACCCGATCTCGGAGTAGCCCAGGGTATGAAGGTACCGGCATAGTTTCTCGACCACCACGCACATGGCTCGGCCGAAGTCTTTTGCCAAACCGAAGTAGTTTTTATCGAGGCCCGGGATGTACAGGGGGAGGCTGACGGGCAGGGGGGAGGCTTCGGCGAATTGCCGGACCTCCTCGCAATATCGCATGGGAAACCAGGGGAGCAGGAGGGAGGTGCACCCTTCCTTGACGAGTTCCTCGACTTGCGGGGAGATGGACTCGTCGAATCCATTGACACGGCGGGACACGAGGGAGACCTCCTCCTCGACGGCGGCCTGTGAAAGCCGCATCAGCAAATGCTGCGCGTAGGCGTTGGAGGCGCTGTAAATCAGCATTCCCACACGGGCTTTGACCCGGGTGTTGAGGGAGGGAGGGGCGCTGTCGTGGCTATTCACGAAGGTGCCGCTGCCGACCCTCCGGATAATCAGACCGTCGTCCACCAGGGATTTGAGGGCTTTGCGGATGGTCAGGAAATTGCATTCGTAGTTGGTGGCGAGTTCCCGTTCGGGGGGGATTTTGGCCCCGATGGGAAGGGTGCGCACCAGCCGGCGGATTTCCTGTTCGACTTCTTTGTATTTAAGTTGAGGGGAATGCATGGGGAAAGGAGGGATTGCTTTTCGTGTAAATCAAAGCAGGGGGTATGTGAAGCCTAAAACAAAGCAATCCGGCTTGGATGGAGAGGGAACGCTCCCGAATTCGGTCCGTGGATACTCTTGATATCCTTGACCGGCGTGGATGGTTTTGCCATTGCACCACCTTCTCGTTTGCTACGCAATTGCATTCTAAAACCGGAGTGTCCCATGTCGAACCGCCTTCTCGTTTGCTTTATTTCCCTGTGCCTTCTTCCAATGCTTCGCGCGGACACCGTCGTGGAGCCGGATCATGGTCACGTTCGGTACAGCGGGCGGCGTCAGACCACGGAAGAGGGCGGTGTGCGATTCGCCTACTCGGGCGCGCGGGTACGCCTGGCGTTCAAGGGATCCCGGGTGGCGCTTCGGATGGATGACCTGCACAAGGGCAATTGGGTCAACGTGTTTCTGGACGGCGAGCGGACGGACAAGATTCTCATCAAGGGGAAAGGCGGGAGCTACACTCTGGCCGCGGGTTTGGATCCGGATCGTCTCCACACGGTGGAGGTGGTGAAGGCGACGGAGGGATTTCTCGGGTCGTTGGTGTTTCACGGATTCGGGTTGAACGAGGGAGCGGAGACAAGGCCGTGGCCGGACCCTGAAACCCGCCGCATTGAATTCATCGGGGACTCGATCACCTGCGGATACGGCATCGAGGCGGACACGCCGGATACGCCGTTCGTTCCGGAGGAGGAAAACTTTTGCGACACCTTTGCCTGGCGCGCCGCGCGGGCACTGGACGCGGACTATCAGGTGGTGGCCCGCTCCGGGATCGGAATCTACCGGAACTACGACGGTCCTCGCGAGGGCAATGCGAAAAACATGCGGACGGTGTATGATCAGACGTTTTTCAACCATGAGGACCCGGAATGGGACCACGCCCGGTTTGTGCCGGAGGTGATCTGCATCAATCTGGGCACGAACGATTTCAGCACGGACGGGCCGGATGTGGAGACCTTCGTGGAGGCGTATGTATCGTTTGTGAAGCGGTTGGGCGCCTTGCGCCCGGAGGCGAAGATCGTGGTGCTGGCGGGGCCGTTGAACGATAAACCCGCGTATGTGGGAAGCCTGGAGCGGGTGGTGGAGCGGACGCGGGAGACACTTGGCGAGCGGGTGTCCCTGTTCCGGATGACGCCGCAGGGAAACCACGGATTCGGCGCCCACTGGCATCCTTCCAGGGCACAGGCCAAGGTCAACGGCCGGGAACTCGCCGTCTATCTGTCCGATCTCATGGACTGGGAACTGGAAGGGGCTGGCCGTGCGTCCGAGTGAAGCGTATCGCAGCCGGTCCGTGGAGGTTCTCGGGCTGTGGGAATGGCCGGGCTGGCGGATTAAAGCCTATGGTATCGCGTATGCCGACGCGCCGTTGGATTCACGGTTGACGAAGGCCGCGCGGGGTTTGACGGAGGGACGCTTGAAGGCGTCGGCGGAGACGACCAGCCATTACGGCGTCGGTTTCGCGGGCGTGCATCAGGGCAAGACCGGCAATTTCGTGTTTGTGGATTGGTGGGCGGACGAGAATGAGCTTCATCATCATGTCTATGTGTCGCCTCCAGACCGTCCGGAGGCGTTGGAGTACCAAACTCCGACCGGTTTGGCGGCCTGCGTATGGGACCTGTTTCTGATCGGGTACGAGCGCGATGCCTGGGTGCGTCACGTGTTGCGATCGAAGGGGAATCTGGACGCGTATGTGCGCGACCGGTTTCAAGGTCGGGTGTGAGTTTTACACGTCGGGTCCGGTGAGGATGAATACGGGTTCCTCTCCGCAGGGAACCTCGAGTTCGCCGTCGCGGGAGGTGACGGTGTTCGTGGAGCGTCCGTAGAGATCGCTGAAGCGTCCGCCGCTCACGTCGACGGTGATGCGGAGGGGGGCGGGTTCGAGCCAGGGTTGCCAGTGTTTGGAGCGTCCGACCTTGGTGTCCCGGAGAAACCCCCAGGCGACGATCAGTTGTTTGTGTCCGGGGCGACCGAGACGGTAGGCGAGGGCGATGGGATCGCCATGCTCTCCCGCGCTGCCGGGATAGTGCGCCTCCAGTTTTTCGATTTGGTGGTAGTCCACGCCCTCGAGCTGCGCGCCGAGTCGGGCGAGGGCGACCCAGGGAAAACTGGGCGCTCCGTCGATCAGAAAATCGTATTGGCTGAAGTAAAACGAACGTTCGACACCCAGGGCCATGAGCTGGATCGTTCCGCACACGTAGGTGGCGGCCGCGCGGCGTTCGCTGACGCTGCGCCAGTGGGACCCGATTTTCCAGGGCTCTTTCGGGTTGAATTCCGGGTTGGCCTCCGCGCGGGCGTTTAGTTTACTCTGTGGCACGAGCCGATCGTTTTCTCTTGGAACGAAGTGGATTCCGGATTCGGTGTTGAGCAGGGGAAGGTCCGCGCCGGCGTTTTCCATGGGGTCCTCGAGCATGTCCACGTGGCGGGGCAGGCTGTTGATGGGCGTTTCGTCCAGAGGGGTCATCAGTTCCTCGTAGAAATGCGCGGACACGGCGTCGACGTGGTCGAGAAGTCCCGCCTCGACCTGTTGGCGAACGAACCGAATGTGATGTCCGGCGCTGATGGCCAGTCCGATTACCTTGACGGGCGTGTTCGCGGACTTCGCGGCCTCCTGGAAAATCCGGGCCGATTGAACCAGATCCCGAGGGGTTCCGCGCCAGCGCATGTCGGTGTTGGCCTCGTTGCAGAGTTCGAGGGCTCCAAGGGTGCCGGAGGGGTGATCGTACCGTTGGACGAGGGCACGGAGGTAGGTCCGGAGGGTGGTCCAGTCATCGGGAGGATGGGCGGTGGCGTTGGGGAGCCAGTCCATGCCGGCCTTGGGTTTGGAGCTGGTCCAGAGGGGCGCGCCGTCGGAGGCGACGAGAAGGCGGCCGCCGACACGGTGGACGGATCGGAACATGCGATCGAATTCCTCCCAATCGTATTCTCCGGGCGCGGGGTTGGTTTCGGACCAGAGGGCGAAATACCGAAACCATTTAAAACCGGGCATGGGCGGGATGGCGTCCTCGACATGGGTGGCGAGAGGCCAGTCGTCAGGCAGATCCTTCGCCCAGCGGGCGGGGCCGACGGCGAGAAGAATCCGGTCCGCGCTGGGATTGTCGACCTCCGGGGAGTCGCCCTCGCTCGGTACGATGGAGGCGGTGAGGCGATAGACCCCAGGTTTCAGGGAGACGGAAAGGGGTTCGGTTTGTTGCTCGCCGGGGGCGAGGCGAAGCGGCCGGAAGTGGTCGGCGGTGGTGCCGGTGAGCAGATCCAGCCATTCGACACGGAGACGGCGTTGAACCGGAGGCAGGCCGCTCGCGAGGCTGAGACGGAGGTTAACCGTGGGGCGCTGTCCGGCGATGAAGGCGTTGAGCGGAGCTTTCGCGTCGAGGTCGATATGAGCGGCGTTGAGAGAGGTGACGGGCTGGAGCCAGAGGGCGTAGACGCCTCCGTGGTTTTCCACATTTTGCACCACGACGCGTTCCGTTCCCGTAAGGTGGAGAGGTTGATTGTAGGCGACGGACCCGAACCAGTTGGCCCAGGAGCCCTCTTTTCCCGAGATCCGAACCGGTTGGTAGGCGTCGGGCATTGGCCGTTCAAGGGGCGTGAGGAGAAGCGCGTCGTTCCGGTCGCGTTCGAGCTTCACGCGGTAGTGGCGGAGTTGTCCGTCGGCGTCGTCCCATTGGGTTCCGGTGCGGAGCACGAGGCCGAGCCGGTAGGTTCCAGCGGACAGGTTGGCGTCGGAGAGGTCGAAGCGCACGGTGGCGGGCCCCTGTAGATGAAAGGCTTTCCGCTCCAAGTCGGAGGAGGTCAACCAGGCGGTGCCTTCGACGACTTCTCCCTTCGGGGCATAGAGAAGATGGGCGTTTGGAGGGAGATGAGGTGTCGGGGTTGCCGCCGTGACGACAAAGAACGGGAGGGCGGAGACGGTGATGGCCCGGAAGGTGTGGCGGCCAGCCCTGGATGGAAGGAGTGAGAAGGGAAACATCTTGGGAATCCTCATGTGATGGGAATGGGGATGTATTGTGAAGGGAGGAAGCCGAAAGAAAAAGATTTTTCCCCGAAAGCTCTTTTCTTTCCTGCCGGAATGGTGCAACAGGTTGTTTGAAATCCGAACGAAAATCGAAACTTTTGTCTTTCAAGGAGACGCGCCCAGATGTCCGCCACCAACGACCATACCGCTTTTCCCGAAGACTTTGTGTGGGGGGCCGCCACGGCCGCCTACCAGATCGAGGGCGCGGCCCGGGAAGAAGGGCGGGGTCTCTCGGTATGGGACGTGTTTTGCAGTTGTCCGGGTGCGATCGACGGCGGCCAATCGGGAGAACGGGCCTGCGATCACTATCACCGGTGGCAAGAGGATCTTGGCCATATGAAAGACATGGGGTTGCAGGCGTACCGGTTTTCTATTTCCTGGCCCCGGGTGCTGCCCGAGGGAACGGGCCGGATAAACGGGAAAGGCTTGGAATTTTACGATCGGTTGGTGGACGGGTTACTGGAGGCCGGGATTCGACCGTTCGTCACCTTGTTTCACTGGGATCTTCCGCACGCCCTGTATTGCCGGGGCGGATGGTTGAACCGGGATATCGCGGACTGGTTCGCGGACTATGCGGCCTGTGTGGCGGATCGGCTGGGGGATCGGGTGAGCCGGTGGTGCACCTTCAACGAGGCCGGGAACGTCGGATCGCTGGGGCACCACCTCGGGATTCACGCCCCGGGGGTGTCGCTGGCGGAGCGCGATTATTTCCGACTGGTGCACCACATCAACCTCGCGCACGGTCGGGCGGTGGGGGTGTTGCGGGAGCGGACGCGGGGCGAGGCGCACATTGGCCAGGCCTTCAACCAGAACGTGGACCTCCCGGCCTCGGACGATCCCGCGGATGTGAAGGCGGCGGAGGAGAAGGCGTTCTCTTTCGACCCGGGCAATCCGTGGTGGTCGGCGCATTTGTGGATCGACCCCCTGTTCCGCGGCGCGTACAGCGATGAGGTGCGGGCCCACTACGGGGACGCGTACGAGGAGACGGTACGGGACGGGGATCTCGAAGACATTTCGGCGCCCATGGATTTCTTCGGGTGGAACTATTACATGGATTGGGCGCGTCCGCAGCAATCGGACGGGCAACCGGTCACCATGATGAAATGGGCGGTGCATCCGAAGGGATTGTATTGGGGGCCGAAGATCCTGAACGCCCGATACGGCCTGCCGGTGGAGATTTCGGAAAACGGATTGGCCTCGATGGACTGGGTAACGACGGAGGGCGAGGTGCCGGACCACTTTCGGATCGATTTCATGCGGCGGCATTTACGGGAGTTGCGGCGGGGGATCGCCGACGGCGCTCGGGTGGGGGCGTATTATTACTGGTCGTTGATGGACAACTTTGAGTGGACGCTGGGCTACATGCCCCGTTTCGGGTTGATCCACGTCGACTATGAAACGGGCAAGCGGACCCCGAAGGCCTCCTCCGTATTCTACCGGGACGTCATCCGCAGCCACGGCGCGTGTTGTTAGAACAAGTGCGCCGCACGGGTCTCAATCGCCCGGCGGCCTTGGGTTTCGGGAGAGGTGTGGTGGAGGTTATTCCCACCCGGCCAGATTGAAAAGCTGGACGGCCTCCCGGTTTTTCCCGGCCAGCACGCCGAGGTTGAGGGAGTCGGGTTTGAAGTCGCCCCAGGATTTCTGGAGGTCGGATCCTTGGATGCCCTCGACCACCGGGTACTCGTAGGTGGCGTGGGGGAAGGTGCGTTGGGCCTCGTCGGAGGCGAGGAA
>Ga0194136_1001224_pt1 | contig 12766 bp, 12 predicted proteins | sample TARM_MetaG_T3A_1_FD_134023 | JGI IMG/M metagenome (GOLD analysis project Ga0194136, IMG submission 134023) | Freshwater microbial communities from Pennsylvania, USA, analyzing microbe dynamics in response to fracking - TARM_MetaG_T3A_14 (version 2) | ecosystem: Environmental > Aquatic >...
CGGCCAACACCGCGCACACCGCCCCCAGCAACATCCCGCTCCACCGACGGCTCCACCCGTGCGCCATCAATCCAAACCCCACCAGCAACGTCCCATACGGCAAGCCGAACAACCAGCGGTCCGCGCTTCGCACACTCTCCCACAATTGGGAGACCCCGCGCCGCAACGAATGCTCCACCTGCGCCACCTCGCCCCCCTGCGTCCGCCGCGGACCAAACCCCCAGGCCTCGCTTGGCTCATACTCCAGATACACCGATTTCAACGGATCCCCCGTCGACAAATCATTGTACCGCAACACCGCCCACACCCCGATCAACCCCGCCATCACGAACAACAGCGTCCCCATCCACACCCGCAACGTGCCCCGATGCCGACGAAGCTCCAGCAGCGTATCCACCAGAAACGGCACCGCCAAACACCCCGCCGTAAACGGACGAATACAGAACAACACGCTCCACGTCAGCCCACTGAGAAACGCCCAAGCCGTTTTACGTTCCTGCCGCCATTTCAAATACGCCATCAACAGCAGGGCCGCGAACGCCATCCCGCTCGTCTGCGGCAACAGCGTCCCGTGCAAAAACAGAAAAAACGGACTGCACAACAGCAGCGCCGGCAACAGAAACCGAGGCGCCCGCAACCGCCAGCCAATGCCGTACATCGCCGCCATCGTCAACGCGGAGGCCAAGGCCGTCATCAGATGCGGCCAGGCGATCCACACCCCCGGCACCAGCCAGAACGCGTGCCCCGGCGCGTGGCGGGACAGCCAGTCACTCTCCGTCAGAATCAACCCCGGATAGCGCAGCAAAGGCGCGAACGCGCCCGGATCCCGACTGTGCGTGCCGTCCAGAAAACACCCCGCTTGGAACAAATGACACCCCTCCTCCGCCAAAACCAACCGATCCGAAAACACCGAATCCGCGAACCACAACGACAGCCCAAACGCCAAAAACGCCAATACCAGCATCTCCAGACAGCGGGCCGGTGAAAAATGAAGGGGAGGACGCGGAGTGGTAATCATTCCGCCATCCAGCCTAGCCCCTCCCCCCATACATGCAAGAAGGAGGATGGACTTTCCAGTCCGTCACCCGAAGCCCAAGCCAACACCCAAACCCCAAAACCCTGAACACAGAACCCTAAACCAAACCCTGAACCCCAAACACTCAACCCCTAACCCCTAACCCACCACTCACAACTCCCCTCCCTGAACTGACCACCGAACCCAAAACCAGGAACCCGAAACCAAGAACCAAAAACCCAAAACCAGAAACCAAAAACCCAGCCCCCTCCCCTACACCGCCGACACGTCATACAACATCCGCCCGCAAAACGGACACGCCGTCCACTTCTTCCCGGAATGGGCGTCATGCAAGGTCTGCGGCGTCAATTTCATGTGGCATCCCCCGCAATTCTCCTGTCGTACCGGCACCAGCACCGCGTCCTGCTTCTTCCCCAGCAAGGCCATGTAACGATCCATCACCTCCTTCTCCACCGCGGCCGCCAGTTCCTCCCGCTCCGCCTTCACCTCCGCGAACGACTCCCGGATCACCTCCATCCGATCGTCCAGCAGCTTCACGTCCGACGCCACCTTCTCCTCCGCCCGCTCCAGGTTCTGTTTCGCCGCCTCCGCCTCGGCCTGCGCCTCCTCCAGCCCGGCCATTTCCTCCAGCTCGCGGTCCTCCATCTCCGAAATTTTGCCCTGCGCCACCCCGATCTCGCTCTCGAACGCCTTATATTCCTCGTTCGTCTTGGCCTGCATCTGCTGGTTCTTGTACTTCGTGATGCGGTCCGTCCACCCCTCCACGTCCAGCTCCACCTGCCGGATCGCCGCCTCCCGGTCCTTCACCTTCTGCAACGCCGCCGCGTGGGCCTCCCGGGCCGAGGCCGCGTTGTCATTGAGGCTTTCCTGTCGGGCGGGGATTCCCTGGGCCTCCTTTTTCAGTTGCAGGAGGGTCAAATCCTTTTCCTGGAGCTTGAGGAGGGTCTGCAGTTGAGCGTGCGTCACGGTGATTCCTTTGGGGATTAACATTGCCAGACTCGCCCCTCCATACTATGCCCGAATCGGCTTGGCAATGGCAACCTTATCCGATTGGACCCGCTCATGAACCACAAAGATCTTCTCTCCCCCGCCCTCGCCGCCGTCTGGGAAGCCTCCCGTTGCTGCGAGGCCGTGGCCGAGGACATGCGCGTCGGCGACAAACAGACCAAGGAGGACCGCTCCCCCGTCACCGTCGCCGACTACGCCAGCCAGGCCCTCATCCTTCATCGCCTCTCCCGCCTCACCCCCGATCTGGGCATCGTGGCCGAAGAGGGCTCCGGCGACCTCCGCGACAATCCCGACCTCGTGGCCCGCATCGCGCGCTTCACCACACGCTTCAACCCCGAGGTCAATGAAGACACCCTGCTCGATCTCCTCGACCTCGGCGATCACCCCGGGGGAGACGGACCCTTCTGGACCCTCGACCCCATCGACGGCACCAAGGGATTCCTGCGCGGCGGCCAGTACGCCGTCGCCCTCGCCCTGGTCAAAGACGGCTCGCCCCTGCTCGGCGTGCTCGGCTGCCCCCGCTACGAAATCGACCCCGGCCACCCCGGCGTCGTCTTCAGCGGCGGCGCGGGCATCGAAGCCCGGATGTGGACCAGCGAAAGCGCCCCGCCCCGCCAGATGCGTGCCTGCTCGGAAATCAACCTGGCCGACGCCCGCCTCTGCGAATCCGTGGAAAGCGCCCACACCGCCCACGACCGCTCCGCCCGACTCATCAAGGACCTCGGCATCTCCACCGACGTGCTTCGCATGGACAGCCAGGCCAAATACGCCTCCGTCGCCCACGGCGCCGCCGCCCTCTACCTCCGCCTCCCCGTGAAAAAAGGCTACCAGGAAAAAATCTGGGACCACGCCGCCGGACTCGCCGTCATCGAGGCCGCCGGCGGACGCGTCACCGACCTCGACGGAAAACCCCTCGATTTTTCCCAGGGACAGACCCTCAAAGACAACCGCGGCGTCATCGCCACCAACGGCACCCTCCACCACGCCGCCCTCGCCACCGTCGGCTCCTGAAATATCCTCACTGTATAACTGTCTCCATAATATGTCCCGCCTCCCGCGGAGAATCCCGAAAACATCCGTGAAAATCCGTGTGTTCAGTGGTTTACACTCCTAGCCAATGATGGATTTCGACACCCTTCACATGCGCATGGCGATGCGCGAGGCCCAGGCCGCCGCCGAAGAGGACGAGGTGCCCGTAGGCGCCGTGATTGTCCATCCCGATCTGGGCATCATCGGCAAAGCCCACAACCAGGTGGAAACGCTACGCGACGCCACCGCCCACGCCGAGATTCTCGCCATCACCCAGGCCTGCCGGGCCGTCGGCGACTGGCGGCTCGATTCGTGCGTCCTCTATGTCACCAAAGAACCCTGCCCCATGTGCGCCGGCGCCATCGTCTTCAGCCGCGTCTCCAAAGTGATTTGGGGCGTGTCCGATCCCGAACGCGGAGGTGAAAGCGCGTTCCACATTCTCGACAACCCCCGCATGTATCACCGGGTCGCCTGCGTCCCGGGCCTTCTGGAGGAGGAATGCCGGGAGGACCTCGTCGGCTTCTTCCGATCCGTCAGGGCCAGACGACGCGAAACACCCGGTGGGGCGGACTGAACGCGTCGATCTTCTCGAGTCGCGGCGCGCCCTCCGCCGATTGCAACTCGTCCGGCAGGGAATCTCCCACGTCCGAAAGGTGCAGATACCGGATGTCGCGTTTATCCATATACGCCAGCAATTCCTCCACCCGGAATTCCCCCCCCGCGTATTTGGCGCTGAACCCCCGCCAGTCGGTTTCCCCCCCCATGCCGTAGACCCCGGATTTGTCCGCGGCCAACAACGTCCCCGGCATGTCGGTCAGCACCGCCGCCTCCGGCTCCGGCAAACGCTCGAAGCCCTCCACCAGTTCCTCGCCTGTACGCGCGTAGGTATCCGGGGACGCGCCCACCAGCGCCGGGATGCGAACCAGCAGAAACAGCAGCAACGTCGTCCCCGCCCAGGCCCCCAATCCAATCCACTGGGATTGCGGCCGGGCTTCCAACCACCGAAACACCGCGTAGGCCGGCACCAACAACGCCAACGGCAGCAACACCGGCGTCAAAATGACCAGACACTCGCGAAAACTCTCAAGACCGGTCACCAGGCTCAGCCCCGCCAACAGGACCGCCATCAACACCATGGCCGGCAACCAGAAAAACGGCGTCGGTTTGTTCCGCCCCATTCCCGTCCGGAGCAGCGCGCCCAAGGGGCACAACAAACCGGCGAACACCCCGAGCCCCACCGGAGCCAACAGAATGCCAAACCGCTCCATCAACCGCGCGCCAATCGCCAGCCCCCACGCGCGGGCCAGCAAGACCGGCGCGCCCAAAATCAATTCCGCGCCGGGACCCGGCAACAGCGGACTGCCCGCCAGCTCCATGTTACGGTCCACCATGGGCCACACCACCACCGCCACGGTCAGCAATCCCCCAAGGGCCATGCCGGCCAACGGCAGCCCCCGGGCCCGGGGCGGGCTGTCAAACACTGACATCAACAGCAGATAGATCGCGGGCACGACCCACAACAACCCCAATTCAATCCGCACGTATCCAGCCAATCCGAACAAGACCGCCGAGAAAAACACCCGCTGTGGCTGGTTCCGCTCCAGCGAAGACAGAAAGGCCACCGTGCCCCAGACCACCAACGCCATCCCCAGCGCCGTCGACGGTGTGGGAGACAGGGCGTGGTGTACCGAACCCAGCCCGGCGGCGGCCACCGTCGTCGCCGCCGCGAATCCGCGCAACGGAAACACCCGGCGCGCCAAGGCATACATGCCGCCCAGCATCACCGTCACACTGGCCAAACTCAACCAGAGGCCCGCCCGATACGCGTCACCCGTCAGAAACGACACCCCCGCCACGGCATACCGGGACAGCACATGGGCGCCATAGGTCTGCGGAAGCTCCGGCGCCACCGCGTAGTCCGTGGGATGCTCACGCAACACCTCCACAAATCCATGATCCAACGCCGCCGAATCACTCGAAAACGCCGGTTCCGCCGAGGGCCCGATCAGGGCCAACACCAGCAGAGCGAAACCAAAAGCCACCCAGGGAAGTGGCGTGCCCTGCAGTCGTCGCAACAGCGCGGAACCCATTACGGCGTCTCCCCGACCAAGGTGATCGCTTCCACCTCGGTCACCGGCAACCGCCGGCCCGACACCCAGAAATCACGCCCCCTCACCTTCACGAATTTTCCAATATGCGGCTTCAGCTCCTCCTCGTCGCCCCGCAGATACGCCAGAGTCTTCCCCTCGCCGCCGTCCGCGTCCACATCCATCAGCACGAACCGGCTCGGACTCGTGCCCGCCAGCAGAAACGCCTTCAGCTTGCCCCGGCGCAACGACATGGCGCCCTGCCCGTTCAACGGCACCAGATTCAAATCCTCCGGCGGCGTCACCGTCGGCACCGGAGTCGGCGTCACCTGCACCTCGACCACCCGCTCCACTGTGCGCACCTCCACCACCGTTTCCGGCGTCGGCGCCGGCGTGGGCACGGGCGTCGGACCCGGCATCACCGCCACGGCGGCCTCCGGAGTGGGCGTGGCCTCCTGCGTCGGCGTCGGCTCCGGCGCCACGGCGGTCGTCTCGCGCGTATCCACGGAGGGAGGCGCCTGCACAAATCGACGACTGATCCACAGCGTCACCCCGTCCGGAGGCGCGATCCGGCTCCAGTCCTCCACCACTTCCTCGACATCCACCTCGTCCCCCCGTTCCAGTTTTCCCACCACGGGATAGTTCACACCCGGACCCGCCCGCACGTTCAACACCGGATTGCGCACCTCCTTCCCCTCGAACAAATGGTCCGAATACACCCAGGTCGGGAACCCGGCCGGAGGACGCACCTCCACCCAGTCTTCCGTGAAAGACACCGCCCGCAGGGTGTCCCCGTAATTCGCCTGCGACACCACGTCGCTCTCGGCGGTGGAGGCGGCGTTCCGCAGGTTCACCCGGTCCCCCAACACCGTGACCGGCACCGTCTCCGCAGAGACGGACGCCAGAACGGTCCAGCACAACAAAAGCGGAAATAAGCGTTTCATGCGCCCATTTGTACGCAAGCCGGAAAAAAATGTCAGCCCTTTTTCCAGGATGAAATTCCTCCCTCTCTTTCGAAAAGTTACGGGTTCACCGCCCGTAACGCGTCTTTAAAACGTTTCAACCCCGCCTCCGGGTTTTCGACATCCGACGGGGCATAGGTATATCGGAGTTTCAGCATCCATTCCCCGAACGAGTACACCTCGGCCCGGCTCAACATCGGACGGCGTCCGAAGTACCCGACACGCATCTGAATGCGATACAGCGCGGTGCGACCGACAAGGTCCCGTCCCATGAACGCCAATTCCCGGTCCGTCTCCGAAACAAGTTCCGCCTCGGGATGCGCGGCCACAATTTCCCGTTGCACTTGCTCGAAATGCCCGTCCACCAGCCGTTTGACCATGACACGAACGGAATCCTCCGAAGAACCCCACGCCCGCATGGGAGGCCCCGGATACACGTAAAACGTGATCCATTCGGGTTGGACACCGTTCAGGCTGTTGTAGCCAATGCTGAGGTTTCGCCCCTCCTCGCCGTATTCACGAATGTCCCCACGTGAAAACCCTTGAACGGTTTCGGGAAACCGAATGCCGGACTCTGGATGCCCGATCTCTCCAGGCCCCACGCCCGGCCCTTTCATCGTGACCGGACAGCCGGACCATAGTGCGGCCACCACCCCCACAACCATCACACGCCCAATGTTTCGACACCATGTCATGCCCGACATCCTACCCTCCCAGCTTCAGACACACCACTGAAATCCTCACCAGCTTCCACCGTTCTCTCACGACAACCGCCCAAGCCAGGCTCATCCTTCCTCCCAAATCCCCGCCTCCTCCAACGTCCGGCTCACCTGTTCCGCCCAGCCCCGGTTCGCCGCCGGACTCGCGGGACTCGGATGCAAAATCCGCACAATCTCCGCCTCGGGACGCGCCCGTCGCAACGCGCTCTCCGCATACTGCCCGATCGCCACCAGATGCTCCGGCGCGAACAGCTCCAGCACGCCCGCCAAAAACCGGTCGCAGGCCGCCTCCAACGGTTTCCGCTCCGCCACCCGAATTTGATTCGGTGGCTGGTTCGCTCCCGTTTCCTTCAACCACATCCAGTGACAATACGGCAAAATCACCTGATCCTTGAAAAACCGGTCGGCCGTCCCGAACCGATCCCGCATCAGCCCCCACAACCGGGTACCGCTCACCTCGCTGCGCCCGCACGCCATCCCCTCCACCGGACGTTTCGGATGCTCGTTTTCCGGTTTCCCGATCTCCGGCTCCATCCCCAGCCAATCCCGCACCATCGAAATTTCCCCGAACGGCACCCCCGTCTGCGCCATGCCCCACGGACCCGGATTCATGCCCAGAAAAAACACCCGCGCCCGCGAAGGCAGCCGCGCGTAGTACGCCCGCATTCCCTCCCGTGCATACTGCCACGGATCGTACACCGTATGCACCGGATCGGAAAACGACAACGCGTCCAGCGCCTCCGACAACTCTCCCGTCAGCCGCGCCAACTCGCGAACCTGTGGCGCATCGGTCGAACTCATGCCGTCGACCTCCCCACCCTCCTCGCGAATTCCGGCAACCCCGGATCCCGCGCCCCCATCACCAGCAAGACGTCCTTCTCCGACAACGACACCGTCTCCGGATACGCCTCCAGCGCCCGGGCAGACACGCCGCGCTCCCGCAACGCCTCCGCCAGGTCCGCCCCTTCCACTCCCTTGGGCGCGGTACCGCCCGCGTAAAACACCGGCAGAATCCACGCCTCGTCCCCCGACCGCAACACCTCCACGAAGGCCGCCACCAAGTCCTCGAAATTCTGACGCAGCGGCGCGAATCCATGCGGACGCCACAGCGCGATCAACCGCCCTTCCTCCGGACGCACCGCCCGCATCGCCGCCGCGATTTTCTCCGGATTGTGGGCGTAGTCGTCGTACACCCGCGGACCCTTCCCGACATCGCATCGCTCCAACCGACGCTCCACGCCCCCGAATGCCGCCAATGCCCACTCCGCCTCCACCGGATCGCACCCGCAGGCCACCGCCGTCGCATGCACCGCCGCCGCGTTCCATCCATTGTGCGCCCCCGGCAACCCACTCCGCATCGGCTCCGTCACCTCCACCAGTCGGGCCGACACGCCCGCCACGCCCTCCAGATACTCCCGTACCCCCGGTCCGCAGACAATCGTCTCCCCCACCTTCGCGGCGAACGCCCGAAACAGCTCCACCGTCTCCTCCATTCCGTAATGATCCGCCGTGATCGTGTTGATCAACGCCACCCGGGGCGTGAACCGCAACAGCGACTTGTCGCTCTCGTCCACCTCCACCACCCAGACATTCCCGGGCGCTCCCAGCCGTACGTTTCCCGGACGCGACCCCGTCTTCCAGTCCAACACCCCGCCCCCATTCACCACGTTCGGATCCAGACCGCACACCTCCAGCACCCGGCCCAACCAGCCCGTGCAGGAGGTCTTGCCGCTCGTGCCCGCCACCGCCGCCAACGAACCCCGCCTCGTGAAGTCCGCCAACACCTCCGACCGATGCCGCTCCGGCACCCCCAGCGCCGCCGCCCGCAACCGCTCCGGATTGTCCGCCTCCACCGCCGTGCTCAACACCAACGCCTCGGTGTCCGCCTCCAAGGCCGAGCCGTCCTGCGGAACCAACTCAACCCCCACCCTCTCCAGAGCATCAAGCACCGGCAACCGCACCCCCTGATCCAGAAAACGGTCGGAGCCGGTGACCCGCACCCCGTCCGCCGCCAGCAGTTGCGCCACCGCGTTCATGCCCACGCCCCCCACACCGCTCACATGCACATGCTTCCGACCTTCGGAACTCATGATCCCTCCTTCTTCCGAGGTTCGGAAGGCCGGGCCTTCGGCGGCGGCTCCCGCAGTTTCGACGGACGCTTCGGAGGCGGACGGTTTTTCGGCTTCGGCGGAGGAGGCGCGTACTCCGGCTTCACGTCCAGCTGGGCCCGCAGGCCACCGCCCTCCTCCACCTGCAGTCCGGCGGCGCGGAGTTTGCCAGAGAAGTCACCGTCCGCATGCACCGTCAGCGTTCCGGTCAGGATCGCGTTGCCCGAGAACTTCCCGTGCAGGTTCAGGTGCCGCCCCTCGATCGGTTTTCCGGGAGTGAGGTTCACCCCCGCGCCCAGTTCCAGATCCAGCGTCTTCAGCCGCACCCAGTCGGGCTTCGCGTCCGCGCCCATCGTCAGCCGCCGACAGGCCCGCACCTCCCCGCCATTCATCTTCCCCTGCAGCACAATGTCGTTGGCGGTGATCTTGCCGCCCGCCAGAGTCGCGTTCGTCGGCACGATCACCGTGCCCCCCACCTCCAGGTCGTCCTTCCAGTCCCCCTCGGGCATCTCAACGTCCTGCAGCTTCATTCGATGGCGGCAATGGTTGCAGACAAACAGCTGCACCTTGCCAGTGATTTCCGTGGGCAGTCCGCACTCCGGGCAGATGATTTCGCGTTTGGTCGGCATGACCGTCCGGCCCACGCGGCTTCCCGCTTTGGAGGGCGGACCGGCGGCGGACTTCTCCGCTCCGGGTTCCGGGCGCACGGGATCGCCCCGCCCATGCCGCGCCGCCTCCTGAGCCGCGCGGATGGCGGTGAATCCATCCACAACCTTGGTCTTTTTCGACGCCACGGAACGTCCGGCGCCGTCGCCTTACTTGCGGCCCTGCTGACCTTGTTGTCCCGGATTCCCCTGCTGATTGCCGCCCTGGGGCTGCGGCTGGCCTTCCTTCCGGCCCTCGTTGTCGGAGCCGCCGCGCGGGGCCTCCTCGTCAATCTTGATCGGCTGACCGGTCGGGTTCACTTCGGAGTTGCCCACGAACGTCACGCCGTCTTCAACCGCCAGACGTTTCGATTTAATGTCGCCCAACAGACGGGCGGTGGATTTCAGCTCGATCCGATCCTTGGCCTGAATGTTGCCCTGGATCGTGCCGGCCACCGTCACCGAGTTCACCCGAAGGTTGCCTTTCACACTGCCGGATTTGCCCAGCAGCACGTCGCCTTCCGACAGGATTTCGCCTTCCACCCGGCCTTCGATCTGAATCGAGCCGGAGGTCTTCACGGTTCCGATGATTTCCACTTCCGAGGAAATGATCGAACGGGTTTGGTTGTCTGCGTCACTCATGAGGATTCCTTTTACGGTTGGGGTGAAAAATACCCTTCGGGTTTATCCGTCGGACCGTAAAATGAAAGACATTTCCGTGAAACCGGCTCCGGAGGAGCCAACGCGTTTCGCCAAGTTCGGAGAGGCGCACGGACGATCTTCGGACTTGCCCGGAGATCAAGCTCGTCCCACATGGAGCGGAGGTGTCCCACCGCCGCATGAAAAACATCTCACACGCTCACACCTTCGGCATCTTCAGCCACTTCTGCTTGCTCGCGCCACTCTTCACCACCGTCTCCAGAAACGCCATGCCCCGCACCCCGTCCTCGATCGTCGGAAAGTCCAGATCCAGCGCCTTCGGCTTCTTCCCCGCCAATCGGGCCGCCAGCGCGTCCGCGTAATTCCGGTAGAGATTGGCGAAGGCCTCCAGAAACGCCTCGGGATGTCCCGCAGGCACCCGGCAATTGTGCAAGGCCGCCTTGCTCAAATATCCGTTGTCCACCCCGGGCGTGAGCACCTGCATCGGCTTCCCCTGTGTCAACAACACCAGCCGGTGCGGATTCGGTTGCTCCCACTTGAGACCGCCCCTGGTGCCGTATACCCGTAAATTCAAGCCGTTCTCCTCCCCCGCCGACACCTGGCTCGCGTGCAACAACCCCCGGGCGCCATTTTCAAACCGAAGCAACACACTCCCGTCATCGTCCAGCTTGCGGCCGGGCACGAAAGTCGACAGATCCGCGCACAACTCCGTGATGCGCAAGCCCGTCACGTATTCCGCCAGATTTTCCGCGTGGGTCCCGATATCGCCCATACAGCAGGAAATGCCCGCGCGGGCCGGATCGGTGCGCCAGTCCGCCTGCTTCACCCCCTCGCGCTCCAGATCCGTGGACAGCCACCCCTGGGGATATTCCACCACGATTTTGCGGACCTCGCCCAACTTCCCCTTAAGCACCCGGTCCCGCGCCTCCTTCACCATCGGATACCCCGTGTAATTGTGGGTGAGCCCGTATTGCAGTCCCGACTTCTCCACCAGCCGCTTCAACTGGCGCGCCTCCGACAAACTGAACGTCGCCGGCTTGTCGGACATCACATGGAACCCGTGTTTCAGCGCCGCCTTCGCCACCTCGAAATGCGTGGAGTTCGGCGTGACGATCGACACGAAATGCATCCGCTCGTCCTCCGGCAGCTTCGCCTCCGCCTTGAACATCTCCTTGTAGTCCCCGTACACCCGCTCCGCCGGCACCCCCAACGCCTTTCCCGACGCCCGGGACCGCTCCGGGGTCGACCCGAACGCCCCGCACACCAGATCCACCCGACCGTCCAAGCGCGAGGCCATCCGATGCACCTCCCCGATAAACGCCCCCTGTCCTCCCCCGACCATGCCCATACGAATTTTTCCGATACGCATCTCGCGTCTCCTTTCCCTTTAGGGAGTGAACCAACTCTTCAGAAATTTCCCGTCCTTCTGCACGCATTTCCCGTCGATCCGAAGCTCCCCGCCCTTGCGCAGATCTTTGATCATATCCCAATGCAGCCCCGACTTGTTCTTCCCGCCCGTCTCCGCATAGGACGACCCCAGCGCCAGATGCACCGTGCCACCGATTTTCTCGTCGAACAGAATCGTCTTGATGAACTGCTGAATCCGGTAGTTGGTTCCGATCCCCAGCTCGCCCAACCTCCGGGCGCCCGGATCCATGTCCAGCATCTTCAACAGGAACGCCTCGTTCTTCCGCGCCGTGGCCTCCACCACCTTGCCCTTTTCGAACACCAGACGAATGCCGTCGATCTCCCGCCCCGCGTTCACCACCGGATAATCGTATTCGATCACCCCCTCCGCCGAATTCTCCACCGGCCCGGTGAACACCTCGCCGCTCGGCATGTTGTGGGTGCCCGCCGAGTTCACGAACACCCGGTCCTTCACGTTCAGCTTCAGATCCGTGCCCGGCCCCAGAATACGCACCTCCTCCGCGCCCTCCAGCTTCGAAATCAGCTTGTCCTGCTTCCTCTTCAACTCCCGCCAGGCCTTCACCGGATCGTCCTCGTCCGAAAAGGTCGCCGCATACACGAAATCCTCAAAATCCCGCAGACTCATCTCCGCGTCCTGTGCGTAGGCCGCGGTCGGAAACAGCGTCAGCGTCCACTTCGTTTTCAGCAACTTGTTTTTCAGCGGACGCAACGACTTCGACATCCGCGCCTGCAGGGTTGGATCCACTCCCGAAAGCGCGCGGGTGTTTCGACTCGAATAAATCGCCGCCGTGCCAGCCAGCTTGTTCACGATCGCCCGGTCCACCGGATTGATCTCGTCGAAATGATGGTCGTGCCCCGCCCGGAACACCGCGTCGGTCGACCCGTCCGGGGTCATCCGAATCAACGGCCACGCCCCCGCGCGCAACAACTCCTCGTGCAATGCCTCCACTAAGGGTTCGGCGGCGGTGGTCGCGTTGACCGCGAACACCTCTTTCTCCCGCGCGTCCAGACAGTATCCCGCCATCGTGCGGGCCAAATTTCGTATACGTGTATCCATGCCCCACCCCTACCGACCCTCCCCCCTC
>Ga0194136_1001227_pt1 | contig 12763 bp, 10 predicted proteins | sample TARM_MetaG_T3A_1_FD_134023 | JGI IMG/M metagenome (GOLD analysis project Ga0194136, IMG submission 134023) | Freshwater microbial communities from Pennsylvania, USA, analyzing microbe dynamics in response to fracking - TARM_MetaG_T3A_14 (version 2) | ecosystem: Environmental > Aquatic >...
AATTCTCTGGCATTTGATGGCCGAGAGGGTGGGATTCGAACCCACGTGGGCTTGCACCCTAACGGTTTTCAAGACCGCCCCGTTATGACCACTTCGGTACCTCTCGTAATTCAAAATGCAAGACTAATATTACCAGTGAAAGACGATATTGTCAAGTAGTTTTAAAAAGTTTTTTTATTTTATATTTTTACAATCCAGTTAAGCGGATCTTCCAAGCTACCAGTCTGAACGCCGTACAGGGTATCATATATTTTTTTTGAATAATCGCCTATTTTACCCGCGTTAAATGTCATTTCCCGTTCTTGCCACCCTAGCGTCCCAATCGGCGAAATAACGGCGGCTGTACCGGTTGCAAAGGCTTCCTTGATTTTCCCCTGATCATAGGCCTCTGTTAGCTCATCAATGGTAATGCGACGCTCTTCGACCGTTTCTCCCCAGTATTTCAATAAATCGATAACGCTTTTTCGGGTGATCCCATTTAAAATGGTTCCTTCCAACGATGGGGTCACAAACACACCGTCAATTAAAAAGAACACATTGCTGGTTCCCACTTCTTCGATGTATTTTCTTTCTTCGCCGTCGAGCCATAAGATCTGTTCAAAGCCCATCTCATTAACCTTCTGCTGAGCCGCCAGACCGCTGGCATAATTACCACCGCACTTGGCTTCGCCGGTTCCGCCGCGAACCGTCCGGGCATATTCCGATTCGACGTAAATGCGACTGGGCAACATTCCGCCTTTATAGTAAGAGCCGACTGGAGACATGATGATCATAAACTTATAACGTTTTGAAACCCGAACCCCGATAAAGGGATCAGTGGCAAAAACAAAGGGGCGAATATACAGCGATGTTCCCGGAGACTTAGGAATCCAGGCTGCATCGATCTTGACCAATGCCTTCAGTGCTTCCAGTAAAAATTCTTCATCAATCTGAGGAATGCACATGCGTGCGTTGGAGCGGTTCATCCGTTTGAAATTTTCATCGGGTCGAAACAGCTGCACCTCACCTGCTCGCGTTTTATAGGCTTTTAAGCCTTCAAACACTTCCTGGGCATAATGGAGAACCATTGCCGAGGGCATGATCTCTATGGCGCCATAAGGCTTAATAATGGCATCATGCCAGCCAATGCCATCGGTATAGTCCATCTCAAACATATAGTCTGTGAATTCCATCCCAAAGATCAGCGAATCTTCTTCCGGTTTTTGCTTGGGGTTTAGTGTTTTAACAATTTTAATTTCCATGTCTTCCTCCGAGTTCCATAGTAAAACAAGCCTGATTTCGTTGCGTAGGAGTAGTATAACAAGCCCTGTATACAAAGTACAAGTGTATTTTTTAGAAATAATGTATTTTCGAAATACATTACCTGCCTGTTTTTTTTGTAAACGTCATCTTTATTCCAGGGAACCGGAATCGCCATTGATGCTTGACTGCCAAAGTAAAAACCGGCAAATAAAAAGACGATGGTTTATCCATCGTCCTGGCTGATGCTAGTCTACAAAGTATATTTCAATGTTCTGTCTTCCCCAACTCAGACACTCTGCCTCACTATCCATATAGATATCGATAATGCCATAACCAACGGCTCCGCCGCGGTCTTCAACGGTATAGACTCCACCCAAAGCCGGGATGTAAACCTTGGTTCCGAAGGGAATCCCACCCCAGGTGGCAATCGTTCGGCCTGCCTGCGGTACCGTTCCGGATGCAGTATTGTTTCCGGTGGCAGTGTAAGCAGTAGCACTGACGACCATACTGCCTTTAAAACCACTATCTTTATTGATGGCGGCACTGCCGTCACCAGTGGCACTTTTTTCGACAGTGACATTCCCTGTCACCGACGTAACCTCGACGGCTTCTGGCATAGTAATGGTGGTGGCCGGTCCCACTTCGATGATTTCTTCAATCGCCGGCATGATCACTTCACTGGTGATCACTTCACGGCTGACTTCGATACCATTTTCATAGCGGATCTTTTCTTTCATATTGGCTTTTCCGTTTTGCCCGACCTGTTTAACCACCCGGGTTCCTATCGGCAGTTCTGGGTTTTCGGCAATGGTAGCCTTCATTGGCACGTCTTTAATACCAGTTGATTCAACATAGCTTATCCGGGTTACCTTGATGGTTCCGGATTTGGCCGTCAAGGGTGTACTCAAGCCCGGTTCAACCTTATCATCTTCATCTGGTTTAACGCCATTTTCCGCAAGTACATCAGCAATGGTTTCCCCACCTGATAAATAAGTAATGGTCTTGCCATCAACCTCAATACTACCAGAAATTTTCTTTTGTATTTCTACATCGATGACGTCTTTAAATAAGGTCTTTAAGGATGTGCTGTATTTGTATTCATCACTGACTGGAAGATCATTAGCCAGCAAGACTTCCTCTAGCGATTCGAGCAGTTTTCCATTGGCAGCGTATACCTTACCATCGAAGCTGACCTGAACTTCTTTTTCAACGGTAAAAGCGCTGGAAACACCCACAACAAGCAGCAGAATCAATGCAATAATTCCGATCTTGATGCCGGGATATCTCTTTAGAAAACCAGCCTTTTCTCTCTCTCTATTCATAAATAATACCTTCCATTTTGTCTTAATTGCATAAATAAAAGTTACACGTTTGTTACAGTTAGTTTACCATCCTACCCATTTTATGTCAAGGTTTTTATGGCTTTTGCGGGTGTAAATGGTGACTCAATCCCAATTAGAAACCATGTTTTCGCCCATTCTAAGGCCATAATGGGGGCTTGGGTAAATTCTTGTCAACTGCTTTTTTGACTCAATTTTAATGAATAAGCTAGTTTTTAGATATCTGTTCTATACTAGATCTTGTGCTTTGAAAACGATGAATTTTAAACGAACGGAGACCTTATGCCCGATACAAAAAAAAGCCAGTCACACATTGAAATATTACAGACCAATCTGCTCAGATGGTTTGATAAATCGAAGCGGGATCTGCCCTTTCGCCGTACCCGTGACCCCTATTTTATCTGGATCTCGGAAATTATGGCGCAGCAAACCCAGATTGGTACATTGATACCCTATTATAACCGATTTATAGCTAACTTCCCGACCGTTTTTTCGCTGGCTCAGGCCACCGAAGATGACGTCATTAAAGCCTGGGAAGGACTCGGCTATTATTCCCGCGCCAGAAACCTCCACCAGGCCGCCCGATTGATTGTCTCAGACTATCAGGGCAGGATTCCCGATACCCTTGCTGAGTTGATCAAGCTGCCCGGTATCGGCCCCTATACCGGCGGTGCGATCGCCAGTATTGCCTTTAATCAGAAGGTTAGTGCGGTCGATGGCAATGTCCTGCGGGTAATCAGCCGATATTGCAACAGCTTTGCTGACATCGGTCATGCTAAAACGAAAAAGCAGATCACCGGCTGGCTAGACAGCATTCTGCCCGATGCCGCTGGTGACTTTAATGAAGCATTGATGGAACTGGGCGCGCTGATCTGTCTCCCTAAAAACCCAACATGCCTAATCTGCCCAATCCGCAGCGGCTGTCAAAGTGATGCCGCCGGAACCACCGGGCAGCTCCCGGTGAAAGTCAAGAAGCAGAAGCAGATCACCAAACAAGTGGAGGTTGGCATCATTAAACAAAATGACCGGCTGTTTTTTATCCGCCGGCCTGAGGTCGGCCTATTATCAGGGATGTGGTCTTTTCCAATTACCGAAACCGCTGTCGGCAGCGGCCAGGATATTAAAAAAAAGCTCAGAGAAAACTTCCCCGAGCTTAGTGAACCTATTTTTATTGGGACTAGCCGCCACCTTTTCTCGCATATCATCTGGGAGATGTCGGTTTATGGTTTTGATCTGGATAAGCTCATCTGCGAAGCTGTAGCAACCCGCTATCTTGTCTCAGACCAGGCGGAATCTCAATCAGATCATCAATTCAAATCGCTGTCCGAGGTCGATGACCTGACCCTACCGATTGCCTTTTCCAAACTTTTAGCGCTATTGACTGATTTTTAATCTTATCCGATATTAACTTATCCGCATTAATCTTATCCGATATTAATGCCTAGTGATGGCGGATCACCTGGAAGCGCTGCACGATCACATCGGTGTCGCCTTCGGCAATGCCGGCCTTGCTTTTGGCGATCGCCAGCTGTTCTTCCGGGGTATTGACACCATCCAGATCGGGCAGCAATAGCCCGCGGTGCAGCTCCTTCTCAACAATGACCCCATACTTTTTGGCATCCAGATCGGCCACGCTGTTTACCGGTTCCGGAACGCCCAGGACATCGACCTTGATTTCCAGATCGATTAGTTCCTGCTCTTCCACCGGCATAAAGCGGGGATCATAGGTAGACGCCTCAATCGCATTTCGAATAATCTCCTGGGCAATGTTTTCGGTCACCGGGCCAGTGGTGCCGATGCAACCGCGTAATTCCCCATGCTTATGGAGCGAGACAAAAACGCCGGCCTGATTGTTTTCCAGTTCGCCCAGCTCATCCGCAGCGATTTCAACCTGATTTTTATAATGCTCAAAATTCAGTTTTCTGCCCCGCTGGACCCAGGCATTGATGGTGGCTCTTGCCAACCCCACAAAAGCACTTTCATTTAAACGTCGTTCTTTATAGGAAAGCAATTTATCTTCTTCATAGCGATCCAGCAGGCTGGGAATTTTTTTATCCGTCAAATCGATAAAGGCCGACAGGTAACCCACCCCAAAGGGACCTTCATAAGCAAACACCGTGGCTTCAGTATCGCGACCATCAGTGGTGCCTAATCCCATAATAATTGGTCTTAGCCCACATTGACCGGCCGGTTCGTAGACCTGGTGGGGAACGGTTAAAATGGAGTAGTAATTTTTAGTTTTGATCCCGTCAACGATATTTTGATCAAAAAGCGGTCCCATCGGATTAAAGGCATAGGGTCCTTCATCCTTCAGGCAATGGGACAGGTCGGCTGACACCAGAATCATCGCTGCTTTGCCGCGGGCTTCAATGGCTTCACGGATCACCTTTCCCATCGTATAAAGTTCGATCAGGCTCAACTCGCCGGTGGTGATATGAACAATTTTGTAAGCTCGATAATATTTTTCAATAAAGTAAAGCGGCACCAGCACCCCGTGATCGAGATTTAAATCGATTTTATATTCTGCGGCAATTTTTTCATTTAAAAAAATGGTATGACAATTGTTTTTTCCAAAACTGATATTTAGTTCATCGAGGAGTCCCAGATCGCAGTCTTTTTCCATTGCAATCTCGGGATGACCAAAATTTCTCAGATCACCCTTCATCTGGCTTTCATATACGACTGCCACCCCATCCCGAAAGACATTGCCGTGGGGGGTAATGCAGACAATCACTTCCGGTTTGATTTCGGCAACCTTTAGCGCCAGATCCCGTAAGCCCCGAATCGTTTTTTCAGCTTCGTTTTCTCGACCTTGGCCAATCTCCGGTATTAAGATCGGCGGATGGCAGGCGATTCCTACTCCTTTTAAGTACATATGCTTCACTTCCTTATTTCTTTTTCTTGATACGACTTTGCAGGCATTGATTAAAGATTATAAAAGGCGTCTTTGCCGGCGTAGCTGCCTAACAGTCCCAGCTGTTCTTCGATGCGCATCAGTTGGTTATATTTGGCTACCCGGTCGGTTCGCGATGGCGCCCCGGTTTTAATCTGGCCGGCATTGACGGCCACCACCAGATCAGCAATCGTGACATCCTCGGTTTCGCCGGAGCGATGTGAAACGACTACCGTATAACCGGCTCGTTTGGCCATTTCAATGGTGTCGAGGGTTTCGGTCAGGGTACCGATCTGATTGACTTTAACCAGAATCGAATTCGCGACGCCTTCATCAATACCGCGTTTTAATCGCTGGGTGTTGGTGACAAAGATATCATCCCCGACCAGCTGGACTTTTTTCCCCAGTCGCTTGGTCATCACTGCCCAGCCTTCCCAATCTTCTTCATCTAAACCATCTTCAATCGAAATAATCGGATATTTACCAATCAGCATTTCATAAAAATCAATCATTTCGGCCGCCGTTTTTTCGACCCCTTCGCCAGCTAGAAAATATTTCTTGGTTTCTTCATTATACATTTCCGTAGCCGCCACATCCATCGCCAACTGAACATCTTCACCGGGAATATAACCGGCTCCTTCGATCGCGGTTACAATCAGTTGCAGGGCTTCCTCGTTGGATTTAAGATTCGGGGCAAAACCGCCTTCATCGCCAACCGAGGTGGCCATCCCTTTTTCGCCTAACACCTTTTTTAGTTGGTGGAAGATTTCGGAGCCCATCCGTACGGCCTCGCGGAAATCCTTAGCGCCTACCGGCATGATCATGAATTCCTGGATATCGACATTGTTATCGGCATGTTCACCGCCGTTTAAAATATTCATCATTGGGGTTGGCAACAGCTTGGCATTGACCCCGCCCAGATACTTGTAATAGGGCAACCCCAGTGATTTTGCCGCGGCGTGGGCAGTAGCCATCGAAATACCCAGAATTGCATTGGCTCCGAGTTTGCTTTTATTCTCAGTGCCATCGAGCGAAATCAGCACAGCATCAATGGCAATCTGATCGACGGCGTTCATGCCGACTAAAAACTCCTGGGCATAGGCGACGCTGTCGACCGCTTTTAGTACCCCTTTACCCTGATAACGACTGCTATCCTTATCCCGCAGTTCAACCGCTTCAAAAGCCCCGGTCGAAGCTCCGGATGGGACAATGCTCCGTCCCATGGTGCCATCTTCTAAAATAACATCTACTTCAATAGTAGGATTCCCGCGGGAATCGAGTATTTCTCTGGCAAAAATATCTTCAATATAAGTATTCATATGTTCCTCCATTTACTTTATTTTACTCAGGTGTCAATGATCCTGCTTACAAAAATTATGACACCTTTATCTTTGTTTATACACCTAATTTAAGCAAATAAACTAAGCTTAACGAAAAAACCCTGAAAAAGAAAATCTCTTTCAGGGCATGGTTGGCTTTTATTGTTCCGGAGCAATCAACGGTTCGCCTTCTTCATCAATGAGCACCGTAAGTCCACCGCCAAATTCATCAAAATGGTATAAATAGTTGATTCCCGTTTCCGTATCTTCAATGATCTTACATCCGGATTTATCTCCGGTCGGTTCGCTGAGCACAATTTGAAAGCGGTTTTTCTTTTGCTTTTTTGTTTTCATTTTATCCTTTTCTCCTCTTAAATCAAGGTGGCCGACTTCATTATAACCAATTCAGAATAAAAAATCAATTTATAAGCATCATTTTTTTGATAACCTTTCGGATTCCATCAAATTCCCAGCCCTTAGCTAAACCGGCGATCGATGATCCGGACACTTTTCTTCTCGGATCGCGGCAGCGATCCAATCGGGCCAGCCAGTGGAATAATACTTAAACCGACCCGGGATTTGAATTGGCGTTTCACTTCCGCCTCGATATCGTGCTTATCAACCCCGTTTAGAATTTCAAAGGCCAGAAAGACACAGTCTTTGCCCTCCTGATGATCGACCGTAGCCAGATATTCGCTGCTGACTCCCTCGACATTTTTTAACAATTCATCAATCTGTCCCGGATAAATATTGACTCCCTTGACCTTGACCATATCGTCGGTTCGGCCAACGATCCGGTCATGTCGGGGATGCACCGATCCACAGGCACAGGTGCCAGGGATAAAACGGGTGATGTCATGGGTGCGATAACGCAACAGTGGCGCCCCCTCCTTCCTGAAGGTGGTAATCACCAATTCTCCGTACTCCCCTTCCGGTACCGGTTTCAGGGTTTCCTGATCGAGGATTTCAAAGTAGAGATAGTCCGACCAGTAATGCAGCCCGTCATGTTGGCTGCAATCAATTGAAATACCGGGACCATAGATTTCAGTGAGGCCGTAAATATCAAACAGCTCAATCCCCAGCTCTTCGGCAATGCGCATCCGCATCTTGTCCCCCCAGCGTTCCGAACCGATGACGCCGCGTTTTAAATGAATTTTATCGCCGAGATTCTGGTTGGCCACCTCTTCGGCCAGCAGCAGGGCATAGGATGAGGTAGAGGCCAGCACCGTCGCTTTTAAATCGACCATCATCTGTAACTGTTTCTGGGTGTTTCCCGGCCCCATCGGAATCGCCATCGCGCCCATTTTTTCGGCTCCGGCCTGAAAACCGATTCCGGCCGTCCAGAGACCATAGCCCGGGGTAATCTGAATCCGATCCTGATCGGTCATCCCGGCGTATAAATAACAGCGGGCAAACATTTCTGCCCAGTCAGCGACATCCCCAGCGGTGTAGGGAATAATCACCGGCTGACCGGTAGTTCCCGATGATGAGTGAATCCGCACTACCTCGCTATCCGGCACCGCCTGCAAACCCATCGGATAGGCATTGCGCAGATCGCCCTTATCGGTAAAGGGCAAATTCTCAAAATCGGCCATCGTTTTGACATCGGCTGCGACAATCCCCGCCGCTTTAAAACGTTGCTGATAAAAAGGACTCTTTTTTTCTAGTCGCTTAACAAATTGCTGTAAATTTTTTAATGTTTCCAATCGCTTCTCCCTCTTTCTTGCAAATAAAAAAGACCCATCCAATATTGTATTGCTACAATAAAAGGATGAGTCAAAATAACCCACGGTACCACCTTTATTCGTAAGCCTGTTTCTGACCTACGCACTTAAATAGACAAATGCCATCACATCTGCCATCCCTTAACGTTGATGAAACGTTGTGAAATACTCAGGCGCTGCCCTTTCCTCACACCCTCAGGTGCCCATTATGTCAGTCCGCTTCTTGTCAGGCTTCCACCACCCCCAACTCGCTATTAATGCGCTGCTGACTTTACTCCACCATCACCGGTTTGTTTTTCTGAGTATAGCCTTTATTTTTATTTTTGTCAAGAAAACATTGCAGCTCTGACGATTAATAACGGGTACACCAGTACCGACAATTGTTATCTCTCATTTAATCACGCCGTTTTCCAGGCAGACGGCCAGATTCATTTTCTTTTCTCCTGCCGTTTCAAAATGGATGCTGGCAATGGCACCGTTTCGCGTCAGGATCGTGCCTGGCCCAAAACGCTGATGGTTGACCACCGTACCCGCTTGATAGCTGCTAAGATCAATTGTAACTTGGCTGGCTTGGCTACTAAGATAATCCCGGAATTTTCCGGTTGACTGACCAAAACCTTGGCGCGCACGCGGCTTCGCGGTTGTTTTTTCAGTTCCGAATATTCGGGCTTTTTTGCGCGGCAGGCCGTCAATTAAATAGCCAATAAAGGGCGATGGTTTGATGTCCTTTTCACGGTGCTTAACGCAGATAAAGATCAGTTCCGCTTTGGCGCGGGTAGCTCCGACATAAAAGAGCCGAACTTCTTCGGCATAGGCCTTGGCATCTTCCGGGGTATTAGAAACATTGGGGATCTGCCCTTCGGTGGCGTCAATGATAAAGACCTTTTCAAACTCCAGACCCTTACTGGAATGGAGGGTCGACAGGGTTACCTGAGGTATCTTCGCTTTTTTTCGCTGCGGTTCTTGAAGCTTTTCTTCGAGACTTTTTAGCTTATCAAAAAACTCTGAAAAATTTGGCACCCGTCCGCCGAGAATCTGCAGCACCGTCAGCTTCTGCTCAATACTTTCTTCGGACTGACCGGAACTGATCCGAAAATTAAGATAAGACCGGTAGCCGAGCTGATCTAGAATCATCGGGATACCTTTTAGCGGCGGCGCAGTTTGCAGCTTTTTAAAGCCGGCCTTAAGCTCTTTGAGCCGCTTAACCTGCCAGGCTCGGTCACCACTACACCGGATTAGCGCATCAAAGACATTTTCTCCGATTTTCATCAGATTACCCAGCTGATTAATGGTTTCCCGGGATATCGCCGCATCGATCTTATAGTAAACCTGGGTAAATAAACTTAAATCCCCGGGATTACCGGCAAACTCATAAAAGAGACCGATATCCTTGATTAAAAAATGGCTGAAAAATTGTGGACTATGCTCTTTAATATGATAAGCAATTCCCACACCATCGAGCAGATCAACTAGCGGAATCGCTGACTCGTTGTTGCGGTAGAGCACCGCAATTTCCTTGCCTTCGCGACGAATCGCTTCGATGATTAGCTGATACTGGGCTTCGCTTGATTTCACCCATTCGCGGGCAATCGGTATCTCGGTAAACCTACTACCATCGGGAACTGACATTTCTTTTTGATAGCGCTGCTGATTGAGTTTGATAAACGCATTGGCTTTCTCAACAATTTCCCGGGTGCTGCGGTAATTGGTTTCCATTAACAGCACCTCGCCCTGGGGCCAGGTCTCTTTAAAGGCGAGTAACGATTCGGGAAAGGCACCCCGAAAACCGTAGATGCTCTGATCCTCATCCCCGACCATAAACAGGTTGCCGGTTTCGCCGGTTAACAGTTCAATAATTTTAAACTGGATCTTTGAGCTGTCCTGGGCTTCATCCAAATGAATATAGCGGTATTTATCTTGAAAAAAAGCCAGCATTTCCGGATATTTTTTGAGCAGTCCCCAGGCGTATTTTAAGATATCATCAAAATCCATCAGCTGCTCGCTTAGTTTATGACTTTCATAAGCCTCATAGATTTGCAAAAAATCGACCTCCATTGCTGGCAGCAGTTTGATTTCATCGGTAGTCAGCATCATATTTTTGCAAAATCCAATCCGTTGGCAAATTTCACTGAGTTCAATTTCCCCGGGATGCTCTTTAAACACGTGCCGGTACAGCTCCCGGATCACCGGGCTGGTGTTAGCTAGCACCGTATGAGCCCGACGGCGATAGCGCCGTTCATAGTGGCGGATCACCGCCAGGGCAAAGCTGTGGATGGTGCTAAAATGCAGGGTTTCAGCCTGAGCTTCGCCAAATAGTTTGGTGTATCGGGCTTTCAGATCGCGGGCACCCATCCGACTAAAGGTCAGCGTCAGGATTTGCCCCGGATCAATTTGTTGACATTTTAGCAGATAGGCAATCCGGCAGATAATTACGGTGGTTTTCCCGCTTCCTGGCACCGCCAGCAGCAGCGTCTGACCGTGGCTGCGAATCACCGCTTTTTCCTGTTGCGGATTGAGTTTTATGTGATAGGATTGTTTAAACGCTTCAAAGTTTTTCATGGCTTTATTATAGCCGAAATCGGCTTTTTTATCTAGTGGCGATCATCAACGCCGTTAGGTCGCCCGCTGTCTGGTATTGTTTCGTCATTTTTGGGTGAAACATTCAAAAAACATCTATATTCTTGTAAAGTTTTCATTTTTTCAGTGAGACTGGTTGTTTATGATCCCGCTTTTCGGGTATAATTTAGCTAATCAATAATTTTGAAATTGGGAAGGAGAAATGTTATGAGTTTTGAAGATGGAATGAAGGGGTTCACCTTCGGTATGATTTCTTTAATCTGTATTGGCGTCAACATTATTTAAGGTTTTGTTGGCCTGAGCACCATTGCATCAATTGTCAGCCTCGCTGGTCTGGTTACCGCAATCCTGGCTTTTGTTTACGGAAAAAAAGAATACGCTGCTGATCCCGATAATAAAAAAGCCAAAACCGGAAAAACCATCGGTCTGGTACTGATTATTATCAACATCGTTTTTACCGTTCTTGCCGTTATCGCGCTAGTTGCACTATTTGGCTTAGCTGCCTCACTGTAATTTTTTTATTAATTCTTGCGGCAAATGTATCACCTAAAGAGACACCCCTCAGCAATGAAGGGGTGTCTCTTTATGTCGCTGCCCCATCTTTAATCTATTGACTCATCTTTCTGGCCAGTTCATAAATCTGGCGCTCATCGGCATCGGTGAGGATGCTCTCGATGCTGTAGGCAATCACCAATACCCCAAACACGTCCATCACAAAACGAATCAACGTAAATTTGATGCCCATCGATGATACCTCAAAGAGTAACAGCGGAATTTTCATCGAGGCCCAGGCTCCGACAATGATCCATACATTGGCCAGACGGCTGCCTTTATTGAGAAACACCGCGGCCACCGGAAAGGCACCATATAGCGGGCCGGCGGCGGCTGATCCGAGAAAAAAGCCCAGCAGAATACCGATGATGCCAGAATCTTTGCCCATGTATTTAACCATTGTTTCTTTTTTTACCCAGACATCCAGCAGCCCGATTAAAATAAAGATTGGCGGTAGCACGGCCATCATCCCCAGAATATTACTCCACGCCCGCCCATAAATCTCGATCCCCAAGGCTGGTTTAACGGCCAATATAATTAGCGTAATGACCAGCATCGCAATCAAAAAACGATAGCGTTTGATTATTTCACTGCGGTTCTTACTGATCATAATAAAACCCCCATAACAATCGCAACGAGAATCGAAAAGACAAAACCCATGCCGTTTCTTAACAGCGTCGCTTTTTTACCAAAATAGAGAAACTCCACTGGCATCGTTACAACCCCGACCATCATCAGCGTCGATACAAAAGCCCCAATCTGCATATAACCAGCGCCATTTTCTAGCAGCGCTGCCGCCAATGGAAAGGCGACAAAACCGGGGATCAGGGTAATCGAACCGATTATCGAAGCAATGATCACCCCGATCCAGCCAGAATCCGCACCAATCAACCGGGAAATCTGCTGGGCTGACAAAATGCTCAGCAGAATACCGATTAATAGAATAATCCCCAGAAATTGCGGCATGATGTTGGCAAAAGCCTTCCAGGCTTTTTTAAGTGCCAGGATCGTATTTTCTCTGCTTTTGACCAAGGAAAAAATCAGTCCAATGGCGGCCAAACCATAAAAAACAAGTGTCATAATCATCCCTTACCCTCTTTTCCTATCTTTTATACT
>Ga0194136_1001228_pt1 | contig 12762 bp, 7 predicted proteins | sample TARM_MetaG_T3A_1_FD_134023 | JGI IMG/M metagenome (GOLD analysis project Ga0194136, IMG submission 134023) | Freshwater microbial communities from Pennsylvania, USA, analyzing microbe dynamics in response to fracking - TARM_MetaG_T3A_14 (version 2) | ecosystem: Environmental > Aquatic >...
AAGAAGAAGAATTTTAATTACTTGTAACTTAATTAATATTAAAGGGACTTCATCTGTATAAACTACAAATAAAGTCCCTTAAGATAATTCTATTTTTTTACCAACACCACTTGACAAAGAGCCGTATTTTCTAGTAAAATAATATCTCCCAAATTAATATCTTCTACCTTAAATAAAAATTCTATTTCATCTAAGTTTTTTATAGGAACATTTAAGCCTGTAATGCTTATATTATTGCTATCTAAGCTTTTATTATAATTTGTAGAAACTAATCTAGGTGCTACATTATCTACTCTAAAACTAGTTTTTTCTTCTAAGGCATTTAATTCATCTTTGATTTTTACTAAACTATCTTCAAATTCTTCATTTGTATATACTTCCATTGCTCTATTAAGAGTAAAAACTTTATGATACTTATATTCTCCATCTAAAAGGGAAAACTTATTTTCTTTATTTACTAACCAATGTACCTTGCCTTCCAAAATATTGTAAGTACTGTTAAACATTGGAATATCATCGTATACAAAGGCATCTGATTTTTCTATATCATAATCAAATACGAGTAAGTATGCAAGGGCATCTTCTATTAAATTATTAGTTTCTAATAAGGCTCTATCTAAGATAGGACTTTCTGTTAACTTGGAACTAAAATACAATTTATTAGGAAAAGCTGTTGTTCCTAATATGGCAGGTCTATATAGTAAGGGTAAATTAGCAGGATTTCCACTAGAATTAACTAAGGTAGAAGTATTTTCATAGTCATCTTCAATATGGATTTGTATAAATTGATTATTTGTATTAACTTTCGCCTTACCTTCATATTTATTATTAAATAAGCTTAAAGACCCTAAAGTATCTCCTATTTTTATAAAACTTCCATTTAATTTTCTTATACTTTCATCTTCTACCTTTATACTATAAGATATTTCATCTCCTAGTTTAAATGCTAATTTATTTTTATTAGAGCTAAAATGAGTATTTAATTCATCTAAATTTATTCCCAGTATATCTGTATAAGAAATACTTGATAAATTAAATGCTTCATTATCATCAAATACCCTATTTCCAAACTCATTTTTTAATAATTTTAACCTTTCAAATAAACTGTCATTAGTAAGGTTTATTTCTGTTATAAGTGGTGGATTAAATTCCCCCACTTCTACTCCTGTCAAACTAATTGTTTTGGAATTTTCCCTTGTGGTAGCAGTAGCCTCAATATAAAAATTATTATTAGCAAATTTGTCTTCAAATTCATTGGCATCTAAAAATGCTTCTAACTTATACCAACCATTTGAAAATAAAGATATTTTTATCTCATCATAATCACTACTAAGAGCCAATTCATTTCCACTACCCCTAACAATAAATAAGCCTTTTTGTATCTTATAATTTGTTAAGGTAGTATTTCCATCATCATCAAGTTCATAGTACTGAGAACGTGCCATAACTTCTATTTTGATTAAGTTATTTTCCTTAGTTAATACAACATTGCTAGGGTCTGGATTTATAAAATAAGCTTCTATTCTTTCTTCAGGTACTCTATAATATCTATCTCTATTATAGTCTCTTATAAAAGGCATAATATTTATGTCACTTCCATTAACGTCTTTAAAACCTGTTAAAGAAAAAATAACTTCTCTTCTTAAGCCATCACTAACATTAAAAGGACTTGTATAATTTAACTTCCATCTTTGAATTATTGCAGTTCCTTCAGTGGCATAATTTAAAGCCCCCTTAATAAATCTTCCATTTAATCCCATTTCATATCGATTAAACATTTCTGTACCTATAACACTTCTTATTTCATTATAGCTTCTACCACCTGTATCTGCAGGTATCAAGCCATCATTCCCAGCATCATCTAATACTTCGCCTGTATCTTGAGGGTCTCTTACATTATATAGTCCTGTGATTCTAATTCCATAATCTCTAACCATCGAACTTAGATAAGTTAAAAATCCTTGATAATTACTAATGTTTGGAAGTTCGTCTATTCTCCATTCTGAAAAATTTTCATCTGTTAATAAAATTATCCATTTTTGAGAAGGTATATAACCGTCCCTATATTCTTCAACTATTTTATTATTATAATCTAAGTATCTACCATATTTTTTTAAGTGTTCTGCTCCGTAGTATAATGCCCAAGCTCCATTTTCTGGTCCTGATGGATAACCATGTATATCATTGATTTCATCTAAAGCATATATAAATTCTTGCAAAGGTCTTTCATTCAAAGGATAAATATTAGGATTTTCTAATTCTTTGGCATCAAACCATTTTTCTTTATATATCCCTATATAATGCCCAGGGTCAGGGAAATACCAAGACCAATTTCGACCAAAATCCTGCCTAATTTCAGCTCTAGTAATTCTATCATAAGATGAACTTAATTTGCCATTCCAAGCTCCCACAGGATTACCTATATATCTTCCCCAAACATCATAAATTGGATGCTGTGGTGTCCCAAAAGTTATTAAATTATATTTAATATCAAAACCTCTTTGAATTAAAGTGTCAGTAAAAATTTCAAGTTCATTTTTTACAGCTTGTATATATGGGTTCATTGAACCAGAATTATCTACGAGAAATACTATATCTAGTGGAAATTGAAAACTTGCCTGTTCACTAGCTCCTATGTTAGCACTTAAAAGAGGTTCTAGTTTATTAGATTCATGCCACTCTCCAAGATTATATCCATCGATACTGTGTCCACTACCTCCCTCTTCAATATTACTTGCTATTAAATTTTCTATTTGAATATTTAATAGTCTCTGTGCCTTAGTTACAAAATTTACTTGTATGTTTTTAACAGGAATATTATTTTCGTTGTCAAAACTACTAAAAACATTAATATTTTCTATCATAAATAGATTGTTTTTCTTAGCAAAATCACCTGTAGCTAGTGTAGGTAGTCCTATTTCAAAGTTCTTGTATGCTTCATAAGTAAAAGTTTTATAATCTAAATCAGGATTTTTTTGTGTTTCTAAATCAGGATTTTTCAATGTATAAATTTGTAATTGATAGTTTCCTCTAGGTAAGCCTATTATTCTAAATGAATTATCTTTAGAAAAAGTAAATATACTATTTCCGCTTTCAACTTCTCTATCTTCACCCTTATTAAATATTAAATCTATATAAGGTCTTGTTCCAGCTACAAATTCTGAAATAGCTTCTTTTTCTGTAAAATTACCTATTGGATTTTCATTTGTGTATAGGTCAATATAATATTTAGGTAAGTCTACTGTATATTTTTGATTGTTTACTAAATATTCTTTACTTAGAAGACTATCTCCTGACTCTATTTTATTTATTCTAAAAATTATCTTGTTATCACTTAGGATTACTCCGTGGGTATTTCTTTCAGAATCTGTCCAAAGGAAAGTTGCTTTTTCGTCTTTATCAATTTTACTTTCTTCTTCATAGGTAAAATTTTTAATATTTTGACTTGTATAGAATTCTAAATAATTTTTATTTTCGCTAGCATATATTCCTCTAGAGTCAGAAACAACCTTATTTATCATTAAAATTTCTTGAGTAGAGCTATTCCCTTCCCAAAGGTAGTTATTATTATTAAAATTAAGTTCCAATGTATTTGTGTATAAGCCTTTCATTATATTTTCAATTTCATCTTTTGCTAAATATTTGACACCTCGATACCCAAGAGTATATTTGCTCATGCTATTATCTATTATTTCAAAAGGGCTGGTACCAAAATTTATAGGATTCGTAAATTTTGCTATTACAGTTTGATGTGGGAAACTTGTTATTTCACTTAAAGTGTTCCAAATAACATAATAATCTTCTTGTGCTGTACTTGTTCCGCTATTATCTTTGTTAGATATACTAAGGCTTCTCTTGATATTATCTTTATTTTCAAAAGGACTTGAATAATTAACAGTAAAATTTTGATAGTATTTACCAGTAGAGTCGCTATAACCATTGGCATCTAAATTAAATACAGTATCTTTATCCTTATAAAATTTACTCAAAGGTTCTAAGCTTATACTTGCTACTATTCCCAAAGTATTTCCATTGTAAGTCTCACTTAAACTTATTTGAGGATTTTTTATATCTGTAATACTTATTCCTTCTACCTTAATATTTTTATGCTCTCCTTCATATAAGTTTGTAATAATCAGTCGTCTATCATCACTAATGTCCTTAGCTACAAAATTTATTTCATCTTCCAAGCTAACAACTATATATCCTTTATTTTCCAAATGGCTTGAATATCTTCGGCTATATAATTGTAAGGTATAATTTCCATTGGGAAAACCTCCCACATGAATTTTGCTAGGAATAAAATTTATACTTAATCCATAAGCACCTATTTGCTCTTGTATACTTCCATAATCATCACCAGAAAAAATAAAATCTATATAGTCTATATTCTTATTTAAAAAATCATTCTCATAAGTTTCAATTAATCTAATAGGATTTGCTTTGTTGTATATATCGTATGGTTTGTTTGCTCCTTCATACATTATCCGTATAAGATATTCTTGTTTTTTATATTCACTAAAATGTTCTTGTGTATTTGTACCATCTTCTGAATAAGTAAAGGTATTTCCGAAATTTCCAGAATCTTCTTGTAAAATTATAGCATCTGCTGGCAAGGTATATTCTTCATCTATTAATATTTTTCTAACGAAGTCATTATTTATAGTTTCTGTAAGAGCCAATAATAATTGTCCTTTTTTTGTTGTATTTAAGGTGTTTTTGTCAAAAGGTAGAAGGAGATAATTTTCTTTTGTAGTATAATTATATTCGTAAAAATCTCCATTTTGTATAAAATCCTTATGACTAGTATAATTATAATCTAAAATTGCATCTAAAGCACTTGCATTTGTTCCTACTAAATTTTCACTAAGACTTGAGTTTTTTAATTCATAATTTTTATTTTCTAAAAGTCCACCATCTATGTATGAAATTACTAGTTGAGACTGTGCACAAATATATATAGAAAAAATTGTAAATATTATTATAAACTTGAATAATTTTTTCATAAAAACCCCTCCATTTTTTAAAATCCTCATATTATATTATACTCGTTTTTTTATTCAAAAACAATAAAAGACGCCATAAAAGACGACTTTTTTAGTAGAAATTTATAAGTAACTACTTTGTCATTTTAATATTGAATCACAAAGAAAAGAGAGGGATTTAAGTATAAAGGATTATGGATAAAGTATTAAGTAAGGCAGGGTTTTCCTGATCAGCGATTAATCTAAATCCTGTCAAAAAAGGTTTTATTCGTAAAATTAGCGAGATTTGATGCAAAACGTTATAAAAACCTTACAATGAATAGCTCGAATTAATCAAATAAAGAATATTACAAGGAAAAATACCCCTCTCAGTCACTACGTGACAGGTCTCCCAGAGAGAGCTTTTAAAAAAAAGTTTTAATTGCCAATTTTATTTTTGTTCATTGAGTCTTTGTGCTGAAAGTTTAAAATTAAGTGTTAATCTGTGTTCATCTCGTGGTAAAAAATTATTATCCTGTGTATCCTGTAAATTCTGTCAAAAAAGTTTTATTTGTAAAATTAGAAGCATTTGATACAAAAAGCTTTTAAAATCCTTGCAACAAATGGAATGAATGAAGCGAATGTATAAAATAAAGAACAGGCATGCCTGTTCCTTACTTTATATCAAAACCAAATTTTTCATACTTATATCAAGAGCTTTTACTGAATGGGTTAAAGCTCCACTAGAAAAATAATCTATATTCAAATCTTTTAAGCCTTCTACCTTTTCCAAATCAATATTACCAGAAACTTCAATTATTGCTTGTTTATTGATTAAGTCACTTGCCTTTTTCATAGTTTCATAATTCATATTATCTAGCATTATAATATCAACCTTAGCTTTTAATGCTTCTTCTACCTCTAGCAAAGTCTCACACTCTACCTCTATTTTTTTTACAAAGGGATTATTATTTCTGACTGCTTCTACCGCCTTTGTAATTCCACCACCAGCTTGTATATGATTATCCTTAATCATAGCCATATCACTAAGATTATATCTATGATTAATTCCTCCGCCTACTTTTACAGCATATTTTTCAATATATCTCAAGTTAGGTGTGGTTTTTCTTGTATCTGCTATTTTTATTCCTGTTCCCTGTAAAGCTTCTACCATATTATTTGTTTTTGTGGCAATTCCACAAGTTCTTTGTAATAAATTAAGAGCAACTCTTTCAGCACTTAAAATATTAGCTACCTTTCCTTGTATTCTTGCAACTTGGCTCATAGCCTCAATTTTATCCCCTTCTTTGTAATAAAATTCCACTTCTACCCCAGTAATTATTTGAAATACCCTAGTAAAAATATGACTTCCACAAAGTATTCCTGCTTCTTTAAAAATCAAATCAACCTTTGCCTCTTGTTCATCATTACAAATACTTTTACTTGTAATATCATCAAAAACTCCATCTTCAATAAGAGCTGATTTTATAATTTCATCAATAATCAAGTAATTCATCCCTCAAATCCTCCCTTGTTTTAGCTAATTCTTTTATTAAGCTTGCCATATTTTCCTTTTCTAAATTTTCTAAATTAATTTCTTTATATGGAATTTTTTTTATAATTTCTTTAGAAATATTATTATTAATATCATTTGCAACTTCCAAAGAAAATACACTTGCTTCCAAAAGAGAATTACTTGCCAATCTGTTATTTCCGTGTAAACCAGTACAACTTACTTCACCGCAGGCATAAAGATTTTCCATAGAACTTCTACCTCTTAGGTCTACTTCTATTCCACCCATAAAATAATGTTGACAAGGGGCTACTGGTACTGGTTGGTGGCTAATATCAATCCCTTGCTCTTTTAGATAGTTATATATTTTAGGAAATCTATTAATTATATATTGTTCTCCCAAATGTCTCGCATCAAGAAGTACACAAGGAATCTGTCTTTTCTTTTTGTGTTCTAAAATTCCTTGGCTTACAAAATCCCTTGGCATAAGTTCATCAATAAATTGTTCCCCTAAGTCATCAATAAGCTTTGCTCCTTCTCCCCTTAGAGATTCTGTAAGTAAAAATCTTCTTCTTTCACAGGTAGAATAAAAAGCTGTTGGATGTAATTGTATGCAATCTATATTTTTTAGTTTAATATTATGCCGAAAAGCAATGGCTAAACCTATTCCTTTAATATTTTCATAATTAGTACTTGCTTTAAATAAGCCACCTATTCCACCACAAGCCATAACTATTTTTTTATAATAAAAAATGTTTGTTTCATTATTTTTTAATCCAATAGCACCATAAGCCTTATTATTTTCTTTTATCAAATCAATCAAGCTAACATCTTCCATAAGTGTAATATTTTTTCTTTTTTTAAGCTCAATTGCTAATTTTTCCCAAATCTCCTTACCAGTGGTATCATTTGAATATAAAATCCTGTTAGTACTATGAGCTGCTTCCCTTGTATATTTTAGGTTTCCTTTCTCATCTCTATTAAAATCAACACCATAGGAAATTAATTTTTCTATACTTTTATTAGACTTTTCTCCCACCATTCTAACTACTTTTTCGTCATTGGTATAAGAGCCTGCTTTCATGGTATCTCTTACAAAAAGTTCCAAGTCTTTTTCATCTAAAACAGTTGTAATTCCACCCTGTGCCAAATAACTATTGCATTTATCTAATTTATCATTGCTAATAAGAATTATATTCAAATTAGAATCTAATTCCAAAGCTGTACTCATGCCAGCTAAACCTGCTCCAACTATTAAAACATCACATACATATTCCATAGTCAACACTTCCTTTATTTTATAATAGCTAATTTAATTTGCTAATTTATGCATATTTTCAAGGGCTTTTTTTGCTCCATCAATTATATGTTTGTCCACTTGTATTTCATATTTCATATTTTTTAATGCTTCATAAATAGTTTCTAAAAAGACCTTTTTCATTGGAGTACAAAACATATTTAGATATACAAATTTTTTATTTGGATACAATTTATTTATTTCATGGGAAATTCCTTTTTCTGTTACTATTAAGTATTTGTCACTTTCTATTTCCTTAATTGCATTTAAGATTCCACTTGTACTTCCAACATAATCTGCCCTATCCCTTATTTCTTTTTTGCATTCTGGATGGGCTAATATAGTCATTTGTCCATGTTTTGCCAAAGCTTCATCTATATCACTTATTTGAACCTTGTCATGTATATTACAGCAACCATTAAAAGGAATAATTGTCTTACTTGTGTGTTCTTGTACCCAACTAGCCAAATTTTTATCAGGAACAAATATAATTTCATCAGCATCTATATTATTAACTATTTCTATTGCAGAACTAGAAGTACAACAAGCATCACTTATAGCTTTCACCTTGCTAGAAGAATTAATATATGTAACTATTTTTGCATTTGGATGTTTTTCTTTTAATTCCATAACAGCTTTTTCAGTAGCTTGATACTCCATACAGCATGGAGCTGGTGCATAAACAGGAAATAATACCTTCTTTTTCTCTGATAAAATCTTTGCACTTTCTGCCATAAATTGTACACCACAGTATATTATAATTTCTGCATCAGATTTCTGACCTATTTGACTTAAATAATAAGAATCACCTACATAATCAGCTATATCTTGTACATCTCCATTTTGATAATAATGTGCTAAAATAATTGCATTTTTTTCTTTCTTTAAATTTTCAATCTCAAACACTATGTTCATATATTTCCACCTTTACTGTCTTGTCACCTTTTTTAAATCTATACTAACACTTATTTTAAATTAATTCAAGCTTTTTTCTTCTTTAATCCTTGAAAATAAAGGGAAAATACTGTATGATATAGTGAGAGTTTTACACAAGTTATGGCTAAAAAATATACTTTTTTTTAAAAGTAGAGAAAAAATTCATTCTATTTATGCTTTAATTAATGTGATTCAAATTATATATAGTTAATAAATTAACTATGTTGCTTAAAAATCCTTAAAAAAATTTTTTATATTTTTTTTATTTTGCTAGTTTGTCTAGCAAATTATGTAAGTATATATTGTCAATTTTACACTTTCATTTAATAGCTAGTTGCAAAACTATATTATAATTTGTATATATTCATAAATAAAAAATGAATTTTAGAATTTATTCGCAAAATTCGAGAGCTACGGCATAAATTCAACTACAGAGCTAAAGCTCTAAGTTTCATTTCGTTACCACATAAATTCAACTACAGAGCTAAAGCTCTAAGTTTCATTTAATTCGTTGCAAAAGGTTTTAAAAGGCTTTGCACCGAACAACGCAAATTACACGAATTTTTAATAAAAAAAAGGGGGATAAATATGAAATTAGAAATAATCTTAGAAGAAATATTAAATTTAAGCAAGGAAGTAGGATTTTATCAACTTAGTAAATTTCGTAGTCTAAATTTGCAAAAAAGTTCAAAGTCTTCAGAAATTGATTTGGTAACTGAAGTAGACCAAGAATCAGAAAGACTTATTGTGGAAAAAATTAAAATACTTTATCCAGAGCATAGTATTCTTGGTGAAGAAGGTGGCAGTATTGATAATAATTCAGAATACAGATGGGTAATTGACCCGCTAGATGGTACTATTAATTATGCTAGTGGTATCCCTGTTTTTGCAGTAAGTATTGCATTAGAATACAATGGAGAAAGTATTTTGGGAGTAGTACACTTACCTTATCTAGAAGAAACTTTTTATTCTATAAAGGGCAAAGGCTCTTTTATGAATGGGCATAGATTAAATGTAGGAACAAAACAAAATTTGGTAGAAGCAGTTATTGCAACAGGTTTTCCTTATGACAGAGCTAGTGTTGGACCTGACAAAAATAATATAAATTACTTTAAACATATAATGCCTAAGGTAAGAGGTGTTCGTAGAATTGGAGCTGCTGCATATGACCTTTGCTTGGTAGCAGGTGGCTTTTTAGATGGCTTTTGGGAAATGGGATTGAAACCTTGGGATGTATCAGCTTCTAGATTAATTATAGAAGAAGCTGGTGGGGTTATTCATCACTTTAGGGAAGATAGGGATATTTCTATTACAGCTGGAAATAGAACTATCGCAGATAAGTTATTAGAAGAAATTGATTATGTTAACAGTGAAGCACTTAATTTATAGGAGGTAATATGAAATTTAAAGCAGTCGTTTCTGATTTGGATGGAACTTTATTAAATAGTAAACATCATATTAGTAAAGAAAGTATTGAAGTTATAAAAAAATTAATGGAAAGTGGTGTAAAATTTTTTATTGCCACAGGCAGACATCATCTAGATGTTCAACATATTATGACAAAAGACAAGTTGAAAACAGGAATTATTACATCAAACGGTGCTATTGTATTAGATGAAAATAGCAAAGAACTTGTAAGACATGAAATTAAAGGTGAAATTGCCAAAGATTTATTTGCTAAAATAGATTTTAGAGATACCTATGTTAATGTTTATAAAGATAATGTATGGTATATAAATAAAGATTGGGAAGAGGCAAAACTTTATACAGAAGATAGTGGTTTTGAATATATTTTAAAAGACTTGGATACTTATGGTGATAAAGATATAACTAAAATTTTTATTACTAGCGAAGACCATGATTTGCTTGTTGAACTAGAAAGAGAAATTCTTGATGGATTTAGTCATAATTTAGCCATTGTATTTTCTGGACCAAATTGCTTGGAAATTATGGCACATGGTGTTAACAAAGCTAAGTCATTGGAAGAAATATTGAATATTTATGATATTTCTTTAGAAGAAACTATTGCCTTTGGAGATGGATTTAATGATTATGAAATGTTAAAAAAAGTAGGTAGAGGTTTTGTAATGGGGAATGCTCATTATAAATTAAAGAATGCCCTTTGTAAAAACCCAATAATTGGCACAAATGACGAAAATGCAGTAGCAGAAAAGATAAAAGAAATTTTTAGTATTTAAAACATAAGGAACAGGCTCGCCTGTTCCTTATGTTTTAGATTTTTTTATTTCATTCCATGCTCATTAGCATAGTTGCTATATTTTGTATCTATATTTACTATATGGCTTACTAACCAATCTTTTAAGAAGTCTATTATTTTTACTGATAATAGAATCTCTCCTGATTCCATTTCTGTTTTAAATTCTTTCATTTTATTAACAAAGGCTCTATGTGCCTTTTCTTGTTCTGCTATATTTGGATAAGATATTTTTTTAAGCATTTCTTCCTCGTGTCCAAAATGATATTCAGTATATTCTATTAATGCATCCAATATTTTTCCAATGGTTTTGCCACTTTCACCATCTATCATTGCATTGTTAAGGTCGTTAATCAAATCAAATAACACTTTGTGTTCATCATCCATTAAACTAACTTTTACACTAAAATCTTTTGTCCACTCAACTGCATTTTTTCTCTTAATTTGAACATTATCTGAAACTTTAAAGTTACTAACAACATTTTTTAATGCATCTGATATTTCTGATAACTTACCTGAATAGACTGTAGTCTCTTTTAATACTTCTGAAATAGATTCATTTGCCATTAGTTGGTCATTAGATAGATTACTTATTTCTACACTTCTATTGGAAATTTCATCCATTGCCACATTAATTTCTTCTACCGCTTGTTTTTGTTCCCTAATTGAAGTAGATATTTCTCTTACTTCAGAAGTAGTAATATCTATTTTGTCTATAATCTCAAGTATTTTTGTATTAGTTAATTCTGTTGTTTTTCTTCCTGTTTGAACCTGTTTATACCCAATTCTTGTTAGTTCCACTAGTTCTTTTACTTCTGCTTGTATACCTCTAACTAATTCTTCTATTTGTTGCGTAGAAGCTACTGAATTACTAGCTAGTTTACTAACCTCATCAGCAACTACAGAGAATCCTCTACCAGCTTCTCCAGCTCTTGCTGCTTCTATTGCTGCATTAAGTGCCAAAAGATTAGTTTGGTCACTAATTTTATTTATTATTTCAACTATATCAAATATTTTTTGTGAAGAAGTTTCTAAAATTTCTGTCTTCTTTTCAATACTTTCAACACTTTTTTCAATATTTTCAAGTTCTTTTAAATTTTTTAATATGTTTTGACCACTTTCTTTTGCAAGATTATTTGTTTCAATGGCTATATTTCTAGTGTTATCTGCTCTATCGTTGATTATATTAATAGATTGTGAGATTTCTGTAGTAGCTGATGCTGCTTCTTCAGAAAAGGCTGTTTGCTTATTTACATTATCTGCAATATATTCCATTTTATGCTTTAATGCTTCCATGTTATTATCATTTTTCTTATTGCTTAGTATATCTTTTAAATTTTTAGATAAATTAATTGAAGATTCTGCAACTAATTTACTAGTTACATTGACTTTTGCAATAATTTGTTCCAACTCTTCTAAAAAAGCATTGAAACTAATAGCAATTTCTCCTAATTCATCTTTTGAATTAACTTCTAACTTAATAGTTAAATCCCCTTTACCATTAGCTAATTCATCTAAGGCGTTTTTTATTTTAGACATTTTATTCTTAATATCTCTAGAAAATAAAAATACCAAAATACTTGTTACTAATAAGCTGAGTAAAAAAGCGAATATATTGTTTTCTAACAAAGTAAAGGCTCCCAAAGCTAAAAGGTTAATCGTTAGTGCTAGTAAAAATAATTTTAATTGTATCTTCATCTTTCCTCACTCCCTAATCAAATTGATTTCTAAATTAATTATATCCTATAAACTATACAAAATGCAAGAATTTAAATTAAAACAAGTACAAATTTATTAAAAGTTTAAATAGAAATCAAATTTTTTTGAAGTTTAAAAG
>Ga0194136_1001230_pt1 | contig 12731 bp, 13 predicted proteins | sample TARM_MetaG_T3A_1_FD_134023 | JGI IMG/M metagenome (GOLD analysis project Ga0194136, IMG submission 134023) | Freshwater microbial communities from Pennsylvania, USA, analyzing microbe dynamics in response to fracking - TARM_MetaG_T3A_14 (version 2) | ecosystem: Environmental > Aquatic >...
GGGTGATTTTTATCAGCCGGTGTTTCTGAAAATTTGATGCTGATCATTACAATAATTGTCGATGCCATATCAGATACCGAATGAAAACCATCTGCAATTAAAGCTTTACTGCTGCCGAAAAAGCCAATAAATATTTTCAACAAAGCCAGCAGAGTATTACTGACCAGACTGATTACTGAAATCCTTCTTCCTTCCTGATAGCGCATATTTTCTTTTTCCATTATATCTAATCCTCCAGTAAATTAAATTTATTATAGTCTTATATAATTAATTATCAATTATTTACTTTAACTTTAATTATATCAAGTCAACTGCTTAATAGCAATTGCTTAAAATCTCAGCCATTTAATGCTGGAGCTAACTCCATTTCAACAGTAAATTAACTGCAAAAAAATTTATATTAGCCCTTGCAGTTGAGTCTCCTCAAGCAATTATACTTTAATTAGAAAATCAAAAGGGGGAAATAAAAATGTTTAACAAAATCAAAAAGTTTTTAGCAATTGAGGACCTTTTCTGCCGCAGACACTGTCAGCAGATGTTAAAAGAAAAAAGAATGATTGAACAGTATAAGTATCTTTATTGAAGTTCAAAAAAGCCTTAACAATCTTTTCCACTATTTGATTAAGTAAATTTATTGTAGTATTATTTACTTAAGAAGTTGTTAAGGTTTTTTTCTATAGTAATGACTTTTAGTTAGAATTATTTAGTCTTTTTAAAGGAGTAGAACATGTATAACAGTAGAATTGTAGAATTATTATTTACCTTATTTAAAAGCATGAGTGTGATAGTAACCTTTGCCTATATTTTAAGCCGCTTAAACAGTGTTAAACATATTTTTTCGGAAAGCTTTAGCCGCTATGAAAAAATATTCTTAACCGTCTTTTTTGCTGTGCTTTCGATTCTGGGCACTTTTCTTGGAATTATTATTATGGATGCTTATGCAAATATTAGAGCCATTGGTGCTTTAATGGCCGGTCTTTTAGGTGGCCCTGTTGTCGGGATGAGTGCCGGTTTGATTGCCGGACTTCACCGCTTTTCTCTGGGAGGTTTTACAGCTCTAGCCTGTGCTGTAGGAACTACAACTACTGGCTTAATCGGTGGTCTCTTCCATCAAAAATATAAAAAGAATGAAATTGATTTTAAAAATGGATTTTTAATTGGTGCCGCTGCTTTAACTATTGAAATGGCAATTGTCATCATCTTCAGCCGTCCCCTCGATCTGGCTCTGGAGCTGGTCGGAATAATTGCTATTCCTATGATCTTAAGCAACAGCCTGGGAATTTCTATTTTTATCAGCATTTTAAATAAAGTTAAAGAAGACAATCAAAAAATCAGAGCTCTGCAGGCAGAAAAAGTTCTCTCTATAGCTGACCGCTCACTACCGCTGCTGCAGAATGGGCTTGATTCTAAATCAGCTGCCAAAATTATTGAAATGATCAAAAAAGAGAGTCAGGTAGATGCAGTTTCAATTACAGATACTGAAAAAATCCTTGCCTTTTCGGGCCTTGGTTCAGACCATCACCGCCAGGGAGAAATGCTCAAAACTGAAGCAAGCCGTAGGGCAATGCAGGAAAAGAAAACAATTATTGTCGATCAGAAAAAAGATATTAACTGTAATAATCAAAACTGTAAGCTCACTGATGCTGTGATTACTCCCCTCAAAATAGAAGATAGTGTCTATGGACTGCTTAAATTATACAGGAGCAGGGATAAAATTACTGTTTTAGATATCAAACTGGCCGAAGGAATTGCTGATCTGCTGGCAACCCAGATTAAACTGGCCAAGCTGTCAAAACAGGCAGAATTAAAAAGTGAGGCAGAATTAAAGGCTCTGCAGGCCCAGATCAATCCGCATTTTCTCTTCAATTCCTTAAATGCAATTGCTGCTTCCTGCAGGACAAAACCCGAACAGGCCAGAGAGCTTTTAATCAAACTGGCTGGAATTTTTAGAAGAACTCTAAAAAGAGATGTTAATCAGATAACGCTGGCAGAAGAAATTGAATTCTGCCGTGATTATTTAAGTATAGAAAAAGCCCGACTCGACAAACGGCTTGAGGTTGAATGGGATATCGAAGAGGAATTAATGAATACGATTATTCCACCCTTTATAATCCAGCCTTTAATTGAAAACTCTATTAAACACGGAATCCATCCTCAGGAAAAAGGCGGCAGGATCACCATTTCTGCCGAAGAAACTGATGATAATTTAATTATTACTGTAGCTGACAATGGCTGTGGAATCAAAGAAGAAAAAATAGCGGCTATCTTTGCCGGTAAAAATGATCGAATCGGGCTTAATAATGTCATAGAAAGGCTCAATTCCATCTACGGCAGCAGTGCCAATTTTAAAATCCAGGCAAACTCTGAAGCAGGAACAAAAAATATTATAAAAATCCCAAAAGAATTCCTTTTTGAGAGGAGAAAAGCTAACTAATGATCAAAACAATGATTGTAGAAGATGAGAAACTGGCCAGGGAAGAATTAAAATATTTGATTAATAAAGAAGATGATTTTAAGGTGGTTTTTGAAGCTGGTGACGGTCAAAAAGCGCTTGATATTTTAAATAAGCATCAGCTTGATCTGCTATTTTTAGATATCAAAATTCCAGGTATTAGTGGTATGGAAATTGCCAGAATTCTAAAAGAAAAAGAAAATTCTCCTTATATAATTTTTACTACCGCCTATGATGAATATGCAGTTGAAGCTTTTCAGCTGGCTGCTGTTGATTATCTTTTAAAACCAATCAGTGACCAGCGTTTTAAAGAAAGTTTAGATAAAATTAAAAAAGAAATTAGTGAAGGTAAAAATTTCAATCAACAGCTGGAAAATTTATTTGCCCGAATCAATTCTCAAAAAAAGGATAATTCCTTAAATAAAATTGCTGTGATGGAAAAAGATTATTATTTAATGCTTGACTTTAAAGATGTTTATTACTTTTCTACAAAAGATAAAAAAGTCTGGGCCCACTGTCACAAGAAATCCTATATGACAGGTTTTCAGTTAAAAGAACTGGAAAAAATGCTGCCCGATCAGTTTTTTAGAATTCATAAAAGCTATATAGTAAATTTGAAGCAGATCAAAGCAGTTATTCCCTGGTTTAAAGGTAAATATCAAGTTTTAATGGAAGATTACTCTGAACATAAAATTCCGGTCAGCAGATCCAAGGTTGAAAAAATAAATAAACTCTTAAACCTTAAATAATGCAATTGAGTATAATATTTTTACAATTCAGTTAAGATGCCTTTTATAATCCCCGGATCCAGATATAATTAAGATGTATTAAAAAAACTTTTAGGGGGTTATATTTAATGGCATCTTTTCTTATTTCTTTAGCTGTTTTAATTATTGGTTATTTTACTTACGGGAAAATTGTTGACAGGATCTTTGATTCACAGCCGGAGCGGGAAACTCCAGCAATTTCGATGGAAGACGGTGTGGATTACATATCAATGGACTGGAAAAAGGCCTTTTTAATTCAGTTTTTAAACATTGCCGGCTTAGGACCAATTTTTGGTGCAATCGCTGGTGCTTTATGGGGGCCAACTGCTTTTCTCTGGATAGTATTTGGTACAATTTTTGCCGGTGGTGTCCATGATTACTTATCTGGAATGCTTTCTATCCGTTCTGGTGGTGCCTCGATCTCTGAGGTTATTGGAGAAAATCTTGGTGGCACAATCAGACAGATTATGAGAGTTTTTAGTATTGTGCTTTTAGTACTTGTAGGAACAGTATTTATGACCGGTCCTGCAATGCTCTTAGCAAATTTAACTCCAGGTTTTATGGGAGTTAATATCTGGTTAATTATTATTTTAGGTTATTACTTTATTGCTACATTCTTACCAGTTGATAAGATTATTGGTAAATTGTATCCAATCTTTGGTCTGGCTCTTTTAATTATGGCCTTAGGTGTTGGTGGAGGCTTGATCTTTGGCGACTACAATATTCCAAATATCGCTTTAAATAACCTTCATCCTGGTGAATTACCAATGTGGCCTTTATTATTTGTAACTATCGCCTGTGGTGCAATTAGTGGTTTCCACTCAACTCAATCTCCAATTATGGCTCGCTGTACTACCAATGAAAAAGAAGGACGTAAAATTTTCTATGGAGCAATGGTAGCTGAAGGTATTGTAGCTCTAATCTGGGCTGCTGCAGCTATGACTTTCTTCCAGGGAACTGGCGGCTTAAATGAAGCCTTAGCTTCTCTTGGTGGACCAGCCGGTGTTGTTCACGAAATTACAGGAACTATGATGGGAGTTGTCGGTGGAGTCCTGGCAATGCTTGGTGTAATAGCAGCGCCAATTACTTCTGGAGATACAGCTTTTAGAAGTGTGCGTTTAACCTTATCTGATATCTTTGGCCTGGAGCAGAAATCAGTCAAAAATAGATTAATGCTTGCGATTCCAATCTTTATTGTTGGTGGAGCTTTATCTCAGATCAACTTCGATGCTCTCTGGAGATATTTCGCCTGGTCAAATCAGACAGTAGCAATGGTTGTTTTATGGGCAGGAGCAATGTGGCTTGCTAAGCGCGGTAAAAATCACTGGATTGCTTCAATTCCAGCCTTCTTTATGACCGGTGTTTCTTCAACCTATATTCTCTATGCACCAGAAGGATTCCAGCTTCCTTACAGCTTCTCAGTAACTGCCGGAATTATCATCGCTGTTGTGACTATGGGAATTTACATTAAAAAGATTAAGAGTACTCACTTTGAAGAAGAAATTATGCTTTCTGAACAGGAACAGGCTGTTTAAACAATATTTATTGGTACCAGGTCCAAATGAACTCATTTGGACCTGGTTATAAAGAAATATATCACATAAACGCAGACCCTAAATCCGAACTTTAGGATCTGCGTTTTTTTGATTGAATTTCTCAAGTTTAAATCTAAAAAAATTCTAATTAACTACTGCTCTTCTTTCAAGTTTCTTGTAGATAGAAGCCCAGCTGCGGCGGGCATAAATAACACTAACTTCACTCGCTTTAGCTGCCTTTTTCACCTTGCGCATTACAGCATGATTTATGTAATCAGTCATCACCAGCACAAAATCTGTCTCAGCCGGAATTTCAAAATTCCTAAACTTTGACTTATTGCGGCCATCAAGATGGATAATCTCCTCAAAACCAAGATTTTTTACATTATCTCTAATCGATCCTAAATTATCTGCGCCAACTATCATTAAAGACATTCTACTCTCCTCCTCATATTTTTTGTACCAGGTACATAAAACCAATTTAAGTTCCAGCTACTATAACAATATTTATTAATTGAAAATGGTTCTCAATTGAATCTAAAATTTTTTATTCTTCTTTTCTTTCATCTCCACAGCAGTCATCACTGCCACAATTACAGTCTTCACAGCCATCTCCCGCCAGAGCAAAATGTCTAAGTGAAGTACCTGCAGTTAAGACTGCAGAAATTATAATTAAAACTATTAATTGACTTATCATTTGAAATCACTCCCTATTAAGTTTGTGAATTGTTTTACTTGTACCAGGTCCAAATAAGCTTATTTGGACCTGGTACAAGTGTATTTTTTCTCTTACTAATCATCAATCACAATCTCATCAAAGTTATATTCTTTCCCACCTGCTATCGGGCAGCTCTGATCACTGCAGCCCGCACAGGGACTATCTGTTCCCTGGATTCCACCATAAACTTTTTTTACTATATAATAGATACTGCCAAAACCTAAGATTCCTAAAAATAAATATTCCATAATTACCTCCTTAAGCCAAAGAGCTTAAATTCAGTGGGAAAATCTAATTTATACTCCAATACCGAGCAACATTCCACCCTGATAAATTACAAAAGAAACTAACCAGGCTAAAACAAATAGATAAGACGCTGTAATTATTGGCCACTTCCAGCTCTGAGTTTCTGATTTAATAGCTCCCAGAGTCGCAATGCAGGGGGTATATAAAAGTACCATGGTTAAGAATGAATAAGCTGCCAGTGGGCTGAAGTTTGCTGTTAAAGCTGCTCTCAGTCCACCTTCTCCTGCCGCATAAACAACTCCTAGAGTACCTACAACTACCTCTTTTGCCAGAATACCAAAAACAAGTGATGATGCTGCCTGCCAGTTGCCAAATCCTAATGGTTCGAAGATTGGAGCCATCAGCTGACCAAATTGACCGATCAAACTCTGAGCTGAAGCATATTCAACACCTAATGGTAAATTAGCCAGTACCCAGATTAAAACTACAACTGCGAAAATAATTGTTCCTGCTTTTTTGATAAAGGCTCCTACTTTTTCCCACATATGAATAAAAACTCCTTTTAAGGTTGGGAATCTGTAGGGAGGTAATTCCATAACAAAGTGTGATCTCTCACCCTTGAATAATATTTTATTAAAAATTCCGGCCATAATCACTGCCATTACAATTCCCAGTGCATAGAGTGAAAAAACTACTGTACTTGCGTGATTGGGAAATAAAGCTCCGGCAAAAACTACATAAACCGGTAATCTGGCTGAACAGGACATCAGTGGATTAATTAAAATCGAAATAATACGGTCCCGCTTGCTGTCTAAAGTTCTGGTTGCCATTACACCAGGTACATTACAGCCAAAACCAACAATCATTGGAATAAAGGACTTTCCGTGGAGTCCCAGTTTGCTCATCACCTTGTCCATTACATAAGCTGCCCTCGACATATAGCCGCTGTCTTCTAAAATACCGATTGCCAGGAATAAAAGAAAAATATTTGGGATAAAGACCAGTACTGAGCCCACACCACCAATAATTCCATCAGTGATAAAGGAAGTAATTAAAGGAGAAATACCCGCCCCAACTAAGAGGCCACCAAGCCAGCCGCCTGCAGCTTCAAAGAAGGCCTCGATATAGCCAATCAGTGGGTCACCAAGAGTAAAGGTGAATTTAAAAATTCCCCACATAACTGCCATAAAAATCGGGATTCCCAGATATTTATTAGTTACAATCGCATCAATTTTATCAGATACATTTTCTGGCTCCTGATCGGCCGCTGGCCGCTGCACACTTTCAGAAATAACTTTATTGATGAATTCATATTTTTTATCAATTATAATATTATCAAAATCATCTTCTGCCTTAAGTTCCCTTTCAGCAATTAAACTTTTAATCTTTTTAGCTTTGGAAACACCAACTTCTCTTTCCAAAAGTTTTACAGCTTCCGGATCATGTTCAATTAACTTAACTGCTGCCCAGCGCTGATTGATCTGACTGGTAAAATCAAATTCCTTGAGCATGGAAACTACTTCGGAAATTAAATCTTCTACCTCACTGCCGTAATCAATTTTTAGAGCAGCCTCAGATAAATCACGATGCTGAACAGTTTCTGCTAATAGACTGTCAATTCCTCTACCTTTACTGGCAACAGTTTCCACAACTGGAGTACCGAGCAGCTGGCCGATTTTTTCTTTGTCGATCTTGATTCCTTTTTTCTCAGCCTCATCTGCCATATTTAAAACTGCAATCAAATCTACTCCCATTTCTAGAAGCTGAACCGTAAAGTATAAGTTGCGGTCCAGATTAGAAGAGTTAATAATATTTAAAACAACATCGTAATCACCAGTTGTCAGAAAATCTCTTGCCACTACCTCATCTTCTGAATATGCTCCCAGAGAATATGTACCCGGGAGATCAATAACTTCCAGTGAATAATTTTGATAAGAATCCCTACCTGTTTTCTTTTCTACTGTAACTCCCGGCCAGTTTCCAACATGCTGTCTGGATCCTGTTAGTTCATTAAACATTGTTGTCTTACCGGAGTTGGGATTACCGGCCAGAGCAACTTTTACTTCATTATTTTTCCTTTTACTTTTATTTAAAGCCATTAATTTTCACATCCTTTAGTATCTACAATTACTTTATGAGCCATTCCATGTCCCAGTGCAACTCTATTGTCTCCCAGGCCAACAATTAAGGGTCCACCAGAACTGTTGTGAATTTTAACTTTTTTCCCGCTGACAAATCCTAAATCTGTTAATTTACCTTTTACTGTTCTGCCGCCAACTATTTCTTTAATGCAGGCTGTTTCACCCGGTCTTAACATCGCTAAAGGCATCAATTCTAAACCTCCTTAACCAGGATCTCTGCTGCTTCATCCCGGCGCAAACTCAAACTGTAACCTCTAACCTTAACTTCAATCGGATCACCCATTGGTGCCTTACCTTTGACTTCAATACTGGCACCTCTATTTAAACCCATGTCCATTAATTTTCTTTTCAGACGACCTTTGGACTGAATCCTAACTACCTCTGCTTTAGAACCAACTTTAACCTTATCTAACATCAGCTCAGCTGCCATTTTTTTGTCCTCCTTTTCTGCTTTCAATTTGAAAGCACAATTTTGCTCTTTTATATAATCATTTTTTATTAAATAATCCACCATCTTATTAAAACTTTCTTCACTTAGAGCGTGCTCAATACTGCAGGCATCATGATCAGCATTTTTTTCGCTTACTCCAAGTGTTTTGTTTAAAAATAAATATAAAATTTGATGTTTGCAGCGAATCTTCTCTGCTGCTTTGAGACCGGCTTCCGTTAATTTAATCGGTCCGTATTTCTCCTGGCTGATTAAACCTTCCTGATTCAATTTTTTTAAACCCTGGTTAACAGATGAAGCTGCAATTTCTAAATAATTTGCAATATCTGTTACTCGAGCCGAACCATTTTCTTTAATCAAATTGAAAATTGCCTCCAGATAATCTTCCAGTGATTCTGATAAATTAATCTCTGCTTCCAATGCTCTCTCCTCCAATTTTTAGGCTGGCCTAAAACTAATCTAAAAAAATTACTTGTACAACTTCTGCCAAACTGAAATTTTAAGCTGTAATCAGCCAGTCAAAAAATTTCCTATCCAAACTCAGATCATAAAATATCTAAAATATTAATTGAAAACGATTCTCAACTTCAAGTAAAATTATATATAAACTAATTACTTTTGTCAAGATTAATTTGCAAAAAAATTGTTTGTCCTGCCCGATATAGCAGTTATTAGTAATTATTGCTAATAAGGAGAACTGAAGTTTATTTGCTTTTTAAAAGTCATTCTAATTCATTAAAATCTCTCTGGCCTGCATAAATTCTGCATCTTCCCTATCGTGTGAAACTAAAATAGTTGTGACTCCAACTTCTTTAATTATTTGATTCAATTCTCTTCTAATTTTATCTTTCAACTCGGCATCCAAATTACTGAAAGGCTCATCTAAAAGTAGAAGTTCTGGACCTGGAGCTAAGGTTCTGGCCAGAGCAATTCTCTGCTGCTGCCCACCTGATAATTGATGGGGATATCTTTTTTCAAAACCTTCTAAATTTACAAGCTCTAAAAGCTCCTTAACTCTAGCTTTTCTCTGAGCTTTACTTAAGTGATCAATGCCAAAGGCGATATTTTTTTCCACACTTAAATGAGGAAATAAAGCATAATCCTGAAAAACCATTCCTACTTCTCTTTTTTCTGCTGCTTGAAACTTATGCTCAGCCGCCACAGTCTCTCCGGCAATTTTAATTTCTCCAGCGGCAGGTATTTCTAAACCTGCAGTCAGACGCAGGACTGTACTCTTACCACTACCACTGGCACCAACCAGAGCTACAATCTCTCCTTTTTCAACTTCCAGGTTAAAATTTTCTATTATCTTATCTTTTTTATTATAAGCAAAAGTTAAATCTTTGATTTCTAACTGCATTATTTTTCCCTCCTCTTGCGGCGGTGAGTAATTAAATAAATGGCTACTGCTGAAAAGAAAATTAGAACCAGCGATAGATCAGCTGCTCGATAAATCATTTCATCAGAAGCATATTCAAAAGCTTTGGTTGCCAGAGTGTCAAAATTAAAGGGTCTTAAAATCATAGTCAGCGGTAATTCCTTCATTATTTCTATAAAGACCAGTAAAAAACCACTCATCAGGGCCGGTTTCAGCATCGGGAGATCAATCTTAAAAAATGTTTCAGTAACTCCCTTACCCAGTGTTCTTGAGGCTTCAAAATAACTTTCTCCTATTTTTTCATAACCGCTGTTAACTGAATTAAAGGCTATTCCCATAAAACGAACTGCATAGGCAAAAATCAGCATCACTAAAGTGCTGCTTAAAACAAGATTAGTCTCTATACCAAAACCTGTCTGCAGAAGAGCAAAAAGCTGATCAAGCTGCAGCATAAAAAGCAGAATTCCAACTGCAATTACAGCACCGGGGATAGAATAACCAAGAATTGTGATTCTCGCTAAAAGGTTGGAGATAAAGCTGGAGCTCATTCTGGCTGTTGTAGCAACGATTACTGCTCCCACCAGAATTAAAACTGCTGCTCCTCCCCCGGTTAAAAAAGAACTAAAAGCAAAATGGAGGGTTTCCAGCAGCTCTCCTCCCCCACTTAAAAAGCTCCAGTAGATAAGCTGGGCTGTAGGGAGTAAAAATCCAAAAAAGAAAACTCCATAGGTAAAAACTTGAGCCAGAAGTTTTTTCCTGCCTTCCAATTTTCTCCTGCTTAAAGGTCTAATATTAGAAGTAGAATAGCTGTACTTTCTACCTCCCCGCATTAACTTTTCAATAAATAGAACTACAAAGATCACCAGCATGGCCATTACCGCCAGCCGAACTGAAGTCGGCAGATCTCCCATTCCAAACCAGCTTTTAAAAATTGCCGTAGTAAAGGTGCTGATTCCAAAATATTTTACAACCCCATAATCATTTAAAACTTCCATCATTACCAGGCTGCTGCCGGCAACGACTGCTCCTCGGGAAAGGGGCAGGATGATTTTAAAAAAGATAGTACTGTCACTTTTACCTAAAAGCCTTGAGCTTTCCAGTAGGGAAGCTGACTGTTTGGCCAGAAAGGCTTTAGTCATTAAAAAAACATAGGGAAAAAGAAAAATTGTATAAATAAAGATAGCGCCTCTTAAATTCATGAAGTCAAAATACTGCTGTGAAAGCTGCAGCTGAAATTTATTGCGCAAAAATGTCTGTAAGGGTCCGGTGTAGCTGAACATCCCCTGATATACATAGGCTCCAATATAGGGTGGGATGGCCAGAGGCAGAATCAGCCCCCAGCTCAAAAAATCTCTTCCCGGGAAATCATAGGCAGCTATTATCCAGGCTAAACCTGCTCCTAAAAAAGCAGCCAGCAGACCGGTAGCAAGTACTAATATCAGAGAGTTTTGGAAATAGTTGATAAGCAGATAATCTCTTACATGCTCCCAGTTTTCTCCTGCCTCACCAAATAGATTGATAATAATATTTAAATTTGGAATTAAAAGCAGAATTATAATCCCGGCTGTCAGCAGAAACCAGCCCGGCGAAGCTTTTTTTAGCTTTTTTAATAGCTGCATCTTTACACCACCTTTTCAAAAAAATATTAGCTATAATTTCCTAGCATTAAAACAACTTTTTCTAATCGATATTCAAATAGACTTTAGATTAAATTTGATTTCTAGCCTTTTATTTACTGCCAGCCGACCCGGTTAAAGATTCTAACTGCTGTCTGATTGTGAATTCCAAGCTCTGTCAAATTAATGTTCTGTGGCTCAAAATCTCCCCAGGACTGCAGAAGTTCGGAGGCTTCTACTTCTGGATTAACCGGATACTCATAATTTGCTGAAGCAAAAAATTCCTGTGCTGAAGCTGAACTTAGATACTCTAACAGCTTAACAGCATTCTCTCTGTTGGGAGCATTTTTAACAACTCCGGCTCCACTAACATTAATGTGGGTTCCATTTTCTCCATCAGGAAAGTGGATTCCAACATTTTCAGCCACTTCAACTTCAGCTGGATTATCAGAATTGATCATCTTCCCTAAATAATAGGTGTTCATAATTGCCAGATTTCCTTCACCAGCTGCAACTGCTGTTGCCTGAGCGCGATCATTACCCTGTGGTTTACGAGCCATATTGTCAACAACTCCAGCAGCCCAGTCTTCAGCCCACTCTTCTCCATAAATTGAAACTAAGGAAGCTAAGAGAGACTGATTATAGATGTTGGCAGATGATCTAACTAAAATTTCATCCCGCCACTGATCTGAAGTTAAATCTGCATATCCTCCCAGTTCAGCAGGATCAACTCTATCTTTAGCATAAACTATAACTCTGCTCCTCATTGTTAAACCATACCAGTAATTATCTTGATCTCTTAAATTCTCAGGTACATTCTGATTAAGAGTCTCAGTAGTTACTGCCTCTAATATATCTCTCTCCTTTGCTCTATGTAATCTACCTGCATCGGCAGTGATTAATAGATCTGCGGGAGAATTTTCTCCTTCTCTAGCAATTCTCTCGATTAACTGATCGGAATCACCTTTAAGTACATTAACCTCAATTCCTGTTTCTTCTGTAAAAAGGTTCAAAATTTCCTCGTCTGTATCATAATGACGATTTGTATATAAATTTACCTCTTCTGCTGCCAGAGCAGCTGTTCCCAAACCAACAAAAATACTTATTAAAATTGTAATTGTAATTAATTTTCTCATCTGACTTCCTCCTCGATCTAATTTTATTTGAAAACGATTCTCAACTTCAGACGATTTTAATTATAACTAAACCTATTAGTTTTGTCAAGATTAAAAGCAAAAAAATACACCATGAGTCCTGCTGTAGCAACTATTAGTAATTATTGCTATTAGTGTGTTGCATATGTTCTTACCGAATTTAGTCGAGAAAGCCTCGCTTATGTCAATGGGCGGGGATGAATCGGCTAATTTATAGTTGAAAAAGCTTTATATTTGTTGAACGTTTGTTCTTTTAGTGGTATAATATATTTAGTA
>Ga0194136_1001237_pt1 | contig 12707 bp, 9 predicted proteins | sample TARM_MetaG_T3A_1_FD_134023 | JGI IMG/M metagenome (GOLD analysis project Ga0194136, IMG submission 134023) | Freshwater microbial communities from Pennsylvania, USA, analyzing microbe dynamics in response to fracking - TARM_MetaG_T3A_14 (version 2) | ecosystem: Environmental > Aquatic >...
CACCCTCACCACCCCCATCTTCCTAAAAGAAGATTCCGACAACAGCCAGCACATCGCCCGGCTGACAGAACTTAAGGAAAAAGCCACCGGCAAGGTCAAAGATGATATCGCCCGGGAAATCACCCTGGCCAGCTATGGTCAAGTCGGGGAGCGAAATATTGCTTTTGAGCTGAAAAACTCTGGCATCCCGATGGTTGTCATCCACGACCTCCACCTGCAACATGGTAATCTGACGGCACAGATTGATTATGTCGTGGTCACCCGCAAGATGATCTTTTTAATCGAATGCAAAAATCTCTACGGTAATATTGAGATTGATAATCAGGGTAATTTTGTCAGAAGCTATGCCTGGAATGGTCGAACAGTTAAGGAAGGGATCTATTCACCGATCACCCAGAACCAGCGGCATTTTGAAATTATGAAACAGCTTTATCGGGCGAGTCGCAAAAATTCGCTGTCAAAAGTTTTTTCGGATAAGGTGTTTGATGACTTTTATCGCAGCATTGTGGTACTGGCCAATCCCAAGACAATACTCAATGCCAAATACGCCAAAAAAGAAGTAAAAGAACAGGTGATCCGCGCCGATCAGCTGATTACCCATATCAAGAATCAGAATAAGCAATCAAAAGAACTGGCAAGTTCAGATAAGATGATGAGAGAATGTGCTGAAAGAATTCTAGCCCTCCACAAACCCAATCAAACCGACTACACCCAAAAATATGAAACCATCCTGTCGGGCTTAACGCCAGCATCCCCGGCGGCGCCCAAGCCCACCACAGCAGCCGCGACTGCAAAAGACAAAACGGTGATCCGGGAATCAGCCGCCAAACCGTATACCGTGGCAACAGCTCCAGATAAGGAACTGGTCGCCAAACTAAAAGCCTATCGCCTGGAAACCAGCCGCACCGAAAAGGTGCAGGCCTATGTTGTTTTTAATGATCGGCAATTGGCAGATTTGATTAGCCAGAAACCCCAAACGATCGAAGCATTGCGGCTGATCTCCGGCTTTGGTCCGGTTAAGGCTGAAAAGTATGGCCCCGGCATTCTGGCCGTGCTCAAATCCGGGACGACCGCTGTTGCCCTGGGGAAACAAACTCAGAGCTGGTCGCCCTCACAACTGATCGGCGAAAAAATAACCCATCAAAGCTTTGGAAAAGGCACCGTCAGAAGCGTCAGCCGCCAGGAAATCATCATAAATTTTCCCATGACCGCTAGAAGTTTTGAATTTCCTGACGTCTTTGATACAACCATCTGGCTGTCAAACCCGGCTCTGCAACAGAAAGTGGAAGCGCTGATCAAGGCAAGAAAGCGTTAGTTCTGGCGGAGCCTTGCCTGTTATCCTTATCAGGATTGCTTCAATTATGAACGTAAATAGAAGTTTCCCAAAGGAGGACAGCCCATGTTGCCCCCCAACCCCAGCAATGATTGCCCCGTGGTAAATGGAACCTTAAGTTTTCAAGTGCAATGATAAATTCCCTTGGAGGTATGGCATTATGGCAGGTAGCATTTTTGTGATTAAAGAAGATCAAGTTATTGAATTAAAAGAGGCGACATTTGAAAATGAATTAGACTTTCAGGTCTTAATTGAAAAATATCCAAATATCCTCGCCGGTGATCAAATAACACCCAACGATCCCCGCAAATGGATTTTCATCTTCCGAGAAATGGGGGTGCCGGCACAAATGGATGGTGGCAATCAATGGTTTTTAGATCATCTCTTTATCGATCATGAAAGCATCCCCACATTCATTGAGGTTAAAAGAAGCACCGATACCCGAATCCGCAGAGAAGTCGTGGCACAAATGCTCGATTATGCGGCCAATGCCACGGAATACTGGCCCATCGAAACGATCCGCAATTTATATGATGGACAAAATAGCAGCCTGTCAGACGACTTGGATATTGAACCGGATAAAGTGGAACTATATTGGGAAACGGTCAAAAATAATCTGCGGTTAGGTAAGATCAAAAGGGAACGGTGCTTGACATTAACTTATAAACTTATGACATCCCCCATTTCGGTGAAGTTTATTAAACCCCTTTCAGGCCATCGGTGAGATCAAGACACAAGGAGCTTTACTGCTATCACTTCTTCCTTTGAGGCCAATCCATGTTGTTTAGAATATCCAGGATCACCGTGCAAATATCATTAAATTCGATATCTTTGGCATAATCAAATTGGTTCTGATAATTAATCCAATGCCGATGCATTGCCGGACTATTCTTAATTGTTTGGAGGTTTTCTGGGTATTGTTCCATCAAAGCTAGGGTATTGCGGTTTTGGGCTGTAGCTACTAGTGCGTCGTAAATCCCATCGGCATTGACATTTTGCCACTGCAGCTGGCGAATAATAAAAACATCGTAATAGTCTCGGGGGCGGGTATTTTGATCACCACGGGTAATGATGGTTTCGAGCTTTTCGGCAAGAATCGTCTCCAGGTTATATGCCAATATTTTAATACAGCGTGGTTCAAGCAACAGCTTGTATTCATAGACAATCTCCCGCGGTGTAATTTTATCACCGGTGGTAAGATCAATTTTTAAAGGAACTTTCATTGGCGGGTAATTCGCTTCAAGAGCGATCCTTAGACCGGAATAATCGGCACTCTCACGGATGCTCTCAACGTGCCTGAGTGTGAAAGTGATGGCATCACTCAATGGTATTTGGCAGATTTCTTCAAACATTTTGGTGATCGATTCGACATTGGCTGGAAATCCACGAAGGGTTACATCCATATCCATGGTTGCTCTTGTATCCAGACCGACGATGGACGCAATAAGAAAACCACCCTTAAGGATAAAATGGGATTGATAAGGAGACATCGAAATACGCTCAAGCAGTCGTTCAAGCATGTAATTTTGTAAAATAAGTTGAGCTGAGATATGTTTGTCTTTGGACATGTTTTTCATAATCGCCTTTAATTGCATGGCATTGTTCATAGTAAAACCTCCAGGTAAGAGCGAAGCTTATTTTCAACGCTTAATCGTTTTGCGTAATTTGACAGTAAGGGGATATTCTTTTGATCGAGATGCGTATAACGTTTAAATGCATCCGTCACAATTTGGATTTCAGTATCGCTACGTCCCTTTAAAATATCACACAGCGTTCGTTCGGCATTGTACAGGCGAACAGCATTACCACTGGGAGTTTTGGCTATTATGACACCAAGTTCGTAGAGTTCTTTCTTGACACGGTAATATTTGATGTTTTCTAATCCTACGGTTGTGGTATTATATCCAAGCGGAAAGGTCATGGAATAATGAATCGGGGTGCGATCAGTTAAGTCCAGCAGAAACAGCGCTGTTTCATGTGAAAAGATTCCCCGTTTAAATCGCACCTGTAAATTAAGCATTTCATCATCAAAAATTGACGGAATAATATAGACCCCCCGAGCGGAATGCTCAAGCAGCCCCTTAGCCACAAGAATTCTTAAATATTCACGGGGTATATCAGCTTTTGTAACCTGTGTAGTTGTCACCACACCGTTGTTATCATTTGCGATGGCTAAGATTTGTTCGGCATAATTCATTTGTACTCACCTCGGTCTTATCAGGAATCGTTTCGTGTTATTGACATGTATGCATACAATTATAATTATAAAGTGCATAAAAGTCAAGATGATTTTGGGTAGCTACCTGAAGACGAGTTATTCACCTATTCGCGGATCAACCCTTTTTATCCATCCCGGAGGTAGTCGCTTTGAGATCCCTGATAGCGCAGGTAAGACCGGCTATTGACTATCGCGGCTATTTATGATATTTTGACATGACGGTGCATTGACATCAATTTATAAACATAAGAAACATCATTGCAAGAGCTAAGGGCGGTCAGACCGCGAGCACCAATAGAAAAACACGAGTGAGCTAAGGATGAGCGGTATTGAAGAAAATCGATCGCAAAAGATAAAATGGCAGGGGAAAATCCTAACCATCCAACCACGCACCCGGGTATGGCGGGAAGGCCGGGATGATGATGACTAAACCCCTGGTAGGCTCAGAAAAAATAGACAGCTAATATAATAGCCAATCATTGACAAAAATACTTTTATCAGCTAATATAATAACTATGAATATGAATTTATTAACACAAAAAACACCCCGGGAGATTAATGCCATCATCGCTGCGCGAATTCGCAGCATCCGCAAAAGGCAGAAGCTGTCACAGGAAAAACTCAGTGAGAAATCAGGTGTCAGCCTGGGTTCGGTGAAACGGTTTGAGCGCAGCGGGGACATCTCCTTGATTTCACTGACTAAAATTGCCATCGCCCTTAACTGCGAAGAGGAACTGTCTCACTTATTTGCGGAGCAACCCTTTTTATCCATCCAGGAGGTAATCGATGAACAAAATTAAAAAGTTGTCGGTTCGGTTTCATGGTAGGCTGGTGGGGACACTGGCCCTGTATAAACAGCGACAGGCAGCTTTTGAATACAGCAAGGAATGGTTGGCCGATGGCTTTTCGGTCAGCCCCTTCTCACTGCCACTAACGCAGCGTGTCTTTATACCCAAGGCTGATCCCTTTGAGGGCTTGTTCGGCGTATTTGCAGATAGTCTTCCAGATGGATGGGGGCGATTACTGGTTGATCGGCTGTTATTAAAGAATCACATCAACCCGTTTGAGATCAGCAGTCTGGACCGATTGGCCATTGTTGGTTCATCTGGCATGGGTGCGTTGACCTATGAACCGGTTCATCATTTTGATTTATCGAATCAGGCCGTTGATCTTGATGAAATTGCGGCGGAGTGTGCCAAAATGCTCCGGACGGATTATTCAGATAATCTGGATGACTTGTTCAGACTTGGGGGGGCTTCAGGCGGAGCCAGACCGAAGATCCTGACAACAATTGATGGGATCGATTGGATTATTAAATTTCCATCATCAGAAGATATTAAAAACATCGGTGAGCAGGAGTATCGGTATTCTTTATGTGCCCGGGAATGTAGTATTGCGATGGAAGAAACAAAACTCTTTCCATCAAATATCGGTCCGGGCTATTTTGGTACCCGAAGATTTGACCGAAAACGGGACGAACAGGGTAATGAAAAACGGATTCATATGCTTTCGGTAAGTGGAATGCTGGAAACTTCCCATCGTATCCCCAATTTGGATTATAACATTCTGATGAAGCTGACCTTGGAATTAACAAAAGATTTTTCTGAGGTTGAAAAGATGTACCGGCTGATGTGTTTTAATGTTTTTGCCCATAATCGGGATGACCATTCAAAGAACTTCACTTTTCTTTATGATGAAATAAAGCAGCGGTGGCTGCTTTCACCCGCTTATGATTTAACGGATAGTGTTTCTTTTGGTGGCGAGCATGCCACCTGTATTAATGGCAACGGAGAGAATCCGGGGCTCAGAGATATTCTGGAAGTGGCCAGGAAAATTGGCATTAAGGATCAAAAAGCTAAAGATATCGCTACAGAAATAAAAGAAATCGTTAATAAAAGGGCAATACGCCAAAGCTAAATTGTGGGGTAGCTCTAACACCTGACTTCAATTTATAAACTTAAGAAACACCATTGCAGGTGATAAGGGCGGTCAAACCGCAAGCACCAATAAAAAAACAATAGCGAGGTAAGGATGAGAGGTAATGAAGAAAATCGTTCGCAAAAGATAAAATGGCGTGGGAAAATCGTAACCATCCAACCGCGAACCCGGGTATGGCGTTATGTAACCGATAACCGGACCCATTATCATATTGGCTACAATCTGCTAATAAACGGTAGCAGCGATGACGGGAAAACTGAGTTTTGGGTGGCCATTTCGGAAAAGCAGCAGCAAAAATCCGGATTTCAAATTGGCGATACGATCGCTGGCAGCGGCTGGACGAAAAAGTACCCGGAACGGGAATTTGCCGACTATTATCGGGCGGGTTCCTTGAAAATAATCGACTGCGAACGTGATTTAAAACAGACTGCAGCACCCTGGACGGGAGCGCTGCCGGAGCTGCAAACCTACGAAGAACGGGGCGCCCGGATGCTCAGCAAAAGCGCCTGGCAGGGGAAGTGTTTGACCTGCTACTGGGCGGCTATGGCCAATGTTGAAATCCAATGGGACTTTGATCGGGATATTAAGAAATATCGCTTTGAAACATATTGCTATGGTCCCAAATCCTGTCGGTATTATAAAATGGGTCGGAGCCGGTCGGTCCCTTATAAAAATCGGGATTCCGCCATCGATGACGGCTACCTGGACGAGCTCTGCACCGAAGGCCGGGATGATGATGACTAAACTCGCGACAGCCCATCCGGGTCAAGATAAACCTGGCGGACCCGGAAGGTTTAGGGTACTGGAGTTAAAAGAACCGTCCTCTTGATATATCGCAACAATAAAAAGTGCCTCAAAATGATGTGAATCAGCATAGCAGGTTTGAACCAAGCATGCGATACGTCATCTTTTGAGGCACTTACACGTTATCAATTAAAATTTACATTTACTAGGCAAATAAGGTTGAAGGATGTTTTTCTGGGTAGCGGTAAGACCTGGTAATTGATAACGTTCAATGCGGTTGGCTAATTCGTTTTTAATGATCAGGTCAACATCGGTCTTCTCGGGACTCATATCATCAGAAACGCCATACTTACTAAAAATTTCACTTAAGTAATGTTCATCTCGGTAATTCTTAGGCGTTCGACCGCTCAAGAAGGTATTTTTTTCTTGTGCAGTTTTCAGGTTTTGCATATATTTTGAGTCGACCTTTAAGTTAACGCCTTGCAAGGAGCGATTAACATTTCGCATCATTTCTTCATCTAGAATTAACTTTTCAAAGCTACCACAATACCATGCCGACATATGACCGGGATAACACCAAACGGTATCAATATCGGTAATATAGTAGGGGAGTATGGTGGTCAGTAAACTTTCAACACCGGCCTGATAATCGACCTTGGCCGAATCCGCTAAACTGCCAACCATTGTACAGCCGATCTTTAATTCTTTGCAAAACTCATAAAAAATCGTCGATATGTAAACGGTTTCAGCTGTTCCGTAGGCTGGCTGGACACTTCTCATATCGGTTGAGGCGGAACATGGACAGAGCGTCACATCGATGCCGGGAGAGAGAAGCTGGGCATACACAATTCCGGCAAAAGAAAGGGCAAGGTCATGAATGGCAAGGCCAAGCAAACTAGGTGGTCCAGTTAAGTTTGTTAAGGTACAGGGGAAGATGACGATATTCTGTTTTTCTTCAATTGTTGCATCTAAATTTTCTAAGCATTCATGATCATAGGCTAATGGGGACATGGGACAAAGTCCTTGTGTCATGATCGGCTCATCCCATTTATCATGGAATTTCTTGACCAATTGGAAGGCAGCCCTCATGCTTTGATAGATATCGCCATTTTTTGAGTTGCCAGCGGTCGCCCTCATTGCATTGGAAATCCATTTATCACTGTATTTAAGGAGCATGGCAATTTGTCCAATATACTGATCCTCCGTATCATTTCCTTCTGGTTCGACCACACTGGGATTAGCACACTCGTACAAATCTGAAGTTTGGGTCAGTTGATACATTTTGATAACATCGTCAATCGTTCCTTTTTGGTATTTTTTTGACTCATTATTATAAATTATTGGGACGTTACCAAACGGGCTGGTTGCAGTTATTCGTTGTGGGGTAAGATCAGTATACTCATATTTTGGCAAGCTACTCAGCGCTTTTTCCAAGAGTTCGTTAGAAATAAAAACGCGGTCTCCCTCTACTTTTGCACCGTGCTTTTTAAATAGGTCTAACGCCTTTTCAGTACCAAAAGCGATCCCAATATTTTCGAGAATGTCTCTGATATACTTATGAATCTCTCCAATTGTGTTAGCATCTAATAATCTTGGCATGTTTTTCTCCTTAATCGATATATTTTTTAAACGATTGTTATTTTATCGATGGTATTTACGATGCGTGTTTTATTTCCCCTAAGTTATTATGAAAAAATTTTAGCATGGAATTAACAAACCAGTCAAGCTCTTATAAAGTATGTTGGTCTTTTGCTAGCGGTGTCATGTCTTAACAGAAGGAAACCGTGCCTGACAGAACCTGTCAAGGCCACAAGGGAGCGGGGACGGTGTACCGAATCTTGACCTTTTTGGAAGTCGCCAAGCCGCTGCAAATCAAAATAGGGGACAAAAAAACAGGCGATCGGCCAGTAGCCACGGGGGCACTGGCCGGCCTACCTGTTGTTGCTGATCATCAAGAACGGCGGCGTGGTTCTAAACCAAGTCATCCGGTCTTATTTTTTGCTGTTTCCTTTAGGTTTTGCTGGTGCTTGATTGCTTTGGTCAATGGCTTTATCTTTTGTTTTTTCAACGACCGGCTTTTTAGCATTCTTGTCATTGGCTGCTTTTAAAATGTCGCCGGTGGTCGCATCAATTTTTATCGGATTCGCTTTTTTACCGGTTTGAATAATAACCTTGTAAACCATCACGTCGTTGTCTGCCCCCAATCGGATCGAAACAAATGCGCCGTTACTTACCGAATCCAGGGCAATCTGTACGGCGTTTTCAAATGAAATGGCTGGCAGAACCACCGCGGGTTCTGCGGTTGTCGGATCGGTTATTGGGTCGGTAGCTGGATCGGTTATTGGGTCGGTAGCTGGATCAGTTACTGGATCGGTTACTGGATCAGCTGTCTCAGGTTCGTTTTCCGATTCGAGTTTTAACACGTCACCGGTCAGCGCATCAATTTTTACCATATGCATCACTGCGCCGGTCTTAACCTGAATCTGGTACACTTTTACAGCATGCTGTTTGCCAAGTTTAATGGAAACTACCGAACCTTGGGGCACCGCTTCTAAAGCAATTTCGATGGCTGCGCCAATGGTGAGGACGCCAGATTGGGGCTCTTCCGCAACAAGCGGTGGATCTGGCGTAACCGGGTTCGCCACAGCTTCCGTTTCAGCAAACACCATCCCGGTGGTGCTAAATGCTAACAAGCCGCTTAAAACAAACGTGACTAATCGTTTTTTCATCGTGTTGATCGCTTTTATTTTTTAAAATGACAGGCGCTTGCGAAGCTCGATGTAAAGCCTAGGGCACTTTCGCAATGACCTATTTAAAACCTAATCCAGCATTAATATTTGGCAATAAAAAAACAACGTCATGACACGTTGCACAAAAACACCATAAACGGGTGCTATGATTTGCAACTGGCTGTCATATAAAAATTACTTAGACCCTTTAGCTTTGCGTCCCTACCTTTCGATAAGTTTGCCAAATATTTAATTATCATCATAATATTACAATTTTCTGTTTTTGTCAAACTAAATATTAATTATGAGGAACCCGTGCCGGCCCCAAACGATAGAAACCGGCAAAGCGGGGTATATAGTGTCATATCAGAATCATCGGAATCCAAAAGCGGTTGGAGAAAGAGGAAAAAATATGAAACAGAATGACCGGAACTTTTTGTGGAAACGGATTGCCAAGAAGAAAAACACCGAAAGCCAGCAAGCGACCATGGCCCCGAAAGTCAAGAAAGCCTGGCGGAGACGGCTGGGCGAAGCGGATTATCAGGAGATGATGGTGGAGTGTAATTCCGAGGCGATGGCGCTGCTGGTTAAAACCGCGGGCGGCTGGGTCTATTGTTATAACAACTGGGAGCACGAAAAAATGACCGGTTTCGGCCAGAAAGCGATTCGCAATCAGCATTTAAAAACGGTGCTCGGGGAAGCCTATTATCCGATCTACGAAAAAAACGCCGACTATTGCAGGGAAAGTGGGGAAACCATTCTTTTTAAGGGCACGGCCTGCTGGAATGGTCAAATCAGGGAGCGGATGTGTCGGATGACTCCGGTTGAAAATGACGGGCAGGACTTTATCGTGGTGACCGAGTTGAACACCAAAGTGCTTAAGGACTGGATGGCTAAAAACCAGCTGGCCACGACCCGCTTTGACCAGATGTTTCAGACCCACACCGCCACCATGCTGCTGCTCGAACCGGAGTCGGGGCGCATTGTCGATGCCAACCCGGCGGCTCTGGCCTTTTATGGCTATGCCCTGGAGGAACTCAAGACCATGACCATTGACCAGCTCAGCACCCTGTCTGAGGCGGCGGTTGATGATCAGCGGCAGTCGTCCTTGCTGTTTCCCCACCGGCTAAAAAGCGGCGCGATCCGGCTGGTCGATGTCCACGCCAGCCTCCTGGAGATTGACGACCAGCAGTATCTTTTTTCGGTCATCACCGATGCCACCGAACGGGAACAAAATGCCGCCGCCCTTTATCGGCAAAAGGAGCTCCAGAAAACCGTCATGGATGCCATCCAAGATGGGGTGATTGCCACCGATGCCGCGGCTAACATCAGCTACCTCAATCCGGCGGCCGAGCTGGCCAGCGGCTGGCAGCTTTTGGACGTGCAGGGCAAACCCTTTGAGGCGATTTTCCCGATCTGTCATGAATATACCCGGGAGCCCCTGACCGGGCTGGTGGCTCAGGTTCTTGAGGACGGCCAGGGCCAGCAAATCACGGCGCCCACGGTGCTGTTTAACAAGGATGGCCTGATGATTCCGATCGAAACCAGCCTCGCCCCGATCCGTGCCAAAAACGGCAGCATCGACGGCGTGGTGATGGTCTTTCGGGATATTACCTTATCCCGGGAAAAGAAACGCCGAATTGAATACTTAAGCTACCACGATGCCCTGACCGGCCTTTACAATCGGCGCTTTTATGAGCAGTATTTTAGTCAGAAGACGATCAAGCTGATCCATCCGATGGCCTTTGTGATGGGCGACATCAACGGCCTGAAGATGACCAACGATGTTTTTGGCCATACCATCGGGGATTTGCTGCTCCAGTCGATTGCCAAAACCCTCAAGCTTGTGGCTGGTGCCCGCAATCAGGTGATCCGCTGGGGCGGCGATGAATTCATGATTGTGATGCCGGGGGCGGATCTCAAGGATGCCGAAAGGCTGGTCAAAGGGATCAAGGAACAGCTAAAGGACATTTGCATTAACGGCACCATTGAAGCCAGCGTTTCCTTTGGGATGGCGCTTAAAAAGAGCCGTGATGATGAACCCGGGGCACTCCTTAAAAAAGCCGAGGAAATGATGTATCAGATCAAGCTGTTAGAAAGCAAAAGCATGCGGGGCACAACTATTAACGCCCTGCTGGCAGCCCTCGATGAAAAAAAGGCCGAAACCAAGGCTCATACCATGCGCTTGTCCGATCACGTCATGAAGCTGGCCGAGCTGTTGGCCCTCAACGTCGAAGCCAAGAACCGCCTGATCCTGCTGACCATGCTCCATGATATCGGCAAGGTGGGGATTCCCGATCACATTCTCGGCAAGCCCGGCCGTCTGACGGAGGAAGAATGGCAGATCATGCAAACCCATTCAGAAATCGGCTATCGGATCGCCACCAATGTGCCGGAACTCCATGTGGTGACGGAGGAAATCCTCCATCATCATGAGAAATGGGACGGCAGCGGCTATCCGGCCGGCCTCAGCGGTGAAAAGATCCCGCTTAACAGTCGGATTCTGGCCGTTGTCGATGCCTATGACGTGATGACCCATGATCAGGTTTACCAGCCCGCCCGTTCCCATGAAGAGGCCATCCGGGAATTACGGGACCAGGCCGGCAGCCAGTTTGATCCCCGGCTGGTAGACCGTTTCATTAACCAGCTGTCCCACTGGTGATTGCCGAAATACCGAAACCATTATAAACTCAAACTTCGCACATAATAATCGAGCAAAATCATCGTAAATCCGATGTTGCAAACATAAAAATAGCATGAGAACACCAGATTTGTTATAATTGAGTTGCTAAAAACAAACAAACAAGCTGGAGGCTCATGCTATGAAAATTATAACACAAACCTGTGCAGACTTAAATTCCAATTTCAAACTTGTCACCCGTTTTTTAAGAAATTATCAGGTTAGCCTGCTTTTGAAGCAATGCAACGCCTATAAAACCAGAGGCTTTTCAGTGATTTCGGTTTTTGAGTATCTGTTAAGTGTGATTTTTACCAACCGATCGATGTACATGAATTATGTGACCAGTCACCATTGTCCGGAGTTTGGGAAAGATACGATCTATCGCTTCATGAACTCCCCCAAAATCCATTGGCAGAAGTTTACCACGTTGCTGGCCGCCCGGGTGACCAATCAGAGTCTTACCCGTCTTACCAATGAATCCCGGGAAAATGTTCTGATTGTTGATGATACCCTGTTTGAGCGAGACCGCTCGAAAAATGTGGAGCTGTTGTCCCGCGTCTTCGACCATGTGAAGCATCGCTATACAAAAGGATTTCGCCTGTTGACGCTGGGGTGGTCTGACGGGAACACTTTCATTCCGGTTTCCGGTTCACTGTTGTCATCTTCCGATGATAAAAATCTTCTGATCAAGGCGGATGACAGTCTGGATAAACGCAGCATTGCAGCCAGACGACGAAGCCAATCGGGACGCAAAGCGACGGAAGTGATGCTTGAGTTGATCCGATCTGCCCTGAAATCGGGGATCAGCGCCAGCTATGTGCTGTTTGACACCTGGTTTTGCAGTCCATCCTCCCTGATTGCCGTTAAAAAAACGGGGATTGACGTCATTGCCATGGCAAAGAAGACACCCAAAATTCACTATCTTTTTGATGGCGAAAAGAAATCTGTCAAAGCCATCTATTCAGCCTGCAAAAAACGCCGGGGGCGATCACGATACCTGCTTTCAGTGGACGCCGCGATTCAAAAAGATGACATCACCATACCGGTCAGACTTGTTTTTGTCAG
>Ga0194136_1001241_pt1 | contig 12682 bp, 13 predicted proteins | sample TARM_MetaG_T3A_1_FD_134023 | JGI IMG/M metagenome (GOLD analysis project Ga0194136, IMG submission 134023) | Freshwater microbial communities from Pennsylvania, USA, analyzing microbe dynamics in response to fracking - TARM_MetaG_T3A_14 (version 2) | ecosystem: Environmental > Aquatic >...
CATCAAACAAATCACGGTCAACACGACAATGGCGGTAAAGTTCACCACAGGATTAAATAATACAACGCTTGCATATTCCGGAGTTCCAGCGTAGACTACCGCGCGAACCAGGTCAAGGCAGTATGTCATTGGCATGGCATGGCTTAAGACATACAGAATGCCGCTGGAGTTATTAATTGGAATGATCGCTCCGGAAAGAAACATCTGCGGCATGGTGATAAGCATCACAGCAGTATTGGCTGTCTTATTGCTTTTGATAACCCCGATGATGATCATTGCCAGAGCGCCGCCGGAAAGGCACATCAGCGGTGATAGGATGAGAATCATCAGCAGCTGTCCGGGATTCAGGGTAATCCCCATGATGATCCCAACAATTAAGGTGCCGGCCATACTGATAATAGCACCAAAGGATGAGCCGAAAATTTTACCGATCACGATCGAATAGCGCGAGACCGGAGAAACCAGCATCTCCTGAGTAAAATCCGTGGTATGGTCTTCGACCAATGATGTCATTCCCATGGTTGTGACCATAAAAAGCATATTAACCATCATACCGACCATCATAAATTTACTGTAATCGAAACGGAGTCCTCCCGTCATATTCTCGGCGAGGCTGCCGCCCAGCATCCCCATCATGATCAATGGCATGGCAAGACTCGTAAAAATTGTACCGGGTGACCGGAGTGCCAGAGTTATGTCCCTTAGAGCGATCGTGATAACGGCATTGATTTCTCGTTTGACTCTTGATTTTCTATTTGTCAATGAAATTTCAGTCATGCTGCACCTGCCGTTTTGTTAATGTAATCCACATATGCGTCTTCCAGTGATGGCTCTTTAATTTCCAATACCGTCAGTTTGGTTTTAAGTTTGGAAATAATTTCCTGCGGCGTTCTGTTCTGATAAGGAACGATGATATGCGTATCCTTTTTATGTAACAATCCCAGCTCCGAAAGTTCACTCGTCAAGCTTATCCGGTCTTCGGCATCCAGAATAATTTCCTTGCGCAGCAGACTTTTTTTCATTTCCTCCGGCGAGCAGCAGCTGGCAATCTGTCCTTTATTAATAATGCATACCTTATCCACATGCTCAGCCTCGTCGATATAGTGTGTGGTTAAAAAAACCGTTGTCCCGTATTCTTTGCGGACATTATTAATGTATTCCCACAGACTTCTACGGCTTACCGCGTCCAGTCCCTGCGTCGGTTCGTCAAGAAACAAAACGGCCGGTGTGTGCATGAGACTGCGGATAATTTCCAGTTTGCGTTGCGTGCCGCCCGACATCTTTTTGACGGGCTTAAAGATGGTATCCCGAATTCCGACAATCTCGGCGAGTTCCATGACACGATTTTTATATTCTGCGGGCATAAGCCGAAAGGATGGACGGTAACTGTACATCCCATATAAGCAAGCATGGAAGCGAATATTTTCCTCCGCTGAGAGCTGTAGATCGAGGCTGGGCTTTTGGAAGATGATCCCTACCTTATCCCGTACCTGTTTTGCTTCTTTTTCAATGTCATAGCCGGCAATCATTACGATGCCAGAAGTTTTGGACAATGTAGTGGTCAGGATCGAAATAGTGGTGGTTTTTCCGGCTCCGTTGGGACCGAGGAAAGCAAAAAACTCGCCTTCATCCACCGCAAAACTGACCCCCTTGACGGCAGGTGTTTTTGCTTTGTCATATTGTTTTATCAGATTTTCTACTTGAATCATCGACATAAAAATAACCTCCTGTTTATTTACTTCGAAATTAGTTTAACAAAGTAATTTAAACACAATATAAATGGCATTTAAACACAATGTAAATGCGAAAAAAAGTTTATCGGTCTTTGATGGAAAGCAACTTCGGCAGGGTGATCGTAAATGTTGTGCCCTTATTGATTTCGCTTTGCGGAGTAATTTGACCTTCATGCAATTCTACAATTTTTTTAGCGAGAGAGAGTCCGAGTCCGTTACCGCCGAGAGCCCGGTCGCGGGATTTATCGACCTTATAAAAGCGCTCAAATATATGGATCTGGTCTTCCGACCGGATACCGATACCGGTATCGATAATCTGACAGCACACCTTTGTTTGATCGGACGTCAATATAACGTGAATCATTCCACCTTCCGGCGTGAATTTTATAGCGTTATGGAGAAGATTCACCCAAACTTGAGACAGCAACCCCTCGTCGCCCTGGATTGATAATCTTTCCAAATCCACTTCCATCGCAATATGCTTGGTGCTCCATTGTGGCTCTAACATCAGGGCAACATCCTCTAACTGCTTGTCGAGCCTGAATTCGATGAAGGATAAAGGTTCACCTCCAGTTTCCAGCGCTGATAGCTTCAGCAGATTATCACTTAAAGCGGACAACCGTTTGCTTTCGGTTTCAATGATACCTAAATAGCGATTTTTTTGTGCAGTTGTTAGGGTGTCGCTTTTTAATAATGCGGCAAAACCGCTGATGGAAGTCAGCGGAGACTGTATCTCGTGAGATACGTTGGAAATAAAATCCTGTCGTAGCTGTTCCATCGTGCCAAGTTCTTTCGCTATTTTATTGATTCCCTCCACCATATCGTTGTGGTGGTACTCATCCCAAGTCTCGATAAAGACGTCGAAATCCCCTTGGGCAATTCTTGTCATAGCGTTTAGTAATTGATTTTGCATAACATGATGCTGCTGGATACCTTTTGAATACTTACTAGCGATTAATCTGGAAACGGATGCCACACAGATAAATAAAATCATGCCAACGAGACCTGAAATAATATGAGTCCAAAATTCCGAAGGCGTGCCGGTCCAGTGGTAAATCATAACTGTGATGCCATACCCGGCGGCAAAAGAACAGCCAAAAGTAAAAAAAAGTAAAGCGACTGAAATTGCAGCAGGAGGTCGGTTAGCCTGTTTCATGAGACCACCTCCAGTCGGTATCCAAGACCCCGGATGGTGGTAATTTTAAAACCGGTCTGTTGCTCCGGAAAACGATCGCGCAATCGGTTTACATGGACGTCTAATGTCCGTTCGTTTCCCTCAAAATCAACGCCCCAGATATCTTCAATCAATCGGTTGCGGGAAAATGTTTTGCCGGGAAAGCTTGCCAGCTTGAAGAGCAATTCAAATTCCTTCATCGGAATATCTTCATGTAAGCCATTCATTGTGATGCTGTAGCGGTTTCTATCGATCGTAACATTACCGATCTGGATTATCTGGGATGCTTCAATTTTATAACGCCGCAACAGCGCCTGAACGCGTACGACCAATTCATCGCCTTCAAAAGGCTTGGTCAGATAATCGTCGGCGCCAAGTCCGAAGCCTTTTACCTTGTTTGCGAGCTCACCTTTGGCCGTCAGCATTAAAATTGGCATGTTTTCGTAATAAGAACGCAAATGACGACAGAGCTCAAAGCCGTCCATGTTCGGCATCATGATGTCGATAATTGCCAGATCAGGGTTATCAATATCGATATTTTGTAGCGCTTCATGTCCGTCTGCTGCCTCGCATACTTCAAATCCGTTGTTTTGAAGCAAAGCAATCACAAGTTCACGGATGTTCGAATCGTCGTCAACAATCATAATTTTACTCATCTTTCATCACCTCTTCTAAATTGTATCATATCGATGTAAACGGAGATTAAACGAAGCAAAAAAATTGCAACTTTTGATTATTTCCGAATGTGGTGATATGCTTTCTTGTAAGTTAAAGAATTGAGGATTGATAGTGTTGAACATTCCGAATCAAAATCTCTGCAATTCAGATTGTGGAAAATCCATCCATAGATTATCTGTTTGTCCTTCAAAAGATTTGAATGGGTGCAAAAATCAGTGACTTATTTTTTTTTTGGGGGGGGAAGGTTGTATTTAAATTCACGATTGACAGCATCCGAGAATTGATTGCAAATGCAGTCAGCCCCGCCTGTAAGATAATGGGTTTTTCGGAACTGGATTTTGCGTCTGTCTTCCTTCGTATGTTCTAAAATACCTGTTTCAGGGAGAGTTTGATACCTGCTTTATTGGTCGGTGGCATCTTTGGGAAGCCCATGAGCAGGGCATTGTTAGCGTACTGTTGCTTTTTTCTTAAAAAACTTGATATTGATTCATTTGTTTGGTATAATTAAAAGAACGTAGTAGAAATACATTAATATGAATAATTTGGCAGGATCTTAATTGATAGTTATCAAATAAGACAATACGAACAATACGATGTGAGAGTTTATTAAAAGGAGAAAATAATATGAACGAAAAAGTAACAATTGCAATAGAAAAAAGAGAAAAAATGAGTGGCAGTGCAGGAAAAAAACTAAGGAAAATTGGTTATATTCCCGGTGCGATCAATCGAAAAGGTCTGGAATCCGTTTCAGTAAAAATAAGTAAAGATGAATTAGTAAAAAACATTCATAAATATGGGAAGAATTATTTATTTACGCTTGATCTTGAGGGGCAGGAATCATATGCTGCAATGATAAAAGAAATTCAACATGCGCCAATTAAAGGTGAAATTTTAAATGTCGTTTTTCAGGAGGTATCGATTACCGAACCCATTAAGTTTGATCTTAATATTAAAATAATCGGCAGGGAAGCAATCGAATTAAGAGAACTAAATTTTGTGCAGCAAATGGACAAAATCCTTGTGACAGGATTGCCACAGGATATACCGGATTATCTTGAAATCGATGTAACGGATCTTAATTTAAACGACAAAATCTGTGTTGGCGATATTAGTTATCCCAAAGGCATTGAATCAGAAATTGAAGCGGATAAAATTGTATTGCTGATAAATGAAATGCGATTAGAAGATACAGTCACAGAAGATGAGTTAGAAGCTGTGCAGGAATAAAACCGCCAAAGTTTATTGATCAAGTGTCAAAAAAATACTTAATTATATGCCTTTGCATTATCGTGAAAGCACTTTTATATGTCAAGTAAATAGTATGTAGCTCAAGTAGATGGCGTATAGCAGGTTTGGTAGATCAAACTTGCTATACGCCATATTTTTGTGGTACTTACGGATGAAAAAATCACATTAAGGTGCAGCACAACACCCTAACCGATTGCATTGCCGATTAATTTAATAATGAGGCTTAAGTTGTAGTTACCTGGAAATTCGAAGGAAATTTTATCAACAAAGTAATTATATAATTCTAATTCATTTTCCAAATCATAATTATTTGAGTTTTTTACAGAAAAAGCAATAAACTTTGAGTAGGGTAGAAAAGTGAAAATTGGAAGCTCAGGATCTTCATAGGTACAAATAATAATCCGTTTAGAGGTAAACAATACCTCAGAAGGGAAAGGGAATCGATCCGCTACATAAAACTCTACCACCTGTTCCTGATCATTTAGCATAGCTTGGATACTCTTCTGAATCATGGAAGTACTTTTTTTGTCAGTAATGATGAAGCGTGAAGCTTTAAAGTCGATCATTTCAACTCCTTCTATTTCAAAGAAAGTTACCCAATTGTAGTCATAATTGAGTAACTTTTTTTGAGTTTTAGAAAACCATTTTTTTGACTACAATTGTATTAAGGGCAGCTAATTCTTTTTCCATAACGGCGATGTCGTCTTCCTTGTCGGGCAAGAACTCCAAAATAATCAGTCCGGTTATACTGCACAATTCTTCAGAAGATTCATGCAAACCAAGACGTGTTTTAATAATACATCCATTTTTGGTTAACAATTCCTGTACCTTCAATGCTTCGCTTTCGCGATTACCAACCTGAATCCCCATAATTTGTCTCATAAAAAAACCCTCCTATTAAGTATTTATATCTTAATAAAATACCCAATTAATGGAGAGTTAAACTAGTTTGATTAAAAATAATTCTAAGCTTAGAGCAGATCGTGAATTATTTATAACTCATCTTTTAAGCTCCAACTCACGTTTTTTCCCAGCTCATTGTTTTCCCCTGGAATCCAGATATCAATTTTTAGTTGCTCCAGTTTTTCCATTGATTCAAGGTCATTAAGTTCTTGTGCTTTTTCGTAGGCCTTTATAATCCAGTTTTTTGTCAGCTTCTGAAAATCACCGTCCTCGGTTTGGATATAATCATTTCTAATATTTAGTTTTCCATCGATTACTTTACTCGAGTATCTTAAGCCCATTTCGTATCCTCCTAAGATTTGTTGATATTTGTCTTTAATACATTATATCCTGTTCTGTCAAAACTTGACATAGTATTTTTGAATATTTATAAAAAATACTTACTCGTTGTTTAGTACCGGTTCCAAACTGGTATCCCGAAAAAAGGAGTTCGCATTAAAGAGATAGAGTACATCAGTGATCTGAGCATCAGCGATGAGATCATCAATACTATCATAGTAGTAACGGGGATCAACGACGGTGATCTCACTGTAAAAAGGGGTTAAAAAGGGAATAAAAGCATTGGCATATGAATCCTTGATAATCAGCAGATTTTTTTCATTCAGTACCGGATTTTTAATTTTTATAATGGGATGATTACCAGCCAGAAAAACGGCATATTTGTCCTTCTCCTTTAATTGTTCGCTGTCATAAAGGGAAGCGGCTTTTTTTTGTTCTTCCACATAGCTTACCACCGAATAGTCATCGTCGCTTTTAGGAATATAAACCTCAATGGTATCGGAGGAAGACGTCAAATAGCCACTTTTAGAAGCCAGGGCACCAGAAAATGAGTGGGTAACAGGATAAACGATATAGGCATCAGGGTCTGCTTTAATGCCCATGCTATCGGCGACTCCCTGAAAAGAAAGCCAGGCACCTAAAGTGGTCCAGTGATGGTCGGTTTTATAATACAAAAGTTGGTCCTGATGTTCTGCTAAAATCGGACTGGGATCAAGAACGCTGAAGTGTTCCTGCAAGCCGGCAGTAAAGCTATTGATATAGTCGCTTTGATTTAGTACCGGAGCATAGGCTGGCAGTTTATCAGCGGTGACACTAATCGCATTGGGAACCAGCATAAAGTAGTGGTTTAGATCGGAGTGCTTTTCAGCAAACTGGTTTAATGCAGTTTGAGTCTGCGCCACAGTGTCAACAGGTAAAGGATCAAAGTTTTCGATCAGGGTGGCGTTTTTGCCGAAATAAACCCCATTGGAGCTATTTTTTCCGATCAGGCGATCGGTACTGGTTTTGGTATGAATCCAGAAATTTCGCCCGACTAATTGGTCGGCCGTGTACTTTTGCATTTTTTTCATATAGCGGCCATCGATGATGCTGTCCACAGAAAAACGGGGCCATTGGGTTAAAATCCGGTTTTCATTTTCAGACAGTTTGGTATCGGGCAGGATCAGTGAGGCCAGGGAGAAAAAGGCAATGATCCCGATAAAGAGCAGCCCCAATAAATTAATGTATTTTTTATAAAATAAAGAATGAGCATATTGATCATGTTCACGATGGTTATCTTTTTTTCGCATATTACTTCACCTAAAATCTAAAATATAAAAAAGGATTATATGTTTCTGTTACTAAATAAGCAATGGATAAAAACATAATCACGCTGTTAAGTCCCAGTCCAAAAGTGATCACCCATTTTTTTTCCTGGTGAATCAGTTTGTTATAGCGTTGATGAACAAACGGGGTACAGCAGATGCCGCATACAAGTAATAAAATGAGACTGGTGGTTAGGTAATAGAGGCCGGTTGAATCAACCAGAGACGCACCGGCAGTAAAAAACATAACCTGCAGGTAAGACAGGGCAAAACCCATGTCCGGACTGGCAAAGAAAACCCAGCCGATTATAACCAGAATCAGGGTGTAACTGTGCTGAATAAATCTTGGCAGTTTTTCCAGCAGTGCGCTTAAGAATACTTTTTCAGCAAAAAGGATCAGCCCATAATAGCCACCCCAGACGATAAAATTCCAGTTGGCACCATGCCAGAGGCCTGTTAACAACCAGACAATAGAGAGGTTTAAAAAGAGCCGGGGGATGGGAACACGGTTACCACCCAGAGGGATATAAAGGTATTCACGAAACCAGGTTCCCAGTGAAATGTGCCAGCGTCGCCAGAATTCGGATACGCTTCGGGAGATATAGGGATAATTAAAGTTTTCGAGAAATTCAAAACCAAACATTTTCCCCAAACCAATGGCCATATCCGAATAACCACTAAAGTCGAAATAGATTTGAAAGGTAAAGGCGATAATTCCGATCCAGGCGGTAAGTACTGACAGTTCACCCACATTTATGGCTGAAATAAGGGTCCAGACATAGCCGATATTGTTGGCCAACAGTACTTTTTTGCCGAGACCCTGGATAAAACGTTCCACTCCGATTCCGAATTTTTCCTGATTGATCACCCGCTCGGTTAGCTGATCGTCGATATCCTTATAGCGAACAATCGGTCCGGCGATCAGCTGCGGAAACATGGTGACATACAAGCCAAAGGAAATGATGTTTTTTTGGACCGGAACCTTTTTCAGATAGATATCAATGACATAGGAGAGAATCTGAAAGGTATAAAATGAAATCCCGATCGGTAAGGGTAAGGGCGTGTAGGGAATCCCCAGACCAAAGATCTGGTTAATGATACTCAGTAAAAACCCCCAGTATTTAAAAAAGAATAAAATGCTTAAATTCACGATGAGAGTAAAAATAAAAATTTGCTTCCGGACTAAATGGGGCTTTTTGTCCATCAATAGTCCCATGCCAAAGTCGAAGGTGATGGTAAAAAGCATTAAGAAAACATAAATCGGTTCTCCCCAGGCATAAAAAAATAGACTGATCAGAAGCAAGATTAAATTTTTCCCCTGTTTCGGGATAATGGTATACAGACCCAATGCAATGGGAAGAAAAGCAAAGATAAACAAAATACTGCTAAAAACCATGGTCACTCCTTAGGGATTATTCTTGATGCTTTTGACAAAGGTATCTTTTAATGTGGACGCTTCAGGTGATACACAATAAAAAAGCGTGTTTCCCACAATTTTAAACTCATGATTTTCAAGTAGCTCCACCTGCTTCGGTCCGTATCCGCCAAAGCTCTCCAGTTGCATGGCGTTGCGGACATCAACGGCCCCTTCGATCAGATCCAATTGGGCGGAATCTGAGGCTTTAATCACAAGGATTTCGGATACATCCATATAATTGGCCGGGACGTAAATTAAAACTTCCTGATAGTCACTCATATTGAGTCCGTAATAGCGTTTCAATGTTTTTCCATCCCCCTTTTCCATTCCGCTAAGGTTTTGGGAAGCGGCGAGCAGATCGTTTTCCACCTGGGATAAAGGTGCCTGCTCGGCAGAATGACAGCCAAAAGAGAGTAACGCAAGTATTAGAATGGATAGAAGTACAAAAATTTTTTTCATGATGGTCCAATTCTATAATAAATTTTTTAAATTGCTGTTATCCACAAGCGTGTCCAACCATAGTGGGTAAAACTCACGGATCACATGGATGCCGTCTTGTTCATGGTACTGTGGGTTGTTTTTCAAAAGCGGGTAGGTATTGATATAATGGATATTTTTTCGGGCAGCCATTTCCACTAACGCAGCATTATAGGTTTCAATTTGACTGAGCTCGGGGTTTTCTTTGAGGGCTTCATCGGTAACCGGAAAGATACTGCAAACATAGATTTGGGTATTCGGTAATTGCAACCGGATTGAATCGATAAGCTTCTCGTAAGAAAGGATATAGGCGTCCAGGGTACTATCGGGATGACTGATGTCATTGAGACCTAACTCAAAAAAAACATACCGCGGTGCCAGTTCAACGATACTTTGGACGTCTCCTTGACTGTTCTCGGCTGATTTTCCCATCATCGCAACCAGCGAGGTCGGGTTTAAAAATCCAAATAAACCTAATCCCTCGGCGATGGAATCACCAAAAACAAGGGCATTGCCAAATAATGCGGTGTAATCGCCGGGGTCAACGGCTTTGCGCTTCATATAGTCAATTTTTTCTTCCATGGTATAGAGATCCCGGGTTTCTAGTGCAGTTAGGATTTCGACACCCTCGTCAAGTTTTGCGTTTTCTCTGGCGGTGGTTTGATACACAATAACCAGAATTAGCATCATTATAACACCAGGAATCAGCATAACAATAACCAGATTTGCCTGGACACGTTGTTTTATTTTTTCAAACATAGAGTAGCACCTTTTATTGTCGAATTTGTATAGTTAAACATATCACAATAGCAGGTAGAAGTTCAATGTCTGTTTTGTAACAAATTAATATTTTGTTGTTACGAATAGTGGTTTAAAAGTAGATAAATAAAAAAGCGCCTGAAAACAACTCTGGGAATTATTTTCAGACGCTATTTATTGAGATATCAGAACGAGCACTTATCCATGGTTCGAGTAGCAACCACATCGATTCCAAGACCTAAAAGATCTTTGATAACAACATCACCGGTTTTTATGGGTGCTTCCACAACAACCTGATTAATAGCGGCCATGGCATCAAAAATCTGGCCTTTGGGGATGGGCTCCGCGGTTTTAACCGGCAGGCGGGGAAGCATGGCATGCTTAATCACCACCGTAGTGGGAATAACCCGGGTTGGGTTGGTCATTTCATTGATGGCATATTTTGGACCACGTTTACAGGTGTTGCCGGTAACCTCATAGGTACCATCCGCTTTTTCTTCAATGGTCATCTGGCACCCGATGGGGCAAACAATACAGGTCATATCTTTTTTCATTTCTTTGCCTCCTCTACGACAAATCGGATTTCTCCGGCAGGATACTGGGCTAAAACATCTTTGGCGATCTTAAAGTTAACCATTTCGGCGGGCAGTAATTTCTTTTCTTTTTTAGTGGCGATCAATTGGTCGCCAATATAGGCATTAACCACTTTATCTTGAAAGACCTGTCGCACACGCATATAGAAAGTAACTTTTTCCTCGACGTTTTTCATGGCAACCTGCTGCGGAACGACATAACCAATTCCGTCGCCGTTGGTGGTCGTAAAGGTAATCTCACTAGCCAGATCGCCCTTGATATACTTGGCAGCGCCTTTACCGGCCAGGACCGCTTCTTCGCTGACAAAATCCACCAGGTCATGAACATGAACCACATTTCCACAGGCAAAAACACCAGGCATAGAGGTTTGACGCAGTTCACCGACAATGGCACCGTTGGTTCGGTTGTCCATGGTAACACCGGCATTACGAGTGATTTCATTTTCGGGAATCAAGCCCACTGAAAGCAGGAGGGTATCACAGGGAATATATTCTTCTGTTCCAGGAATCACTTTTAGTTTTTCATCAACCTTGGCAACGGTAACGCCTTCTAATCGGTCCTTACCGTGGATAAAGGTGATGGTGTGGCTTAATTTTAGCGGGATATCATAGTCATCCAAACACTGAACAATGTTTCTAACCAGACCGTTAGAGTAGGGCATTAGTTCGCAAACAGCCTGAACATGAGCACCTTCCAGGGTCATTCGTCGGGCCATGATCAGACCGATATCACCAGAGCCGAGGATAACCACTTCTTTACCAACCATATATCCTTCCATGTTGATAAAACGTTGGGCAGTACCGGCAGTGAAAACACCCGATGGACGATACCCCGGGATACCGATGGCACCAGAGGTCCGTTCCCGACATCCCATAGTTAGAATAACAGCTTTCGTTTCAATAACCATGTACCCGTTTTCTTCATTGATAACGTGGATGGATTTGAGTTCTCCATTGTCATGCATATCAAGTACCATGGTATTGAGCATGTAAGGAATATTAAGATCTTTTACCTTATCAATATAACGTTCGGCATATTCCGGTCCGGTTAATTCTTCATTAAACGTATGCAGACCAAAACCATTATGAATACACTGGTTAAGAATACCGCCTAATTCCCGGTCTCTTTCCAGAATCAGGACATTTTCTGCTCCATCATTTTTAGCTTCAACGGCAGCGGCCAAACCAGCGGGTCCACCACCTAAAATAACAACATCATATATCATGATTACGCCTCCTCCTGAACGGATTTCGTTTGACCTGAGAGAATGAAGGTCGAATCCTGTTGATCGTACATAATTTCATCTAATGGAACATTGAGTTCGCGGGAAAGAATTTCCACAACCCGGGGAGAACAGAAACCACCCTGACAGCGTCCCATACCGGCACGACAGCGTTTTTTAACTGATTTAACGGTTCGGGCACCAGCACTGCGGTGAATAACATCGATGATTTCACCTTCAGTGATGGTTTCACATCGACAGATAACCTTGCCGTATTTTGGATCTTCATTAATAATTGCAACTTTTTCTTCCTCGGTCATTTCATCAAAACGCAGATGCTTTCGGACCTTAGGATTATAGTCGTGATTTTCTTCGATATCTGGGATCATTGGTTTCACAATTTCTTCGACCACAAAGTGAGCAACCGCAGGAATTGAGGTGAGTCCAGGCGATTCATAGCCAGCCACGTTGATAAATCCTTTTACGGGCGATTCTTCAATAATGAAATCACCATCAGTCGTTGTAAAGGTATCCTTTACAGGAGTGTTTCGAAGTCCGGCATAGGACCTAATAATCTTGTTAAATGGTAGCGAAGGACAGTTTTTAAGGGCATTTTCTTTAATATAGTCGAGGCGTTCAGTGGTGGTCGAAATATCGCCTTTGTGCACGGGTTCAGCATCCGGTCCAATTAACAGATTGCCGTGAGCGGTTGGTGCCACTAAAATACCTTTGCCCTTTTTTGAAGGACATGGGAAGATGACACTATTAACCAGATAACCGGCTTCTTTATCAAAGATAAAATAATTTCCCTTACGAGCAAGCAGTTTAAAGTAG
>Ga0194136_1001242_pt1 | contig 12673 bp, 18 predicted proteins | sample TARM_MetaG_T3A_1_FD_134023 | JGI IMG/M metagenome (GOLD analysis project Ga0194136, IMG submission 134023) | Freshwater microbial communities from Pennsylvania, USA, analyzing microbe dynamics in response to fracking - TARM_MetaG_T3A_14 (version 2) | ecosystem: Environmental > Aquatic >...
AAGCGCTGGGAAGTATGGCAATGGTTCTGGAACCATCGGGACCAGAGCGTTCAGCTGTCAATCAAGATGGGCGTAGTCGGAACGGTTTTGGGAGTCCTTGGCTTCCTTACCGGGCTTGCTCCGTACCTTCTGGGATAATCCAATAACCCCTTACCGGGCAAAGTGAGCCCGGTGTGGGTTTGCTTTGCTCTCCATTCAATGGAGAACAAACATGGCATATCAAGCAACACTCGCACCTCTTTCCAACGAAGAGCTGCTGACAATCCCCTGCTACCGGTATATCAACCTGGAAGTGGAGGAAGCGGATCTCGAACAATGGGACCAGTGGTTCATGCAGTACCGGCGCAAGCCTCATGTCTACAGTACCAAGCACCAGGGATGCAGCACCTTCCAGGTGGAGCTCCAAGGTCAGTGTTTGGCTGTGGACTGGCGAGTTTACCGGACCTGGTGTAACACCTTCCATCTTCGGTTCGCACCGTTGCTTAACGAGCTCGGCGTGAAGGCAACAAACCCTCACATCTGTTCGGAAACACAGTTTTTGGTCGCGAAGCTGATGGATAATGGCTGGCGTCCCCAAGCGCTGGCCGCTTGTTCTGTCAGAACCAACTAGCCAGATCTCAATACAAACCCAGAGGGGGGACGTGCCGCCCTCTGGGCCATGTCCCCTCCCCATCATGAAGGAAGAGAACATGGGATTACCCAATCCGTATACCCTGGCGGAAACGCTGGAGAAGCTGCGTTATGTGCTGACAGAGACTCGCAGAACCGGGGCCCTTGAGTTGCTGGATAAAGCCATCAGCAAGTCTCGCGAAGACGACGCTTATGCGAAGCAACTGGAAGCGGCACTGCTTCATGGGTCAACGCTGGAGTGCCGGGAGTTGTTCGCGGTGTTTGGTGATTACATCGCCCCACCAAGAGAGACCTTCCCCCTATACCCACATATGGATGCCGTCAATGGGATAGACTCAGCGATGTTGGCGGTGAAGCTCGAAGGCCAGACCCCTGGTGCAATGCAAGAGCGCATCGATTTCGTCAAGCTGATGAAAGGTATCGCCTGAGCCGGATTGGTTCAGGCCTTTTGTGTCAAAGGGCAGGGGGAAACCCCTGCTTTCACCGAAGTCTACTTACCCATGGCCGCGCCATCGGTAAGCAGATTTTGTTCTCTTCGGAGAGCGAAAAAGTGCGATAGCTGGTCGCCAAAAACAAACAGCAAACTATCCATTTTTTAGATACCTAGCCGCCGCAAAGCTACGCTAGCTGAATAAGTGTCGTTGACACAAACCCTACCGGGGTGCTTACCCGGAAGGGGAGGGCACCCTGCTTACTGATGACCAGGAGGCCCTATATGCAACACTCACTGAACTTTGACGTACCGGCACAACCTCACCCAGTCCTTCTTCGGGGGGATAAGTGGGATTCGGTATGGTCAACACTGGCGGATAACGAAGATTTGAACTTCGTGGACGCGAGTCGAGGTACCAGCCTTGCATCGTTGATCACTTCGTCCGTAGAAGCGATTCATACAGCGTTACTGGACCGCTGGACAATGATGCTCGGGTACTCAAGTGGCAAAGACTCAGAAACGGTGTTGCACTTGTTTCTGATGGCCCTTATCCGGGCTGTACGGACAGGGCAAACCATCAGTCAGCACCACTTTGTAATCCACACTGATACGCTGATCGAAAGCCCTGAGGTTCGTTGGTTGGCGGATAAAAAACTCGCCGCGCTGGAACGCTTCATTGCGAAGGAGAACCTTCCGTTGACTATCGTTCTTGCAAAGCCGGGGATCACTCAAAGTTGGACTGGCCGCATCCTGACAGGGCGTGGATTGCCAACTTTCGCCAATAGTAGCGTTAGGCAATGCTCGAATGATCTGAAGTTGGCCTCAGCCAAGAGGGCTAAGACAGCCTACATGCGTGGCCTCCCCAAGGAGGTGCGTGAGAGGGTTTGTCTGATGCTCGGTAGCCGTGACGCCGAGAGCAGCATTCGTGCGGCCAACATTGCCAAGCAGCAAGGAAACTCCACTCGTGTCGTGAAGACGAAAGAGGGGGGCGAGTTGTATGTGGTGAAGCAATGGCTGGCAAGCGACGTGTGGGAGCTGTTGCTGTCCTCAGGAATGGGGACCGCCTACCCTTTGCCAAGTTACTTGGAGAGCAATACCGAGACAGCGGAGCTCTACAAAGCGGCGACAGGGGAATGTGTCTGGTCTGCGATCGACAAGAAGAAAAGTGACGCCTGTGGTGCCCGTTTCGGGTGCTGGGCTTGTCAGGCCGTAGGGTTGGACAAGTCCATGGAGACACTGCTTGCCACAGATCCTGAGAAGCATGGCTACATGAAGGGTTTGAACAGCATCCAGCGTTATCTTGCAAAACGCCGGTATGCCTGGGAGGACCGTCATCCAGTCGGCCGAACAATCTATGAAGGTGGCTACATCAAAATTCAGCCGGACGTCTATCATCCCAAGTTCATAGAACGGTTGCTTCATGTCTGTTGCAGCATGGACTTTATGGAGCAGCAGAGAGCCGAAAGACAGGCTGATATGCTGGCTATGGGGCTGATCGAGGACAACGAGTGGAATCGTCGTATGGCTGAACCGCAGTTCCGGATCGTGTCGGAACAAGCGTTGGTGCACATCGACTTTATGTGGTCGTTCCATCACTTCAACGATAAGCCGTTCCGGGCCTTGGAGATTTATCACCGAGTCTGGTCTTTTGGTGAGTTGGACCTGTTGGAGGATGAAGCAGAGTGCCCTACGTTTCCTCAAACGCCTATCCCGAAGCCCTTGTGGCTAAAGGTGGCTCGTTGGGGAGATGGATCACTGTCAGACGGCCTGGCCGATCCGATGGCGGAGATGACCTACTTCGACGGTGGCGATGATCCGGCAGCTGTGCGGGTCATCAATACCGCGGACGGGAAAAGGCGGGTTGTTTGTTTCGCAGAAGATGACGAGGTTACGGTCGATCCGGACTCCGCCACGTTCATTATTTGGGAAGAGTACCCGCGATTACGTGAATCTGTACTGGCAGGACAATACACACCTGGGAGTGCAGCACAGTTCTACCTCCGATTTGGAGTAATCCAGCTTGCGAAGGGGAAGGGCGCTCTATATCACCGCATGATGCAGCGCGGCCAGACCTACCATCAAATGGGCCTCACCGGGTACCAGACGATGGAAGGCCTCCAGCAGCGCAAGGATGTCAAGGTGCTCAGCGATGCTAAGTACCGGGATCTGGTTAAACGAAAAATCAAAGGGAAACTGACAACTGTGCGCTGGTGGCTGAATCTGGATCTCGCGTTCAGATACCACCTGCACCACAAAACGCCGACAGGCCTGTTCATCCAAGCGCGTCTTGATGCGGAAGCTCAGGCGGAGGCACGGCAGCACCAGGCTCGTTGGTTTAACAACGTATCTGGTGCAATGCTTGGTTACTCCAGTGCTTTTGGTATGAGTGTCATGGAAGGGAGGGAAGGTGCCGGTAATACGGACATTCGCCGCTACATGAGCGCCACGCGAAGGAAGGCCTATAAGGCTCTCAGCGAGCTTCTGGAACATGCTGGCAGTGATTGGGCTGGCAATGTCATCCATGAGCTTGTGAAAGAGTACGAGGGCATTCTGGCTGCGCTTAACGAGGGTTCAGCGTTAACGCTGAGTCTGGACTGGTTGAATTTACTGTCAAAGCGTCATCCTGAGGCTCTGCATCGGCATGTCAGAACGATGATCAAGGCAATATATCGCCAAGAGCATCTACATGGCAGGCCGTGGAGAGGGCAGGTTGGCCTGTCTTTGGCCGCATAACATGGCCCTCCCTTCGGGGAGGGTTTTTTTGCGCCCCAAAAAGGCAGTTACAGCGTTTTACAAAAAGACTAGGGGTACATAGTATTTCCCCATTGTCAGCAGCTTGCTGACTCAATGGTAGCTGGCCCAAAACAGCACAACATCCTCAATCCGGAGAGCCCTCTCCGGGGGTGATCCAAATCCCCCCCTCCAAGGAGAATGCCTCATGGAAAAATTGAACTCACTCGCCTCTCACCTTGAGAGCGTCCAGGCTGAACTTGATGATGAAATCATCGAAAAGGTCATCAACGTCATTCAAAGCCGCGAGCAAGGCTTAGCGCTGGAATTGGTTGGCGCCTTACCCGAGAATCATCCGTTCCTGCCCTTTGTTGTCGCTCTTGCACGGAAGATCAATTCAAAGTGACTCATTGCTGCCTCTTTAGCTAAATGCTGAGAAGGCGCCTCTGTGCACTCATCCACCTTTACCTACCGGGTACACCAAGTCCCCGGTCGGGCTTGGTATACCTCCTGTTAGTCCGGAGAAAACCACCATGACTGAAATGACTAAAGAAGCGTTCCTTCAATTGCAGGATGAATTGGAGAGTTTGGAGCTCGCCATTGCGAAAGGCGAAGAGACGGACAACACCGACTCTCGCCTCAAAGAACTGGAGAGCTTAATGGAGAATGCTCCTTGGATTTTGATCCCTGGTGAAGGTTGCCTTCCTCGTCATGTGAGCGCATAAGCGCCCCAGTCCTAGAAGCTCAGCCTTACCCTCCTACCCACCCCACCGGGTACATCACGCCCCGGTCGGGCTTGATGTACCTCCATTCCAACCGGAGGCACTATGTCCAACCAGTTAAATGGTTATATCAAGATCAAAGACTTTGGCCGCGACAGGTTGTTCCCAACCGTCAATGACCTCAAAAAGGCCTTGTCTGAGCAGTACAAAGGTCAGCACGTCAGTATCGTTTACCAAACAAAGCCAAGCGGATTAACCCGCACGGTGTTCGTGAGTGTTGATGATGCCGGTGGGGTAAATCGTTCTTATGGCGATCAAGCCTCGGTCGATTTTGCCGCCATCGAAGATGAGCTGTATGTGATCGACTGTGCACAGGAGGCATCGGCATGATCTTCATCACCGATGTCTTACCTGGAGAGAGTGAAATCCTTCTTCCCTCCGTTATTTTCAACAAGCTCCAGATCGTTGATTTATTCGACAGAACGGATGTTCTGTTTGAATATGCCCATCCAGTTGATGGCTGGACACACGAAAAATTGTGTGCCCTCGATATCCCGCTGGAGAGACTGCAAGGAGCTGATGCCTACCTCGGAGATACCTGGGTTGGCTCAACAGAGGTATAGAGAACGATAATGCAAGCAATTCAAGTGGAGCACGACTCTGACGAATGGAACAGGATGTGGGCCGCGCTGGCGTCTGAGGAGATCAACTCAGGCGATGCAGAGTGTGTCCATCCAGAAACTCAGGAAGCCTGGCAGTACATGGGAACCAGTAATGGTGTCCATTCGTTCCGTCATCGCAATCATCCGGTAACTGGCGCCAGAGAATATCGCCACGTTCCAGTGAAGTAATCCATTAATCCCACCGGGGACATCTGTCCCTGAGGGGAGGGTGTCTCCAACTGAATATCAGGAGATACCTATGATTAAGCAACATTTTCAAAATGAACTGGTCAAGCACGGCTACCCCACAGATCTGACTATCGAATACAGTCTGGGATACTGTCAGGGAGATGGCATGGCCTGCTACGGACGTCTGGGTGTTGATGACGTTCAGGCACTGATAAAGCGTTTGTTCGGTACCGAGCAGGGCTCAACCGATGCAGTTCGCCGAGTGAAGAACCTGATGGCGCAAATGGACATCGATCACATGATTAATGTTCTTCGCGATTACGGTAACTGTGACCTGTCCATAACTCGAAACAGCCATGGGCATCATTACAGCCACTGGAACTGTATGAACATTGATGACAACGTGGACTTCACCGGGGTTTTCCCTGATGAAGAGACCATGCTGGGAACTGGCATAAAGGGTGTCAACCCTGAGATGTTGGAGCGCTGGCAAGGTATCTGGGATCGCTTCATTGACGCGCTCCAGGACGACGTAAAGAGCTTATCCAAGAGGCTTGAAGCTGATGGATATAAGCTGATCGAAGCTACCCCGTATGAAGAGACAGTTGTTTGGCAACGAACTACTGAAAGCTACCAGGTACGTGTCATCGAGCTCCCTGAACACGATTTTGACATGGATGACTGGGATACAGATTGTCGAGACCAGACCATTCGTGCTCTCCTGGATGGGAGTCAGCGAGTGCTGGGCCTACGTGTTGAGGTTCGTGATCGTGATGGCGATTACATCTTGGCTGACAACAGCATGTATGGTCTGACCCTATCCATCGATGATAAGAAGTACGATGGATACAGGCGTGAGATGCTCCGGGATGTGATAACGCAGGTCAGATTACTTAACGACCTTAAAGCGGCATGATGAAGGCAGGGGGGACCCCCCTGCTTTCCAGGTGGCATAAAATTTCACATGTGAAATTTCTTGTGTTACTCGGAAAGCAAGATTTTGCTCTCTGCTGAGAGTAAATCGTGAGATAGCTGGTCTCCCAAAACAAACAGCAATTTTATTAACCCCTGCGGGTACATCATCCCGCTCGGGATCGGTGTACCCACCACAAAATGGAGTACACCTTATGAACAAAGTTATTTTGGACCCTACCCACATCCGTCAACAAGCCATCGAGGATGAGCTGCTGGTGGACCATTCAGCGTTAGCTGAAAAAGCTGGTTTCCTAACTGGTGTGGCCGTCACTAAGGCGGTCTACCTCGGTGTCATCGGACTCAGCAGTAAAAACGTAGACGACCATCAGCTTCTGTTTTTGCAAGTCTGTTCAGCACAAACAAAGATTGCGCTCACCGACTACAAGCAGTGGCAGCGGATACGCTTTTACTACCCCATGCCAACTTCTGACGGATTTTTCATTCCGAAGGAAGTGGTCATCAAATGCGATGTTAATCACCCATTCGTCACGATCATGTTGGCCTCGGAAGAGGGCACTCAACTGTTTCTGTGATGATCCTAATCGGCCTCCCTCCGGGGGCTGATTTTTAAACCCCTGCCGGGGAGAGCTCCCCGGTTGGGGTGCCTCCTTGGCGTATCTGCCCGGTGTCGGGGTTTCCATAAACCCCTTGCAACGGGGGGATTAAGGAAGCCTCGATGCCGGGGTTATCGCTAAGGAGAAACCTATGTCTTATTACAAAGCTGATACCGTTCGTAATGCAGCAGTCGGAAATTGGTTGTTCATCCTGGCGGCCCTGGCGCCCCATCTTGAACCCGCGCTCCGTAAGCCAGGTCGTCATGTTAGTTGCCCAATTCATGGGGGGCGTGATGGCTTTCGGTTGTTCAAAGATGTCCATCAAACAGGAGGCGGTGTATGTAACACATGCGGCGCTTTCCATGATGGTTTCGAACTGCTGATGTGGGTCAACAATCTTGACTTTAAGCAGTGTCTGATTGAAGTAGGTGAGTACCTGGGTGTCGAGAAAGAAGATAACCAGACTCAACAGCCGTCAGTGAAACCAGCGCAAGTTCCTGCACAGGCAAGTCCTGTTCAGCAAGGACCTGTAATGGTGAATAACAAGCTTCGCGAGGGTAAACCTCACAAGGTTGTCAGCGGCACTCTTATTGCTCACGGCCAAGCGCCGTTTGACCATAAAGAGGATAACGAGCTCAATTACTTCGCAGTGCTCCGTACCAAGTCCAATCATGAGCGGACTTGTTGGGGAGTGGATCTTGAGCGGGCCATTAGTGAATGTGGTGTTGAACTGGGCGAAGACATCATCATGACAAACCTCGGGCGTGAGCCTGTCACTGTCCTCATCCAAGTCAAGGATGAGCAGGGGAATGTCGTGAAGGAACAACCCATGCAAACCCACCGCAATACCTGGGTGGTAGAACGCAGCATTGCGGCTGAGACAGCGTTTCGCGCTCGCTCAAACGAACCAGTACACGGAAGTGATGTAGCCATACCTGTGGCCGCAGAACAGCCGGTCGTGCCGGAAGCCCCAGCTGCAATAACCAACCAGAAAGTTGTTCCGATGTTCCGTGAACAACCGAAACCCTGGTTACTCGAACTTCAAGAGGAAATGGCGAAGCGTATGGAGCGTGAACGCGCCTACAGCGCTCGTCTTCGCGAGAAGATCGAGAAAATCTGGGAGGGGTGTGTTCCATACTCCTGCCGGATCACAGAGCCAATGAGGCTCTACCTCCAAAGCCGCGAACTTGTGTTCAACGTGGATGAGGTAGAGAAATCTGACTGCCTGCGGTTCCATCCAGAAATGGCGTACTACGACGAAGATGGCAATGAGGTCGGGAAGTTCCCGGCCATCGTTTGCGCCATCCGAGACGTTGAAGGCAATTTGGTTACTCTCCACCGTACTTACCTGAGCAAAAGCGGTAAAAAGGCCAAGGTAGTTAACGCCAAGAAGATGATGCCAATTCCAGATGGATTGGATGTCAATGGCGGGGCGGTGAGACTGGGTGAACCGACGGAAGGGATTCTGGGCCTGGCCGAAGGGCTGGAAACAGCACTCTCGGCCTATCGAGTGACTCAGATCCCTGTCTGGTCAACGGTGAACGCAACTCTGATGGAATCTTTCGAGGTTCCAGCCGGTGTGCACACCGTCTTGATCTGGGCTGATAAAGACAAGTCGGTAACCGGTGAGAAGTCAGCAAACGTACTGAAAGCCAAGCTGGAAAAGCTGGGCATTCAGGTTTACGTGCTCCTGCCTAAACTCCCGATCCCGGCCAAGGCGAAAGGTGTTGACTGGAATGACGTTTTGATGAGCCAGGGGACCCTCGGTTTCCCGAATGCTCGCTACCTGCGCGATTTTATTGCCAGAAGGAGAGCTGAATATGGCCGTTCTTAACGCTGCGAAAGTTGATACTACGCCTGGAAATGACGCCGTGTGCCCCTTCTCACCCCCTTTGGGGTGGGAAGGTGACTCGGCGGCCTATATGGTGTTGATGCGTTCTAGGTACACTGACTTGATGCACGGGCAACGAATGATATTTACCAGCTCCTTCTCTAGAAGGAGTAACCAGGTGGAGATCATCGGACCCTATGCAGAGGAAGCTACCAGGATCATTGAAGCCATGCACAGCAAGCCAAAAGCCCTCAAGGCCTCGGCTTAATTTTTAAACCCTCAGGGGGGCGAAGACCCCTGAGGGGGGTCATGCGCCCTCCAATTTTTGGAGAGAACGATGAAGAAGTTTTTGCGCATGAAAATGTGGTGGGTGCTGTTATTGGCTCCTGGCAAGAAAACACTAATGGCTATCGGTGACGACCTGCGTAAGGTCGGGGTCAACGCTCTGAGTGTCGGCATTGTCGGCGTGGTTGTAACTGGTGATACAATAACCGGTGACGAAGCCTTGCTCGTACTGCTGGGTGGGGTTATCCTTTGGTTAACAGGGGTAATCCTGACCGGTATGGGCAATAGGGAGGATGAATGAGCAGCATCGCCATCTTGGTCGGTCTGTTTGGATTCTTAGTATTGTTTGCGATTGGAAGTGCATACCTTTTCCATGAGCGCGAAAAGCAAAAAAAGCATCCTCACGGCCATCCGTGAATCACGATGATGAAAAGGGCCAGCCATAGTGCTGGCCCTTTTTTTATGTCTCAAATCTTGGGGAAGACATCTGCTCATGGTTACCCTGTTTGAGCCCCGATGGTATCTGTTTCAGCCCAGCGAAGCTGAACTTGGAACCAAATGAGGTAGACCTATTTGACTGGTAAGTAATCAGAGTTTAAAGTGGACATATATGACAGGGTTAATCCGTGGTAACAATGAGGAAATGTATGGGAACACTGATTTTTTACTCTGATGACCCTGCGGTATTGCCACGGGTTTCTTCTAATGCTTGCGGTGCGGAGAGTTGGAGCGGGCTTAGAGTCGATCAGCTTTCCGAAAATCAAATAGAGCAGCTTCTCCGATATTGCCGCACGGAAGGACATCGGCAGGGATGGAATGACTCTGTTGGTCGGCGCCAAGGTGACAGCAGGGAGGGGCCATTCCATCCCGAACTGCTGGGTGGGGAACTCAGTAAGATGTGGCAGGAAAGCTATGACGAGGGCGCAGATGAGAGGGAACGAATAGCCCATTCTCCTTGTGACTTCCATCCACGTACAGGCGGGGATGAACTGTGAACACATTAGCATTCCTTTGGAAGATAATAATGACGAGAGGTAAGCCAGACACCCATGACTAGCACCAGCAAAGCAAACGGACCGTTCCATCAGATCATTAGGGGAAAAGGTTGGACGCTGGTAGAGGTCGGCCTGCGCTGGGGGATAAAAGAGCGGCAAATGAGCCGCATCGCAAACTCGGCAAAGCAAAGAGACCTTGATGCCGCAAATGGCCTACCGCTGAACGAAAAAAATGCCACCAAGATGATGAGTGAGCCAATGCACCAGCACATCCGGGGTAAAGGCTGGACGTTGGTAGAGGTAGGAGAGCGTTGGGGAGTTGTTGAACGACAAATGAGCCGTATCGTGAAGGCGAGTAAGCAAAAAGATCTTGATGCCGCAACCGGCTTGCCTCACCTGGACAAGTCAGTTCAGTGATGCTCTGCACTTATTTGGCTACCGGTACTGTATTGCAACACTGCTGCGTTTTGAGATGCAGAGGTACCATTGAATTGAACACTGATGGGGATTTGACGGTGAGACCGCTCAGCACCCTGTAGTCGTAACGAGGTAAGTATCATGATGACATTGACCACTGTAGCCAAAAAGACATCCAGCAACTCTGCTCTGGTGTTTTGGCGCGTAGGTACGAAGCGTAAGGGCATTCTGGACGTTCGCACGGACTTTGAGCATGAGGAATCTGACCTCCTCGCAGAGTTGATCGCCATTCGATACCTGACATTGGATAAGCAGGTATTCTGCCGGGAGCCAGGCGCTGGTGCCGGTTACAAGTTGGTGGTTTCGAAAGGTGCCATCAAGAAACTGGCGTTAGGCAAATCAAGTAAGGTGTTTGCCGCTAAGTTTGCGTCTTTCCTGACAGGCAGGATGCAAGGGGCCACGATTGAAGTGGCTCAGGACATGGACTACATGGACGAGATCGGTGAGGAGAATGTAGAGCTGCTTGATGCGGACAAGCAGGCCTTCACCCAAACCTATGACGAGATCAGCACGCCTGCCATTGGTCCGGTGCTCGTAACTCAACATGCCCTCAGCCAATATCAAGCTAGGATCACATCTGGTGACCCCAAGAAGCCTTGGGCTTCGCTTGTCGGCCGTCTCCAGCACCCAGAGCTACAGTTGCAACCATTCGATGAGAAGGTGGCCCGCCACAAGGCAATGAAATATGGCCGTGTGGACAATGTGGAGGTCTGGGGGCACAGGGATTCCAAGTTCAAATATCTGATGGTCATAAATGACGATAATCAGAAAAGAGTATTGGTCACTGTTTTTGAGCGAAAGGAATAAGAGAGCGGGAGTCCATATTGGGTCTTAATTTGCAAGGTGTGAAAATGAAGTTCCGACTAGGCAGTTGTCGGATAAATCGCCATGAAAAAGCAGAGTAGAGATCTCTTTTTCAGTCATTAAATTATTGCTTTTAAGAACATTAATTAAGGCCGTATCTGCAATATCGTGAAAACCATCAATAAGGTCTTCCACCAGTGCTGCGGCCTTGCGTTCTTCTTCGCTTTTATCCACCGACCCGTCGCAGAGCCAATCCTCCACATTGTTGTATTTGGCAACGTAACTGAGTTGTTCACATTCATGAGCAATTAACAACGTAACTCTCTGCATTAACATGTCGTCGTAGGTCGGGAGAGCCAAGACTGCACCATGACCGGGGATGTTGCGTTGAACTGTCGCCTCTCCCTGAGGGCTGCTTTTGAGCCATGAGAAGGCCCAAAGACCAGAGCTGACTTTTTCAAGAGTTATGCCTCGCTCAGGAAAGAAATCGGAAACATTCTGGAAAATGGTGCCACCTGGCGCAGCCATCGAATAGATGGCTGCCATCAGCTCATCCAGATTCTTGTACATTCACACACACCTCTTTTCTTGTTCACATGGGCAACCATCATCGGCTTGATAATAGACCACAAGCTTGCACCTGAGTTGCATTAGCGAAGATTGTACCAGTGAAACATACTTCAAACTCGTTTGCGCAGCAAACCAACCGTCAAATGATGACTCATGTAATTCCATTCTATGGACATTTGAGAATGGAACGAGTTCAGATGGATGGGACAAAGGTACTGCTCCGCGAAGAAAGTAGCGTACCAAAAGAGGGTTTGGGGAGTTGGCTTTCCTGGGGAACTTAGGTTCCTGATCGGTTGCCCCGGCGCCTTGGCGTTCGATGGGCAGCAGCAGGTGGCAGTGTGGCAGGGCCCCGGAACTCGCCCGCCAGCTGGGGTGATCCGGGTCGGGGGCCTGCGGCGCCCCGGTGCCCGAGCGGCGGTTGCCTGCGGGGCCCCGGCACCCTGGGCGGCAGCCGGTGGGTAGAGCCCCGGAGCTCGGTTACCAGCAGGGGGATCCCGGCCGGGGGCCTGCGGCGCCCCGGTGCCCGAGCGGCGGTTGCCGGTGGCGGTGCGGCAGGGCCCCGGAGCTGGCCCGCCAGCTGGGGGATCATGGCCGGGGGCCCGCGGCGACCCGGTATCCGATCGGCAGGTGCCGGTGAACGGTATGGACGGTGACCCGGAGCTGGCCCTCCAGGTGAGGGGTCATGGTCGGGGGCCTGCGGCGGCCCGGTGCCCTGGGCGGCAGCCGGTGGGTAGAGCCCCGGAGCTCGGTTACCAGCAGGGGGATCCCGGCCGGGGGCCTGCGGCGCCCCGGTGCCCGAGCGGCGGTTGCCGGTGG
>Ga0194136_1001244_pt1 | contig 12671 bp, 11 predicted proteins | sample TARM_MetaG_T3A_1_FD_134023 | JGI IMG/M metagenome (GOLD analysis project Ga0194136, IMG submission 134023) | Freshwater microbial communities from Pennsylvania, USA, analyzing microbe dynamics in response to fracking - TARM_MetaG_T3A_14 (version 2) | ecosystem: Environmental > Aquatic >...
AAAAAGAAAAAATCTATGGATGTCTCCTTGGTGGTGCCATTGGAGATGCACTAGGTTACCCTGTAGAATTTATGAGCCACTCAAAAATACTTGAAACCTATGGTGGTGTGGGGATAAATGACCTTGAAAAGGGAAAAGCGTTTATATCAGACGATACCCAGATGACGCTGTTTACAGCTGAAGGTATTCTACTTACAACCTCCAAGGAAAAGTTGGTTGACAACATATACCTGGCCTATCTAAGGTGGCTGTCAACCCAAGGCTACAATATTCCTGTTGTAGAAGAGGGATGGCTGATACATGACAATAGGCTTCATGCGAGACGGGCTCCTGGAAATTCCTGTATTTCGGCTCTGCAAAGTGGAGAGATGGGAACAATTGATGAACCAATAAATAACAGCAAGGGCTGTGGTGGAGTAATGAGAGTAGCACCTTTAGGTGTCTTGTGTCCACCTGATGAAGCATTTACATATGGTATTAAAACCGCTGCCATAACTCATGGGCATCCATCAGGATATTATCCTGCGGGAGCTCTTGCAAGGATAATCTCCCTGATACTTACAGGAGATGGTTTGGTTCATGCAGTTGAGGACACGATGGACCATCTTAGGAAACACGAGGGTAGTGAAGAAACTCTTAATCTACTTCAAAGAGCATATATGCTGGGCCTTGAAAATACTGATCCATTTGAGGACATAAAAAGCTTTGGTCAGGGCTGGGTTGGCGAGGAAGCCTTGGCGATTGCTGTTTATTGCTCCCTTAGATTCAAAGATGACTTCAAAAAGGCCCTTTTGGCAGCTGTGAATCATGATGGTGACAGTGACAGCACTGGAGCCATAACCGGCAACATCCTAGGAGCAGCACTTGGAACAGATAAAATTCCCGAACAGTGGGGTTATAGAGTCGAGCTTAGGGACAAGATAAATATGATGGCAGAAAGACTACTATATAAACATGAACTATATTACATTTAATTAGCTAATACCTCCCAATTATAAATTTCCCCTGCAAGGATTTTGATTTCATTTGCAGGGGAAATTGTTTTCATTTGTTAAATTTCCATTATATACTTGCCTAAAGCAGAGGGATATTCTAAGATGAATATATAATTAAAATAAAGGCGGTGGTTGTCATTTCCCATATTAGAAGAGTATATGTTGAAAAAAGAGAAGGCTTTGACGTAGAAGCCATGCATATGCTCCACGAAATCAAGGAGTCTTTGAAGGTTGGCGGAGTGGAAAGAGTACGCATTCTTAACAGGTATGATTTCACATGCAGGGATGAGGAGAGCTTCGAAGAAACAGTAAACAAGATCCTATCGGAGCCCAATGTCGATGTTGTACATAATACGGATCTTCCGGAATTTCAGGGGAGGGCGCTGGCGGTTGAGTATCTGCCCGGCCAATACGATCAGAGGGCTGACTCTGCAGAGCAGTGCATTCAGATACTGCTTGGAGATATGGATGCAATGGTCAAGTCAGCCAAGGTATTTTTGATAGTAGGGAACATTGGGGATGAGGATTTCAGGAAAATCAAGGATTACCTCATAAACCCCATAGATTCCAGAGAGGCATCAATGGATATTCCAAGCTCCCTGGAGGACAGGACAGTTGAGCCTGAGGATGTTAAGATTCACAAGGGTTTCACGGACTATTCCAAGGAAGAGCTGGAGCAGTTCAGAGCTGAAATGGGCTTTGCCATGAGCTTTGATGACATCTCCCTTATACAGGAGTACTTCAGGAATGACGAAAAAAGGGACCCTTCCGTAACAGAGCTTAAGGTTATTGATACCTATTGGTCTGACCATTGCAGACATACCACATTCTTTACGGAAATTCAGGATGTCAGGATTCAGGATGGAAAATACCAGAGAGTATTCCAGGATGCACTGGACAAGTATTACGGCTCAAGGGAAAGAACAGGAGTGAGAAAGCCTGTTAGCCTTATGGACCTGGCAACGATAAATGCAAGGGAGACAAAGCAAAATGGTATGCTCCAGAACCTGGATATCTCAGACGAGATAAATGCCTGCAGTATTGAAATCGATGTTGATGTTGATGGAAAGACTGAAAAGTGGCTCTTGATGTTCAAGAACGAGACACACAACCATCCAACGGAAATAGAGCCCTTTGGTGGCGCTGCAACCTGCCTTGGAGGAGCGATCAGGGACCCTCTTTCCGGGAGAAGCTATGTCTACCAGGCAATGAGGGTGACAGGAAGCGGAGACCCAAGGACCCCAATGGAGGATACAATCCCCGGGAAGCTTCCCCAGAGAAAGATCACCAAGGAGGCAGCCAAGGGGTATAGCTCCTACGGCAATCAGATAGGTCTTGCAACGGGCCAGGTTACTGAAATCTATCACCAGGGATATATAGCCAAAAGGATGGAGGTTGGAGCGGTAATAGCAGCAGCCCCAAAATCCAATGTAATCAGGATGGCACCAAAGCCGGGAGACATTGTCCTGCTGGTTGGAGGGAAGACCGGAAGGGATGGAATCGGTGGAGCAACCGGTTCATCCAAGTCCCACACAGAGGAATCACTTGAAACATCAGGAGCAGAGGTACAGAAGGGAAATGCACCTGAGGAGAGGAAAATACAGAGATTGTTCAGAAGGCCTGAACTTGCAAGGCTGATCAAGAAATGCAACGACTTCGGAGCAGGTGGGGTATCCGTTGCAATTGGGGAATTGGCTGACAGCATATCCATTGACCTTGATATAATCCCCAAGAAGTATGAGGGTCTTGATGGGACGGAGCTGGCCATTTCAGAATCCCAGGAGAGGATGGCTGTTGTGATAGATCCAAAGGATCTGGAAGCCTTCAAGATCCTTGGCCGCGAGGAGAACCTTGAGGTAACAAAGGTGGCGGATATAACTGATACGGGTAGACTTGTCATGAACTGGAGAGGAAAAAGCATACTGGACATCAAGAGGGAGTTTCTTGATACAAATGGTGCAAGACAGTTTGCAGATGTTATTCTCGCTGCACCATTGGAGAAGGAAGAGTCAGAAATGACCTTCCAGACCTTCACGGAAGGCATGGAAAAGACAATGTCTGACCTTAACGTATGCTCCCAGAAGGGTATGAATGCAATGTTTGACAATACGGTGGGCGCTGCAACGGTCCTTATGCCTGAGGGAGGGAAACACAGATTGACCCCGATCGAGGGTATGGCTGCAAAGATACCAGTACTCGAGGGGGACACAACAACGGCAAGCCTTATGACCTTTGGGTTTGATCCTGAAATATGTGAATGGAGCCCATATCACGGTGGTGTCTATTCAGTGGTAGAGGCAGTATCAAAGCTTGTCGCCATGGGTGGAGACTACAGGCAGGCAAGGCTCAGCATGCAGGAGTACTTTGAGAAGCTTGAGAAGGATCCGCTTAAGTGGGGGAAACCATTCAGCGCACTTCTTGGAGCCTATACAGCACAGGATGAGCTTGGCATAGCAGCCATAGGAGGAAAGGATTCCATGTCTGGAACCTTCAATGACATTTCAGTGCCTCCGACCATAATCACCTTTGCCGTGACAACTGAAAGCACAGATAAGATCCTTTCGCCTGAGTTCAAGAAAAGTGGCTCACAGGTATACCTGGCAGAAATAAGAGCTGATGGGAATGGACTTCCTGATTTTCAGGAGGTGAGGGACATATATGAAAAAGTTAAAAAGCTTGTTGACCAGGGAGCAATCCTTTCTGCAAAGACAGTTTCAAAGGGAGGAATTGCTGCAGCAATAGGCAAGATGAGCTTCGGAAACAAGATTGGCTTCAGGTTTGAAGATATTGATGGTAAAGAGCTGTATGGGAAGAAGACAGGAAGCATCCTGATAGAAATTGATCCAAAGGACGCGGATAAGCTTTCAGACAGCTTCAGGAAAATTGGCGAAACCATACCACATAAACAACTTGTATTTGGGGATGAGTCTGTTGAATTAGATAGCCTGATAGATATATGGCTGGGTACACTTGAGGGGGTTTTCCCGATCAAATTTGATGTAGACGAGGAAATCAGAAATCTTGAAAGCCATGCAGAGCCTAAGCCATATGGCGGAATAAAAATAGCCAAACCCAGGGTTTTCATACCTGTATTCCCAGGTACAAACAGTGAGTACGATTCTGTAAGGGCCTTCCAGAAGGCTGGAGGACTTGTGAGCAGCACTGTCTTCAGAAACCAGAACTCCCAGGACATAAATGATTCCCTCAAGGCATGGGCAGAGGAGATATCAAGGAGCCAGATCCTTATGATTCCAGGTGGCTTCAGTGCAGGTGATGAGCCTGAAGGGTCAGGAAAGTTCATCGCGACCATATTCAGGAACCCATACCTTACAGAGGCGGTTATGGACCTTCTCAAAAACAGGGATGGCCTGGTACTTGGAATCTGTAATGGCTTCCAGGCACTTATCAAGCTTGGACTATTGCCGAATGGAGAGATAGGTACAATAGATGAAAACTCTCCAACAATCACCTTCAACAGAATTGGAAGACACATTTCTCAGCTCCAGCCAGTAAGGATTGTGTCAAAGCTTTCTCCATGGTATGCCAACACAAAGGTTGGAGAGATATACACAATGCCCCTTTCCCATGGGGAGGGAAGGTTTGTCGCCAAGGATGATGTGCTCCAGAAGCTTATAGAAAATGGTCAGATTTCATCACAGTATGTTGACCTTGAAGGAAATGCAACCTATGACGGATTCTACAATGCAAATGGTTCACTCATGGCTGTGGAGTCATTGACCAGTCCCGATGGAAGGGTACTGGGCAAGATGGGTCACTCGGAAAGAATTGCAGGGGACATCTACAGGAATATTCCCGGAGAAAAGGACCAGAGACTGTTCAAGGCTGGTATTGATTACTTCGGATAATATAAGCAGAATTTTATAATGGCAAATAAAATGAGGATAGCTTGATTTCAAGCTATCCTCTTCTTTTAGAGTCTGTCCTGGTCCTTTAGTTCCTTGAGGAAATACGGCATCTGGACTCTCCACCAGGGCCAATCGTGGTCAACATCCTTGCCCCAATAGTCTATCCAGGCTGGAATGTCCTTACCCTTTAGAATCTCCTCCATAGCTTTGGTATCCCGGATAGTATCCTCTTCCCAATTGCCAAGACCTGTGCAGATTATGATGTTTCCATTCCTGTAAAGGTGCAGGTATTCCTCGCTTTCAATGTTTCTTAGATAATCCACCGGAGAGTTGAGGTAAACATCAGTATCAGAGGTATTGTCGCCCACAAAGAACCTAGCATCGTAGATTCCGCTTAAGGCAATCAAGGTATCGAATACGTCGGGATGCCTGAAATAGAAATTTGTGCTGTGATAGGCTCCCATGCTGCAGCCAGTTGTTATCATTGGACCCTGCCACCCGCTGTGGTCCCTCACAAAAGGAATGAACTCGTCGATGATGTATGAATCATAATCATTATGCCGTCTTGCCATATCTCCGGGCCAAGCCCCCTTGTTGAGCCAGGATTCACTATCCACGCTGTCAACGGTATAGAACCTTACATAGCCTGCTTCAATGAACCTCTGGCAGGCCTCAATCATTCCAAAATCCTCATACTCATAGAACCTTCCACCGGAGGAAGGGAATACAATAATCGGTTTGCCTGCGTGGCCGTATGTCTTGAAGGGCATATTTCTGTTCAGTTTTTCACTGAAGAATTCATGGTATTCGATATTCATAGTAACAACCTCCCAAATTTAATAGCATCAGCTGTTGCTTAGAATAAACTCAGCAGCCTCCTTTACCTCATCAAAGCTTTCTGACCTTAGGATATAGGAATAGTCTCCCAAAGCGGCAGAGAAAAGAGAAGCAATGGGTCCGTCAGTGACTATCACCTGGCTGTGTTTATAATGGGCCAGGCTTCTGATCCAGTCAAAGTCAGTATCGATTTTACCCTTTATACCCACAAAGCCGCAATAGTATCTTGTTTTGGGGAAATCACCGATATCTTTTCCAGAAACCATCAAGGCGTACTTGTTGAAAATGTCCATATCATTGGCATAGTTGAACATATCAAGGGAAAGACCTCCCGGTGGCCTTACATTGATCTCAAGGGCGATTAGCTTACCTTCCGGAGTTCTAAAAAATTCGATATGAAAGAATCTTTCCTTCAATTGAAACTCCTCAACAGCCTTCAGCCCATATTCCAAAAGATCTGAGGGGATATCCTTCTGGTTGTAGTAGAACTGGTTGAGACCATCATTCACAGTCTCCATAACCCCGGTGCCAAAGATGAAGGAGTTCATAAAGACAACCTTACCATCCTTGTCTGCAAGCCCATCGAAGGTGTGTATCTCACCTGTAATAAACTCCTCCATTATGTACTCGGTTGCTGGCTTTGTTGCATAGAAATTCTCAAGCTCGTCGTCATTCTTGATCTTGTAGGTGTTGGCTGCCCCAACTCCGTTGTCAGGCTTGGCACAAACTGGGTAGCCTACCTCGCTTATAAAGCCTTTGGCATCCTTGATTGTGGGAACCAATTTACCCCTTGCCACGGTTATTCCTGCGTTTTTGAAATGCTGCTTCATTTTGGATTTCATCTTAATGGAAGGGATATGGTGGTTTTTGTACCCAACAACATTGAAATCAGTCCTTAACCTGGCATCCTGTTCAATCCAGTACTCATTATGGGATTCAATATAGTCCAGCTTTCCGTACTTGAAGGTGAAGTAGCCACAGGCCCTTACCATCTGGTCATAGTCCTCCATGTCATCAACCCTGTAGTACTCGGTCATGGCATCCCGTAAATCCTGGTCAAGAGAATAATAGGGCTCAGAGCCCAAACCCAGTACGTTTACACCCTCCTTTTTAAGTGCAAGAGCAAATTGCTTGTAATTGGTTGGAAAATGGGGTGATATAAATACATAATTCATGGTAGGCTCCTTTCTGCATCAATCGTTATAGATATTTTAAAATCTATTATAACAGTTACAAATATGAATAGCTATAATTATTTGAAACTTCAGATAATAATTTTTGCATCTTTTGCGGTCATAAGCCTTAAAAAGCTAAAGAAATCACAAATATGTCATAAAATGTTAAAAATATCAAAAAAAACGTGATTATCCGAACAAATGCAGTATAATAAAGTAAAGGATAAAACTAACCATAACAAAACGGGAGGTTTTCATGGAAAACATTGAGATATTGAAATGCTCAGAGGTATCGGATGAAGACATATACCTGGCTTTTAAGGAAGGATTTTCAGACTACATAATAAAATTTGAATTGAGTAAGGACCAGTTCCTTAAAAGATTTTTTGGAGCCGAGGGAAACAGGAAAGACCAGTCCCATATAGCCTACGATTTGGATAGGCCAGTGGGGGTTGTTCTTGGTGGCGTCATAACCTATGATGATATCAAGACCTTCAGGTGTGGGACACTTTCTGTAGTTACTGCATATAGGAGGCTTGGGGTAGGTCGGATGCTTATGGAGAGGCATGAGGAGATTGGAAGAAAAAATCGTTGCCAGATGATGATGCTGGAGGTTATTTCAGGAAATGACAGAGCTGTTGATTTCTATGAAAAGCTTGGCTATGAAAAGGCCTACTTTTTAAGGTACTACACACTTAAGGAGCTACGGAAATTTCCCGACAGAACTCTTGAGGTTGAAGAAATCCGACCGGAAATCATCAGAAGGATCAAGCCAATTCTAAATGAGACCCACATCAACTGGCAGAACTCCCTGGATTACATTGATAAGCTGGAGGGAATCAAATACTTTGGAATAACAAGCAGATCTAACCTATACAGCTTTGTAATATTCGACGATAAGGGGAAGATATTCAGAATGTGGACCCATCCCGGACACAGAAGAGAAGGACATGGTGTTGCACTCTTACATAAGGTTATTGAAGTGACAGGGAAACAGGAGCTTTACATGAGCGTTTCAAGTAATGCAGGGATTTCCAATTTCCTGAGGAGATTCGGATTTGAGAAGGACTACCTTTATCAGTTTGAGATGATTAAGCCATTGATATAATATACTAGTTTACCAGGAGGAAAATTCATGAAAATTGAAGGCAAAGGCATCAATGAAGAATTTAATAGTATCGGTAAGGACGAAATATTAAACTGCAGGATCACTGATGCAATGCTTACATCGATACTTAATTACAGCGAGGATATGATTTTCTTCAAGGATACGAATGGCGTATATATCAACTGCACCAAGGCATATGCCGATTATCACGGCTTGACAATTGAACAGGTGACCGGATTGACAGGGTACGACCTCCATAAGCCTGAGGTGGCTAAGCGTTTCTATGACCAGGATATGGAAATGATTAAGAACCTTAAGCCTATCAAGAATGAGTTATGGGGAGTGGATGTAAAGGGTTCCAGGAAGAGACTTGAAACTGTTAAATCACCATACTTTGATGAGAGTGGTAATCTTCTTGGAATAATAGGAATAGTTAGAGATATTACAGATAAATACCTGGCAGAGATAGAGTTAATGGAAAGCAGGCGCTATCTTAGGGCTATTCTTGAAACCACCATGGATGCATTCTGGATTGTGGATGAGAAAGGTAATTTCCTTGATGTGAATAACGCCTTTTGTGCCATGAGCGGGTATGCCAAGGAAGAGCTCCTGCAGATGAGAATAGCCGACATGGATGTTAAGGAAAGCGTAAGAGTTATTGAATCAAGGATTATAAAGATTCTGACTGAGGGAAAGGACAGATTTGAAACAACCCACAGGGCAAAGGATGGCAGCTTATACGAAATAGAGGTAACGGCCTCACTGTTTGATAAGAAAAGAGGACTGGTTCTGGCTTTTGCCAGGGATATTTCCATAAGCAAGGCAGAGGAAATAAAAAACAGGTATCTTAGCTTTCATGACCATCTTACAGGACTATACAACAGGAGATACATCGAGGATTCAATGGAGAGACTCGATACGGCAAGAAACTATCCCTTCACAATAATGATGATTGACATTAACAGCCTGAAGCTTACAAACGATGCCTTTGGACACCAGCTTGGAGACCAGGTTCTTATCAATGTTGCCGAAAGTGTAAAAAAGGCCTGCAGGGAGGATGACATTGTGGGAAGACTAGGTGGAGACGAGTTCATAATACTTCTTCCAAGGACAGACAAAGGAGATGCAGAGAAGCTAAGGGACAGGATCAAGGAGTTGGTTTCAAAGCTTGAGATAGGCCCAATGCAGGTTTCAGTTTCCGTAGGATTATCAACTAAGACCTCTGATACAAAGACCATGTCGGATATAATAAATGAAGCTGATTCCGTGATGTACCGGGACAAGATCAAGAATGCCAAGGAGACCCAAAACCACATAATAAGAGTTATACTTGAAAATATAAACAGACGACATGATTCAGAGAAAATCCACTCCAAAAGGGTATCCACCTATTGTGTAAAACTTGCAATTGAAATGGGCTATGGTAAACGAATAGCTGAGGATGTGAAAAAGGCAGGGGAGCTTCACGATATAGGCAAGATAGTCATTCTGGAAGAGCTTCTCAACAAGACGGAGCCTTTGACTGAGGAGGATTTGATTCTTTTCAGGCAGCACCCGGAAACCAGCTATCAACTTCTCAAAAGTACGGATGAATATGCCTATTTGGCCGAAATAATTCTACACCATCATGAAAGATGGGATGGAAGTGGCTATCCCAAGGGCTTGGTGGGGGAGGACATACCCCTATTATCCAGGATAATAGCAGTTGCAGATACCTACGAGGCCATGACGGGGGAAAGACCATACTCAAGGTCCATGGTTAGTGAAAGGGCAGCTGAGGAACTTAAGTCTATAGCAGGAACTCAACTTGATCCTGAGCTGGTGAAGGTGTTTGTTGATAAGGTGGTTAAATAAGAAATGATAGTAATAGATAATGAATATAATAACTATTGATACCATTAATCAATTCAAAATAAGCTACATGCAGAAACTAATAATTTTTTTAGATTTATTAGGGGGTGGATATAAAGTGACTCTTCTTGTACAATAAGAAGAGGGAAAAAGAGAAAAATAGCTAAAATTGGAGGATGTTACAATGACCAAGGAAATGAGATCAAGTCTCTTGCTGCTTTTGACAGCTGCAATATGGGGTTTGGCCTTTGTGGCACAGAGAATAGGAATGGATTATATTGGTGCATTCACCTTCAATGCACTGAGATTTGCATTGGGAAGCCTTTCCCTGATACCTGTCATATATTTTGTTGAAGGGTCCAACAAACAGAAGGGAATAGCTGAGGACAATGGTGAGAATGACAGGAAGAAGATATTCAAGTACGGATTCATAGCCGGAAGCGTGCTTTTCACAGCTGCAGCCCTCCAGCAGGTTGGACTGATATATACTACTGCAGGCAAGGCAGGCTTTATAACCAGCCTTTACATAGTCTTGGTACCAATACTTGGACTTTTTATCAAGCAGAAATCCAATGGATTTATCTGGGTTGGAGCAATCGTAGCAGCTATAGGGCTTTATTTTTTAAGCATAAACGAGGATTTCACTATCCAGTTTGGAGACCTATTACAGCTTATCGGGGCCTTCTTCTGGGCAACCCATATAATTCTGATAGGACACTTTGCTTCAAAGGTCAATACCCTGAAGCTTTCATCTGCACAGTTTGCCACCTGCTCCCTCTTGAGCCTTATGGTTGCACTTGCATTTGAGGAAATCCAGATGGCTAATATACTAAGAGCTGCAATTCCAATACTTTACGGAGGACTGATGTCAGTAGGAGTTGCATATACACTACAGGTTGTTGCACAGAGGCATGCAAAGCCATCCTATGCAGCTATTGCCTTAAGTACAGAAGCTGTGTTTGCAGCTCTTGGAGGAGCGGTCATCTTAGGTGAGATCATGTCGCTTAGGGGTTACTTTGGAGCATTTCTTATGCTAGCAGGCATGCTGATTTCACAGGGTGACAATATATTGGACAGAAGCAGGAGGAAGAAGGCAACAAGTTAATATATTGAATGATTACGGCCCATGGGCCGGTTTTTTTTGTGTGTAAAAATAGAATTGTCATAATCAGGTCACAATTGTGTTCCATAATAAAGACAAAGATTAGATTAGACAAGGAGGAATAGTAATGATGATAATTGTAGCTTTAATTATTGGAGTGGCCATCTATTACTTGGTGACAGGGGATAATCCTGTTAACAGAGGACCTGTTAGAGGCAAGAGTCCTGAAGACAGGCTAAGGGAAAGGTTTGTACAGGGAGAAATCAGTGAAGAGGAGTATGTAAGAATGAAGGAAGTATTGAGAAAATAAGGGGGTATGAATCATGATGTTTAACAGGGGATTTTACAGATTTGGGCTTGGAAATTGCTGCGGTTTCTTTGGAGGCTGGGACCTTTTGATTGGAATAGGTCTATTGATTGGAGCAATTGCACTGATTCTTTGGATCAGGTCAAGAAACAGCGGCAGCAAGGAGGATTCATATCTGGAGACTTTGAAGGATAAATTCGTTAGAGGAGAAATAACAGAGGAAGAGTATTTGAGCAAGAAAAATATATTGGAAAGGAAGTAGATGTGATGATGAAAAAGACAATTGCTGTTTTATTGATATTGGCGGTTGTATTTACTGCAGGTGGAGTGTTTATGAAGTACAGCACCTATGCCATGGGATTTGGAGGCTACTACGATGACGGCCAGCAGGAGGAATTCTATAGGGGCAGGATGCCAGGAAGAGGATATATGAATCCCTATTGGGACGATGAAGATTACAGGGCGCCTGCAGAAGAGGGTGAAGATGTGAATGTATGGCCAAACAGAGGGTATCAATATCCTAATCATCCAATGTGGAGGTATTATGAAGACGGTGAATATCCCCAGTGGGAAGACTTTGATGAAGACCTGGGCTTTTTCAGGGGATGTCATGGATACTACTACAGGGATGGAATCATAGAGAAATAGGATTGAGGGTGAAGTGATGGATTTTAGAATACTCCTTGTGGAGGATCAGGAGGAGATCAGCTCCATAGTGGCGAAGTATCTCAGCAGGAACAGTTACAATTACGATATAGCAAAGGATGGTTTTGAAGCCCTGGAGCTTTTCTCGGGGGGCTCCTACCATCTTGCTGTTCTTGATATCATGCTGCCTGGAATCGATGGGTTCCAGGTCCTTCAGGAGATCAGAAAGACCTCGGATATTCCTGCCATCATGCTGACTGCCCGTGAGCAGGAGGCTGACAGAATCAGGGGCTTTGACCTTGGGGCAGATGATTATGTTGTCAAGCCCTTCAGCCCAAGGGAACTTATGAAGAGGATCGAGGTCTTGCTAAAGAGGGTATACAACGAATCCAACGAGGTTGTCCTTGCAGTTGGGGACCTTAGGCTTTACACAAGGAGCATGAGGCTATTAAAGGGGGAATTGGAGGTTGAGATCACATCAGCGGAATACAAGCTCCTTCATACATTTATGAAGAACAAGGGCCTAATCCTCACACGAGACCAGCTCATTGAGAAATCATTCGGTCACGATTATGAAGGCTATGACAGGACAATCGACACCCACATAAAGAGATTGAGAAGGAAGATCGAGGATGATCCGAAGAATCCTGAATATATAGTTACGAAGTATGGAGTGGGCTACCAGTTTGGAGGTGAAAGGGCATGACCATTAGAAAGCTTCTACTGATTGTGATGGTCCTTGTGGTGGTGCTTTCCGTTGGAATAAATGCAACCATTCTCACCTC
>Ga0194136_1001245_pt1 | contig 12668 bp, 10 predicted proteins | sample TARM_MetaG_T3A_1_FD_134023 | JGI IMG/M metagenome (GOLD analysis project Ga0194136, IMG submission 134023) | Freshwater microbial communities from Pennsylvania, USA, analyzing microbe dynamics in response to fracking - TARM_MetaG_T3A_14 (version 2) | ecosystem: Environmental > Aquatic >...
ATGGAGTACATGACAACGAAAAAGGCGAACAGAAGCGTGATGAAGTCCGCGTAGGACACCAGCCAGCGCTCGTGATTCTCATGCTCTTCCGGTCTGGATCGGCGCATCGTTCAACCTCTAATCCAGAAAGCCCTCAAGCTTCATTTCGATCGACCGCGGATTCTCGCCCTCGGCGATCGACATCAGGCCTTCGAGCAGCATTTCGCGGTATTTGGACTGCTGCAGAACCACCGCCTTGAGCTTCGCTGCAGCCGGCAGCATGAACAGGTTGGCGAGCGCCACGCCGTAGATGGTGGCAACAAAGGCAACCGCAATGCCGGCACCCAACCGCGACGGATCAGCGAGATTGCCCATCACATGAATAAGCCCCATCACCGCCCCGATAATACCAATGGTCGGCGCATAGCCACCCATGCATTCGTACACCTTGGCCGCCATCAGATCGCCGTGTTCCTTGTTGACCAGATCGACTTCCATGATGCTGCGCAGCGCTTCGGGCTCGCTGCCGTCAACCAGCAGCTGCAAGCCCTTGCGGGCAAAGTTGTCAGGCTCCAGCTCGGCCATGCTTTCCAGCCCGAGCAGCCCTTCCTTGCGCGCGATGGTGCTCCAGTTGATAACCTGGCTGATACCCTCACGCATGCGGTTGGCCGGCGGGAAGATGATCCAGGGCAGAATCGCCAGCGCCCGCTTGAACACGGTAAGCGGCGTTTGGATAAATGCAGCACCCAGGGTGCCACCAATGACGATCAGGCCTGCCGGACCGTTGAGCAGCGCGGTAGCGTGACCACCTTCGAGGTAGTTACCACCGATGATAGCGACAAAAGCCAGAATGACGCCGATGACGCTGAGGATATCCATCAGCCGAGCTCAGCCAGGTAACGACCGATTTCATCCAGGTTATAGATGCCATCAGCCAGATTAGCCTTGGCAACAGCCATCGGCATACCGTAGATCACGCAGCTGGCTTCGTCCTGGGCCCAGACCGAACTGCCGGCCTGCTTGAGCATGCGTGCGCCCTCACGACCATCAGCCCCCATACCGGTAAGAACCACCGCCAGCACCTTATCCTGGAAAGCCTTGGCGGCCGAACCAAAGGTCACATCCACACACGGTTTGTAGTTAAGGCGCTCATCACCGGGCAGAATTCGCACAACGCCGCGCGAATCCACCATCATCTGCTTGCCCCCCGGTGCCAGCAGCGCCCGGCCGGGACGCAGCACGTCGCCGTCCTCAGCCTCCTTGACGGAAATCCGGCACAGCTTGTCCAGCCGCTCGGCGAACGCCTTGGTGAAGGCAGCCGGCATATGCTGGACCAGCAGCAACGGAGCAGGAAAATTCGCCGGCAGCTGGGTCAGTACTTTCTGCAGCGCCACCGGCCCCCCGGTCGAGGTACCAATGGCCACCAGCTTGTAGCTCCGCTTGCGCGGGGCCGGACTGTTTTTCACCGGTGCCGACGGTGCGGGTGCAGCGGTCGGGCGCGCAGGGGCACTGCTCGACAAGCTCGAAGCCGGGCGCGAGGCCAGCCCGGGTGCGGGGGCAGCAGCGGGCGACGGGGTGGAGTACAGACCGAGCGAGCGACGGTTGGTTCGGGCCAGGGCGGTAACCCTCTCGCACAGCATCTGACGCACCTTGTCAGGGTTGCGCGAAATGTCCTCGAAGTTTTTCGGCAGATAATCGGCCGCACCGGCGTCAAGCGCATCCAGGCTGACGCGGGCACCCTCGTAGGTAAGCGAGGAGAACATGATCACCGGCGTCGGACAGCGCTGCATGATCTGCCGGACGGCTTCAATGCCGTCCATGACCGGCATCTCGTAGTCCATGGTGATCACATCCGGGTGCAGCGCCAATGTCTGCTCGATGGCCTCACGACCATTGTTGGCAGTACCGACTACCTGGATTTGCGGATCGCCGGCCAGAATCTCCGTCACCCTGCGGCGAAAGAAACCCGAATCGTCGACCACCAGAACCTTAACCGCCATACCCTCTCCTGACCTGCGTCCTGCACATGAACTGATTCATAACTGTTTTGGCGGGCTTGCAGCTTCCCGCAGACAACACTTGCTTAAGCCTTTGAGGGACGCGCAGCGCGCCCCGCAGCAGGCTATCACATGCGTCGCGCATAACGCTTGAGCAGGCTCGGAATATCCAGAATCAGGGCAATACGACCGTCGCCAGTAATGGTTGCCCCAGCCATTCCGGCGGTACCTTGCAGCATACGCCCGAGCGGCTTGATGACCACCTCTTCCTGACCAACCAGCTGATCGACCACAAAGCCGACACGCTGGGTACCCACCGACACGATCACCACACTGGCCGCCGAATGATCGCTGGTATCTTCCACTCCCGGCATCAGCCAGTGCTTGAGATAGAACAGCGGCAAGGCCTTCTCGCGCACGATGATCACCTCCTGCCCGTCCACCACGTTGGTGCGGGACAGGTCGAGGCTGTAGATCTCGTTGACGCTGACCAGCGGCAGCGCGAACGCCTGGTCGGCCAGCATGACCATCAGGGTCGGCATGATGGCCAGGGTAAGAGGCACCTTGATTGCGATCCGCGAGCCCTGCCCCTTGGTCGACTCGATGCTGATCGTGCCGTTGAGCTGGGAGATCTTGGTCTTGACCACGTCCATGCCGACACCACGGCCGGATACGTCGGAGATTTCCGTTTTGGTCGAGAAGCCCGGCGCGAGGATCAGATTGAAGCATTCGGAGTCGCTGAGACGGTCCGCTGCGTCCTTGTCCATCATGCCTTTCTCGACCGCCTTGGCCCGCAGGATTTCAGGGTCCATGCCACGACCATCGTCGACGATGGTCAGCAGAATATGATCACCTTCCTGCTGCGCAGCCAGCACCACCTTGCCCGTCCGCGGCTTGCCTGCGGCTTCGCGCTCGTCCGGCAATTCGATACCGTGGTCTACCGAGTTGCGCACCAGGTGCACCAGCGGATCGGCCAGCGCCTCAACCAGGTTCTTGTCCAGATCGGTCTCTTCACCAATCAGCTCAAGATTGATTTCCTTCTTGAGGTTGCGCGCCAAATCGCGAACAACCCGGGGGAACCGGCCGAAGACCTTCTTGATCGGCTGCATGCGCGTTTTCATGACCGACATCTGCAGGTCGGCCGTGACCACATCCAGGTTGCCAACGGCCTTGCCCAGCTCTTCATCACCGCTGGCCAGACCCAGACGTACCAGGCGGTTACGCACCAGCACCAGCTCACCGACCATGTTCATGATTTCATCCAGCCGGGCGGTATCGACGCGCACTGTAGTGTCAGCCGCCGGCGCCTCGGCGGGCGCAGCCGACTTGGCCGGTGCCGGTACGGGTGCTGCGGCCTTGGCCGCCGGCTTCGCTGCAGCCTTGGGCGCAGCGGGCGTTACCGGCTTGCTGGCAGCAGGTTGTGCAGCGGGCTTGGCAGCCTGGGACTGGTCGGCCTTGGCGTCAGCAATACCGGGGGCAGCACCCTTGCCGTGGAGCTGATCAAGCAGCGCTTCGAATTCGTCGTCAGTGATATGGTCATCGGAACTGTCGGCAGCCGACGTCTCCGGCGCAGCAGCAGGTGCTTCCTTGACACCGGGGGCAGCACCCTTGCCGTGCAACTGGTCAAGCAGCGCCTCAAATTCATCGTCGGTAATGTCGTCACCGTCAGACGCCGGCCTGGACGATTCAGCGGCTGCCGGCTTTTCTGCCGCAGCTGCCGGTGCCTTGCCCGGACCATGCAGTTCATCCAGCAGGGCCTCAAATTCGTCATCGGAGATCTCATCCGCGCCAGCGGCGGGCGCTGTCAGGGCAGCAGCAACAGAGGCTGCGGCAGCCGCACTGCCATCACCATGCAGGGCGTCAAGCAACTGCTCGAATTCATCGTCGGTGATGTCACCCTCGGCAGCGGCAGGTGCCGCAGCGTCAGCCGGACCAGCCTCGGGCTCCGGCTCAGGCGCTTCTGCAGCAGGCGGCTCGCTTGTTACCTCATCCGCCGATGCGGGCTGAGCCAGGGCGGCCAACGCATCCAGCAGAGCAGGCGCAGCAGGAGTCGGCTCCTCGCTCTCTCGCACCTGGGCAAACATGCCATTGACCGTGTCCAGCGCCTGAAGAACGACGTCCATCAACTCGGGCGTGACGGTACGTTCACCCTTGCGCAGAATATCGAATACGTTCTCGGCGATATGGCAGCAGGCAACAAGGGCATCCAGCTGAAGAAAGCCGGCCCCGCCCTTTACGGTGTGAAAGCCGCGGAAGATAGCGTTAAGCAGATCCATGTCGTCGGGCCGGTTTTCCAGCTCGACCAACTGTTCGGACAACTGCTCGAGAATCTCGCCGGCCTCGACCAGAAAGTCCTGGAGAATCTCTTCATCCGCATCGAAACTCATGCACCCACTCCCCTCGGGCGTGTTATCGGAAGGCCACGCAATGCCGCCTTGAATTTCCATCTCGGCGCTGCGCAGTCACTCAACGTTGCTACCAGGCAGCGACCTTGAGCAGTCAGACCGGACGCGCGCTCAGCGTGCGGCAGTTACAGCTGACATCAGAATCCCAGGCTGGAAAGGAGGTCATCAACCTCATCCTGACCGGAAACAACGTCTTCCCTTTTATCGGCATGAATTTGCGGACCTTCACCCCTGGAGGAGGATTTTTTTCCGTCCTCGGGAGATTCACCATGATTGATGCCGGTAATGCGGTCGACCTGTCCCGCCATTCGGACCAGGTTGACCAGGCTCTCTTCGACATCATGCACGAGCGTAGTCACACGCTTGATCACCTGGCCGGTCAGATCCTGATAGTCCTGAGCCAGCAGAATATCGTTCAGATTGGTGGACAGATCCTTGCTGGTCGATTCAGTCTGCTCAAGGAACTCGCCTACCCGGCGGTAGAGGTCGCGAAACTCGTCCGCCGCCATCTCCCGGCGCTGCAGCCGCTGCCAGTCTGCCTTGAGGGCGTTCGCCTGCTGCCCCAGATCAGCGACCTTGGGGACGCTGGCCTCGACCAGATCCATGGTCCGGTTGGCCGCCTTGTCGGTCAGCTGAACCACATAGTCGAGCCGGTCAGAGGCATCGGATATCTTGGAAGTATCGTTGTCACCACCCAGCGCGTGGGTCGTGTCGATCTGAAAATTGACGATGGCATTGTGCAACGCGCGGGTGAGCTGCCCCACTTCGTGATAAAGACCACGGTCGCGTGCCTGATTGATGGCATGAATGACCAGCAACGCTTCACCGAAGTTGCCGCTCTCAAGGTGACCAACCAGCTGGTGCGCATTGTCCTTCAGCGAATGCTCGAATTCCTGAGCGGTCGCCTGGCCGGGATCCTTACTCAAAGCCATAACCTGTACCCCGGTTGATTATTATTTAGCCTGAACTCGCTCAAAGATTTTTTCGATCTTTTCTTTCAAGGCCTGAGCCGTAAACGGCTTGACCACATAGCCATTGACGCCCGCCTGCGCGGCTTCAATGATCTGATCTCGCTTGGCCTCGGCCGTTACCATCAGCACCGGCAGGTGCTTGAGCCGCTCGTCGGCCCGCACAGCGCGTAACAGGTCAATGCCGCTCATGCCGGGCATGTTCCAGTCAGTCACCAGAAAATCGAAACTGCCGCTCTGCAGCATCGGCAACGCGGTGTTGCCGTCATCGGCTTCGGCTGTGTTGGTAAACCCAAGGTCGCGCAACAGGTTCTTGATGATGCGCCTCATCGTCGAAAAATCATCAACGATGAGAATTTTCATATTCTTGTCCAAGTCGACCTCCGTACAAACCAGGGAATGTGCAGGCCTGCACCCCAAAAACCCATCGCAAATAACCAATCAAGCCATAAAAGAAGCTCTGATCAATCAGCTGGAAGCCAGCAGGCTGATCGGATGCACCCTCGAAAACGCCACCTGGACGTCCGGCCCGAAGCCACTACCTGTCGAGCAATCCGAGCATTGTCCGGATGTTGACGACAAAATCAATCATTTCGCCAGCTCATCAGCTTCGAGCGCAACCTAGCAGCACATTGACTGTGCAACTGACTGACCCTGGATTCACTGACACCCAGCACGGCGCCGATCTCCTTGAGGTTAAGCTCCTCATCATAATAAAGCGACAGCAGCAGTCGCTCGCGCTCGGGCAACGTGTCGATTGCCTCGATCAAAGCCGCTCTGAAACGCTCATCCTGCAGCCCGGACGCCGGTTCCTCGCCGCCCTGCACATCTGCCGGCGCACCCGACTCAAGCAGATCATCAAAGCTGAACAACTTGCTGCCGGCGGTATCACTGAGAATCGTATAGTACTCTTCCAGGCTCATCTCCAGCTCGGCGGCAACTTCGTGATCCTTGGCGTCACGCCCGAGCCGCGCCTCGACCGCGCGCATCGCATCACTGACCATCCGCGTATTGCGGTGTACCGAGCGTGGCGCCCAGTCGCCCTTGCGCACCTCGTCCAGCATCGCACCGCGAATGCGGATGCCGGCATAGGTTTCGAAACTGGCGCCCTTGCCGAAGTCGAATTTGCGGGAGGCTTCCAGCAGCCCGATCATACCGGCTTGCATTAGATCCTCCACCTGCACACTGGACGGCAGCCGCCCCAGCAGGTGGTAGGCAATTCGCTTTACCAGCGGCGCATACTGCTCGACGAGTCGATCCTGCTCACCGCGAGAACTCTGTGCTCGTGTATACATGCTCAATCCGCCAGCCTGTGCTGTCATAGGCCAGACCCTGTCGGTTGCACCAGACGTTCGACGAAGAACTCCAGGTGTCCTCGCGGGTTGGCCGGCAGCGGCCAGGCATCAACTTTCTGTGCAATGGCGCGAATTGCCAGCGAGGCCTTGCTGCGCGGAAAAGCTTCAAACACCGCGCGCTGCTTTTGCACTGACTTGCGCACCGCCTCATCAAACGGAACGGCTCCGACATACTGAAGTGCAACGTCAAGAAATCGATCCGTCACCTTGGCGAGCTTAGCAAACACCATGCGGCCCTCCTGCGGCGTGCCGACCATATTCGCCAGCACGCGGAATCGGGTCATCCCGTAATCACGGTTGAGCAGCTTGATCAGGGCGTAGGCATCGGTAATCGACGTCGGCTCGTCACATACCACGACGAGCACCTCCTGCGCCGCCCGCACGAAGCTGACTACCGAATCACCAATGCCGGCCGCCGTATCGACGATCAGCACGTCGATATTGTCACCGATCTCGCTGAACGCCTGAATCAGGCCGGCATGCTGCTGATGGTTGAGGCTCACCATGTTGGCGGCACCCGAGGCGGCCGGCACAATACGAACACCGCCGGGGCCGGTGACCAGAACGTCACGCAGATCGCACTTGCCCTCCAGCACGTCGGCCAGCGTTGCCTTTGGCTTGAGCCCCAGCAGCACGTCAACGTTGGCGAGACCAAGGTCAGCGTCGAGCAGCACAACGCGCCGTCCCATCTCCGCCAGAGCAAGGCTGAGATTCACCGACACGTTGGTCTTGCCGATGCCACCCTTGCCCCCGGTGACCGCGATTACCTGAACCGGATGTTTGCTGCCCATCTGCGCTGATTACCTTAATCCTGTGAAATTGCTTAACTGGCCCGCTGGCTGTTCATCATACCGGCAAATACGTCGGCCATGGTCTGATCTGCCGGCGCATCATTACCTGCCATACTAACTGCACGACTCACCAGCTGATGCCCGACGGCACGGCTGATATCGTCGGGAATGCGCTGGCCATCTGCCAGATAGGCTACCGGCAAACCCTGCTCCATCGCCAGCCCCAGCGATTCACCGAGCGTTGCGGCCTCGTCCACTTTCGTCAGAATGCAGCCCGACAGACCGCACGCCTTGTAAGTATGGTAGGCCGCTTTCATCACCCGGTGCTGGCTGGTCGCCGGCAGCACCAGCAGATTGCGTACCCGACGCCCCTGACTGGCCAGGGTGTCGAGCTGGCCGCGCAGGTAGGGATCGTTGGCCTGCAGGCCGGCAGTATCAATCAGAACCAGGCGCTTGCCGGCGAAATCGGCCAGCACGTCATTGAGATCCTGCTGCTCGTCCACCACCTTGACCGGCACATTGAGAATGCGACCCAGGGTGCGCAACTGTTCGTGCGCGCCGATACGATAGGTATCCATGGTGACCAGAGCAACGTGCTGACTGCCGTGCTTGAGCACGTAACGCGCAGCGAGCTTGCCCAGCGTAGTCGTTTTGCCGGCACCGGTGGGGCCGACCAGCGCGATCACGCCGCCGGCATCGAGCGGCTCTTCGCGCAGCACCGGCACACGATGCGCCAGATAGGCCAGCAGCATGCGCCAGGCCTGACGCGGATCACTCACGTCAGAAACCTGACGCAGCAGATCCTGACTGACCTCGGCCGGCAAGCCCATCTGGATCAGACGGCGCCAGAGACCGGCCTGTTTCGGCTTGTGCTGATTGAGCTGCCCCCAGGCCAGCCCCCCCAGCTGAGACTCCAGCATTTCCCGCAGCCCGGCCAGTTCGGCGCGCATGGCGCTGAGGCTGGCATCTTCAACGGCCGCTGCCGCCGGCGAGCGCTCCGCAGCAGGCCGGCTGGCTGCAGCCGGCGCCGCCGGCTCAACCGGCTCCTGAATCAGCCGATCCAGCAGATCACGGGCCTCCACAGAACCCTGGCGAGCCGCGTGGCGCATGCTGTCACCAAACAGCTGACGATTGACCAGCGGCTGATCGTGGGAGGCCATCTCGCCCACCTCCAGCTCGGCGCGCGCGGCAACGATGCGCTCCTGGGTCTTTTTCAATTCAGCATCCAGACCCGGTGTCGGTGCCGTCAGACGGGGCGCCTCGTAGTCCAGCGCAGCGGTCAGCTCAACGCCACCGGCCACCCGGCGATTGGCGATGATCGACGCATCAGCGCCCAGCTCATCGCGAACCAGCTTCATCGCCTGGCGCATGTCTGCGGCAAAGAAACGTTTGACTTTCATGGCTGACCTCGTCGCTTTTCTGGCACCGCCCGCTGGCGGTTGCTGTCATTCATTCAGAGTGCTGCAGTTCAGTTCTGGCCAACCGTCGCAATGATGGTGACCTGCTTGCTGTCCGGAATTTCCTGGTAGGACAGTACATGGGCGCCCGGGGCTGCGTAGCGTACAAACTTGGCCATCATCATTCGGATCGGCCCCGCTACCAGCAGTACTGCCGGCTTGCCCTGCACTTCCTGCCGTTGCACGGCATCAGACAGTGAGCGCTGCAGCTTCTCGGCCATGCCAGGCTCCAGCAACATACCGTCGTCGGCGCCCTGACCGGCCTTCTGCATACTCTGAAGCAACATCTGTTCCAACCTTGGCTCCAGCGTGATCACAGGCAGCTGAGAGTCAAGCCCCACAATGCTTTGCACGATTGAGCGTGACAACGCGACTCGCACAGCGCCGATCAGCGCGCCGGTATCTTGACTCTTGTTCGAGTTGTTGGCGATGGCCTCGGCGATGGTCCGGATGTCACGAACCGGCACCTGTTCCTGCAGCAGACCCTGCAGCACCTTGAGCAGGTTGGACAGGGAGATCAGCCCCGGCACCAGCTCCTCGGCCAGCTTCGGCGACGCCTTGGCCAGCACCTGCATGAGCTGCTGCACTTCCTCATGACCAATCAGCTCGTGGGCGTGCTTGTAGAGAATCTGGTTGATATGGGTGGCAACCACGGTGCTGGCGTCAACCACGGTATAGCCGAGTGACTGCGCCTGATCCTTCTGGTTAGGCTCAATCCAGACTGCGTCCAGACCAAACGCCGGATCCTTGCCGGGCACACCCTTGATCTCGCCAAAAACCTGACCCGGGTTGATCGCCAGCTCACGGTCGGGGTAGATCTCGGCCTCGGCCACACCCACGCCCATCAGCGTCAGGCGGTAGGCATTGGGCGCCAGATCAAGGTTGTCGCGGATATGGACCGAAGGCATCAGAAAGCCCAGATCCTGCGAAAGTTTCTTGCGAACGCCCTTGATCCGCGCCAGCAGCTGCCCACCCTGATTGCGATCAACCAGCGGGATGAGTCGATACCCGACTTCAAGCCCGACCATGTCAACCGGGGTCACATCATCCCAGCCAAGCTCGCGGGCCTCCGGCGCCTGAACGGCCGGCAACTGGGCCTGCTGACGCTCTTCCTGCACCTTTTCTTCCTCCTTGGCCTGCTGACGCTTGGCGATGAGGTAGGCACCCGCCGCCGCAATCGCACCGAGACTGAGGAAAGAGAAGTGCGGCATGCCAGGGATAAGCCCCATGACGATCAGAATCGCCGCAGCCACCGCCAGCGCCTTGGGTGAGGCAAACATTTGACGCTGAACCTGCGCCCCCATGTCTTCCGAGGAGGAAACCCGGGTCACCATGATCGCCGCGGCAGTCGAAAGCAGCAGCGACGGGATCTGGGCAACCAGGCCATCACCGATGGTCAGCAGCACATAGATGCGACCGGCCTCGGCAAACGGCAGCCCGTGCTGCGCCATGCCGATAGCCAGACCACCAATCACGTTGATGAACAGAATCAGCAGGCCGGCGACGGCGTCACCGCGCACGAATTTGCTGGCACCGTCCATGGAACCGTAGAACTCGGCCTCCTGGGCCACTTCCTGACGACGCGCCTTGGCCTGATCCTGATCGATCAGACCGGAGTTGAGATCGGCATCGATTGCCATCTGCTTGCCCGGCATGGCATCCAGGGTAAAGCGCGCACTCACCTCGGAAATTCGGCCTGCGCCCTTGGTGACAACCACGAAGTTGATGATCATCAGGATCGCGAACACCACCAGACCAACGACGTAGTTACCGCCAATCACCACCTCACCGAAGGCCTGAATTACCTTACCGGCCGCATCCCCACCCTCGTGGCCATACAGCAGCACTACGCGGGTCGAGGCCACGTTGAGCGCCAGACGCAATAAGGTCGAGACCAGCAAGATGGTCGGGAAAACGGCAAAATCCAGCGGTCGCAGCGCGTAGGCGCACACCAGCAATACGACCAGCGACAACGCAATATTGAAGGTAAACAGTACGTCGAGCAGAAATGGCGGGATCGGCAGCATCATCATGCCGAGCATCACCAGCAGCAGAATCGGGATACCCAGACTGCCGTGGCGCAAGCCGGCCAGATTGGTCCGCATATTTCCCATCAGTTGCGCGCGATCGACAGCCATTGGCGAAAAAGTCCCCAGATCAAATATTTGACGCAGATTGCGTTGTACCCGGGACTACGCAAGAAGCGTTCCACTTTAGGAACCCGCAGGCCCGGCACAGGTCTACCAATGGCTGTTCGCCTGCACTCGAGTTCTGCTTCGTCCCGGCAAACCTTCTGATAAACTGCCTGACGCTGTAACGGCAAAGGATGGCCAGATGACTGACCCGGCAGATTCGTGAGCACCGAACACTGCCATCCACTGCCACTACAGCCCGATACTCGCCGGCTGGTCGCAACCCGAGAGGTATCATGCGCGCGCCTATCGCTCTGCTACTTGGACTGAGCATCGCCCTCAGCGGATGCCAAACCCTGTCTGAACCCGACAGCCTGCTGAGCCGTTCCGGTGAAATAATCAGAACCCAGAGCCAACGCCTGGCCGACCTGGCCTCGAGACTGACCAGCGACCCGGCTGCCCGGCAGCGTCATGCCGACGTCGAAGCGCTGTTCGCGCAACCGTACATCGATCCCCTCACCCGCTACCTGAACGCCCACGCCGACGATCCGGTCTACTCAGACTACATTCCACTGGTCGAAGAAGAACGAGACAGCCGCTGCGAGGCCATCGGCCAACGCTACGCCGCCGAGCAACCGACCCGCGACAACTTGCGGAGACTGCGTGCCGGCTATCAGTTTTCCTGCCCAAACCAGGTGGGCGCGTTTGCAGCCCGGGTACCGCAGCCCGCAAGTACACCGTCCAGAAGCAGCCCAACCACGGACCAGCAGGAAACCTGCTACCTGCTGTTTGCCATCCGCAACTACAGCCAGGCTGGCAATGCCTGCCGCGCTGCAGCCGAAGCAGGCGATGCCAAGGCCCAGCATCACCTGGCAAGCATTGCCGACAGCACCGGGCAAGGCGACACGGCACTGCGCTGGGCCCGCGACTCTGCCGAACAGGGCAATACTGCGGGCCAGCTGCTGCTGGCTGATCTACTGCAGCGACAAAACAGCAGCGAAGCCGACAGGGACGCCTTCAGTTGGTTGAAAAAGGCAGCCGACAGCGGCCAGCCCGAAGCCCGCTATCAGCTGGCCCTGGCGTATCTGAACGGAACCGGAACCGCCGTCAGCCCGGGCAAGGCCGAGGAGCAACTGCGTCGGGCCGCCCTGGCTGAGCACATACCTTCAATACTTCAGCTGGCTCGCAACCACCCAGACACCGCGTCTGCCCGCCGCTGGCTAACCGAGGCTGCAGAGCTTGGGTCAGCCGAAGCGCAATACCGTCTGGGGCTTGATTACATGCAGGGTAATGGCGGCCCGCAAGATCTGGAGCAGGCATACTTCTGGCTAAGTCTGGCGCTGGTGAACGGAGAGTCCCGCGGCCGACGCTACGTCGAACAGCTGTCTGGCCAACTCAGCAATGACCAGCTGACCAGTGCGCGCAGCGCCCTGCAACAGCGTATCAACAGCCGCTAAGGTTGAGGGTGACAGGGATGCTGCCAGTCAAACGCGCAATCATGGTTCTGCTCAGCCTGCTGGTCGGGCTGTTCCTGCTCGGCAGCTGGTTGATCGCCAGCCTGAATCTGGAGTTCGCCGAGAATGC
>Ga0194136_1001249_pt1 | contig 12659 bp, 29 predicted proteins | sample TARM_MetaG_T3A_1_FD_134023 | JGI IMG/M metagenome (GOLD analysis project Ga0194136, IMG submission 134023) | Freshwater microbial communities from Pennsylvania, USA, analyzing microbe dynamics in response to fracking - TARM_MetaG_T3A_14 (version 2) | ecosystem: Environmental > Aquatic >...
ACCCAATTACGATACTGCGAATCCACAGTACCAGGTGTATTAGTTATTGTCAGTTCATATTTTTTAGCAAGTCCACTTTTAGGACGCACTGACCATGCATATCCCATAGGCAATGCAAATGCCAGTCCGGAATCAACAAAAATTTGTTTACCTGCAGGCACACGTACACTTTTCGGAATAAAAATATCCAGACCTGCATCACCTTCGTGAGCATACTCTGGTGTTTTTATATCTGCACTTTTCTTAACAAAGGGTATATCTACTACTTCCATTTTAACACACACCGTTACAAATTTTATAATAATCGTCTTCTGTAAATATATTTTCAACTGATATAAATTTTCCTGTACTATCAAACAGGTGCAGCACATCGTTTTTCAATATCAGTTCAAATACTTTTTCGTTATTGGAATCTTCTATAAAAAAATAGGATCGTATATTTTGCGGAACCCATTGGTACATCGCTTCAAAATTTTCTATAGGTAATCCAATCCAATTTTTAATGTCGTTTTTATCAAATACTACCTGTATAATCATTCATATGCTCTCTCCATAAAATTATCGAAAGTATGATTGCTGGTATCAATAAACTTACACATAGATTTAGGAATCCAGATATGCTTGATATGCTCTCTCCATAAATGATCTTGCACATTTTGGACATAAGTATCCAGTAGGATCTTTAAAATGATATAATGCATTATATGTTCCACACTCATCGCACGTGCCTGTAAATGAACACAGTCGCAAATCTAAATGGTATTGTATATTTTCAATTACATGACATCTGTTACAGCGATCATCGCCATATTCAAATGTTAAATAATCAACATTCCTACCACAGACATCACACTTCTTCATTCTCAACACTCTCCATAAAATTATCAAAAGTGTGATTACTAATATCAATAAATCTGCACATAGATTTAGGAATCCAGATATGCTTGCCATCTACGGTCAGCTTCCAAGCGTCTTCCGTCATTTCATGTATCGATACTGACCGTTTTGTGATGCCTTTTTTCTCACAAAAATCATCAGGCAATTCAAAAGTTTTACCTGGCAAGAATCCATCATCAGCAGTAACGGTCAATTTCATGGTATATACCTCGCTGGTAACATTTCTAAGACATAGTGCAGGCATCCGTCGTAGTCACCGTATACCGTTTGCTCAATATGATAAAACGACATCAGTTGCATTAAATCTTCATGCACTTTATTAGACTCTTCCTCACTTTGCTCACGCACACCGTCTTCGACATATTCATGACTGCGTTCTAGCATGATTATAAAATCATAATACTGCATATGTTGCATAAACATACTTTGCAGTTCGCTGTAAATTATCATATCATGCAAAGTTCCATTATACAATTGCTTACCATAGTAAAATGGAAGAATGATTGGAGAATCAGTAACTATGATATCAACATCATCGTGCACGTTTTGCTCACGTTCATGTTGCTTTTGCATGATATAATATTGATCTGCTATCGTTTCAGGTTTCCACCCAATACTGAACAATTCGCGGATATATTCACGAACTAATTCAATATTATACCCTTGTTTCTTGCATTTCGTATAAATTTCCGATGCCAGTGTAGACTTACCACACCCAGGGGCACCAACTATCGCTATCTTATACACACACACCACCTCATTTAAGTATATGATTTGTAAGATTCTTCAACCACTACATATTCATCCTCTTGTGGTCTTGCTTCAGCATCAAAATGGATCTGCTGCACTTCTTCAGGATTCAAAATACAAACACTTGGTTTTACTTCACGTTTTAAAATCCTATCCAAAAGAGAAGGAGTTGGGTAAGTAACTATCTGGACAGCACCATCCTCTGTATACCCAAACTCATCATACTCTAATATTTCACCATTTTTCAACACAATCTTATACACACTAACACACACACCTTTTTCTGACGGTAAAATAACTATATCTTCTGCACCTTTACTTTTTAACTGTTTTTTTAATGTTCGCACCGTATCCATTTTAATCACAACATAATTTTATTATGCACATCACGCATATTTACTGGAATTTGTTTCGCTATCTCCCAATCATCATCATACACATGTGCATAGTCAACCCTATCTGTTATTTTTACACACTCAATACCATATTTTTCCTCAATTTGAGGTAATATAGCATTAATCAGACCAACTAAATTCATCTGATACGCCTTATATAAATCTCTGGAACGCCATGTGAAAGTAATCTCACATGTACCATCTCCATAATTACGCATTGATATACGTTGCAGACAAGGCACGGACTCATAAGAAAACAAATCTTTCTCTGGAATCCATGTTGTTGCCTGCAGTCTTCGATTATACGGATGAAAGTTATCAATTATTTTATACATCTGTAAATGATGTAAAAACAATCTTTCATAATATGTATAATCAAATCCTGTATATGGATCAAGTATGTTTACACATTCAGATATTGTTGGATTGAATTGTTTTACATATGCATCTACACCCTTTTGTTGAGGGTATAATGGATGAAACTGCCTATCTTTTATTTGTTGTATTGCATTACCTGACAATTCAGTGATCAATGAAATATCTTTACACAATGGTGCATTTGGTGTTTCGTCAGCAGGTATCGTAATACCATAATGCATAGCAGCATAAACAACCAAAGACCATGATTCACTGAAGTCATTTGTCTTAACCATTACCGTTGTAGACTTCATTAAAATCACGTATTAACTATAAAGTATTCTGAATTGAAGTGATTAAGATGCACCACTTAGATTAACATGATCTATCATTACAAAACCTCACGTATAACTTTCATTTTATGAACTCTATAAAAATGATCATGCATAAAATGTACAGTGCCGTTACTATCAATGAATCGCTGCATCTGTGCTTTGATTGGTTTCACACCAAGTTTTACAAGTTCTTCAACCATATATTGCGGAAGAACCACAAACACATCATCAACACCATACGAATGAATCAGATTGACCACCTCACGCACTGAATTAACAGGATCTTTATGGTGTACAATCTCATACTCACCAAGAATTCTACCTAATTCTTCCTGCTGTTTCTCAGTCGGATAATGCCTGGATAACCACAGCAGTCTTGTTGTTCCTATCAATATTCACCACCTTATCCTATAGTCCAGTCTGCAAGATCTTTATCTAATCTTAATCGTTTAAAAATGGGCAGTCGATAACTTTTTTCTGTTTCGGAATGAAATGCTACTTCAACCAAATATGGTGGTTCAAGTGTATCAAAAATCATTTCTCTCTCCGGATCTGTGAATCCAGAACCAACATTAACTCTTCTGCCCATTCCGTCATCACAGACCAGTGCACCAAGTTTACCAGTATCTTTACCTGTGCCTTCTTCGTGTTTGTATACTACCATTTCACGTTCATTAACATCTTTAATTTTCAAAATATCAGATGATGTCTGGCATCTTTCGTTGGAATGTTTATACATACCATACATATTGTAAAGGACAATACCTTCACCACCATTAGCAACAATATCATTGAAAACTTCCAAGTATTCCTTATCTCTATTCAGTGTCATTGAATTAACATGAATATATTCATTACTTGGAACCCATCGTTTGAGTTTTCTATGTCGACGCATATAATTCTTATCTTCAAGTGGCAGATCAAAAACAACAACTTTAATCAAACCATTTTCTAGTTGGTGCAGGTATGATTCTTTTCGGTTTAATGTGCCACTGACATACTTGAAATTGTCATCATCATCATCAAACATGTCAATATATGCTTCTCCATCCAGTATAGATCCATGCAAGATTGGACGATCTAAGACTGCACGTGACAGAATATCAACTATATGTGGCAATTTTTCTGTATACTCATTAAAATATTCAGTTTTCTTTGCCACAGATCTTGAAAATATTCGTATGTCAGATGCATCATTAATAACAATCTGTATTCTCACACCATCGATCTTTTTCTGTATACCCCAACCACGAATATCATGTTTATCAGGATTAAATTTTTTTGCTTTTTGTAAAAATATAGGTTCTACCATTTTAATACACACACCTTAAACTAATGTCATTTGTCCAACAAAAGTTTGGTTCTCCTGCACATCAGCAAGTCTTGAAGTTCCCACGTCATGTGGTTTACCAAAATCATAATTCAAAATATCTATCTGTTCACCTGTGATCGGATCACGTGTAAACAACTTATCAGGTTCACAATATCTTTCAATGTATTCTTCTGCATATGGTTTGTAATGCTCAACCGTTCGCATTATATTTTTCATATAATCAACCATATACTCAAAATCAGGTTTTATAATAAACTCATTATAAAAACTAGATACATTGTAAATATTATTGCGACCTTCTTTCTCAACATTGAGATATCCTAAATCTGTTAATTTTTTAAGATGATCATTTAGAACTTTCAATGTAACATTTATACTATGTTTTCTCAATGCCTGCTGTAACTGTGATTTATTAACAGTACCATAATCCTGTATAACCTGAATCATGACTTTCTCGTTATGAGAACATCTAAGTGCAGACTGAATCAAATTATTTCCAAATATATAATGATTCAAAAATACATCTTCAGGTGTTACAAACAATGTTTCCTGTCCATTGATGTTAGCAGTCATCCTATCTTTATGATAGAATCTTGCTATACCATTACAGTTATCCAGGTATTTGGGAAAATCACGACGCGCTGTGGTAAAAACTGTTGGTATATATGATTTTAATACACCTGCTGCAGGATTAACATATTGATCAAAACTAGGCATGTTAGATATGTGATATTTAAGACATGCCTTGGCAAATTCATCAGTTTGCTTGATATCAAACGGATTTTCATAATTTTCTGCCTGACGTTCCATCACACTTTCAGTTTGTTCCTGAGATCCATCTACTGTAACTTCAACAATACGTGAACGTAATTCATCTATTACAACCACATCACTTGCTGATTCATCTGCTCTGGAAAACACGAACGGTTTTGCTGGTAAGGTGAATGGACTATAACCACCCTGTATTTTTGTTCTCTCATATGTGTATTCTTTGCCTTCACCCCATGACTTGAGAATTTCTACCATCATAGGATTAATCTTATTCAGTTCACGAATTTCCACATACTTTGCTTTTTCAATCTCATTCTTTTTTTCAAAGATAACTTTGTCACTGCCACCTTCAATAAGAACACCATCTTCTGGCATCAAACAATCAATACAGGCATCCATCACCTGTGACTTACCACCAGCAGATGGCCCTGAGACATATGTACATATTTCAGATAGAATAAATGTTGTAAACAGTGACATTCGCGTCTCATATTCACCAACCACGGAATCATCAAGTATAATATTTACATCCGGTAAAGAGGGTTTGTAATCTTCCCGAACCTGTTTGAACTTCTCAAACTCTTCCTCTGTTAATTTTAGTGCTTCACGCTGCCGTTTTTCTTCAATTTCACGCTTCGCTAACTCAATCTCATCCATTATAACACACACCGTTTTTAAAGAAAAGTAAATGAGTAAGTGAATGACTTACTCATGCCTGCACATAACCATCAACAGCAATAGTTTCAATCAGCATTTTTGCACGATCTTCACTAATTCCTTTGACGGATTTCATTTTGGTAAGAATACCTGCTGCCATGTCAATATCAATAGGTTTACCATCATCCTTGACACGTTTCTGCAGATTGTTGACAGCTTCCTCTTCTTCTTCACTCATTTCAACATTCCGCACCTCACCCATTTCAAACAGGTAAGTAGTACCAGGACCTTCTTCACGCTCAACTCTGGTCATATATGTAATCACATCTGGTACATCCAGACCATCGTTAAACAGTTTCTTCACATAAGCAGAGAAATTTTTCTGTGCACCGTATGACACCTTTAGAATATCTTCTACTTCAGGATCTTCATTCTCCATGACCAGTGTCAATTTGTACTGGCATTTAAGCTGTCCACCGTCTTCAGTCTTGATACCTTTATAGAATCTGCATTCCTTACAGTCATATTCATCCTTGTATCCAGATTCTTTTGTACGACCAGTCTTTCCATCAAATGATAGACAGACTACTTGATTTGCCCTGAAGAATTGTCTGGATGGATGTGCATCCAAGATACGTACAGGTATTGGTTTGTTTATCGGAAAATCCCTTTTTGCTTTCAAAAAGTTTTTTTCTTTGCTGACATAGTTTCCATCGTTACTTTCATCTACAAGTACATCTTCAAATTTTGACATTTTATACACCTTGTTTTATATACACACATTATATCTCACACTGCACAAACAGTGATCATTGATGAAACAATTGTAAGTATATTTTACAACTTATATAAATATTCCTGTACAGTAAAGTTTATATAAGTTGTCTTCATAAATATATTTATGATGTGCGAATACTTACAATATTTTAAAGAACACGACATCAGTTATGATGTGTATTCTTTTGCAAAGATTATGTCTGAATATTTTGACATGAGTGATGTGCAGGAAGAGCACATGTTTTTCATGTTAAACAAAATATGGACAGACAGGAAAGATTTAGCTGGTAATATTCGGTACGAAAATCTTGTCATCGCAACCTGTATTTTTATAAAAGATAAAACACAGGATCAATGGTATGATACAAAAGATATCGTATCTGATTTATATCCAGATAATCATAAAGTCTATGTTACACAGATATATACTGTATATAACAGACTTCAACATATTTTTACACAATTCTAGGTACAAATTCACGACACCGCATATGACTTAATACTATACGCACACCGCGTCTATTACAACGCTTTCGCATGAGATCACAATGCTTGCATTGTTTATGTGTTGGTATCGGTTCTTTTCTTGGATGTTTCTTTGCTTCTTCTTCAGTTCTTTCATAGAATGGTCTATAGTCCTCTTTAGTTCTCGCTATTCTACACACACTCCGTTTTTAGACCAGATCAGGAATTGAACCTCACCTGGACACACACATGTGGTTATACTGGAATTATGAACTGTTCATGAGGAAGCAAAGTTGCACCCTGCTCAATAATCTTTTATATGGACTTAATATTATATAGTTATGGGTCACTGATTAAAAAAAAATTAATCCAGTAAGTCTTTAAACTCTAACCAATCGTTTGCTATACATTTGAGAAGTATATAACCAGACAAGGCAACGAAATCGTTCTTACGTTCAATGTTACTATTCTTAATTCTCATTAACTTATCATCCATACGTATGTTAATCTGTTCGTTAGAATCAAGTTTACTACATACATTAACTGGTTCTAATACAGAGTTACCATATCTATTATTCTTAGTAAGTAGGAATTCAATCATTTCTACCCCTACTTTAATTATATCTCTTTGTACTTGAGTATTTGCTCCAAATATATCATACATATCCTTTATAGACCCTTTCTTTGTAGGAGAACCATTTAACTGTTCTTCTAATATCTTTTTATCAGGATATTTAATTTCCTGAGTACTGTTTATGCAATTAATAGGTGTTCCATCTATATCATATTCTAACATATTTATTCCTCCTCAATTAAATCTTTAAGCCTGTCTATTTGGCTATCCATATCATCCCAGATACCATTCAAATCAGATATTTGAGAATTTAAATCATCCATTTGGTCATCTAATTCTTTTATTGCTTCTTTAATTATGTATATTGTTTTATCATCCATATTACTCCCGCTGTATTTGATTCATAAGCCATTGTTCATACAATTCTTCACAATCTGTACAATCACGATTTAATGTGCAATCACCGTTTTCATCTATATATGGGCATTCTATTTTATCCCTATTTCTTATGCCCAGATAATCTTCCATTTCAGAAATACTTATATTAATCACTCCTCGATGACTTCCATAGTTACTTTCACCTTTTCGTATTCTCCGATTCTTTTACATAAATCATATATAATATCTGATTTATCATCGCCTGCTATTTCATAATCAACAGTTCTGCCATTTTTAAATGCTTCTACTACTGGGAGAATAATCCCAGTAGAGTAATATTTTATTCCATCTACTGTTCTGAGAATCTAATTTCTTTAGTTCTTTCTTCACCATAATTATTACTCCTGGTTAAAAAATAAAAGGAAATTAGAAATTGAGTTTGATATTATTGTACTCATGTTTCATAATAACCATTATAGGTTTATTATCTGTACTCAGTTCAATTACTCTTTCTCCTTCTCGTACATGGTCCACTGAAATGAATTCATGGAAAATTATGTTATCTTTTTTGCCCTTGTTTCTTTCTATTACCCAGATGTGTACGGTCAGGTCTTCCAATTCTGTATCCCTGTTAATTTCCAGTTCTTTTGCTATACTCATTTTGCTTCCTCCTTTCATATTCATCCATTGAGTTCATTTATCGCCCTCTTTAACTTTGCTCTTTGAGTTTCTGATATAGACCATAATGTAATATTATGACTACTACGACCTAGTTTAGATATATATGAAGACTCACAGAATCGTTTTAACATCTTTCCAGATACATTGACATCACGTGCCATAAATTCAGATGGTGCATTAGCAATACGTTGTGCTTCATCTGGATAAAATCGAACAAGTTGTTTACTCATTTATTACCACCACACTTGATATTTAAAATATCACGTTTATCATCAAGTTTTTTAGTAATACGAATAATCTCTGTGTCGATTTCATTTCGCTGTTTGTGCAGGAAACGCAGATCTTCCAGGTCTTTTTCTATACTCTCAAGTAACCGTTTTAATTCACACACTGTTTACACACACCTGTTTTATTATTGATAAGTGCCAAGGATAAGCAAATTACGTATTTACAGAATGAAGTTGAGAAATCAAATGCGTTTATGAAAGAGATCCTTGAAGATTATAATCGACAAAGTATTGAGTATATTGATAATTTCAAACCTATAATATCCAGTATCAATGATGCACTACAATCACGCAAACAATTACTAGAACAACCACAAAAGAAAAAATCAAAATGGAAATTTTAGGAAGATTAACTCATCCCATTCCTTTCCATTAAATCAGTCAACATCTTTTCTGCACGTTCTGAATCCACCGCAATATAACTATCAAATATATCACCTTCCATGGCCTTTACAAATGTTTTGGGCAGGAATATATGACGTTTATTTAATAGTTTTCTCATATCATCCATATATGTATCTTGGTATTTCTCTAATAAATTATTTTCTATCAAAAAGTCAATAAATTTTTCCGATATATGTTTGGACATATATGCTTCTCTTATCCACGCACCTTGGGATGTGTTCGAAAGTTCCTCAAAAGGCACTTCCAAACCTGCTTCTATACTATATTCATTATATAGATATCTAGCATATTTTTCTATCACTGCACACACCCCTTAGTTTTGTAGCATTGATATATCATAATATGCTCTACCACATTGCGGACACATATATTGATAATATCCTGCTTCAAAAACCTCAGGCAAATCTTCGGTGATCAACTCACCATTTTCTTCTTTTACTTTACCACAATATTTAGTTGTAATCTGTACATGATTAAATTCTCCGTTGTATTTACACACTTCACATTCCAAAGACATTTTTACACTCACCGTTGTTCAAAATAAATAAATTAACATGCCTGAGCAAGCATATCTTCTACATGACTTGCGACAGGCATATTATTACAACATGTGCAGGTGGATGAATTTCTTTTAACCTGGAAATCGCCCATCCTGCATAGTTGCATTCCCAAGTGGCTGGCACACACCTTCTAAATGTAGTGGCAGTCTTGGAACTACATTATCTGCAAAATAATTTTCATCAAATATGTGCAGCATGTCTTCCCAAAACACCACCTGGTCATATTCTTTTGCTAATTCATTAATGCGATTGGTTTTCCATATTGCCATATCCTGCATGAACCATTCACGTTCTTTGTCAGAACTGTTGACTAATTCAATCTCAAACTGTGTCAAACAATATGGTCTACAATACACATCACATCCATATCTACTTACAAGTTCTTCTTGTAACCACGGTGCACGATTTGTTATAATGCACTTATTTTCTTCGTGATGAAATATATCCTGCATGACCTGAATAGGTTTCTGGTGTTCAATATTATTATATTGATATTCACGATCAAATTCGGGATCATTCATCACCAATGTCTCGTCTAAATCAAATGCATGAAGTATTCTCGTTATAATCCTCTCCTTTCTGCCCAAAATTCAACTAAATGAAGTAGTCGACTTTCACCACGTCCATAGTTATCACTGATACCAATCACCTCTATTTTGTCTCTGATTGATGGATAACGTTCCCACAGATATCTGAACTGTTCCATATCCATACAAAACACACGGTCTGCCCAATACAATGTTTTATGCACATTTCTATCAGTAATCTGATAAGGATGCCCAGCAGATATACCTGCAGAACGAACCTTATATTGCTGTGGACGATTTTCATCAAACCAGTTCTCAAATGTAGGACTTCGTTGCTCGTTTCCATCGCACACAAAAAGTAGTTTATGCATCTTCAATCATATCACCGAATTCCTTTTCTGCAAGATCATAGTTCTCTGTACGTTCACACCATTCGAATGCTTCTTCTTCTGTAATAGGTATGAGTTTCTTATCACCAGAAATTCCATTACCAACTGGTGTGGTGTATGGAGATTTCGGGCCACCTTCGCCAACCATGAAATAATTACCTTTCCTGGTTTTGTACAGGTGTTCTTCATACCATCTAAAATCCGTTACTGGATGTATAGACGTGTATTCGCCAATCTCTTCTGCCTTTTCTGTATCATATACCTTGCCTTCAAAAATTCTTTTCATGCTTCTAACCTCGTTTCTTTTATTCTTATATCGTTTAATGTCAACGCACCATCACACATCAATTTGTATTCAATATAGTCAATCTGGTCTTCTACAGGTGATTCAATAAATTCAAAATTCTTTAAGACCTGTACATCTACAGATAAACATGTTTTTGAATTCCATGTTATGTGATTTATAGATAAAACTTTTAAACCGATCTCATTTAAAAGTCTAATCATTTGTTCTTTTGTATATTCGAATTTTATCATCCGAATATAAATACTATATTTCATAATACTTTCACCATGCTATACAGAAAGTTATATATATATATGGAACACCCTATTAGTATTATACTAAGAGAGTCTCATGACTAATATCCATTATAATACTAGGTGCCTGCAGGCACTTAGACTTTTTCTTCGTGTCCACATTTAGCACATACATAACCTACTACTATTTGTTCATAACATATTGCTCCCCAAAAATTACGTGGTTCAGATTCAATAATATAATCATCATCGTCTAAAGCATGTCCGCATTCGTCACACTCTTCCATTATGTACCACCTCCTAGGTCGGATACCTTAAACCCTTGGTCGATTAAATTTTGTGTCCATGTCAATAGGAAACTGGTCAAATCATTTTGCTTGGACTTATCTTGTTCGACGTGGTTATACACACCAACGTAATCATTCTGATAACTCAATGCTCTGGCCATCTGTGTTGTTTGGTCAATCTCAATTTCCATGTCAGGATCTGCCATTAAATCACCATTATGTGCCATTGCCACCTGTAAATCCTGCATATATGAAATAAATACCTGCCAGTATAATAGGAATCCCTATAAAAATAGGTATTAATATTATACCGATAACAATCATTGTTACACCTATAGACACTGCGACGAACGTTCCACCATCAATTGTCATATTACTCAATCCATGTATTTTCTGCATCTTCAATTTCGTTTGCTCGACGAACTATCATGTCAAGTTCGCGATATCGATACTGTACTTCACCAGTCTTGATTTTAAAAATCTCATAGTATCCTGTCTTCAAATTTTTACGAACAGACAGTCCGGTACGTGCATAGAGGTCATACTCTACGTGACTGTAGTCAGGATTATCAGGATCTGGCACTTCAAATTCTTCTGGTGTTATTGCACCCATTATCTTGCCTTCTGTTGTTTCTTAATTAATTTTTCTTTAAGTTTCTTTTCCTTGTATCGTTGATCAGAATCACGTACTATACTTGCAATACTATTCATGATATCTTCTCACCTGTATTATCATCCACCATTTTTGAAAATTCGTACACTTCTCTAAGCACTCTACCACATTTGACACACCGCCATTTCCTATCCAGTGTTTTTGTTTCTGGATTTATACGAAAATACCCAAGTGGTTCTCTATGCAACAAACACTGTTCAATCGTTCCACACACCATTTACATCACCAACTAGCATGATATTCAAATCCATATTTTTCAGGCAAAGACAACACATAATCTATAATTTCTATTGTATGTGATAAATCTTCAATATACCAATTACCATATTCAGTTGATCCAAAAAAGAAACCATCCTGTGTTGTTAAAAGTTCTTCTGCACGGTTTGGATTATCTAATACTTCCTAACACAAATGTCGCAACCTTTTAAGATCATCTCTAGACACCAACATTGGTCTGGCATCATCAACACCATCCATTATATTGTTACAAAACCATGTGTGAATTGCGTTTGCCTTTCGCCAGTATCCTGCTTGAAATCTCAACTCTACATAATTTACATTTCCTGTAAGTTTTATTTCAGGAAACATTTCCAAAATCTTTTCACGTTCACCATTATCTTC
>Ga0194136_1001255_pt1 | contig 12625 bp, 12 predicted proteins | sample TARM_MetaG_T3A_1_FD_134023 | JGI IMG/M metagenome (GOLD analysis project Ga0194136, IMG submission 134023) | Freshwater microbial communities from Pennsylvania, USA, analyzing microbe dynamics in response to fracking - TARM_MetaG_T3A_14 (version 2) | ecosystem: Environmental > Aquatic >...
ATCTTGTCGCTAACCGTGCTGGTTTCGTCGTATGCCACTAGATCGGCGCCCTTGCCGACCGTTAAGCCATCCGCCAGATCAGCTCGCAGCACTTCGGCATCAGACGACGCAGCCGCAGCCTCTGCGCGCGCTGCTGCTGCAACCGCCTCAGCCACTGCGGCATCAACGTCGGCAGAAATGTTGTCCTTGATCGTCTCAAACGCGACGGACCGAGTGCGAGCGCTTGATGCCTGCTCAATCGGGAATGTGTCGCCGTCGGCGATTTCGTTGACGCGGGTAAGGTCTGCAATTCGTGTCATGTCTTAAACCTTATGGCATGGTTATTGCTTGCATTGTATCTTGTTTGCGCCTGCTAGGCGATGATTTGAGACGCTGTTTTGAACAGAGCGTCCAGGTCGTCACTGGTCAAATCCAATGCCTGCGCAATAGATTGCAGGATAGGAGAGTCGCGCCGGAACTCTTGGGCGTTTTTCCACGCAAGCTGCGTAAGTGTATCGCTTTCAGATACAGCAAGCTCGACAGATTCGAGAAGCCCAGACTGGTAAAGAGCTGCAAGAGCCTGGAAGCGCGACACGGCCTGCGGGACCGGCTTGTGCTCGCTCCATTTCCCTCCATCCCATAACTGCGACCCATGAGCTGGGGGAGATTCAACCTCGACCGACCCAACTGGCGGCTCCACGCCATCAAATCCGCCAATATATCGACCTTTCGAGTCAATGAAATATTTCATGCAAAAGCCTCTATTCTGAGCAGCCAATTGGCCTCTGTGATCCCGGCAACGTTCCCATTATCTTTCCGAATAACCTTTAGACCTGACGCCCCAAACTTTAAATTAAACTGGGTGTCATCAAACACTAACGACATGCCATAGCTTCCTGAATCAGACTCAGAGAATGGCGCAGTAGGCAATACATCTCCAACGGAATACCCTAGCTCTGCTGTCTGGCACAATAGATACGCGGATATTACCTTCGGAGTGCTGCCGAGAGTGTGGGCGATAGTTAGAGATCCCGCAACGGTGATTATCTGATCGGCACTTGTCCATCCCTTCGTAATAGCCAAGGCCGCCACGTCTGCCTGTAAGTCGACAACATCCGTTTGCAAGGCGTTGACCTGATTGCCCAGCGCCGTGACATCAATCAGCCCAGGGTTCACCGCGCCGCTGAATGCGCGAATAGCAATAGTCTGTATGCCGAATCGGAAAGTCGTTGTCGCAGGCGCCGTGCCGTCCGTAACGACACGCTCGATAACATCTCCCAAGACAAATCCTGTATCTACTAACGCACCATTATCAGCACCAGCTTGCGTCAGACCTCGCGCATCAGGCACGCGGAAGGTGCTGGTTCCGTTTCCTGTCGAGAACGCCATTTTGCTGGTTGACCACGACGCATCAGCAACGATATTTCCTGAGCCGTTAGCGAACGTCCACAGCGCCGGATATACCTCTCGGTTAAGCAGTGACCCATCGAGCGGGATAAAGCCAGACGGGAGATTCTCCGGCGTGCAGGGGAACGACATAACCGCGCCGACCGGGAATGCGTTTGCCGTTACGTCTGTGACGGAAACCGTGGAGTTATTAACCGACGCGCCACCGAACGAGTAGAACGTCTGGCCGGAAAAGTCCCCAGTCGGCACGTTGTATTCGCCAGCCGGGAGGAACACTGGCACGCCGATGGCGGCGGCCTGTTCAAATGCCGCCTGGTCATTGTTCACGCCATCCGCAACAGCGCCAAAGTCCTGCGGCGAAATCGCCAGCTTGGTCAGCTTGTCGTAAACGTTTGTCGAGCGGTAGCCGACCAGTAGCGCACCTGTTCCAGCAGCAAGATCAGCCGCTACGACACCAAAGAAGCCATCCGAGCTGTCCGGCGAATAGAACACCTGTACGCCGTTGGAGTCACGAACACGGATCGAGTAAGGCCCGGACGTGAAGATGCGCTTTGGAGTACCAGCGCCGTCAGACGGATAACCTGCCATGTTGGTTCGCAGAGGAGATGGTGCCGACACCGCGCCATCCGCGTCGAACGAAACAGGCAGCGGGAAGCTCTCAGGATCTTTCCCGGGCTCGCCAATATAAATATACCCGTTTGCCAGTGGGCGTCCGGTAGTGTCCGTGATAAAGTCAAATGGAGACTGGATTAGGATGTTTGTCATGGATTTTACCGTTGGCCTTGAGGTTCTGGTTGCATATCTTGTTCTTGCATTGATTGAGCGGTCTGTACTGCCGCATTAAGCTCGCGAGCCATGCGCAAAGCAAGCTGTTTCGATGCGTCGCTGTTAGGCTGGGACGCAATGCGGATCAATGCGTTCCGGAAGAATGGGCTTTCGTATGCGCGAGCAATCGCGCCGACCGACGCGCCTGCCGCCATCGTTGTCCCGAAATCGCCAATCAGTGAACCAGCCGCAGCAGCCCCAACCGGAGCGTAAAGCTGTTGTCCGGTAGCCGTCATTACTCCTGCCTGACCGGCTCGCCGCGTCGCATCCAAGACCAGCTTCAACCCTTCTAGCTGCTTGCGCTCGTCACCACGGAACACGATCCCGGTCTGCGTCTGGTATTTGTTCATGGCGTTGATGAATCTGTCAGGCGACAAGCCTTCCGCGCCAGTGGCATCAGAGATTGCCCGCCGGATAACTGTCGCACGTGCCGCTGACTTTCCTTCCTGGTTCAGGGAGTTATAGAGCAAGCGCACCTCGCTGGGCTTTCGCGAGAAGAGCAAGGTTTGGGCAGACTCAGGCGTAATGTCCCCAGTATTAAGAACATTGCGCAGTCTTGAGCGCGTAAGCTCTTGCGCCTGCTGCCGGTATACCGCATTGGCTTCACGCAGACGAGCAACGTCTCTTGCGTCAAGATTTGCGCGCGCAAACTCATCCATATCCCGAGACATGGCGTCTTGTACACGGGACAGCAATGAGCGCGCCCGGCTCGGTAGCTGCGACCTAGCGGCACCATCGTATGCATCAACTACTTCGCGAAACGCCGTGCGGTTTTCTTTCAGCGTGCTATAGGTTTGCGTTCCGCCTGAAAGCGTTTCACGAAGACGCGCAAGCTCGCGCGCAGCGTCGTCACTGCCAATCACTCCAGGCTTTGTCAGCTCTTGAATCGCATCGTCAATAGCGCTTGCGGTGTTGTTGTACTGAATCGGGCCTGCATCGTCTAGCCGCTGCGAAAACTGCTTCAAGCGCTGCCCTGCTGCGCGCTTAACGCGGGAAGTCTGCGCTCTCAGGCTGCTAATGATGGTAGACTCGTCAGGGACAGGGTAGCGATTACCAAGCTCTTGAATCGCGCGCTGGCGAGCCTCCTGCTGTGTCGCCCTCATGCCGCCAGTCCCGGCAAGCGGGATGCGCTCGCCAATCGCCTGTCCAGACCTGCCGATGAATGTGGTTGGCTGCGCGATATCGCTTGTCATAACGGGGATGTTCGCCCGTGCGCCAGCCTCGACAATATCGCCAGCGGCACTCGGCGCTGCTCCCTTTATGGCACCGGCGACCCTTCGGCCTTCGTCAATTGCTCGTCCCGCTGCCCCGGCGACAATTGGCGCGCCAGCGCCGAACGCTCCAGCCGTAGCGATATCCGCCATGCTAGCTTCGCCGCCAAGCCCTGCCTCTACCGCCTCAAGCCCTGCTTGGGTTGCCGCGCTGCCAGCGCCTAGGACTGCCGCTTGCTTGCCAATGCCGCCGCCAACCGCAGCAGCGCCGCGACCAGCAGGGGAAAACGAAAGCATATTGAACAGGCCAGATACAACATCCTGACCGCTAATCCCAGGCTTGTTGAGCGCGTATTCGCCAGACGGAAGCTGAACAATAGTATTACCTGCTTCGTCCTCTCGAAACGACACGTCAGGCCCGAATTGGTTTGAAAGAATGCCTTTCAGCGAATCGGTGTCGCCAGTTGCCAAAAGCCCAATAGACGCCTTGAACGCGGGAACGGATAGGCTGTTAAGCTCTGGCGCGCCGCCGATCTCTTGAAGCCCGGCAATGTCGCTTGTTGTGCGACTCTCTCCGGTAAATACGTCTGCGATCTTGCCGAGCGTTGTTTCTGGTGCCTGCTGCGCTCCCTGTTGCACCGGCTTCGGCTGTTGCGCTTGATCGCCCTGCTGTGCTTGCACAAACTCATTAAACGCAGCCTGCGCCTGCTCGGGCGTAGTACCTTCCGGCACATCAAAGCGAGCGACACGCCCATCAGGCATTTGGAATCTAGCGACTGGCATTATTCAAACCCCAAAAATTGGATACCGCCTGATTGCGCTGGAGCAGTGTTTGCGCCCTGACTAAAACCCGGCGTCTGCGTCTGCCACGGCGGGTTTTGCTCGATATAACGATCAAACGCTTTCTTGAGGCTCTCGCCTTGGTCGATCTGCACGCCGTTGTATTCAAACGGGCGGCGGTTCTGCCCGGGGTTTCCGTTCTGGCTGATCCATTCGGCGCGGAAGTTGTTCATTTCCGCCTCTGCTCGCTTAACCTTTGCCATGCCGCGCATCCAGCTTGCGATATATTCCTTGTTTGCAAAGTCGGTCGGAAACCCGCGCGAAAAGATCTCCACGTCTCGGTCTGTTGCCGGGCCGGTTGGCAGGCTTTCAATGATGCGAGAGTTTTTGATTGATAGATATTGCGCACGCAGAGCGCTAATGTCGTCCTCTGTGCCTGTTTGCTGCTTGAACCATTCGCTAAACTGCGCGGCACGTCCGCCCGGCATGTCGGTCGCCATGTACCTCTCTGCCAGCGCTTCCATTTTTGCCGCCTCGTTTTCGGCCGACGTGGCATTCACGATAGCCGTATCAAGCGCCTTCTCCATATTGACGGACAGATCAGGGAAGCCAGAGCCTTCCTGCCGCATGCGTGCAGCCTCAATGCGAGAGGCGGCCGCAAGCTGTGCGTTCTGCTGTGCGATCTGCTGCCCGCGAGCAGTAATGTCCTGTCCGCGCATCTGGATATCTTGGCCGCGCATCTGGATCGCCTGCCCTTGCTGGCGAATGGATCGATCTTCGCGCTGACCGACAATCTCTTGGTACTTCTCAGGGCCAAGCGCAGCCATTGTCAGCATGTCCGCAGTCTGCACTAGTCCTTGCGGGTTAGTCTCAAGCTGTTGGAGGATGCGACCGGGATCAAATGCAGGACCGAGAGACGACAGTACGTCGGCGTTCTGGCGAACATACTCAGCCGCTGCTGCTGGGTCATTTGCCAGCGCCGTCATCTGCATTCCGATTTCGCCGATGGCCTGCGTTTTCAGCTCCTGATCCATGCCGACTGCGGATTTGATCGTGTCGAGCATTTCGGGGAATTGGCTTGCTAACGCTGCCTTTTCCTGCGGGGTGCTAGCCTGCCCAAACGCCGCGCGAAACTCAGCCGCGCGGGCAGCCTGTTGCGCCTGCATCTGCGCTTCTTGCTCGGCTTTCTGGCGCTGCATATCAAGCGCCTGCTGCTGCTGGTATAGCTGCAAGCCTTGCATGATCTGATTGCCGACATTCGGCTTATTCAGGATCATCGAATAATCAAGAGCCATTATTTGCCTCCCAGGGCGCCGAGTACGCCGCCGCCGATAGCGCCAATTGGGCCAGGGAAAATACTCTGCCCAGCGACCGCGCCGCTAATCGCGCCGCCAATCATGCCGGAAGACGACTGTTGCCGCGCCGCCTGTTGCGCCAGAATACTCTGACCAAGTGCCGCGCCCTGCTGCGCCATTGCCTGCCCTGCTGCCGCCGCGTTGCCTGCCTTGAGGTTGGCAAGGTTGGTTGTCACGTTCAGGCCCTGCTCTTGCATGCCGCCGAGCAACCCGACCTGTTGCAGGTATTGCTGATTCAGAAGCTCAGGAGCGATTGCAGACAGCGCTGTCTGCGTGTTGCCAGTTCGCAGCCCCCCGGTAGCGGATGCGTTCTGCAAAAGCGAGTTTTCAGCCTGCCGCAACTGCGCTTGATAGAAAGGCGACTGGGCAAGCTGACCGATAGCCGCCTGCTGCTGCTCTTGCCCGCCGAGGCCGATCAGTGCGCGGTACTGATCAAGCGCAGTTAGACCTGCTTGCTGGTAGGGCTGGTATTGCTCTTGCCCGTACTCAAAAGCCTTGTCAGCCTGCGCGATCTGCATTTGAAGCCCTTGAATCTGGGCTTGCGCAGCTTCCTTTGCCGAGTCGTCTCCACCTTTACCGCCGCCCATATGGCTCACCTCTCAATAAGCTAAAGCACCACAGGTCAACGGGTGCAGAGTCTCGATATGCAGCGCCGCGCGCCGTTCCTTCTTCTGTGAATCCAAGCCGCTTGACGAAGTTTCGCACCTGCGGGAAAACACCAATAACTGAGGTGCTTATCCTGGTCACAGGTGCGTTCGCAAACAGCCAATCCAATGTCATCTTAGCAAATATCGGGCCAAGTGTCTTATTTGTTTCTGGCACGCACAAGTGCACCTCGATATCGAACCACGTCTTGATAATACAAAGCGTGCAAGCGACAGGCTTGCCGTCCTTGTATCCGACCAAATAAAAGCGGTCAGGGTCAGGATGGAAGCCGTAGTAGTTGCTCTGGCCGTACCTGTCTTGGACAAACGGGTCGTCATATAGCGCGCGGATCACGTCAGGATCATTGCACGGCTCAACTCGATCTACCCTTTGTTGATCCATCCGTTCGTGTCTCTGTCGATCAGGCTTGTGTTGATCCATACGTCACCGTCCAAGATATCGTAGTAAGTGCGAGACAAGTTGGCGCGAAGATTGCCAGGCGGGCCTTCTCCGTACTGAATAGCTCGGTCGTCGATCTCTTGAGCCAAGCCTTCAAGGTAGCGAATAAGTCGCTCGTCTCGCGTCAGCGCGCTAAGTGAGTCTCGCGTGATCTTGACTGTATCAGGCATTGGTCTGCTCCACGTCAGCTTCAAGTCGTGCCGGGGAGAATAGTGAGTCGTTTACCACCCTGAACCGCAACGACATATGCTTGTCAGCGCGCCCGACCTTGCGCCAGATTGGCGTGTAGTCGTGCTGCCCCCGACGCCCAATAGACGCCCACCGCTCTTGCCGGTAGGTTACGCCATTGCGGCTGCTCGCCATTGATATTCGCGGTGACACGTCAAGTTGCGTCGTCGCCGGAATGCCGAATATCTCCAGCTTATGAACGATCATACCGTTTCCGTCGATAAAGCTCATTGGCGTGCTGAACTCGCGGAAGACGACTTCTCCGTATTCCGTTGCGACATCCTGCCGAAGCTCGCATAGCCTGCCGGTAGTCGGATCGCCTCCGACCCATTTGCCATAGACTCTGACGGGATCAGAGCAGCGCCACGGGGCGGACTCTTCGCCAGCAGCGGTGCGCACATGCCAAAGCGGTGCGCTTGCTTTTGCTGTGCCCCACACGTCCAGGCACAGCGTCTTGTCTGGCAAGTTGATCAGCACGAAATAGCACCCTTCGCTGCTGTAGGTATCGACCGTGATAGTCGCGAGCTGCTGCGGTGTATACCCTTGAATGATCTTGTCTATCTCGTCAGTGGCGACACGTTGCGCGCTTCCGCCACCGCCTACATAAACGCTCGGCGCTTCGTCTCGACCAGCGCCAACGAAGAACAGACCGTCTTCCACTTCTCGCGATGCATATCGGCCAACACTTCCTTTTGTGATCACTGCGCCCTTGACGCGCTGGAAAGGGAAGCCAGAGCCGCCCACGTTCTGGTAAATCTCGACAGTCGTGGAGCCGACCGCGTGTAGTTCGTTGCGGACGATCTCAAGCGACTGGATCGGGTCGCTGTCAATCTCAGCAGAGCCGAACTTGAGCGGGTCAAACGTGAACGGGTCGCTAAGTTCTGCCGGGAAGATAAAGTCCCCGTCGGTGAACACGAAATAGCCGTCCACGAATACCACGTCTGTTGCGGTGGCGAAGTTGGGATCGGTAATGGCCTGCAAGCCGCCAAGCTGGTCGTAATAGAATCCGCGCCCTGCGGTGACGATGCAAAACCGATCAAACCCGCGCGCGATAGATACCCTTCCGCTGCCGGGGATATACCCGAGATCCTCGACGACCGCGTTCGGAGAAATCTTGATAAGCCGAGAGCCGGAAACCCGGTACAGCTCCCCCTGAAACTCCAGCCCGCCACGGTCGCGGCCTGGGGCTGATGAGAACTGCACGAGACCAGGAGTTGTCCGCAAGTATGCCTTGCTGATGCCAGTGCTCATCACGGCGGCGTAGTAGTTCACCGGGTACGACTCTCGGTAATCAGCGCCGCTTTTGTAGATACCAGCAACGATGCTGACTTGGGTCATGCATCAATCCCCTCAAGGTCGCCGCCATTCTCGACGGTGATTTGCTCTGCGGTGCGGTAGAATCGTGAAATCGGACGCCCGCGCAAGGTGTTCCCAGAGCCGCGCGGCATACGATTTGAATACGGGACCTCTGGCAAAACGGGATTTGCAGTAAGGATGCGGCCCAGCGACTGTGATGCGTTAAGCGCCAGTTCTGGCGGCACTTGCTTTCCGTAGTTCGGAGCCAGCCTGACCGCAAGATTGCAGACGATGGCGTTACGCGCCCAGTCATATGACCCGGCAACCTCGGATGAATTAGCCTCCTCCGGCGTGATGCCCAACTGGTAGCCAACACGAATACCTTGACCGTCCCATTCGGTCATCATGCTTTCAAGCTCAATCAGAGCTGTCCGCACTTCTTCCGGGTCAATGTCGTAGTCGTAGCCTGTGACTGCCAGCTTAGCCAAGGCCTGCCGGATCAGGTCACTCTTGAGTGTCGCCATCGTCTTTTGCCTTTGGCTTGCGACCACGACGGGCCGGGGCTGGCTTGTCTTCCATGTCCAGAGGCGACACGCTCCAGCCGTCGGCAAGATGCGCGCTCACTTCTTCCTCAGGCACGTCTTTCCAATCGCACTTGACGCCCCAGACTTCGATCATGTTGCCGGGCTTGTACAGTTTCCGCATTGCTTATACCTCGTTTTGGCACGGATTTAGCATAGCATAAAAAAAGGCGGGCAACATGGCCCGCCTCTCTCTGGTGCTCCCGGTTATGCCAAGATGGCAATGCCGTTTGCGTCAGGCCGCTTGTTGCACAGGCCGTACCAGGTAAACAGACGACACTTCAGACTGAAGTCGTCGATGCTGCCTTGGTAGGCCATGTACAGCTTGGTGCCGCTGGTCAGGGTCGATTCCATGACTTCCATGCCGTCCAACTGGCCCAGATAGGACAGCGGGGCAGAGCCTCCGATGATCTCTACCGAGTCGTTGGCCCAGAACACGTTGGTCTGCGCCAGAGTGTCGGTGTTCAGACGCACGACAGCAGTGCCAGCGGTAATCTGGGTGGCGATGTTGGCATAGGCCTTCTCGGCGTCGGTCAGGGCCGCATCGGTCAGGGCGATGGGCTTCGGATAGACGCTGATGGTGTCAGTGTCGATGCCGACGATGGTGAAGGTCATGTCCTGCCCGGTGTTAGTCTTGTCCAGCAGTCCCAGCGCCTTGACGCCGGTAAAGCTGATGCGGTCGCCAACACTGAAACCAGCGCCGGCGCCTACTGCCAGCTCGATCTCGCCAACGCGGTAATCCACGTTCACGTTCACGCCGCCGACAGTGGTCAGGCCTTCCGGCTTCAGCGATACAGTGGTGCCGACAGTAGCGCCTGCGGGGGTCGCTCCACCGGCCAGAGTCGGCAGGTAGGACGAGCGGTAAACGTCGAAGCCTGCAACGTCACGACCGACCATGCTGCGGGCGTACGCGCCTTCCGGGCGACCGGACAGGGTGCCGCGATTCGCCAGGTCGGATGCGATTGCCTGATGGTCGCGCGGGTTCAGGAAGAACGAGCGGCCGGTCATGCTGGCAACTTGGCGTTCGTCCATGATCGCTTCCGGGGTGGCCAGGAAGTCGTAACCTGCGGTGCTGGTGCGGCTGAACAACGAGCCGGTAGACGCAACCAGTTCGGCGATGCGCTTGTTCTGGTCGGCAGACAGCTTCTTGGCTGCGGCGCGGCCACGGCGCTCCATGAATCGGCGATCACGGAAGTCATCGGCGCGCAGACCGAAGGCGTCGTTTCGCGGGTCTTCAAGCTGGCACGGGTAGTACTGCTCGATGATGTTGCCGAACTTGCCAGTCATGTCCCAGCCGGACTGCACAGGAGCGTGCTGCTCGACAGGGCGCCAGATGATATTGCTGGAGTTCTGCATGGTTGCCGGGTCAACGTCGTAGCTGTCAACCTGGCCCGCCATCTGGAACTCTTCTTCCATCAGGTCAGTGACCTGATCGAACATAACGCGAACTTCTTTTGCTGTGTTAAGTGCCATTTTAGGCCTCTCTTAAATGTAACCGTGGCGCTTCAACAGATCGCTGCGCCCGGATGCAACGAGTTCCGCCTTCATCTTTCGGAACTGCGTACGGTCTGACAGTTTGTGCGCTTTCTCCAATCGCTTGAGGATTGCGCCGTCATTCTGACCGCTTGATGCACCCGTCAACGCCTCGTCTGCCGGTGGCGCGGATGATGTTTTTCGCGCTGGCTGAACTTTCAGCCGTGAGCGCAATTCGCCCAATGTCACCATCGCTTCAAGGCCGCTAGGGTCTCGCTGCAATGACTCCATCAAGCTCTGCAACTTCTCGGGGTTCTTGCCCAAGTGGTATGTAACCTTCTCGGAGCCTTCACCCAGTCGGGCAATCATCAGGTCGGCAATTTCATGGCCCAGCGTGTTGCGCACAGACTCCTCTGCTTGCTGGTAGTCAGCCACCCGAAGATCGGACGCCCGCTGATAGTGCTCGGACAACTTCGCTTCGACCTGCTGCTTTTGCGCGGCTGCCTGCTGCTCCCGTTGCTGGCGTGTCTGGTACGCCTGAAACTGGTGCTGCTGCTGCTCTGCAAACCATGCCGCCATCTGCTCTGCGTGCTTTTGCTCGTCGTAGTCACAGCTAGCCAAGGTTGGCATTGCCCGTTGTTGTGGCTGCTGCGATTGCGTGCCGTTGCGCGCTTCTGCAAGCTGGCGCTCCAGTTCCTCATTTCGTGCGCGCTCTTCGCGCCGACTTTCACGCAGCTTCGCAAGCGTTGCTGCTGGAACTGTTACCGTCTTCTTCTTGCCTTCTTTTGGCGTCGCCTGTTCGTCGCCTTCTAGTACGACTTCGTACTCTTCCGGCTCTTGCTCGGAACCATCGGTTTCGGAGCCTTCCTGCTCGTCGACTTCTTGCTCTTCTGCTTCGCCTTCATAGTCTTTGTCGTCCAATTCATCCAGGTCTTTGACATCATCATCAGCCACGATTGAATCTCCGCTCGTGTAGCGTTAAGAGGCCGCGTTTTAAGTCCGCGTAGACTTGACGGAAATGTTGGCACAGTTTTTGTATGGCGTCAAGTGAGGCGGTGCGCTGGCTTATTGCGCTAACTGTAAGCGCCGTGCTAACCTCTAATCACTGGTCTGGCACATGCCAAAAAGCCGCAACGGTTAGCGATGATCCTGCTTACTCACAGGTAGCTCCGCCGGTTAATGTGCAAGCTAGGGTTATGCGTTTTCCCACATAGGCGGTATCTGCGCCGCCAGCGACAAAGCAGAACAGCCCCGCATTGCGGGGCTTTTTTTATTGTACAGTCTGCAACCCACCCCTAAGCGCCTGCGCCAGCTTCATCGCGCTATCAAGCTCCTGCGCAGAGGTGTTTACCAAAATCTCCGCAGTCTCTGCCCGCGCCTTCTCGGCCTCAACCATAGAGCGCATCGCGTCTGCTTGATACTTCTGGCCCATGCTCTGATCTTTCTGCGCCTGCGCCATGAGCGCTGCCAATGTCGCCTCTGCGGTCGGATCAGGCTGCTGAACGCTCTGTTGCAGTTGCTGGAGATAGGCTTCCTCTTCCTCGTTTTCAGGCTCCTTGATGCCCATTTGAAGCAGCTTGCGGGTTGCATGCTTGCGCAACATTTCCATGCTCTGACCTTCCAGCATGCTCAGGTACTGCATCATCAGTATTTGTTGCGTCTCAGGGTCTGGTGCGCTGCGATACAGCTCCAGCAATTCGGAGCGTGCCGCGTCCTTCTGGCTGCGATAAGACGGGCCAACGTCCACATACACAGAGAACGTGCCGCGCGAAAGATCGTTTAGCGTGACGACGTCGCCAGTCGCGTAATCAACAACCTGCTCCAGCACCATCGCCTTGCTTTCGCTTCCGTCAACGCCGGTCAGCTCGACTTCGCGCGGCGTGTCGTAAATCTCACGCGCCATGCTGGCGTAAATCTCACCGTCGCGGCGCATGGCTGTTGCCACGTTGTCCATGTAGACAAACGACTGATTGTCGATGCGCGCTTGCACGGCGTTGATCGCCTTGCCGCTCGCCTGCGGGTCTAACACGTCCTGCGGCATGCCAGGGCTGGTGACGTCCTCGATTGCCCTGCGAGTTAGCTCAAGAACTGCACCGGTAGCGGATGGCACGGATTCCGGCTCGATGTACGACATAGGCCCAACTGGCAACTCTTCGCCTGTCGCGCTCTTGCGGTTCATCAGGTAGTACGGGTACTTGTTAGGGTCCTCCCACATGAACTCAAAGCCCTGTACCTGCTCGGGCGCAAGCACCGGCTTGCGGCGCGGACCCTTGGCGGCAATGTCTGCCAAGTAGCTCATCTGCATGTTGTACAGGCGCTGCGGGTCTTTCGCTAGCCTGGTGATACCTTCCCAAACCTCTACGCCTTCGACGAAATACCACTCGCC
>Ga0194136_1001258_pt1 | contig 12591 bp, 10 predicted proteins | sample TARM_MetaG_T3A_1_FD_134023 | JGI IMG/M metagenome (GOLD analysis project Ga0194136, IMG submission 134023) | Freshwater microbial communities from Pennsylvania, USA, analyzing microbe dynamics in response to fracking - TARM_MetaG_T3A_14 (version 2) | ecosystem: Environmental > Aquatic >...
CCATTTATCAATATGTGTCATTTCATATATTTCATCAACGGAGTAACCTTTTCTTAAGGCATCAAATATTGCGAATAGACGTTGATCATTTGGAACTCTTAGCTTATTCTCCAGGTCATCAACTTCTCTAAATAGAGCTGTTTTATTAATACCTTCTAAACTTCTAACAGCCTTAAGTAGTGCACCTTCAAATACCCTATCAATAGCCATAACCTCTCCAGTAGCCTTCATTTGTGTTCCTAGCTTTCTATCTGCAGTATAGAATTTATCAAAGGGCCATTGAGGTATTTTTACAACAATATAATCTAAACTAGGTTCAAAAAGGGCTGAAGTATTTCCTGTTACTGGATTTACGATTTCATCTAGTGTTAATCCTATAGCAATTTTTGCTGCTATTTTAGCTATCGGATAACCCGTAGCCTTTGATGCCAATGCACTAGAACGACTTACCCTAGGGTTTACCTCAATTACTATATATTCTAAACTAAAGGGATTTAGTGCAAATTGAATATTACAGCCACCTTCAATTTTCAACTCCCTAATAATATCTATCGATGCACTTCTAAGCATCTGATGCTCTACATCCCGTAAGGTTTGAGATGGAGCAACTACAATACTATCTCCAGTATGAACTCCAACGGGGTCGAAATTCTCCATATTACATATCGTAATACAGTTATCATTTTTATCCCTCATTACCTCATACTCAATTTCCTTCCAGTTTAATACACTCCGCTCGATTAAAACTTGACCAATCATACTTAGTCGTAATCCTTTTTCCAGTACTATATTAAGTTCATCTTCATTATCGACGAAGCCTCCACCAGTACCTCCTAAGGTATAAGCTGGTCTTATGATTAAAGGATATCCTACCTCCCTAGCAAAATTAATACCATCTTCCATTGAACTAATAATACTACTAGGGGGAATAGGTTGCCCTATGCTCTCCATAGTCTCCTTAAATAGTTTTCTATCCTCTGCTCTTTTAACTGCGTCAACAGAGGTGCCTAGAAGCTTAACATTGTATTTGTCTAAAATACCCTGTTCATATAACTCTATAGCTAAATTTAATCCGGTTTGACCACCCAGGGTAGGTAATATACCATGGGGTCTTTCTATTTCGATTATTTTTTCTAAACTCTTAGTATTAAGAGGTTCAATATATACATGATCTGCAATATTTTTATCAGTCATAATAGTGGCAGGATTGCTATTTACTAGAACAACTTCTATGCCCTCTTCCTTAAGAGATTTACATGCTTGCGTTCCAGCATAATCAAACTCTGCTGCCTGACCTATTATAATTGGGCCGGAACCTATAACTAGGACTTTATTTATTAATGTGTCTTTTGCCACCTATTATCACTCCTTCTATACTGCCTTTTCTTTACAATTAATATAGCTTAAAAACTGTTCAAACAAATATTTAGACTGCATTGGTCCAGGGCTAGCCTCTGGATGGAATTGTACACTAAATATCGGTAGGAACTTGTGTTTAATTCCTTCTATTGTCCCATCGTTTAAGTTTCTATGAGTAACTATTATTTGCTTATGGTCTATAGATTGTTCATCCACTGCATACCCATGGTTTTGTGAAGTAATATACACTTTATTTGTTTGCAAATCCTTTACAGGATGATTTCCACCCCTATGGCCAAATTTTAATTTATAGGTTTTTGCACCGTTTGCCATGGATAATAATTGATGTCCCATACAAATACCAAACATAGGTTTATAATTTAGCAACTTTTTAATATTTTCAACTGATTCCAGTAAATTTTCTGGGTTTCCTGGACCATTTGATAAAAATACCCCATCAAATCCACCCTTTAGGATTTCCTCTGCCTTAGTATTATAAGGGAATACAGTTATATCACAATCGTAGGATTTTAAAATTCTTAATATATTTAATTTTAAACCAAAATCCATTACGGCGATTCGTGGCCCATTTCCTTCAAGGCGATAAACTTCCTTTGTTGATACATCCTTAGTATAATTCTTCTTAGAAATATCTTCAGATCTTAATCTCTCTACTATTGAATCATAGTTACTAATATCCGTTGTAATAAGGGAATTCATAGTTCCCTTATCTCTCAAATATTTAACTAATTTACGTGTATCTATTCCTTCTATACCCATTATGTCATTTTGCTTTAAGTATGTTTCTAAATCCATTTCATTCTTCCAGTTACTTGGTTTTCTACAATACTCTCTAACAATTAATCCACTAATCGCAGGTTTTGCAGACTCAACGTCCAATTTATTAATACCATAATTACCTATCATAGGATACGTCATAACTAGTATCTGCCCCGTATATGAATAGTCTGTGAAAATCTCTTGGTATCCGGTCATTGAAGTATTGAATACTACCTCTCCACTTTCTTCTTTTATACTCCCGAAGGCTTTTCCTTGGAACTTAGATCCGTCTTCTAAAATTAAATATGCATTCACTAGATCCCCTCCGCTTCACTAAATATCTCATCTAGAACTGAGACTAACTTATTAACTTCCTCCTTACCAATTGTTAAAGCTGGCAAAAATCTTAATACTGTACTTGAGGTACAATTAATTAATACTCCCTTTTGTAATGCCTTTTCAACAAATGGTGCTCCTTCAACTTCAAGCTCTAGACCTGCTATAAACGATTTTCCTTTTACTCTTTTAACAAATGAGTATTTATCTACAAGTTCACCTAATTTTTCAGCTAAATATATTCCGATTGTATCCGCATTTTCCCACAATTTTTCATGAATTATAGTCCCAAGTGCAGCTATTCCAGCAGCACAGGCAAATGGATTTCCTCCGAAGGTAGTTCCATGATCCCCAGGCTCCCAAGCCTTAGCTACCTCGTCCTTGGCTACAACAGCACCGATTGGTACTCCTCCAGCTAAAGCCTTAGCTAATGTCATTATATCTGGCTCTATGTTATAGTTTTCGTATCCGAACAACTTACCAGTTCTACCCAAGCCAACTTGAACCTCGTCAATTATTAATAATATGTCTTTTTCAGTACATATTTTTCTTATGTTCGTTATAAAGTCCTGAGTCGCGGGTGTTACTCCACCTTCCCCTTGTACAGGTTCTAAAATTATTGCACATGTATTTTCATTGATAGCTTCTACTACAGAGTCAAAGTCATTAAATATTGCCTGTTTAAACCCCGTAGGAATCGGTGCATAGCCTTCTTGATACTTTTTGTTTGCTGTAATACTTAATGTTGCCATAGTTCTTCCATGAAAAGAACCTGTCATAGCTATAATCTCATTTCTGCCCTCGCCGTACTTCTTATATGAATACTTTCTTGCAAGTTTTATAGCACCTTCATTTGCCTCAGCCCCACTGTTGCAGAAAAATGCTTTATCTGCAAAGGAGTTTTCAACAAGCATCTTACCTAAATTAACTTGGTTTTCAATCCAATACAAGTTAGATGTGTGTAATAATTTATCTGCTTGTTCTTTAATTGCCTTAACAACTGCCGGATGGGAGTGTCCTAAAGCACTAACTGCTAAGCCCCCAACCATATCTAGAAAAGTTTTTCCTTCAGTATCCGTTATATATGCTCCTTTACCTTCAGTAAAGGCAATTGGGATTCTTTTATACGTATTCATTAAATATTTGTTACCCTCTGTAATAATTTGATTTATACTCATAATTTCTTCCTCCTATTATTCAGTAATCATAGTACCGATACCATCATCTGTAAATATCTCTAATAAGATTGAATGTGGTTTTCTTCCATCTATAATATGGGCTCTTTCTACACCTTTACTAACGGCCTCTAAACAACATCTAATCTTAGGAATCATACCACCTTGAATTACTCCACTGTCAATATAATCTATAATTTCGTGGCTCTTAATTTTTGAAATTATTGTTTCTGGATTTTTATAATCCCTCATAACTCCCTGTACATCAGTTATTAAAACTAATTTTTTTGCATTTAGTGCAGCGGCTAAATTTCCTGCCACTTCATCGGCGTTTATATTATACGTTTCTCCGTTTTCACCTACACCGGTAGGTGAGATAACGGGTATATACCCTTTTTGTGTTACGGTTTCTATAATTTCTGTATCTATATAGTCTATTTTCCCCACAAGTCCTAGCTTAGGGTCTTTTTGTTTCGCCCTAATCATACTTCCATCTTTTCCACTTATACCTATGCATTTCACGCCATTTTGGTTTATTAGGGAAACGATTTCACGGCCTACCTTTCCAACAAGGGCCATCTCTGTAATCTCCATTGTTTGCTTATCCGTTACTCTTAGACCGTCTACAAATTCAGGCTCCTTACCGAAAACCTTCATTAGATCAGTTATTTCAGGACCACCACCGTGAACAATAACTGGGTTCATACCTACAAATTTCATTAATACAATGTCTTGAATAACAGTTTTTTTAAGTTCTTCATTGATCATAGCGTTTCCGCCATATTTTATAACCACTGTTTGATTATAAAATGATTTAATATATGGTAATGCTTCTATTAATACATCAGCCTTCTGACATGGTGTTATATTCATATTACCTCTCCTTTAAGATCTATAGGAGCCATTGATTTTCACGTAGTCATAGGACAAATCACAACCCCAACCAATAGCCTTCTCTTTACCTAGATTAAAATCAATTAATACTTGAATTTCCTTATACTTCAATATTTTGGCTACATCCGCTTCCTCATAAACTGCACCTTGACCCTGTTCAAATATTTTTACAGTTCCACCATTACTCTTAAGATATACGTCTGTTTTTTCAACATCAAAATTCGCTTCAGAGTAACCTACGGCAGCTACTATTCTACCCCAATTTCCATCCTCACCAAAGAACGCAGTTTTAACTAAGTTTGAAGTTAAAACACTTTTAATTGCAAATCGTGCATCATCTTTAGTTAGACTATTGACTACTTCAACTTCAATAAATTTAGTTGCCCCTTCTCCGTCAAATACGATAGATTTTGCTAAATACTCATTAACATATTTAAAGGCTTCGGTGAATTTTTCTACCTCATTATGATTTTTATTCATTTCTTTATTTTCTGCCATACCATTTGCTAAAACACAAACCATATCATTTGTACTTGTATCCCCGTCTACGGTGATCATGTTATATGTGTCCTTAGTTGTCTCTTGTAGAAGTTCATTTAAAAATGCTCCATCTATGTTCACATCTGTTGTGATAATCCCAAGCATTGTTGCCATATTTGGATGAATCATTCCAGACCCCTTAGCAATTCCACCAATAGTTACTTTTTTCCCATCAATCTCTATCTCTACACCTATATGCTTCTTACAAGTATCCGTAGTCAATATTGCCTCTGCGGCCTGTTGACCACCTTCATAATTAAGGACCTCTGCAGCTAACTCAATACCCTTTGTAACATTTTCCATAGGCATAGTAACTCCTATTACTCCTGTAGAAGAAACAATTACGTCTTCCTTTTGAATATTTAGAACCTTTGCAGTTTTCTCTGCCATAGTCGTTGCATCCTTAAGGCCTACGTCTCCTGTACAGGCATTTGCATTACCACTATTAACGACAACAGCTTGAATTTTTCCGTTTTTTACATGTTCCTTAGATATTACTACTGGAGCAGCGCACACCTTATTTTTTGTAAAAACCGCCGCAGCATTAGCTAAAACATCACTATATATAATTGTCATATCACTTTTAATTTTCTTTTTAATACCCGCATATACTCCACTTGCCTTGAAACCCCTAGCCGATGTTACATCACCATCAAAAATTCTAAACTTTTGCATATTATTCCTCTCCTTCTATTACGGCCAAATAGGCACTATATTTAATCCTTGAGTTTGATCAAACCCGAACATAATATTCATATTTTGTATTGCCTGCCCTGCGGCACCTTTAACTAAATTATCAATTACACTAACTATTACTATTGTATTTGTCCTCTTATCAACAGTTAAACCTATATCACAGAAATTCGATCCGTATACAGCCTTTGTTTGTGGATATTCATTTTCATCTAATATCCTTATAAAAAACTTATCTCCATAATACTTAGCATAAATTGCCTTTATATCCTCATACTCAAGACCATTACTATTTTTAATGTATATGGTACTAAGAATTCCTCTGGTCATAGGCGTTAAGTGGGGAGTAAACTGTACCATCACTTGCCTATTTGCTGCCTCTGATAACTCCTGTTCTATTTCAGGTGTATGCCTATGCTGCCCTAAACTATATGCTCTTATATTTTCATTGCATAGGGCATATAAATTTCCTTCAGATGGTGTCCTTCCTGCTCCAGAAACCCCAGATTTTGAATCTATAATTATTAAATCTTCATTAATAACGTTCTCTTTTAATAGCGGGTATAAGGGTAATATAATGCTTGTTGGATAACAACCCGGGTTAGCAATTAAATTAGCTTCCCTAATCTTTTCTGTATATATTTCACTTAATCCATATACAGCAGTTTTTAAATCACTTTTGGCTTTATGTTCAACCTTATACCAACTTTCATAGACTTCAGAATCCTTTATCCTAAAATCAGCAGAAAGGTCTATTACTTTCTTTCCCTTTGCAATTGCTTTTCTAACTGGCTCCTGACTTAGTCCATGAGGCAGAGCGCAGAAGATTAAATCTACGTTATCTATATCCTTATCTATATCAACTGAAATACATTTTGCATCAATGTATCTCCTTAAGTTTGGATAAACCTTTGAATATTCTATGTCTTTATAACTCCTAGAGTCTAAAAATGAAATCTCAACCCCAGGATGATTTATTAATAGCCTGATAAGTTCTGCACCAACAAAACCTGTAGCTCCAAGTACCCCTACTTTAATCATCTAAACTCACCTCTGTTTATATTTATAATATACTATGAATATTTATTCATTAATAATACACTATTTTTATAAAATTCTCAATGCCTTTTTAAAAATTTTTTCAATATTTTAATAATTAAAAAGATCTGCTAAAATGCAGATCTCACTCTTATTAATATTCTATTTTTTCCCTCTAAATATGCTCTTTTTCTTAGGTCTTGCAATCGTGTCTCTAATAATCGAAATTATACTTAAAACATCCTTTATAGGATATAAAATATCCTCATTGACAAATTGCATAGCCGAGGCTGTATATTCTGCAGTTTCATCAATATTTCTAAATGCTTCTTTTATATTTTTCATCTCACCATTAATTTCTCTTGAAATCTCTTCAACATTTGCAAGAACCTTCGGTATGTTTTCAAGTGACTCATCAATATTGCTCTCATTCTTTAATAACATACCCTTAACAATATTTAAGGATTCATTTATTCTAATCAGTGCTATCATAGCTAATACTAGAACTCCTAGCCCGACTAATCCTATAAGTAGCCAAAGTATATCAGATGTAACCGTTATTTCCATACTATCCCGCCTTTTTTATCTTTTGTAATCTAATCTTCTATATCATCAATAACACAAGTTTCTTCAATTGCACAATTTATGTTACCTTTTTCCTTTAAGGATATTATCTTATTTTCTATTACTTCTATTTTATCCGTAAGTTTTTCTCGGCTTTCCTCGATACCATACTCTAAATTTTCTTTAATTCTTCCAAGCTCTTCTTTAGTTCTTTTTCTTGTATTTTCACCGGTATCAGGAGCAAACAATAGCCCTGCTAAACCACCAATAATTGTACCAAAAACAAGGCCATTCCTTACGCCTCTTTTTCTTTCTCTCTCCCTTTCCATAAATCTTAATTCCTCTGAACGATTACAGTTCAAAAGATCTCTAAAGTTCTCTGCTCTGCGTTGTAATTTTCTAAAGTCCATCCTTATCACTCTCCCATTTTTTAATCCATATTTTTCATATATGCCTAATTATACCCTAATGTTTTGTATTAAATCAAGAAATTAGAATTAAAGACAGTTGAAACTCCTTGCATTTTCTAAAAAATAAGAAAAGGTTAAGTATTACGCCAAAGCATAAAACTTAACCTTTTTAAATATTTCTTATTAGTTAGTTCTTACTGAATCATATCCATTTACTTCTTCTAACATGTTTCTTCTATATACTGCATATAAAGATTTAAGTGTTGATATTTTATTTGACATATCAACTTGTAGTTTTGATGCTAAATCATAATCTTTCTTTTCTACAGCTTCTCTTATTTCCGTAAATAGAGATTTCTTATCTAAGCTATCCTTCATTAGATGAACTCTTAGGCTATTGATTTTTTCCCATGTTACTACATCTAAATCCGTAGCATTATCCGTATCATGAAGTTTCTTATAGCTTCTAACTAATTTCATATTAGTAACAATAATTCTTCCTAATAGTTCTTTTTCCCATTGATCCACAGTTGCAAGAACATAAGAATTAATTATTTCTTTTGTAAATACTCCACCTGATAATAATATCTCCTTTTTGCTTGGGCTATCATTAAACTTCACAATGTTTTCCCAAACAGTTGCTGGTGGTATACCAAATAGGTTATTTCTTTCCTCATCTGAATAATCATCAAAAACATCATGCTCACTTCTATATTGTCTATCTTTCTCTAGGTAGAATTTTTCATCTCCAGCTGGTTTTGAGAATTCTGCCTCTAATTGTTTACTATCCATTTTACTTTCTGCTGCCGCCTTAATACCATCAAGCATAGCTTGATACGATGCAGCCATACATAAATATGTGTTTGTTGTTGGGTTTGGTGCTCTTAACTCAAATCTAGTTGCTAATGGATTAGCATTATCCCTAACAAGACCCACAAGAACAGTACGATTTCTAGCTGGTATCTCAGTAGTGTGTCCTACAGATCCAACGATACATATTGGTGCTTCAAATCCTGGCTTTAATCTATTAAATGCATCATTAGTTGAAGTAACAAATGGATTAACCGCTTCATAGTTTCTAAGTAGTCCCATGAATGCTCCCCAACCAACAGAACTTAAGAAGTCCTTATTCATGTCCCTAGGAGCGAATATATTAACTGGTTTTCCACCACCTTTTAGTGATATGCTTACTCCCATATGAGTATGCTCTCCACTTCCCGCAACCCCTTCAATTGGTTTCGCTTGGAAAGTTACTTGAAGTCCATGAAGCTCAAATACTTCATCAATTAATTCTCTTAAAAATAATTCGTTATCTGCACTTTGTAAAGCTTCATCGTATTTCCAGTCTATTTCTAATTGCTCCATAACATGGTTTAGTTTTCCAGACAGACCTACTTTAGCTGTAATACCACCAACCTCTTTATGTCCCATCTCTGGTCCTACACCATATTTATCCATTAACGTAATTGTTTCTTCTAAAGCAGTTCTTACTGTTCCTTTAGTCCTTTTCCAATATTGCTCTTTCAATATCTGAGAAGTTGATAGTTTTTCTTCATCTGCTTTATCTTGAGGAGTTCTAACCCAAAATTCTAATTCAGTTGCTGCAGTTAGATTTACTTTCTCGATCTCATCAAAAGAAGGAATATTAAATTCTTTTAAAAGCTCTGGATGAATTCTGAACAATTCTTTGATTTCTGATTCAAAATGTTCGACTGTTCTTTTTAATACGGATCTTGAGTCTACCATTTTACTATTATGCTCTAAAAACGCTGGTATTCTAAGAGTACCTATTGGTAAGCCCGTTTCTTCATCTAAATGCTCATAATTGTAGTCTATAAACCAAGTTACATCTAAATCTGGTCTTAAATCTACCTTTGCATTGTTTAATGTGGCAATTTCATGAAGCATAACACTAGAACCATCTGTCTGTACACCATCTGTTAAGAAGTTATCCATATCCTCTATAAAGAAAGATATTGGAATCCTCTCATCCGTGTTATTTCCTCTTAGATCTAATGCACCGAAAGAAACAAATTGTATGCATGGATGAGCGTTTAATAATTTTGTTAATGTTTCCTTGTCATGAGTCCATTTAGGAAAAGTATACAACATTGGTTCTGATAATAATTCTTCTAGACTTTTTTTCATTCTAACATCCTCCTCATATATCTCGTATTTAAATATTGATTACTGTTTATAGTTCGTACTATTACGAATTATAGCTTCAATTTTTCTTATATTATAATGATTATACACGAATAATAATTTCATGTAAATATAAAAATTGAATTTTTCTAATTTGTTTGAAAATTCACACAATGTCCCATGCCATATTTTTCACTTAACCTATTCTAACATCTTAGTCTAATCATAGCAATTAACTACATAATAAAAGTATCATTATTTATATTATCAAATTATTTAACAAATAATACCCAAAATAAAAAGAACTCTCTCTCGAGTTCATTTTTATTTTATATAAAATTAAATTTATGTAGATGTATATTGATTTATATAAATTTCGTCCACTTCATTTCAAGTACTGTTAAGTCATCCTTTATGTTTTTTCCACTTACCCACTGATTTAGATTAGCTGTTAACATATGGCTATGATTTTCAAACTCTGTTTCAAAATGTTTTAGTATATCCGCATATTTAAATGGGTTACCATTTTTATCCTCAATCTCCAATAATCCATCCGTATATATAATAAGATTATCTCCTGAATCTAAATCAACGGTCTTTTCCTCATACCCTTCTTTAAATTCAAATCCCACGGGGGTACCATATGCATCAAGTTCCGTTATAACTCCGTTATTCTTTATTAATAGTGGCGCAGGATGGGCAGCCCTAACATATTTTAAAATGCCAGTTTTCACATTCATTACCATATAAAAAATAGTGAAATAGTGGCTATATTTAGAAAATGGAAATCTCTTATTCAAGTATTCAACTACTTGAAGTGGGCTTAAAATTTCATAATATGGTGGGGTATTTATTCTCCTTTTTAAGGGGGATGTCCTATCAACATCAGTAATAAGGAATTCTGATAATGCTACCGCAAGCATGGAAGAGGCTACACCATGTCCCATAACGTCAATCATATATAGGCCCATGTGATCTTCGTCTAACATAAATACGTCAAAAATATCTCCGCCTACTTTACCAGACGGCTTAAATTTCCACTCAAAGGAGCAATTCGGTATATTACCTATTGTTTTTGGTATTAATGCCTCTTGTATTTTAGCGGCTAAATTTAAGTTGCGTTCTAGTTCACGCTCTTGATTACTTATAACTAATAGACTTTCCTCCAAGGCCTGGGTTGAAAGGTCCATACTTTTTTCCAGTTCCCCAATTTTAATTAGTTTCTTAACTTTATGTATAAACTCATATCCATCGAAGGGTAATTGTAAATAATCATCTATATTCAATTCAATAAAATGTTTTTTATTATTGTTATTCGATCCATGTAAAAGTACCATTACAGGTTGTTTTGATAATTTTTCATCACTCTTTATCTCCTCAAGAAACCTTATGGAAATGTCCTCATCTTCAAAAGAATTAATTATTATTACATGAGGTTTAAGTGCTGATATTTTGGATATGGTGCTATCAGTCATGATCTCTCGCTTCACCTCTAGCCCACTTCTTCTGAGCATATCCTTTACTAAACATGGGGATTTTTTTTCGTGTTCCAGAATAAGTATTCTATTTGATATTATGACTGTCACCTCATTTCATAAGTTTCTTGTTAATAGTTTAACTCCATTGGTACTTTTTTTCAATTATATTTTACACCATTTATTATTATTCGGTATATTTCGACCTTTGGTACTAATAGTGTTACATAATTAATTTTATTTCACAAATCTTTATGGATACAAATGTATAAGAAAAACTATAGGAGCTTAAATATTACCTATAGTTTTCTTTATTGTTGTTTGTTATTCTTTATTATCGATTATTTCTACTCCATCCCAATTAACTGAAGTTATACCTTTTAAGTCTTTAAGGTCATTATAAATTCCGAAGCGATCAAGCTTTACTGGTGTCTTAATTAGAAATGTAATTTGTATATCCCCCACATAGGAATCCTCATCATCGTTATAGTTATCAATCTGAATATTTCGAATTGCTATGTAATATTTTCCAAATACGGTACCAATTTCCCCGACAAAACCAGGGCGGCCAACACCAAATACCTTTATTTCAGAATAGCGTCTCATCTTAGTGAATCGTTTTTCTACAAACTGAACACTTACTAACGATCCTATAGCTAGTAAAGTTGTTAATATTGCTGCTTCATAGAACCCTGTACCTATGGCTAATCCAATACCACCACATACCCATATACTTGCGGCTGTTGTCAGGCCCCTTACATTAGTACCCTCTCTCATTATGGTCCCAGCTCCAAGAAAACCAATACCGCTAACAACCTGAGCTGCTAATCTCGCTGGCTCCCCTCCTCTTCCATCGGTCCCCAAACCAGAGAAACCGTATATGGAAAGAATCATTATTAGACATGAGCCTAAGGTTACCAGTATATGAGTACGGAATCCTGCTGGGCGGTTGTTTACTTCCCTTTCTATTCCTATTAAACCACCTAGTAGTGATGCCATTAGTAATCTAATCAGTAAATCCGTTGTTGTAATCACTGTATCCCCACCTATTTTTTTAGTTTACATATATAAATTATATCATATGAAATATCTATATTATATATTTTTTCCATGTATATAATTTTTAGTGACTTAATAAGTGAGCAAATTGCATAATTAAAGTTTAATTTTCAAAAAAACAAA
>Ga0194136_1001260_pt1 | contig 12588 bp, 14 predicted proteins | sample TARM_MetaG_T3A_1_FD_134023 | JGI IMG/M metagenome (GOLD analysis project Ga0194136, IMG submission 134023) | Freshwater microbial communities from Pennsylvania, USA, analyzing microbe dynamics in response to fracking - TARM_MetaG_T3A_14 (version 2) | ecosystem: Environmental > Aquatic >...
CATAACCTGTTGTATAATGTTCATGAGAATAGTCCTCCCGTTTGTGTTTTTTGGTTGCATATTAAGCATATCATACGGGGTTCCATTCTCTTTTATTTTTCCTACAATAATTTTACACTAGCGCCAAGGTCTCAGAAATTCTCCCGTCCTCTTTCTTAATTGAAAATATGAACCACTCCACCTTTTTTCATGATGAACCTATCTCTATAACTTGTTCCATCCTAACAACTCTTTATTTTATGAACATAATGTTAATAGTACTAATTAGTATAATATTTACCACAGGTACACAGTCCGTTAATTAATTGTACACAATCTATTGATATAACTAATACATGGATAAAAACAACATGAAAAAATTGGATTTAATATTGAAAGGAAGTATCAGTTATGCGTAAAGTTAAAGTAGCCGTGATCTATTACAGTTCCACAGGAGCAAACTATCAAATGGCCCAATGGGCAAAAGAGGAAGCCCTAAAGGCTGGTGCAGAAGTGAAGCTCTTTAGAGTGCAAGAGCTGGCACCTGAAGCTGCCATCGCAGCCAATCCACTTTGGAAAAAGCATTATGATGAAACAAAAGATCTCATTCCTGTAGCAACTCCTCAGGATATGGTAGATGCAGATGCCATCATTTTCTCCACCCCCACAAGATTTGGAAACGTCGCTTCACAGTTTAAGCAGTTCCTAGACACTTTAGGCGGCGTTTGGTTCCAAGGCCTTCTTGTGAATAAGACGGTCACCGCCATGTCTTCTGCTCAAAATCAAAATGGAGGGGTAGAAGAAACCATTCGTTCCATCTATACTTCTGTGATGCACTTTGGTTCCATCGTTGTGGCACCAGGATACACTGACCCAGTGATTTATGCGGCAGGTGGAAATCCTTATGGTACTTCAGCAGCAGTGACCGATGGCAAGATCCAAAACGATGTGGAAGGTGCAGTACGTCATCAAGCCAAGCGCATCGTTGATGTAACAAGCAAGCTCATCCGTGAGTAAATTGACAACCATTCCCAAGGAGAGTCCTGTAGAGGATTCTCCTTTTTCTTGTGGCTGAAGGTTTTCATTTAAATTTTCCTCAATTTAATTTGACAAAATTCATTTAATCTCTTATGCTAAATTATAGTTAAAAAATTCCCAAAGGAGAGATGAACATGAGCATCTATGAATTTAAAGCCCTAGACATCGATGGAGAAGAGCAAGATTTTCGTCAGTATGAAGGGAAGGTACTTCTCATTGTAAACACCGCCAGTAAATGTGGTTTTGCCACACAATTTGAAGGCCTTGAAGCCCTCTATGAAAAGTACAAGGATCAAGGTTTCCTAGTACTAGGGTTCCCTAGTAATCAGTTCAAAAACCAAGAACCCGAAGATGAAGCCGGCATCAAAAACTTCTGCCAGCTGAACTATGGTGTCTCTTTCCCCATGTTCTCTATGATCGATGTCAATGGAGAACATGCCCATGAACTCTTTCAGTATCTGAGAAAAGAAACCAAAGGACTTTTGGGTGATGCCGTGAAGTGGAACTTCACCAAATTTTTAGTGGATGAAACTGGGAAAGTTCTTCGTCGATATGCGCCCCAAGTGGAACCAAAGGACATGGAAAAAGACATCCAAGCCCTTCTCTAATACCTTGGAACAAAAGAGCATTCTCTCTAGAGTGCTCTTTTATCTTGCATGCAATAATATTTGACAAGCTTTAATTTTTGCACTATGCTAAATGTATCGAAATAATGAATAAAAGAGGTGCGGATTATGGGATTTTATGACATTCGCGTCACAGACATTGACGGAAATGAAGAACAAATGAAAAATTACGAAGGAAAAACCTTGCTCATTGTAAATACTGCCAGCAAGTGTGGCTTCACACCCCAACTGGAAGGGCTCGAAACCCTTTATGAGAAATTCAAAGGTCAAGATTTTATGGTCCTTGGATTTCCATGCAATCAGTTCAACAATCAAGAACCTGAAAATGAAGAGGACATCAAAAACTTTTGTGAACTCAATTATGGCGTGACCTTCCCTATGTTTTCAAAAGTGGATGTCAATGGAAAGAATGCCCATGAACTCTTCGTGCACTTAAGAAAAGAAACCAAAGGTCTTCTTGGCGATGCTGTAAAGTGGAACTTCACCAAATTCTTAGTGGATCGTCACGGAAACGTTGTGAAGCGTTACGCCCCCACCACTACCCCCCTTTCTTTAGAAAAGGAGATTGCAGAACATCTCTAGAACTTTAATAGGAGATTTCTTATGCGTAAACTGTATCCCATCATCTATCTGATGCTCCTTCTATTTGTGTTTTCAGGATGCAGTCCTAAGGAAAATGCCTACATCCATAGGGAAGATGCCTTGAAAAGAGGCTATATCCTACTAGATGGTACCAACAGCCTGAACCACGAACGTTTTGAAATGTTTCTTCAAAATGTAGATGCAGAAAGAGAAGATGACATCACCATCATCATCTACGACCTAACAAACAGCCAGTATGTGTTAACCGTCCATTATGATGGTTCTCTTTTCCATGCCACCAAGTATTTCATCACGGAACAAGGAGAAAAGTCTCAAGAACTTACAGATCTCCTCTATACCCACATGAGTAGGACTTCTGCAAAGAACTACTTCCTCATGGACGAGGCTTCCATTCATATGGATCTGTGGATTTATCAAGGACCATAGGTTTTTCAGAAAAATTGGTTTTTATTGGTCATTATTGGTCATTTTTCGCAAAAAACATCAATTCCCACTGTTTTCTTTATACTTTTTTTGATATACTTTAATCAGGAAGTTCAGTATGATTCTCACTGGGCTTTTTGATAACCAATACAGGACAAAAGGAATCCCGAGGGTAACCTCAAATTGCTTTAAAGAATGGACATGGCTTCTGCAAGACTCTTGCAGAAGTCTTTATTTTTAGCTGATTTTGAAGATCATTGTCCAAAAGAAAGAACAACCCAAAGTTAGGGTTGTTCTTTCTTTTCTTCTTGAGTTTCATCTTTCAAGGGTATTTCATTTAAGAACCTTTCTGCTTCCTGGTATTTTTTAAGACGCGCTTCCTCTTCAAGGCTTCCTTGGCTCTCCACTCTTCCACGACGTTGATTGTCTCGAAGATCACTGAGTTTCACCTGACGCGCCCAGGGATCTTGAGCCAGGCGTCGTACGTAGACCATATAGTCTTCTTCTCCCACTCTCGTAAGGAGTTTCACACTCTCTATGATCTCCTCTTGAAAACCTAACCGTTCTAGATCCTCCCCAGTCAAGGGCGTATCTTCAATCAAGTCATGGAGAAGGGCAACAATTTTCTCCTCTTCCTGATCCACCCCCATCATGACCCGAAGCACATGATGAATATACGGGATACCCTCTTTATCCTTTTGCTCAGCATGATACACCGCAGCTAAAGCCAGGGCTCTTTCAAAGGGTGGTAGTTTTTGGAACACATCTTCCATTATCACCTTTCCACACTCCTAGAAGTTCGATATAATGAACAAAGAATCCATCTTATGCTTTCTATTATACCAATGATCCCTAGGAATACAGCACTACAAGGAGAAATTTATGAATAAGGAAACCATACACATCACAACGTTACCTGGGAGCACCTTGCCAACCTATGCCAACTACAACGATGCAGGCGCAGACGTTTATGCTGCAGAGGATCTCCTCATCCGCCCCTTAGAAACAGTGATCATCCCTCTTCAGTTCAAAGTGGCATTGCCCGATCACTTGGAAATGCAAGTGCGCCCAAGAAGTGGACTCTCTTTGAAAACCACCTTAAGGATCCCCAACAGCCCGGGGACCGTAGATGCTGGATATCGAGATTTGGTGGGGGTGGTGGCTGAAAATACAGCCAACCCCGCAAACCTCCCCTACGAAATGCTCTATAAAGAATCCCTCCGGGAAGACATCCTGAAAAATCATAAACTCCTCTACCCCACAGATCCCAAAGCCCCCTTCACCACTTATAAGGGGGAAGATTACGAAACTCCTTTGGTGGCAAATACGCTTCCTTATCTTATTGTGGACAAACACAACAATCCTTATGGTACCATGTATATTCAAAAAGGCATGAAAATTGCCCAAGTGGTCTTTCATGAGGTGGTCCATGGACAATTCTTAGAAGTGGAGGATGTGACCACCATAGGCATTAACCGTGGTGGCGGTTATGGAAGCACCGGCGTCTAGGCCATGGCATGATCCCCGTAAAGAAGGTTCCCCTCCACAGCGTACTGTGTAGGGGAACCTTTTAAGTTCTATATTTTTCCAGCAATGCTTCAAAGTATCCCAAATCTCGAAGGCCAATGGCTCCTTCTACTGGCTTCCCATCTTGAAAAAGAATCAGGCAAGGGATGCTTTGAATCTTAAACTGCCGAGCTATAAATGGACTGTCATCCACATTTAGCTTTAGGACTTCCAGCTCTTCTCCATAGGTCTTGGATACTTCTTCCAGCACTGGATTCATCATTCTGCATGGTGCACACCAAGGCGCCCAAAAATCTACCAGTACAAGCCCTGGTTTCTCTACGACATCTTTTTGAAAAGCTCCTTGGTTCGTTTCTCTCATCATCTCATCTCCATGTTTCATCAAATCTAATTTTATAAAATCTATTATACAGGAAGATTCGATTTCACACAACCCATCTACTTTGCTCCACCAATGAGCCCCTTTTTGAGCTCTCTCCTGGCCCCTATGGAGTAACACGCAAAAAAAGTCTCTGGCAAAAACCGCCAGAGACTTTTTCTCTTCCTATGCTTCAGGGTACTCAAATTTCAGGCTATAACTCATCTTTGCCACATGACTTAGCGTCTGGTAGACAGAGCAGTACTCCGTAGCCAATCTCATGGCTTGGTCTAACCCCTTTTCCTTCTCCGGTGCCACCACAGTGACCTCCACATGACAGGTTTCCAACGTGGTGGGAACCTCGGTTCTCTTTTCTCCAGAAACTTTCATATGTACCCCTTGATACACAATCTTTTTCTTTACAGCAATATCTAAAAACGTGGAATATAAACAAGAACCTAATGCACCAAAAACCAGATCATAAGGTTCAATGGTACCTTCTTCAATACCTATGGGTACATGGCCACGCTTCGCGTGCATTTCGCCCTTAAACTCATACCCAAAATCCATGGTGATCCATTTCATAAACTCATCCTCCTCATTGTGTTTCTCCCTTCATTCTATCACAGGGACTCCTCCTTGTCATGATGTCAGGGACTTACCACAAGGGACTCAAAACCTTGGTTCTTCTTCTAGCATAGTTTCCATAGCTGCATGTAAGGATTCTACATCATGGACTCTGGCTCTTCCGCAAACCTTCGCTGGTGCAGAACAAAGAAGGCATTTTCGCTCCTTGTGCCCCACCTCTTTTCTAGAAATGGTATGCACAAGATCCACTTTTCTCTCGTGGACATCCAGGTCATAGAGCCTCCCAAGGGGCGTCTCTTCTTCTAGGATCATCAGCGCTGTTTTCACCACCACTCCTGAGCTCTTCAGGACACAAAACCCCTCTGGCCCAGTGGATAAAAACAGTACTTTCTCAAAAGAACTTTGGAGGCCTTCTTCTTGAACAATGCTCTGAAGATCCTCTTGTAAAATGCTGAAGATCTTCCTAATGGCCTCATTATCCTTCACTGGTCCAGGAATGTTCAGTTTGAACGAGACCACCGTTTCTCCTGGATACAAGTTCAAGAGCTTTTCTTGAAAGAGCACCCTTTGCTCTCTGGTATGAAGCACTTCTTTGAGACTGGGGGTGACGCCTTCTGAAAAAACCTTCCTCCCCATGGATTATTCCTTTACGTTACGTACCACATCGATGAGGCTGCCATCTCTATATTCAATAAGGGCCACCACTTTATCGCCATATTCTATGGGGTCTGGCTTACCCACCACAGCATAGGCTTTTTCCTTCAACTCTTCCATGGTGAATTTTGGGATATTTACATCTTTGAAGGCTTCCATCAAATCTTCTCTTTGAGGATTGATGGCAATACCAATTTCCGTCACCACCACATCAATACTTTCCCCTGGTGTGATGATGGTGTTCACTTCTTCCACGATGGTGGGGATTCTGCCGCGAATCAGTGGCGTTAAGACCATACTCATTTTGGCCCCTGCAGAAGCATCACTATGGCCTCCTGAAGCCCCTCGAATGATCCCATCAGAACCGGTCATTACATTGACATTAAACTGGGTATCAATTTCTAACGCCGACAATACCACCACATCTAGCTGATTCACCGCCGCTCCCTTATTGGCTGGATTGGCATAGAAAGAGGCACTGATCTCGTAGTGATGCTCATTGTTCTTCATGGACTCAATGGCCCCTCGATCAAAGCATTGGGTATCAATAATCTTTTCTATGAGACCTTCTTCCAACATGTTGCATAAGTGTCCTGTGAGTCCACCCAACGCAAAGCCTGCTTTGATGCCGTCTTTTCTCATGGACTCTTGTAAAAATCTTGCCACTGCTAAAGTGGAACCGCCGGTACCCGATTGGAAGGAAAACCCTTCCTTATAATAAGGAGAGGCGGCGATGACTTTACTTGCATGCTCTGCAATGAGGAGTTCCTTAGGATTGGTAGTGATTCTCGTAGCTCCTTTGGCAATGCCATTGGGGTCTCCAATGGTATCCACCTGGACCACATAATCCACATGATTTTGTGGAATGCTCACTGGGGTGTTGGGATAAGGTACTAAGTTATCCGTGATGATCACCACTTGGTCTGCAAATTCCGCATCTACCTTTGCATAGCCTAAAGAGCCACAGTTGGCTTTTCCATGGGATCCATTGGCATTGCCGTAGCAGTCTGCACTGGGGGCGCCCAAAAAGGCCACGTCGATATGGATCTCATCTTTTTCAATGGCTCTAGCACGTCCACCATGGGAGCGAATGACCACAGGATTCTCCATGCGGCCTTTGGAGATGTATGCACCTAGCTTATCTCGTAGTCCTGAGGAGGTAATGTTTGTGATGACGCCATTTTCAATGTACTCAATGAGCGGTTCATGAACATTGGCGATGGAACTTGAAGCCAGGGTTAAATTTTTGATGCCCATGGCCGCAATCTCTGCCATAACCATATTGAGTACTCTGTCTCCTTCTCTAAAATGATGGTGGAAGGAAATGGTCATGCCATCTTTTAATCCGGTCTTTTCAATGGCCTCTTGGATGGATCCTAAAAGTTTGGATTCTCCAGGCTTTACAGAAGTCACCTGGCCACTGGCTCTTTTGTAGGTATGTCTTCTCTCAAAGGCTCCTTCAAATAGACCAAAAGCGTCTTGATAGTTCTCAGGGATGTCTCTTCCCAGCTTATTTTTTGCCATTTCTATTCTCCCTTCCTATACATACCTTGGGCTTCTGCTAAGCGTAGTACACGCTCTGCTCTTTCTACGATGGGCTTATCGATCATTTTTCCATTTAATGCAATCACCCCGGAGCCTTTGGCTTCTGCCTCTTCAATGGCAAGCATCACAGCCATGGCCTGGTGAATTTCTTTTTCCGTTGGGGTAAATACACTATTCACCACAGGAATCTGTCTTGGATTGATGACGGATTTACCATCAAAGCCCAGTTGCTTAATGAATTCCACTTCTTTTCTTAAGGTATCCATATCCTCCACATCGGAGAAGACCGTATCAATGGCTGCGATGCCCACAGCTCTAGCGGCATGGACAATCATTGATCGGGCAAAGAAAATCTCTTCGCTATTTCTTTCTGGATATCGTTTGGTTTTCATGGAGGTCACATAATCTTCAGCACCCAAGGCAATGCCAATGAGTCTTTTGCTGGCACTGGCTATGGATAAGGCATTCAAAACACCCACTGGACCTTCAATGGCTGCCATCATTTTTGTGGTGCCTTCTTCTTTACCTGAAGCTTTCTCTGCCTCTAAAATCACCGCTTCCACATCCAAAATATCTTGGGCAGTTTCGGTCTTGGGCAGTCTGATCACATCAATACCTGCACGAACCATGGCATGGACATCTTGTTTGCCCCCTTGATCCAAGGCATTGATTCTTACCACTGTTTCCACGTTGCCATAATCTATGGTCTTCACCGCTTGATACACCAGGAAACGAGCGGTGTCTTTTTCTTTTAAAGAGATGGAGTCTTCCAAGTCAAACATGATGGAATCGGCTCCATAGATATATGCATCTCTTAGCATCCCTGCATTGCTGGCAGGGACAAACATCATGGTTCTTCTTAAACGTTCCATTCTTCCAGCGCCTCCCAATTAATTTCTTCTGTTTTTTCTGCGGCCCGATGAACCACGGCAATGGTTCTCGCAATGATGGTGCAATCAAGCGCTCCTTTATCGGTGACCAATAGTTTGGCCTCTTCTACCCCAAGATGTTGCAGGGTGTTCATGATGACCTCTTTGATTCTTCTACCGTATTGATTGATCACACTACTATTCAAATCAATGTCTATGCCTCCACCTTCATTACGGTCGATGATGATTTGCAAGTCCGATGATTCCACCGTCCCAGCCACTGCTTGTTTTAAGATTGTAAATTTTTCCATCTTATGACTGCTCCTTTTCTTTCAAGTTTTGCTGAATCTCTTGACCTCTTTTTGTCAAGAAGAATGCGTAGGTACTCTCTGGCACCAATGTTTTCAACTCTTCCATTCGATCTTCTGCTAAGTAAGCCCGTACCCGAGAAGCGCTGATGACTTCTTCTGCTGCTTCTATTCTTTTTAATACAATCAGTTCTACGTCTTCCCCAAACACTTCTTTCATGGCTTCGTTATAAATGTTTGTAGCCACAGACAAAGGCTCTTCGCCCACAAATCTTGTGGTAATGCCTAAAGCTTTGGCAATATGATCTTTAAAAATTTTGGCATCTAAACTGGCTTGGATCTTTGTGACATCCCGATCTTCTTTTAAGAAGTAGGAGGGAAAGGTTTTGGCAGAGACCATATAGTCTCCCGTTTCATGAACCCATACATTTTGTAAATCCTTCGTCCCTTCTTTGACCAGGGCCATTCGAACATCAGAAGGAAACGCTGAGAGATCTTCTGTTAATACAAAAACATGCAGCACATCTGAGGCTTTCGCCGCCTCTTCAATGAGATACCGATGTCCTTTGGTGAAGGGATTGGCATTCATGACGATGCCCGCAATGCGCTCTCCTTTTATGTACTGCTTTTTCAGTTCTTTCAAAAAGTACTCAAACCCAAAAACAGCTTTCTCTAAAAACACCAAATCTTCTTTTACCCGCTCAATTTCCTTAAAACCAAGATACTGAAAGGACAATACTGATTCAGGCTTAGTATATACGTAGCAAGAAGTAAATCCTGCATCAAATACTTCACTCATCAAATGAGAAATCAATAAACTAATGACTTCCCCGCCGGTATATTTTTTACACACAGCAATGCATTTTAACACGTTACCAAGTCTTGAACCTGTGGCAATTAGTACTTCCCCATCGTATACGCCAACTGTGTAGTTCACCTGCTCTTCCGAACGGATGCCCGCCTCATGAAGTAGAGTCTCCCAAGCCTCTTTCGCTCCTCTACTTTTTTTGATCCACATTCGTTGTATCCTATAGTTCATGGTACTTATCCACCTTTCTCATTTCCTACGGAAAATTGTTCCATCGTATCGATTACATTTCCATTATACGATAAGTTATCTTCTGTATCTGTTTTTTACGTGTTTTTTCGTGAACCTCTTGTCAACCTTTCAAGATGTTTCTTTCTTAAGGGCAAGGGGATACCGACCATCTCTCCACTTCATCTTCCATTGATAGATTCATAGAAATATACTCCTTCTTTATCAATGCGTTAATCATCGGCTGTTTTTCCACTGTTTTTTCAAGCCCTAAGTTATTGTGAAGAATATGACTTTTATGTATACTGATGAAAACGTTGTGAAAAACTAGGACTTTCATCCTAGGTTATACTTTGTTTTTGATGGATGCTCTCCTGAAAAGTTTACTCCCTAAGCCCCAGGAAAGAATCTATGAAATAATACATATTTTAATAAAAAGAATTGGAGGAATGAACAACATGACAAACAAGACCGAAACCAAAAAAGGTTTACAGTTCTACGGCATGAGTTGGTGGTTTGCACTGGCCGCCATTTTAATCGTCTACCTAGCCACTTACTTAGAGGTCCTTACCACAGATATGGGTGGAACCCTTGCCTTGATGCTGGCCATTGCCATCCCCCTAAATGAAATTGGAAAACGAATCCCCATATGGAACAAGTATGTGGGCGGCGGTTTGGTGCTTACGTTCTTAGGCGCATCTGCGTTGGTTCAATTTAACGTGATTCCAGAACAGTACGTAGCATCCATCGGTTCCTTTATGGATGACACGAACTTCCTAACCTTCTTTATCATCATCCTCATCACAGGATCTGTCCTGTCTTTAGACCGTGACATCCTATTGAAGAGCTTTGCTGGCTATGTCCCCACCATCTTAGGTGGAGTCGTTGCTGCAGCGCTACTGGGCATCCTTGTGGGACTCTTCTTTGGTGTCAATCCAGTGATGATCATCCTTCAATATGTTTTCCCAGTCATGGGAGGCGGAAACGGTGGTGGCGCCATTCCACTGTCTCAAATTTATGCAGATGTTACTGGTGAAGGCAGTGAAAGCTACTACACCTTCGCCATTGTCATTTTGACCATCGCAAACATCTTTGCCATCATGAGTGCAGCACTGTTAAACAGCCTGGGTGAAAAGAAACCAACCTGGACTGGTGATAAGAAAACCCTTCTTAGAAACTCTACCTTTGAAGTGAAATCAGATGAACAAGTAAAAGTATCCATGAACGACATCGGTGCTGGTCTTTTCCTTGGTGTGGCAGCCTTTACCTTTGGTAGAGTTATGTCTAAATCCATCTTGCCTACCATTTTGGGTGCACCCATTCATCAGCTGGCTTACATGATTCTCTTTGTGGTTGTTCTTGCGGCAACAGGTGTTGTACCAAAGAACATTCGAATGGGCGCAAAGAAGCTACAGTCCTTTACCACCACCGCCTTAACCATCGTCATCATGGTTGGTGTAGGGGTTGATATGGACCTGAAAGAATTCATTGATGCCTTAACCTTCCAAAATGCCCTCATCGCTTTATTCATCGTCATCGGTGCGATTATCGGCTCAGCAGTGGTTGGGTACTTTGTAGGATTCTATCCCATCGATGCTGCCATTACCGCTGGCCTATGTATGGCCAATAGAGGTGGTTCTGGTGACCTGGCTGTTCTTGGCGCTGGGGACCGTATGGAACTCATTGCTTACGCACAGCTCTCTAGTCGTCTCGGTGGTGCCATCATTCTCATCATTGCAAGTTTCGGATTTTCCTTCTTGCTCTAATCGCTAAAAATTCATTGATCTTCCCCCCAAGGTGCACGGTAGAAATACAGCCGTGCACCTTTAGCATTCAGTTGATTAAATTTTATCAAAGTGCCCGGAAACCTTGTTTTTTCGGTGTTTTTTCCCACCCCTTCGGTTGTGAGAAAAGTAGTAATCGTTTATACTATTATTGATTACGTTAGTTTAACCGGGCTATTTACGCATTTTTTTCTACTGATTTATAAAGAATCCCGGAGTCCTATACAAACTACATAGGAGGAATAATAAACATGAGAAAAGTCTTACTGAATGACGTCACTGTCCGTGATGGAAACCAAAGTCTTCTGGCCACTAGAATGGAAAGAGAAGACATCATTTCATTGGTTTCAGCACTGGACAAGGTCGGATTCAACGCCATGGAAGTATGGGGTGGTGCCACCTTTGATGCTTCCCTTCGTTTTTTGAACGAAAGTCCTTGGGAAATCCTACGAGAAATTCGTCAAGCTGCGAAAAACACCAAGCTATCCATGCTCCTTCGAGGCCAAAACCTGGTAGGCTATCGTCATTACGACAACGATACCCTGGAGCGCTTCATCAAGCTGGCCATCGATAATGGCATTGACATCATTCGTGTCTTTGATGCCCTAAATGATCTTCGTAATGTAGAGCATTCCATCCGCTCCATCAAGAAGCATGGAGGACACTGTCAGTGTGCCATCAGCTATACGGTAAGCCCCATCCACACGGAAGAATACTTTGTGGATTTGGTGAAAAAAATGGCGGATCTTGGGGCAGATTCCATCTGTATTAAAGATATGGCGGGCATCTTGATGCCTGATGCTGCCTATAGTTTGGTCAAAGCCCTGAAGACAGTGACAGATCTCCCCATCGATGTCCATAGCCACACCACTGCAGGTCTTACACACCTGGTAATGCTGAGAGCCATGGAAGCTGGCGCAGATATTGTGGATACAGCCATTTCTCCTTTCTCTGGAGGAACCAGCCACATTGCCACAGAAACCATCATTGAAACCGCAAAAAACATGGGCATCGAGGTTTCCTACAATGCAGAAGCCTTAGACGAAGCCTATGAATTGGCTGATAAAATTGCCCAAAAATATATCGATAATGGCCTCTACAAAGCAAGAGCTCTGGTGGTGAATCCCAAAATCCTCCAGTACGAAGTACCTGGCGGTATGCTCAGTAACCTCATGAGCCAGCTTCAAGACCAAAAAATGTTCCATAAGCTAAACGATGTGTTAAAGGAAATCCCAAAGGTCCGTAAGGAA
>Ga0194136_1001261_pt1 | contig 12586 bp, 9 predicted proteins | sample TARM_MetaG_T3A_1_FD_134023 | JGI IMG/M metagenome (GOLD analysis project Ga0194136, IMG submission 134023) | Freshwater microbial communities from Pennsylvania, USA, analyzing microbe dynamics in response to fracking - TARM_MetaG_T3A_14 (version 2) | ecosystem: Environmental > Aquatic >...
CTCGCCGTAGTGGAAGCTGACATCGTTAAACTCAATTGCACCTTGAGTAACCACCAGATCTTTGGCGTCTTTGTCATCTTGGATATCAATTGGCTTAGACAGCATCTGCATGCCATCAACTACTGTACCCATGTTTTCAAACAGGCCGCCGACTTCCCACATGATCCATTTCGACATACCGTTAATACGCAGTGCCAGTGCAATCGCAATCGCAATCGAGCCTACTGATATTGCACTTTGCATCCATAGGTAGATAGACATAGCGGAAATCACGAACACCAGAATGTAGTTGGCAAGCTCAACACAAACGTTAAAGCCAGTGACTAAACGCATTTGACGATACACGGTATCAAGGAAACTGCCCATGCCTTCTTCTGCGTATTCGGTTTCGCGTTTGCTGTGCGAAAACAGCTTCACAGTGGCGATGTTGGTGTAGCTATCAACAATGCGCCCAGTCATTTGCGAGCGAGCATCGGCTTGCTCAGAAGAGACCGTTTTAAGTTGCGGTACAAAATAGAGCTGAATAGCGACATACGCGGCCAGCCAAATCAGCATCGGCAGCATTAAACGCCAGTCTGCCTGAGCTAGCATGACAACCATCGCGGTAAAATAAACGGTGACGTAGACAAAGACATCCAGCGTTTTCATCACGGTTTCTCGGATCGCCAGCGAGGTTTGCATCACTTTGGTCGCTATACGGCCAGAAAATTCATCCTGATAAAAAGATAAGCTCTGTTTCAGCAGGTAACGGTGTGCCAGCCAACGTATCGACATCGGATAGTTGCCCAGCATGGTCTGATGTATCACCAACGAATAGAAGCCGATCAATATAGGCATCACAACCAAAATAAGTACGGATAACCCCATCAGAGTATCTTTGTTGTCCGCCAAAAATGTTTCTGGGTTGCTATCTGATAACCAATCCACTAACTGACCCATAAAGCCAAACAGTGATACTTCAATTATGGCGATGGTGGTACTCATTAACGCCAATAAAATCAGCGGTTTTTCAAAACCTTTTGTGTAGTGCAGGCAGAATGCTAAGAGTGTATTGGGTGGCCTGTCTGGTTCCTTTTGAGGAAACGCTTCGGTGAAGCTTTCAAATTTCTTATACATTGAAGATCCTTATTTTTATTCATTCACCACATCACAAATAGGCAGAAGTCGTTGTGATGCGAAAGCGGGATAATTTTCTCGTTGCTAACTGTGCCGACAACGAAAATATGCAATTGAATGCTTTATGTTCAGCAGTATATCTCTAAACCGAGGTTATTCAGAGTACAAATATCCGCCAGTATAAAACGCTGCGGCTCTTTCGGTACTCATTCATTAAATTGAATACTCTCTACACTTGTTGCATAAAAAGTGCATAGATGCCGCTTAGTGAAAAAGTGGTCAGTAATATTTACTGCTGTTAATTGTAACGGCAGTAAATGAGACGGTTTGCTTGCATTTGTTAGCCAAATTTCAGTGAAAGTTATTATAACAAACTGTTTACAATCCAAAACATTGCTGAACAAACGGATGTGTTTCAACCATGCTACAAGCGCAAAATTTATCCCAACGTCACTCAGGTGTTGTGCAGAATGCCAACTGTGTTGTTATGGTCCCGCCAAAAGAGTTTAAGTTCAATGCGGAGACGGCTCAAGACAACGAATTTCAGAATCAATCTGCCTTGTCTGATGAACAAATCACTCAACATGCAATGGCTGAATTCAATCAAATGGTCACCAAGTTACGCCAAGAAGGTGTTCAGGTAGTTGTATTTGATTATCCGTTGGGCGATGTGGCGACACCGGATGCGGTGTTCCCAAATAACTGGTTCAGTACCACCACTGACGGTGCTTTCTATACCTTTCCAATGGCTTGTACTAATCGCCAGTATGAGGTTCGTTCAGATGAGTTGATTCAGCAACTTTCTTTTGCTGGTCGCACCATCGCTCGCCAAGATTCGCTGGTGGAATACCAAAAGCAACATGCGTATCTGGAAAGCACTGGTGTTATGGTGATCGATCATATCAACCGTACCGTTTATGCCGCACTCTCCCAGCGTTGTGATCGTGAAGTTCTTGAAGATTATGCTCAACGCATTGGCTACGAGCGTGTGGTTTCGTTTCAAACCGCTTTGCCTTCAGGACAGCCGATTTATCACACCAATGTGATGATGGCGATTGGCGAAAGCTTCTGCGTAATATGTGATGAAGTGATCCCCGAATACGAGCGCCGCTTTGTGTTGAAGTCGCTGGCGAAAGACAAACAGGTGATTTCCATTTCACTGGAGCAGATGAACCGGTTTTGCGGCAACATTTTGCAACTCGAAACGGTCAATGGTGACAAGGTTATTGCGATGTCTCGGTCTGCTTATGAGTCATTTTCTCCGGCGCAACGAACTCAGCTTTCCAGCCACGGTAAGCTACTGCCTTTCAATGTTGAAACCATTGAAAGCATCGGTGGAGGCAGTGTTCGTTGTATGTTGGGCGAAGTATTTCTTCCAGCCCGCAGCCATACTCTCTAAGTCCAGGTTTATAGAGAAGAAACTAATCGTCTCTAAATCGGGTAACGATATCGGCAGCTTGATCGATGTTTTCAATCAGTGCGTTAACACAAACAGGATCAAGCTTGCCAATCTCTACCATTTTTTGCAGTTCTTTGATGGACTCTTCAATTGACATAGGTTCCTTGTAAGGGCGTTTACTGGTAAGTGCATCAAATATGTCTGCCACGGTGACAATTCGCGCTTCTATCGGAATTTCGTCGCCCACTAAACCTTTCGGATAACCTGTTCCATTTAAGTATTCATGGTGGCCTGCCACAATGTTGAGCATTAACTGTGAATCGCTAAGGTGGGAGAGCTGATAGTCATCCAATACCTTAGATATGATTTTTATCCCCTTATCGACATGGCCTTTCATAATCTCAAACTCTTCTTCAGTGAGCTTGCCGGGTTTGAGCAGTATTTTGTCGGGAATCCCTATCTTTCCTATATCGTGCAATGGACTAAACAAATAGAGATGCTCGATAAACTCATCGGTGAACTGAAATTGATCGGCGATCGATTTCGCTATCATGCGTGACAAGAGCGCCATTCGGTTAAGATGCATGCCGGTTTCGAAATCTCGCAGGTGAGCGAAGTCTCTCGCAGCCTGAGCTGTGGCTAACAAAGCCTGAACCGTTGATATCTCACTGACGATAGTTAGGGTAATCAGTTTGGTCAGTAGTACCAGATCTCTTTGAACCTGCTCGTCAAAGTAACCTTCTACTTCACTGTCGATAAAAATAAAACCAATGAAATGGTTGTCTGTCATCATTGGAATAGTAAAAGAGGAGCGGTAATTCTGTTCAAGAAGCCAGTCAGAGTGGGCGGTTCCCGTTCCAATCTCTTCTTCAATTTTGTCGATAACTCGGCACGAACCGCTTTCTCTCAGTTTTTGCAGTTGATAGCTTTTACTTAACGGAAACTCATAACGATCTATGGCGTGTCCAGAATTCGTGCTGTTAATAAACGTTTTTAGTAGATCCGTCTGTGGATCATAAAGTGCGCAGGCGATACGGCACACACCCGGTGAGCGTTCTAGTATCCGGTCATGTAGATCTTTAAGCCTGTCCGTCAGCGAGTTTTCTATATTGTTTAATGGGTTGTGTAATATGCTAGCCATTTCAACGCCCAACCTTATTTATTAGATAAACTAATTATAAGTGGCATTATCTGAAGCGTTCCTAAATCTCAATTATTGGCCTTGTTTCGTGAGTCCGAGCACAAACTGTTGTCTGTTTCTAAAAGATCTACATTGGTTTCATATCTGTTTATAATGGCGTATTGCTTTTTAAGATTGAAACAAATGGCTCTCAATGACTAAAACCTTTTATATGATGCGTCACGGTGAGACGCTGTTTAATGTGAGAAGAAAAATCCAAGGTTGGTGTGATTCACCACTAACTGAAAAGGGTATTCGTCAGGCAGAATTTGCCGCCAAGTTTTTTGACAATATTGAACTCGATCGTCTCTACAGCTCTTCTACTGAACGCGCCAGCGATACCGCTGAAATCGTGACCCGCAACAGAATGCCTTTAACCCGCCTGAAAGGGTTGAAAGAGATGAACTTCGGCACTTATGAAGGTGAGAGTGAAGATCTCCATCCAAGTTACGAAGCCCGTGAAACACACTATTTGCAGTTTGGCGGTGAGTCTCGCCAGCAACTGAAAGATCGCGTACTGAAAACCTGTATTGAAATCATGGAGCAAGAAGGCAACAACACGGTTCTTGCGGTGTCGCATTCAGGTGCATGTAAACACTTTTTGTCCCTATGGCACGACTTAGATGATGTACTGAAAGGACCAATCCCGAACTGCTGCGTAATCAAATATGAGTATGAAAACAAAACCTTTAAGTTGGTGGAAATATTCGATATAACCAAAAACTTCAAGGAATAGTATTCATTCACATATAGGACGGACAATTAAGATATGGACATCATTATCGATAGCCTAGAAGGCGGAGAAGTTATAGGACTCTTGGAAGAGCATTTAGCAGATATGTACGCCACTTCTCCACCTGAGAGTGTGCATGCTCTCGATGTTAACGCGCTCAAATCTTCCGAGATCACTTTCTTTAGCGGCTGGCGGGATGGGCAGTTAATGGGGTGTGTGGCGATAAAGCAGCTGGACGAATCACACGCTGAGTTGAAGTCGATGCGTACCTCACGCCACGCCAGAAAATCAGGGGTAGCGACTCAGCTACTGCAACATGCTTTAAACGTATCAACGGAACGTGGGTATCAACGTGTGAGTTTAGAAACTGGCTCGGAAGAGTACTTCTTTGCTGCACGAAACTTATATGAGAAGTTTGGCTTTAATTATTGCGAACCATTTGCGGACTACAAACCGGATCCGAACAGTAAGTTCATGACTGTTGAGCTAAGGTAGCCAATAAATTAGGACAGAAAGATGACACAGAAGTTGTTTTGGGCAAGGCTCAAAGCAGCCTAAGCTAATTCTCAAAGTTGACTATTTCTACGTAATAAAAATAATTCCACTCTGATCACAAAATCACCAAAAAAGTGCGTTTGGTCACATTTTTGTGCAAGACTGTTAAGTTCACATAAGTGTAAATCTATTGATATCAATAAGTTAACAGTTGGCACTGCTTATGCAATTCCTTGCTATAGACAGGTATGCAGGAGATCAGTGACATGGAAATGATTGGCAATAACTTTATTCTTGGTTTGGTCGGTGAAGTTTCTACATTAGTTTCAAAAGGTTCACGACGTAGTTTGCTAAAGCATCAGGCTTCAGTTACCAAGTTACTGGATATGATTGATATGGTCAGACAGCATCGATCTCTCACTCACCAGTTTCTTTTTAATCATCAACAAGAGGTTGTAGAGAAAATTGCGGCTCTGGATGAGGAGATGACGAAAGCAATTACCAAGCTAGCGAGTGACCGTTACGTTGGTAATTCTATCGAAAGAATCGCACTGAAAAACAAGCTGTCCCAATTAACCAGTAGCTACAAGAATCGCTCGATTTCGAACAATTTGGTGGTGCACGGTAAAGTGATTCGCCAACTGATTTTTCAGGTCGATAGCCAGATCCTTATCTCACTTGATAAAGCCGATAAGTTGGAGTTGGCAGGTGAATACAATGATCAGTGGCAAGCGGTAATGTCTGGCATTGAAGCATTGACTCAGTATCGATTAAGCATCATGGCAATGAATATGAACCTAAAACCGGCACTGCTGGCAAAACAAGCGAATGTTCTCTATTCCAAACTGGTCAAAGTCAGTGACGTGTATTCGGATTACCACCCAGACTTGAATGAGTGTATGACACAGCTGGAAAGATATTTGACCGAGCATAAACATACAGAAGAGTATCAGGCGAAGTTGTTTGATCTGAGTTCGGATATTTCCGCTACCTTGGTTGACGTTTATGAAGCAATCATTGAAAAAACCTTTGCTAAAGCCATTAACGGTGGTTATTCCGCTGAATGATTAGCAAGATAAAAACGGGAGAGCTATTGGCTCTCCCGTTTTGTTGACTGCGATATCTATTGTTCACGAGCATTTGCTCATTGCTTTGTGATCGTTTACATCGATTGGTTTGAACGACCTAGGATTTGCATTTCTTCTTCGGTTGGAAATGAAGAATCGCCATTGAAGATGGAAGTTGCAGTATTTCTCCTTCAGCGTGACCTGGCTGGATATGGCACAGGTTAGTGTCACAGATAATTTTCCAGTCCTGACCGCGATCATGAGGCAGTTTAAACCTTGCCGGAGCGTTGGTTTGGTTGATCAAATACAGCATTTCTTGTTCATCTTCACCGATGCCCATGTGTAGGGCAACCGCACTGACTCTGTTCCAGTCATCATGCTCCATCAGTTCACCGTCGACTCGTCGCCAGAAGATACGATTGAAGTTGCGTTCGTCACCACTGAAGGCACGAATAAACGGAACCATATAGGTTTGACGAGCGGCAACCATTTGAGCGAGCCACTCTTTGAAGATGCCTTTACGTTCGGTGTTCTCCCAGTTTATCCAACTGATTTCGTTATCCTGACAATAAGCATTGTTGTTACCCTTCTGAGTATGGGATAGCACATCTGCGGTGAGAATATGCGGTATACCAAACGCAAACAGCAGGCTTGCCATGAAGTTACGCTTTTGGCGCTCACGGGTTGCCTGAATCACGAGGTTATCTGTTTCGCCTTCTTCACCATAGTTATCAGAACGGTTATCACCGTGGCCATCACGGTTTTGTTCACCGTTGGCTTCATTGTGTTTGTGCTTGTATGACACCAGATCCTGAAGGGTGTAACCATCGTGGTAAGTAATGTAGTTGACGGTTAGCTTATATGGCCAGTTAGCCGCGCTGTAGAGATCTCGTGAGCCCATAAGACGCGTCGCAAATTCTTTTAGATAGCCCTGATCGCCACGCCAAAAGCTGCGGGTAATGTCGCGCAGTTTGTCGTTGGTTTCGTTCCAGCCAAAAGGGAAATTACCGACTTGGTAACCGTTAGGACCAATATCCCAAGGTTCAGCAATCAATTTCACTTCTCGCAGGATCGGGTCTTGAGCCACTGCTTTGAAGAACGCGGCATCGCTGCTGAAATCATCACCTCGACGACCTAGCGTTGCCGCTAAATCAAAACGGAAGCCATCGACTTTGTACTCGTTTACCCAGTAACGAAGGGTATCCATCACAAGGTTTAACGAGGGCTGATAAGAGAGGTCAACGGTATTGCCGCATCCAGTGAAATTGGCGTAATGAGAACCGTGTCTCAGGTAGTAGTTTGGATCGAGCGCTTTGAGATTGAATACTGGACCGTCTTGCCCACCTTCTGCGGTATGGTTGTACACCACATCTAAAATCACTTGGATGCCTTGCTTATGCAGTTCTCTTATGACGGTTTTTAACTCGGTTACTGCATCTTTAACGGCGTAGCGTGGATCGGGTGCCATGAACACAAAAGGGTTGTACCCCCAATAGTTCACTTTACCCATATCCAACAAATGAGGTTCATGCATACAAGCTGCAATTGGAAGCAGTTGCAAGGTGTTGATATGTTGATCGCGATAAAACTGCAACATTGGCTCGCTGATCAAGCCTAAATAGGTTCCGCGAACGGTATCATCCACATTTGGGTGACGTTGAGTTAGCCCTTTGACGTGCGTTTCAAACAGCACCATTTCATCACGGGAAATAGCAGGCTTGTGTGAATCTTGCCAATCGAAGTCATCGCTTATGACGATACATTTCGCGAGCTCAAAGCTGTCTTCTTCAGAAAATGGAGGAGTATAAGTAAGCGGAGCATCTAACGCTTTGGCATAAGGGTCTGACACGTACAATAAACTGTTGTCGTCTTCATGAGAGATAAAACCATACCGTTGGCCTGCTTTGATGCCTGCCATGTAGGTGTGCTTTATTCCAGCATACTCTCCTTCCAAAGGGTGTGTTTCGTAACTGCCATCAGAATTGAACAAGGCAAGCACCAAATCATCGTTGGCAGGCGCATAGATAGAAAAGTTGCATCCATTTGGATCAAGTGTTGCACCTAAAGGATACGGACGAGAAGCTGTAGTAGTCATCGTAAGTTACGTTCTTATAGTTAGAGTTAAGTTACCCACTTAATTAAGTAAAAAGCTTTGGGACTCTTAGGTCAAGCGCCCTTTAATAAAATATATTCTGTAATTTCATTACAGTTTTATGAATAATTTATCGCCAAATAGTGATCTAATGCATTTTGTATTCCAATAACCTGAAAGGTTTCGATCACTACTCCCCCTAAATTGCGTGATCAACGTTTCAAAAACACCATACCTGAAAAAAACTCCTCCCTAATCATCCCCCTCAAATTAATTTAGGGTGGAGGAAGTCATCCCTATACGACTTGATTAACCTAAATAGCGTTGAAACAACTGGGGACTTGTCCCGTCTTACCTCTTTTTATTTTGGCCGGATTTCTGCCTTTTCGGCTCCAAGTAGAAAGAGAACTAAGGAACTAAAAATAAAATCCTATTTGGAGTTAAAAATGAAAAAAGTAAGTGTAATTGCTGCCGCAGTGGCCGCTACTTTAGCTGCAGGTTCTGCTTTCGCTGTTGATTTTAACGGTTACTTCCGCGCAGGTACTGGTATCAGCGGTAACGGTGAAGGTGATGTTTCTTTCATGAAAAATGGTATTGGCCGTCTAGGTAATGAAAACGACAACTACTATGAGTTTGGTTTTGCTGAAGAGTTGAAAACTGGTGAGCAGAGCTGGAAAGTTGAATCAATGATCGCTCAAGGTAATAACGGTGCGTCAGGTTGGGAAGACGGAGACTTCAACGTAGCTCAGTTTAATGTTCAGGCAAAAGGATTGCTTGCTTCAGATAAAGACGCAACTCTTTGGGCTGGTAAACGTTACTACCAACGTAAAGATATCCATATTACAGACTTCTACTACCTAAATACGTCTGGCACTGGCGGTGGTATTGAGAACCTATCTGTTGGTAACCAAAAACTTTCTGTTGCTTTAGTGCAAGATGGTTCGGCAGACGACTCAACTGGTTACATTTTTGATGCTCGTTTAGCTAATATTGGTCTTTGGGACAAAGCATCTCTAGAGCTAGCTGTTGCATATAACTTTGCTACAGAAAAAGAAGGTGCTTCAGAAGCTGCTGATGATGGCGTAATGGGTACCGCAATTCTTCACCAAGGTCTAAGCAACGGTTTCAACCAAACTATCGTTCAAGTAGGTACTGCTGGTTACGGTGTACAAATGGCTAACCTTTGGGGTGCTGGTACTTACTACAGTCGTGGCACTGATGAAAACAATGACGCATTTGGTTATCGTGTACTTAACTGGGGTGTCGTAAATCTAGGTGAATCTTGGGAACTTGGTCACCAATTAGCGTACCTAGCAGGTTCTGATATCGGTACTGCAAAAGCGGACATTCACCAATATTCAGCGGTTGTTCGTCCAATGTACAAGTGGAACGATACAATGCGTACTGTGTTTGAAGCTGGCTACAATGGCGGTGAAGACTCTAGCGGTGCCGATTTCGGAGGTAGCAAGTTTACTGTAGCTCAAGCTTGGGCAATGGGTGATAACTTCTGGGCTCGTCCTGAATTACGTGTTTACGGCTCTTACCTGACTGATTATGAAGGAACGACTTTTGGTGATAAAGGCGATTCAGACTTCGTTGTTGGTATTCAAGTAGAAGCTTGGTGGTAACTTAGCAAAGATTTAAATGAGTCTTTTGATAGCCGGCTAAAGTCGGCTATTTTTCTAAATGTTCTAATTAGTGCATTGAGAAAAATAGAAAAGGAGCGAGAAATGAAGTTGAGAATTTTATTGTTAGGCAGTTGTATTGCTTTAGCTGGATGCCAAACTGCTCCAATTGTTGAACAAACAATTAATGCCACTGAACAACAGATAACAACGGTCGCTCAATTAGAAGCGTCAACAGTTAAACTACCGAGTGTAACTAGAGTCGCACTAACCGAGAAAAGCCAGTATTTAACTAACCAACAAGTTAGTAGCCCAGTCGCCGTATTTGAGATCCCTGCTAATAGAGGAGAGTTGACGCTTACTGTTACTAGCGAGATAAAGGATTCAGTTTTTTATCCTTACGTTCTAATTGTGAGCCACAATGGCGAAGTTATTGAATCGTACGATGATTCGTATTTTGAATACCGCAAACCTCGTTTGAACTTGGGGAACCGCTTAGTTGCAGACTTGGAATTTTATCCACCTCAAGGTTACAAAAACTTATATGTAATTGTTTATACCAAGCAAGAATCTTTGAATGCTGTAACTTACGTAGCACATCCTGGGCGTATTGATGCCGAAGGCCGTGGTAACTATATGCCTGAACTGAAAGATATCGCAATACCGCACAGCTTGACGGGCATAATTGAGTTGGAGGTGTCAGGACCTAAGTTGTTATCATTTATTCGCTCAGAAGATAAAGTGACAGCAACATCAACATCAACAGCAGAAGCAAGAGTTGCTAACACACCATTACCTGACACGCAAGCATACTACCTATCATCAATTAAAAAATCGGTAGAAGCAGGAGATATCCCTAAAGCTCTAAGCCTACTCGATGAAGCTAAAGCTCTGGGTATTGAAGATGCTCAAGAAGTGTTTGTGAAAGCGGTGAACGCCAAATAATTCAATTATGGATTCGATTTGAAAACAAAGGAGCAGTGATGCTCCTTTGTCTGTTTTATCGCTACAGTTTTGTTCTATCGTTGCAGTTTTACGGCAAACGATTCAAACGGAAGCAGTGTCAGTTCACCGTTGAGGTTATCTCTTGGCGGGTAGTTACCAATCAGGTGTTCAACACTGCCTAGCCCTGCGACTTCAGATAGTGAGAGGGTTTGAGGCTCTTTACTGAAGTTGTTTACCACCAGAATTCTATCGTCTTCATGTTCACGTAAATAGGCAAACACGGCCTCATGAGATTCGCATACAGGTGTGAAGTGACCGTACACAATCACTGGCATGGTTTTTCGTAGCTGAATTAACGTTTGGTAGTGATAGAAAATGGAATCACTGTCGGCGAGTGCTTGTTCAACGTTGATGTCCACATAGTTAGGATTCACTTTGAGCCAAGGTTTAACCGTGCTGAAGCCCGCATATTCCTGATCATTCCACTGCATCGGAGTGCGGGCATTGTCGCGGCTGTTTTCATGCAGCGCCGCCATCATCTCTTCATGGGATACACCCGCTTCGGTACGTACTTTATAGAAGTTCAGAGTCTCAATATCTTGGTACTCATCCAGTGAATGGAACTCTACATTGGTCATACCCAGCTCTTCACCCTGATAGATGTAAGGCGTTCCTTTTAAGAAATGCAGCGTTGTTGCCAGCATCTTGGCTGACTCGACACGATATTTAGCGTCGTCGCCATATTTGGACACTGCGCGCGGTAAATCATGGTTATTCCAAAACAGTGAGTTCCAGCCTTGGTTTTCTAGCTCGACTTGCCACTTGGTTAAAACCTGTTTGAACTCGCTGAGTTTTAACGGAATCGGCTGCCATTTGTCGCCATCTTTCCAAGTGAGCGTGATGTGTTCAAACTGAAACACCATCGACAACTCATTGCGTTCTGGATCGCTGTAGAGTTTTGCAATTTCCGGTGTCGCACCCCAAGTTTCACCTACGGTGAGAAGATCTTTATCGCCAAAAGTAGCTCGATTCATTTGCTGTAATAGGGAATGCAAACGTGGGCCATTGCCCGTGATTTTTTTGTCGATCTCTTTGCCGATAAGGTCAATAACATCAAGGCGGAAACCACCAATACCTTGTTCTATCCACCAGTTCATCATGTCGTGAACCGCTTGCTGAACTTTCGGGTTCTCCCAGTTCAGGTCTGGCTGGCGTTTAGAGAACAGATGGAAATAATACTGCTCTGTAGTCGCATCCCACTCCCACGCGCCACCACCAAAAATGGAGCCCAAATCGTTGGGCGGTGAACCGTCAGCATTGGCATCGCGCCATATATAGAAGTCACGATATGGGCTGCTTTTTGATGATTTCGCTGAAATAAACCATGGATGTTCATCTGATGTGTGGTTGACGACTAAATCCATCACCACTTTTATATTTCGTCTGTTTGCTTGATCAAGTAGGCATTTCATATCTTCCATGGTACCGAACTCAGCAGCGATAGCCTGATAGTCTGAAATGTCATAGCCGTTATCATCCATAGGTGACTGATAAACGGGTGACAGCCAGAGTACGTTTACACCCAGATTTTTAAGATAATCGAGTTTGCTGATGATGCCCGGCAGGTCGCCAATACCATCGTGGTTAGAGTCGCAAAAGCTGCGAGGATAAATTTGATAGACAACGGCATCATGCCACCACTGTTTTTGCATAGTACTTTCTCCCAAATTCCAACAAGACTCTAAGCAATATAGTGAGATAGAGGGGAAAAGAACAATTGATTAGATTTACTGTGATATAGAATTTGGCTATATCATATTGAGTTGATACTGGTTTGCGGTTTTAATGGTCTTCAACAGTGAAAAATCCATTTCTTAAAGTGTGATATCAATAATTATTGGTGGTTGGCTATGCATAAAAACTATCGTTATTTC
>Ga0194136_1001265_pt1 | contig 12574 bp, 9 predicted proteins | sample TARM_MetaG_T3A_1_FD_134023 | JGI IMG/M metagenome (GOLD analysis project Ga0194136, IMG submission 134023) | Freshwater microbial communities from Pennsylvania, USA, analyzing microbe dynamics in response to fracking - TARM_MetaG_T3A_14 (version 2) | ecosystem: Environmental > Aquatic >...
CGGCAGATCTGCCGTCCGGTGAAATCAGGCATCGAACCGTTCCTCACCCGATCGGCCACTCCCCGCGCTCGGTGAGGTCGTCGGCCTCCGGGGTGACGGCCGTGGGCTCGCAACCGAAGCCGACCATCTCCGTGCCGTCCTCGAGCGTCACCCGACCGAGTTGCATCGGCCTGGGCAGCTCGTCGAGGAAGCTTCCCAACGCGGCCGGGGACATCATCCACCGCTCCCCGAGCAGTTCGGCGCCGTCCGGGTGACGCAGGACCCCCGGCTTGGGTGGCTCGGTGCCGAGCCGGTACATCCGGTAGTCGGCGCTGGAGCGGACCGGTCCACGCCACGCGGCGCCGCGGGAGGTGAGCTGGTGTTCGAGCGGGCCCCCGCGGCGGTGTGCGCCGAACACCACCAGATCGACCGCCGGCGCCCCCGCGCGCAGCGGCCACGGAGCGAACGGTTCCGCCTCGGACCCGGCGTCGCCGGCGAGGTCGGCCGCGATGTCGGCCACCGGACCGTCGTGGAAGGGCCGCCCCACCACGGTCACGCCGAACGATGCCCTCCCGCGATCCCCCTCGTCGATCTCACCCGTGGGCACCGCCACCGCGCAGAGGTCGAAGAGATTGCAGAAATTCGTATAGGTACCCATCCGGCTGTTGAGGGCGATCGGGTCGGAGTCGACCTCGGCGATCGTCGGGTGGAACGGCGCGGTGGGCACGAGCAGGGCGGCCGCACCCAGTCGGTCGAGCTCGGCGAGAGCCTCGCGTCGCAGCCCCTCGACTCTCCGCCGGTCCCGCAGCAGATCCACCGCGGCGATATCGCGAGCGGGTGCGATGATGCCGTCGACGATCGGATCGACGCCCGCGTCCGCGCCCCGGGCGGAATCGAGAAATCCGCCGACAGCCTCGTATCGTTCCGCGACGAGCGCACCGTCGTAGAGCAACCGCGCTGCCGCCAGGAACGGCGCGAGGTCGATCTCCACCACCCGGTATCCGAGCGACCGGGCCCGGTCGACGGCGGCCGCGAAGGCCTCGGCCCAACCCGGGGCCATCGCCACCAACTCACGGGGGACGGCGAGCGTCGCCCCCGGTCCGGCCGCGAGTGGTGTGTCCGTCGGCCACCTCCGGGTGCCCTCTCCGCCGGCCATCACCGCGGTCGCCCGCCCGGCGGTATGGACGTCGCGCGCGAACACCGTCACGCAGTCATAGCTGGCGCAGGCCGGGATGACCCCGTCGGTGGAGACCACGCCGAGAGTGGGCTTGATCCCCACGATCCCGTTGAGTGCGGCCGGGATCCGGCCCGACCCGGCGGTGTCCGTGCCGATGGCCAGGTCGCAGATCCCCAGCGCCACCGCCACGGCCGAACCCGAACTGGAGCCCCCTGAGATGTGGCCGGGGCGGTGAGCTGCCCGCACGGCCCCGTACGGGCTACGGGTGCCCACGAGACCGGTGGCGAACTGGTCGAGATTCGTCGCCCCCAGCACCACCGCTCCTGCCGCGCGCAGTCGTGCGACGGCCACCGCGTCCCGCTCCGGGAGGTAGGCGTAACCCGGGCAAGCGGCGGTCGTGGGCAGTCCCGCCACGTCGACGTTGTTCTTGACCGCCAGGGTCATGCCCGCGAGGGGCCCGCCGCCGGCGAGAGAGGCCGCCATGTCGGCCACCAGGTCCTCCCGATCGCGGACCTGCAGGAACACCTCCGGCCGGTCGGCCTCGGCCAGCCGGGCCAAGACGTCGTCGACCAGCGCCTCAGCGGCAGCGCCTGCGTGGACCCCCGTCGTCGTGGCGCTCATGCGCTGAGCTCCCCACTGGCGGCCCAGCGCGCGAACTCCTCGGCGCGGGCGTGCTCCATCCGGCGCCTCGCGGACGCGATGGACTCGCCCTCCCGCGCGCAGAAGGCATTGTGCTCGGCCAGGGAGAACGTGTCGTCGGTGATGTCGACGAGACCGCGGCCGGCAGCGGTATCCGCCCGGAGGTCCGCCAGCTCCTCGGACGAGACGGGATACCAGGAGATGCGGTCGAAGTGCCGCAACAACCACGGGTGCTCGGCGTCGAAGCCCGGCGCGGGTTCAGGGTGCCGGTGGTTCCAGACCTGCGTGGTGCGGCCGACGAACTGGTAGCCGCCGGGCCCCTCCATCCCGTAGATGCAGAGATAGGCGCCGCCGATCCCGACCGAGTTCTCCGCTGTCCACGTCCGGGCGGGGTTGTACTTGGTCGTCACGAGGCGGTGGCGCGGGTCCAGGGGCGTGGCCACCGGGGCTCCGAGGTAGACGTCCCCGAGCCCGAGCACCATGTACTCGGCGTCGAAGACGGTGCGGTAGACGTCGTCGGCGCTCTCCAGGCCGTTCATCCGGCGGATGAACTCGATGTTCCACGGGCACCACGGGGCGTCGTCTCGCACGCCGTACATGTACCGCTCGATGGCCTCCTTGGTGGCGGGGTCGTCCCAGCTCAGCGGAAGCCGGACGCGCCTGCTCGACACCACCAGATCCTCGGCGGCCGGCAGGGCGGCCTCGGCCTCACGCAGGGCGTCCAGCGTGGCGGCCACCGAGCTGCGACCGGGAGTGATCTTTACCTGCAACGACCGGATGCCGGGCGTGAGGTCCTGTTGGCCGGGCACGGGATTCGAGAGCAGGTGCAGGTAGAGGGCGTGGGCGCGGGCGCGCAGCTCGAGATCGAGTTCCATTCGCCCGTATTCGACCAGGACGTTGTCGTCACCGCCGCGGCGGTACGTCACCTCGGTGACGCCGTCGGCGGTGTGCCCGCGGCCCAGCACGCCGTCGTCGCGGTCCCCGCCGTCACCGAGGACGTAGGGCCGGCCGGCACTCCCCGCGCCGCCGATACCGGCGCGCTCGGGTGTTGCGTCCACCCGCACGCGGACGAACCGCACCGTGTCGCCGGGAGCGAGTTGCCCGAGCTTCCACCGGTCGCTGCTGACCACCGTCACCGGGCAGACGAAACCTCCCAGACTCGGCCCGTCCGGACCCAGCAGGATAGGGGTGTCGCCGGTGAAGTCCAGTGCCCCCACCGAGTAGGCGTTGTCGTGCAGGTTGGACGGGTGGAGTCCGGCTTCGCCTCCGTCGGGCCGGGCCCATTTCGGTCGCGGCCCCTCGAGACGGACGCCCGTGCGGTCGGAGTTGAAGTGCACCGAGTAGGTGGACGCGTACAGCTCGTCCATCCCGGCGCGGGTGAGGAAGTCGGGAGCGCCGTGGGGCCCCTCGGCCACGGCGACGTGCCAGTGATGCCCGATGGCAGGGATCTCCTCGGCGAGGATCCGGCGGGGTACACCCGGTCCGGGCTCTCCGACCGACAATGTGTCCCCCGCGACCAGAGAGCGCCCCTCGTGTCCGCCGAACCGTCCCAGGGTGAAGGTCGCCGACGACCCCAGGTACGGCTCGACGTCGATCCCACCCCGGACCGCGACGTAGACCCGCATGCCCGGCCCCGTGATCACCGGGACGTCGAGCACGGATCCGGCCTCGAGCCGCACCGGCTTCCACTGGGCAACCGGCTGGCCGTCCACCGTGGGCCGCACGTGGGCGCCGCCCACGCACACCGTGACCGCGGAGTCCGGCCGGACCCTCAGACCACCGCGCGTGCACTCCAGCCCGGCGGCGCCCTCCGCGTTGCCCACGGCGATATTGGCCAACCGGAGGGACTGGCAGTCCATCGCACCGGACGGCGGAACGCCCACGCCCCAGTACCCGGTTCGGCCGGGCCAGTCCTGGACGGTGGTGATGAGCCCGGGGGCGAGGATCTCGAGGCGGGACATGGTGGTTCTCCTCTGGAGAGTGAGGGACGTGATGTGGCGGTGGGCCCGGTTCAGGCGGTGACGATCATGCGGACCGCCGTCGGATCGAAGCCGTTGCACGGGTTGTTGATCTGCGGACAGTTGGAGACCAGGACGATCACGTCACGGTCGGCGCGCAGCGACAGCCGCTTGCCGGGTGCGGAGAGCCCGTCGACGATCCCGAGCGTGCCGTCGCCGTCGACGGGGACGTTCATGAAGAAGTTGACGTTGGGGACCAGATCCCGCTTTCCGAGCCCGTACCGGGCGCCTTCCCGGAGGAAGTTCTCCACGCAGGCGTGCTGGTGGCGCGTGTGGTGGCCGTACCGCAGGGTGTTGGACTCCTGCGAACAGGCCCCGCCGAGCGTGTCGTGGTTGCCCACCTCGTCGGCCGTGATCGTCACCAGTGGGTCCCCGGCGTCGTCCCGCAGGACACTGCCGGTGGTGAGGAAGATCGACCCCTGGGCGGCAACGGTCGCCGGGGCACTGTAGCGGCGGGTGGGGTCGTGCGCGTCGTAGAACAGTGTGTCGACGGCCTGGTTGCCCTCGAGGTCCACGATGGTCAGGGTCTGCCCCTCGTGGAGGACGCGTGACCAGGCGGCCCTGGCGGCGACGATCTCATCGGCGACCACGGCCCCGTCTGCGAGCGAGAGGTCGTCGGCGGCGCCGGTCCGGGGGTCGGCGGAGACGGTCGTGGGTGTCATGGGGGTTCTCCTCAGTCGATCTGGGTGGAGGCGCGGTGGGCGGCCTCGGAGTTGGCGACGGCACGGCGGTATTCGAGGTCGTCCCCGACGCCGGGGAGGGTTCCCTCGCAGAGTGCGTCGAGGTCTTGCGGCGCGCTCCACGCCAGGAGCTCGACGGTCCCCGAGTGGTACTGCTCCGACGGATCCAGCGGATGGTCGGCGACCGCCACGGCCAGCACGACGGGCAGGTGGACGACGAGGTCGATCGTCGCGCCCGCGCCCGCGTTTCCGGTGGACACCAGCGAACCGTCCGCGTCGACCCGGATCCCGTGGAAGAACGAGACGGTGTGCGGCAGGTCCCGTTCGGCCAGTCCGTTCTTGAGCGCCGCCAGTAGCAGCAGTTCCCGTCCGGCCGGTGACTCCGATTCCGGCGCGCCGGCCCCGTAGCGGGCGACGTTGCCGGCCAGGGTCGAGGCCCCGCACAGCGCGTCGTGGTGGCCGGAGGTGTCCGCGACGATCGTCGCGAGCACGCGCCCCTGGTCCGAGAGCAGCGGATGGCCGGTCCCGAGGTAGGCCTGCCACGGGACCTTCACCGTGTCGGCCGTGTTGAGTCGCTCCCAGGGAGCGTCGGCGCGCCACATCATGAGCGAGGCGCAGGCCGTGCCCTCCCGGTCGGTGAGTCGGATCCGGGTGCCCCGGGCCAGGGTGACCGCGGTGTACCGGCCACCGGGGATGGACTCGGCCCACGTCAGTCGGTCAGCCGGGACGTCCGCCGGCGGATCGGGCCAGTCGGTGGCGGGGACGACCGGCATGGCGTCGGTGATCGTGCCTGCCTGGGCGCGGGCGTGCCGGCGGGCACCCGAGGTGGTGGATGTTCCTGCGGGGCCGGGTGCGGTGGTGCTGGTCATGACTGGTCACTCTCCGATCTGGACGGGGTTGGGGTGGGTCTTGCCGCGGGGGAAGCACAGGATGCCGACGCCCACCACGGCGACGACGGTCGCCACGCCCGCCCACCGCAGCCACGGTGTCTCACCAGACGGGTCGAAGATCTCGGCCCGTGGCCAGGCGAGGTTGATGGTCATGAGCAGTCCGTACGCCACGGCGAGGACGTTGACGGGGATCCCCCAGCGGCCGAGCGAGAACAGGGGCCTGCCCTCGGCGTCGGTGAGCCGGGGGCCGTTCGGCCACCCCTTGAGTCGACGCATGAGCAGCGGTCCGGTCACGCAGAGGTAGGCCAGGTAGATGAGGATGATGCACACCGAGGCGAGCGTGGCGAAGATCGCGGAGTTGCCGACGTTGACCAGCAGGATGCCCATGCAGGCCAGTCCGATCAGAACGGACGGCGCGATCGGGGTCCCGGTCCGCGGGTGGACGCGCGAGAGAGTCGTCGAGAACGGGAGCCTGCCGTCGCGTGCCATGGAGAACATGAGCCGGGTGGCGGCGGTCTGGATGGCGAGGGTGCAGATGAAGATCGCGACGACGACGTCGGCGAGGAGCACCTTCCCCCAGAAGTTCCCGAGGACCGAGTTAAGTACGTAGGGAAGGCCCTCGGTCGCCAGACGCCCGTCGGTGAGGCTGGGCGCGGCCATGAGCGCTCCCAGGATCATCAGTCCACCGCCGATGGCGGAGACGGTCAGTGCCATCCGGATCGTCCGGGGCGCGATGCGGCGGGGATTGACCGTCTCCTCCGCGAGCTCGCCGGCCGAGCCGAACCCCACCATGACATAGGCCGCCATCAGTCCCGAGACCACCCAGGCCCAGATGTACCCGGGTTGATCCCCCATGCCCGCGGTGTCGAAGACGACCTGGGGGCCGCGGACCGCGTGGGTGAACAACGCGAGGACCACGGCGATCACACCGACGATCTCGCACGTCACGCCGATGTTGTTGACGTAGGCCATCCACCGGACGCCGATGGAGTTGATCACCGTGGTGATGACGAGCAGGACCGATCCCAGCAGGACGGCGTTCGTCGATCCGGATGGTGAGGTCAGCGCCGGGTCGTCGCCGATGATCTGGAAGCCGGACCAGATGCTCGGAAGGACGACCTGCAGGGCGATGGCCGCCGCCGAGGCGGTGACGATCTGGGCGAGGATCATGAACCACCCGCCGAACCACCCCACGATCTCCCCGCCCATCCGGCGGGACCACTGGTAGATCGCGCCCGAGATCGGGTACCTGGCCGCCAGTTCGGCGAAGCACAACGCCACGAGGAACTGGCCGGCGAAGACGATCGGCCAGGTCCAGAAGAAGGCGGGGCCTCCGAACCCGTACCCGAGGCCGAAGAGCTGGAAGATCGTCGTGAGGATGGAGACGAACGAGAACCCGGCCGCGAATGACGCGAACGTGCCGAGACTCCGATGGAGTTGCTGTTCGTAGCCGAAGTCTGCGAGGTCGTCGTGATCACCCCGGCGTTCGGGAACCGGGGTGGTGAGACCGGGTGAGTCGCTCATGTCCGGTGCTCCTCTCGGGGCGGGCCGATGAACCCGATCTCGGCGACCGCGGTTCCTGTCGTGTGACAGTTTTGCTCGGACGCATGACACCCGGGTTGCACCATGTTTCGATCGGATTAACAGGCACTCGCGCCCGCTCCCGGCTGACGCACCGGCCGTCTGACGTGGTCGAATGACCCCATGACACCTCCCCGGGCCGGCGACGATGATCGCACTCGCGCGTGGTCGGACGACCTGCGACGAGAACTGGAATCGAGGCTCGGCCCGACCGTGGCGGACACCGTGTGGGTCACCGGTTCGGTGGGCCGCGGGGAGGCGGTCCCCGGCAGTGACCTGGAATCCCTCGCCGTCGTCGACCACCGGGACCCCCGCGCGGTCCGGCGCGCCGTCGCGGCCACCGATCTCTCGACACCACCGTGGTACGCCGAGACCTCCGCGGCCTCGGCCGCCGATCCCCGCTTCGTCCGGACGCGCGCCGGATGGTCCACGGCCGCCGAGGGCTGGGCGGACGCGCCCGCGCGGAACCTGGGGGTCGTGCACCTGGGCCTGCTCGCCGACGCCCGCCCCCTCACCGACGACCGACGCGACCCGGACCTCCTGCCGCGCATGGCCGTCGATGCCGTTCGTGCTCATCCGGCCGTGCTCGCAGACGTTCTCGCGGACGCGCTCTCGACCCGGGCCTCCGTGCCGTCCAGACTCGGCCGGACGTTCCGCGGAGACCCCGTGGTCGACCTCAAGACAGCGGTCATCACCCCGGTCGTCAAGATCGCGCGGTGGTCCGCCCTGCGCGCCGGGGTGGCCACCACCAGCACGGGCTCGCGCCTCGAACTGGCCGCCGACCCGGATCTCCTTCCGCCGGACCGGTGGGAGTCCCTGCGCGTGGCCGCCCGATTCGTCACCGGTCTACGGTGGGACGTCCGTCTGCGGGCGGACCCCGACGGCCCCGGAACCGACCGGGTCCCGCTCTCCGTGCTCACCACGGCCGAACGCGCCGGACTCCGGTCCGTCGCGCGGGAGATCTCCGGCGTCCAGCGCGCCCTCGACTACCTCCGGTCAGCGGGCCAGATCCGAGATCCGGGGTGACCCGCCACCCGTGCACCGCCGCGATGCTCGCCATCTCGGCGTTGGAGGGATGGGCACCGGGGGTCGACGACGACGAGGTCCTCGATCTCGTCGACCGGGGCGCCTCCGATCGGCTCATACGCCTCCACGTCCTCGAGTCGATACCGCCGGAGGCCGTACGACGGCCCCGGCCCGGGATCCTGGCCCGCCGCGTCCCGTACTACCTCCGGGGAACGCGGGTACTGGAGAATTCCCTCGGCATCACCACGGAGAGGCCCCTGGCCCGGGCGGAAGCCCTCCTGGCGGTCGCCGCGGGGGCCCGTCTTCTCCGTGAGCCGGCGTCCGCTCCGACGACCGTCTCCGGCATCCATGCCGCACTGTTCGGCGATGTCTACGCCTGGGCGGGCCTCCCCCGGATGGTCGGCCTGTCCAAGCAGGGTTCCGTGTTCGCCGCGGCAGACCGCGTCCCCGCCCTCGTCGCCCCGCTGGAACGACCGGCCGACCTCGTCGCCGGAGCGCTGGACTCCGCACGTGCACCCGCACCCCGGAGGGCGACCATCGCCCTGGCCCTGGCCGACTGGTACGCCCGCTTCAACCACGTGCACCCGTTCCGCGAGGGAAACGGGCGCGCCGCAGCCGTCGCCGCCCTGCTCGCGGCACGCGCGCATGGCGCGGACCTCGACTTCACCCGTACCTCCCGTGCGACGTGGGTGCAGGCCGCCGTATCCTCCTTGCCGACTCCTCCCCGCAGGACCGTCGATCCCACGGCGCACCGGTTCGAATTCCTCCGTGTCACGATGGACCGGTCCGTCGACCCCCACGCCACCTGACGGCCGGGACGAGAAACATCGCCGGACCGGCGTGGCGAAAGGACCTCCGTGGACACACCCGGCCGACCCCGACTCGTGGACCGCAGGCGCCCCGGAGCCACTCCGGCCGACGAAATCCTCGATGCCGCGGCGGAACTGTTCACCACCCGCGGATACACCGCCACCTCCACCCGCGCCATCGCCGACGCCGTCGGGGTGCGCCAGGCGTCGCTCTACACGCACTTCCCGACGAAAGCCGCGATCCTCGGCTCCCTCCTCGACACGACGGTCGGGCCGACCCTGGAGATGGCCCGCCGGTTGCGCGCCGAGGGGCGGGACCCCCGGGAGACGCTGCTGACGCTGGCGACAGTCGACGTCGAGGGCCTGCTCGCCTCACGTTGGAACATCGGGATGTTGTACGTGCTCCCGGAGGTCACAGGGGAGGACTTCGCCGGTTTCCGCGGCGCGCGCTCGGAACTCAGAGGGATCTACCGGGAACTCGTCGCACTGTGTCGACCCGACCTCGATCCCGCCGACCCCGCCCTCGACCTGCCGTTCCGGGTGGTCGAGGCGGTGATTCCGCACCGGCAGGATCATCCCGGGGTCACCATCGACCCGGTGCGATGGGCGACGGCCGCGACCCGCGCGATCGGCATCAGCTGAACGGTCTTGTCGTACCGGTGGGGCACCATGGCGGTGTGACCGGATCCCAGGCTCATCCCAGCGCCCTCGTCGCCGAGGTCCGCCGTCTCCGCGGCACCGACCCGCTCGGCCGGATCACCGTCCTGGTGCCGTCGTTCGGTGCGGCCAGGGACGTGGTCCGGGCGCTCGCGCTCGACGGCGGGGCGGTCAACGTGGCGGTGAGAACCGCCGACCAGGTGATCAGCGAACTCTCGGCTCCTGCACTGGCCCCACGGGCTGCGCTCCCCTTCCCCCTCCTCGCCGCCGCGGTCGAGAAGGCGCTGGACAGCGATCCCGGACATCTGGAGGCAGTGGCATCCGAACCCGTCACGGGACAGGCCGTGGCCCAGGCGTGCCTGCGTCTGGGGACCGTCGAGCCGGGTTCGGTCACCGCGGAGACCCGGCTGCACTCGGAGGTCCTCCGGCTGGCCGACGAGGCCCGCGCGATGACGGGTGACGCCTACTACACGCAGTTCGAGGCGGTGAGTACCGCGCTGGAGCGTTTGGATGTGCTGGGGCGGATCGTCCTGGCGGCCCCGCTGCGCGGAACGCGGGCCGAGCGCAGGCTGCGGTCCGCGCTGGAACAGCGCGGCATATCTCCCCTCCCCGGTACCGGATCGGAGCACCTCGCCTCCGCCGCCGAGCCCGGCAGCGCGAAGGCGATCACCGGCACCCACGTCCTCCACGCGTCGGACTCCGATGACGAGGTGCGCGCGGTGGTCCGTTTCGTCCGCTCGCGCCTGGCGGACGGGGTCCCCGGCCACCGGATCGGTGTCTACTACCCGTCACCGGACCCCTACCTGCGGCTTCTCCACCGAGCATTCGGGGAGGCCGGGATCGCCGTCTACGGCCCCTCCGACGCCGGGCCGGGTCGCTCTCCGGCCGGCCGCACGTTGGTGAGGCTACTGGGACTCGACGCCGGCCGGATGCCCCGCGCCGACCTGCTGTCGATCATCGCCGAGGGCGCGATCGTCCCGTTCGACGAGGAGGGTGCTGCCGTCTCGTCCAGGCGCCTGGAGATCCTCACCCGAACGCGTTTCCCCGTCATCGGCGCCGGCGACTGGGACCGACTGGCCGATCACCTGCGGCTGCGGGGGGAGCCCGGGGCCCTCGGCGAGAACGAACGGGCCGCGGCGGCTGCTCTCCTACGCCTGATCGGGACCATCCGCTCCGAGCTCGCCGCCGTCGACGCCGCGCGTTCCTGGGCCGAGGCGGCGGAGGCCGTCACCGGACTGATCACCTCACTGTTCCGTCAGAGTCCCGCCCGGGCAGCCGCACTGGTGGTGGTCGGTTCTCTCGGGGATCTCGACACCATCGCGCCCGCCATCACCCGGGATCGAGTGGTCGGTGCGCTCGCCACGCGGCTGGACGGAATCGTCGACCGCGTGGGCGAGGAGGGCGCCGGGGTCGCGCTGGGTCCGATCGACGACGCCGTGGGGCGCGACCTGGACACCGTCTGCGTGGTGGGCATGGCGGAGGGACTCCTTCCGGTCCTGCACAAGCCCGACCCTCTCGTTCCCGAAGGCGCAGTCGAGCCCTCCTCCTCCGAGCGGCTCGACGAGCGGTACCGGGTTCTCCAGCTTGCGCTGAGCGCCGGCTCCGAGCACCGAACGTGCTCATTCCCCCGCGGATCGATGCGAGGCGGCGGCAACAGGATCCCGTCGCGCTGGCTCCTGCCCACCCTGTCCGAACTCACCGGGAAACCGGTTCGTGCCACCAAGTGGCAGGAGGACGTCGCCGGGTGTCCGGCCGTCACCGCCGTGCCCTCGTTCGTCGACGGCGTGCTGACCCCGCCGGCCGCCCTCGGTTCGGACCCGGCCACTGTCTCCGAACTGCGGATCCGGCAACTCTCCGCCAACGGCTGGCTGGCCCGGCCAGGTGCCCCTGGTCTGCTGGTTCGAGCACACGAGATGCGTCAGGATCGCCGGCGAGGACGATTCACGCGGTTCACCGGTGATGTCTCGTCAGCTGCGCGCCTGCTGACCGTCCTCGACCATCCGCTCTCTCCCACGAGGCTGGAGGACTGGGCCCAGAGCCCGTATCTGTTCTTCCTCTCCACGGTCCTGAGGGTCCGGACGCTCGACGACCCGGCCGCGGAAATCGAGATGGACCTGCGCGACTACGGCGACCTGGTCCACTCGATCCTCCAGCGCTACGTCTCCGATCGCCTCCAGACCGGGGCCGGCCCGGACCGCGAGCTGCTCATGACCGCGTTGCGCGCCGAATGCGAGGCGGCGATCGCGACGTCACCGGGACTCGTCGCCTCACTGTGGCGACGGCGGGAGATCCTGCTCGCGGCCGAACTCGACCGGTGGTACTCGGAGGACGAGACGGACTTCCGAGCGGGGTGGGAGCCGGCCGCGACCGAACTCGGGTTCGGCCGAGGGGCCCCCGACGGTTCCGTGATCGAGATCCCCTTCGAGGTGACCACCTCCCACGGCACGACCACGGTGTTCCTCGCAGGGTCCATCGACCGGCTCGACGAGCGCGGAGAGTCCCAGCGGGTCACCGACTACAAGACCGGGACGCCGCCCGCGGTGGAGGAGCGGCCGAGCGAGGAGGACCCCACCATCTCGGGGACACGATTCCAGTTGCCGCTCTACGCAGCGGCCGCCGAGTCCGCTCGCGATCTGCCGGTCCGCGAAGTCCGCTACTGGTACTGCACCGAACGGGGCGAGTTCGAGCAGATATCCCTCGACGTCACCGTCGACCTCATGGACAAGGTCCGCGCTGACGTGGGCAACCTGGTGGACGCCCTCCAGCGTGGATGGTTCCCCCTCAAGGGCGGGCGCGGCTCGTCCCGTGATCTTGCGAAGCTCATCGGCGGCTCCGAGCTCGACCGCGCCTGGGAGCTGTTGTCCCGACAGGACCCGCTCGCATCCCACCCCGCGTTCGCCGGCCTCGTCGCCGCCGATCCGACCGAGCACGAATCGGAGACGTCCTGATGAGTACCCTCCCCGACCAGGCCGCCCGGCTCCGGGTGGAAACGGACACCTCCGTCACGCTCTTCGTGGAAGCCGGTGCAGGGACCGGTAAGACCCATGCCCTCGTCAGCCGCCTCAGCACTCTGCTGTTGGACGACGCCGTGCCCGTCGACCGCATCGCCGCGATCACC
>Ga0194136_1001267_pt1 | contig 12564 bp, 13 predicted proteins | sample TARM_MetaG_T3A_1_FD_134023 | JGI IMG/M metagenome (GOLD analysis project Ga0194136, IMG submission 134023) | Freshwater microbial communities from Pennsylvania, USA, analyzing microbe dynamics in response to fracking - TARM_MetaG_T3A_14 (version 2) | ecosystem: Environmental > Aquatic >...
AGGGCAACCCAGCCGTTTGCACGACCGTTTGCGCTATGAGCGGCGTGATGGCGGTGAGTGGAGCCGGTTCCGTTTAGCGCCCTAATCATCTAGCGCGACATGTCATTCAACAAATGGCCTGCCAGTAAATACCGGCAGGCCATTTGTTTGAGCGTGGCTTAGGCTTAATCCGGCTGGCTCTCCAAGCGGTGCCGCTGCCACTCGCTGTCGGGTTCGTTTAGCCGTAGCACTGCATCAATCACCTGCTCTTCCATGTTGTACCGACAGCGGAAGCCAAGATGCTTCATCAGCGCCCGCATCGGGTGATTGTCCACCATGATTTTTCCGATCATTTCGAGCGTGCCGATGCTGGTGCAGTAGTCGATCATCTTCTTCATCAGCAGGCTGCCAATGCCCAGCCCCTGAAGATCATCCCGAATGATAATGGAGAACTCGGTGCGGATATTGTCTGGATCGTTCCAAACCCTCACCACTCCCAGCATCTCCTTAGTGCCATCATCGTGCTGATGCTCGGCAATAAAGGCCATTTGGCGGTCATAGTTTATGTGCGAAAGAATCGACAAGTCACGCTGGGTAAGATTGGATTTGTTATGGAAGTAGCGAAACCGAATACTCTCCTCTGAGAGCTGCCGGTGAAACGTCGTGATCAGCGGCGCATCCTCTGCGCGGATAGGCCGCACTTCTACCTGCCAGCCGTTATTGAGTGTGACCCACTGCCGGAGCTCTTCTGGGTACGGCATAATCGCAAAACGCGCGGGGTGCCCCAAATCCATCGCAAAATCGACTGCCAGCATGCCGTCACGGTTTAGCAGCAGCGGGTTGAGCTCCAAACCACGCAGATCCGTCAGGTCAGAGGCCATTTGTGACAGCTTAACCAGCAGCTGGCAAAGGTGCTTAATATCTCGCTCGGGGTCGGCAGAGTGCTCACGAATCAATGATCCAGCGTGAGTGCGGCCCACTACATCTGAAGCGAGGCTCATGTTGAGTGGTGGCAGCGCCACTTGGCGGTCGGCAAGTACGTTGACCTTGTAACCACCAATACCGAAGACGATCAGCGGCCCAAACACGGGGTCCCGCGTGATGCCTGCACAAATTTGCATAGAGTGTTTGCCACGCTGCATAGGCTGTAAGCAGTACTCACGAATGGCGTGTTCGGGAAATTTCTCTTGTACTTTATCGCCTAACCGCCGAACGCCCTCAGCGACTTGCTCCGGCGTTTCCAAGTCTTGCAGCAGCCCAGCGGAAATTTTATGCGGGTGCTTGCGATAGCGATAAGGCCGGCAGTTACCCTCATGAACCACTTTCAGCGCCTTGGGCCCCGGAAAGCGCTCGGCGACCACCAAAGCCTCTTCTGGGGAGTGCACATAGGCGCTGGTGGCGGTAGGAATGCCGTAAGCCTCCAACACTTGCGCGGTTTCAGAGTGGGTCAGCGTCTGCCTGCCTTGCTCTTTTGCCTGCTTGATCAGTGCCCGGCATTCTGCACGTATTTCCGGACTGGTGGAAAACGGAAGGCTGGGGGGGATTTCATGCAGCAGCGCCTGCACACGCTGGTAATCCACCATGTGCATAAACGCCTTCACTGCTTTTTCAGGCGAGGTATAGGTGGGAATCCCTGCCAGGTTGCAGACATGGCGAGCATTTAGCGCTTCTTTCAAGCCCATCCAGCTAGTGAGTAAATTACGCTTAAAGGTTTTACGGTGATCGATCAGCGCCTGAGCGGTGACCTGGGAAGGCGCTAACCTCGTGGGGGCATGCACTACCAGCACGGCATCCACATTAGGGTCAGCGGTGACGATTTGCAGCGCCTCCACAAAGCGCTCTGGCGTCGCGTTACCGCCTAAGTCCACAGGGTTTTCACCCGGCTTACTCATATCCACTTGGCTTTTATGCAGCGCCGCCTGGGTGTCTGGGCTGAACTCAGCGAGCTTGCCACCCGCGCTAATCAGCTTATCGATGGCCAGCATGGCAGGCCCAAGCCCGTTGGAAACAATCGCCAAACGGTCGCCGCGCAGTGGCTTCATGCGTGATAGCGTTTCCAGCGCATCGAGCATTTCATCCGAATCGTTTACCCGAACCACGCCTGCACGGGCGAAGGCAGCATCGAACACCACGTCGCGATTGGCGATGCCCGGTGTAGGGGGCATGCCGGAAATATCCGACTGCGGCGTGCGGCCACTTTTGATCGCCACCACCAAACGGTTACGGGAAGCATCCCGTACGGAGGTCATAAAGTGCTGGGCATCCGTTACCCGCTCCAGATGCAATAAGATGGCCTGAGCAGGGGAAAACTGGTTCACATAGTCGATCAAATCAGGCAGCAGGACATCAACGCTGTCCCCTACGGTAATCAAATGGGAGAAGCCGACATCGCGACCCGCTGCCCAGTCGATCATCGCGTTGGCCAGCATCCCTGACTGGCCTAGGTAGGCGACCCTGCCGGCTTTAACCGGCTGGCTGGCGTAGGAGGCATTGAGCTTTTTGCCGGGCACAATCAGCCCCATACACTCCGGACCAAGCACACGAATGCCTGACTCCCGGGCAGCTTGCAGCATGCGTTGGCGAATAGAGCCTTTATTGTCCTCATCACGGTCAAGGTAGGCTCCACCAGAGAGCACCAAAGCGGCTTTTACGCCAAACTTTCCGAGCTTTTTAATCAGTTTGGGGACGCCTTCAATAGGCGAACACACTACTGCAAGGTCTGGCACTTCCGGCAGCTCATCAACCGTACGCACACAGTCAACGCCAAGCACCGTTTCGTACCCCTTGAGGTTCACGGCCCAGAGTTTGCCCCTAAAACCGCCCTCTTGAAGATTGCCTAGTACCAAACCACCCAAGGACTCAGGCTTTTCAGAGGCACCGAACACGGCAGCCGAACGAGGTTCGAAAAAATGATGCAAAAAACGTGTGCTCACGAATGTGCCTCCCCTGGAGTGAATGACTACTGTGTACGACTTATTGACACTGTCGCGCAAGCCCCCGTGGCGATTAAGGTAGCTTTATTGTTATCGGAGCGCTTGCATGATCACTGCCTACTTTACCCACCCCGACTGCGCATTGCACCACATGGGGCCAGAACACCCTGAAAGCCCACTGCGGCTGGAAGCAATTCGTGCGCGCCTATCACTCTCTGGGCTATTGCAGCAAACCATGCAAGCCGATGCGAAAGAAGCCTGCGATGAGGCCTTGGCAAGGGTACATCCCCTTCGCCACCTAAATGCGCTGGAAAAGTGCCTTCCCAAAGAAGGGATTGTCACGCTGGACAGCGACACCATGATGAACCCAGATAGCCTAAAAGCCGCACGAGTGGCCGCAGGTGCAGTCGTGCGTGGTGTTGACCAGGTGTTTAAACGCCAGGCAGATAACGTATTTTGCGCCGTTCGCCCGCCTGGGCACCATGCAGAAACTGCGGATGCGATGGGCTTCTGCTTTTACAACAACATTGCCGTGGGAGCCGCTCACGCAAAGGCCAAATACGGCGCTAAGCGCATCGCCATTCTCGATTTTGATGTGCATCAATGTAACGGCACTATCGATATTTTTAAAAATGACCCCGAAGTACTGATTTGCACTAGCTTTCAATACCCCTTCTACCCGTGGCGTTACCTGCGCAGCGAATGGCAGAACGTGATTAATACCCCGTTGGAAGTAGGTACCGCTAGCCAGGAGTACCGTCGCGTGATAGAGCATCAGTGGCTGCCCGCGCTGCATGCGTTCAAACCCGACCTGGTGATGCTATCGGCAGGCTTTGACGCCCATAAAGATGACCCTATGGGCGATATTTGCCTTGAGGATGAAGACTTCTACTGGGTAACACACTTGGCTATGGAAATCGCGGCGCTCTACGCCGATAACCGAGTCGTGTCTGTGTTGGAGGGTGGCTACAATCCCACGTCATTGGCCACCGGTGCCGAAGCACACCTGAAAGCGCTCTTGGGCCTGCCTTTCACCAATGTTCCCTAGCCGCACCCGCGGTTAGGGAGCTGTGGTACTATGCAGCCACCATGTTGGCCTCCATTCTACGTGACCGTTATGACCGCCACTTCTGAAGAGCACGCAGCGCTGCGCATCGCGTCAGGGCGCAAACCCTTTGTCGAGCCGTTACGCCTGGGCGAGCGCCTCAAGCAGATTCGCCTTGCCAATCAGTGGACGCTGGAAGATGTGAGCCAGCGCACCGGCATTGCTCGCTCCACACTCTCCAAAATCGAGAACGATCAGGTGTCGCCGACGTTTAGCGTGGTGCAGAAACTGATTAGTGGTCTCAATATCGACCTGCCCCAGCTCTTTACGCCACCAAAGCGCGAACGCTACACCATGGGTAGGCGCGATCTCACGCGGAAAGGAAAAGGGCAGTTGCACCCTACTCCCACCTACGAGCATGAGCTGCTGGGCCATCAGCTTGCGCAAAAGCGCATGATTCCGTTTAAAACCATCGTACGGGCGCGTAGTTTCGAAGAGTATCACCAGTGGGTGCGTCACGATGGCGAAGAGTTTTTGATGGTGCTGCACGGCGACATCATGCTCTATACAGAATTCTATGCGCCGCTGGTACTGGCCGAAGGCGACAGCATCTACTTCGATAGTGACATGGGCCACGCCCTAGTCTCTACCAGCCAAGACGATGCTGTCGTGCTATCGGTGTGTACCCGAGGGGATTTGGTTTAGCGCTAAGGTTGCTTACTACAAGCAGTTCGTTGGTTTTGGCAAACCCGCAATACGTGCCAAGCGTTTCGGCGGGCTGCCGGGGAATAGGCTCATTAAGTAGACCGAGCGCCCTTTTTTCTCGCCTAATGCTTGCTTGGTGGCTTTGACTAGCGGTCGCATCGCTGGTGCCATTTCATAGCGGGCATAAAAATCACGCACCACGCGAATGAGCTCCCAGTGCTCCTCTGTAAGTGTTAGCTCTTCATCCTTAGCTAACAAATCGGCAACACCCTCGTCCCAGTCCCCCTGTTCTACTAAATAGCCTTCGGGGTCGAGTTGGATTTGTTCATTAGCATCAAGATAACGGTATAACCTTTCATCACTCATTGATTTAGTACCATGACAGAATCTTAGTATGCTGCTCAGTCAGTTCGACAAAGCCTTCCATATCTACCAGGATTGCTTGGCTATTGAGCGCAGCTCCGCTTAAGCCGCGAGAAGCCGCATCCTCTTTTAGCACACACACGCTCACATCAGCCGCCGCATCCCAACCTTGCCAATCAGCATGCAGTAACGCCTGCACGGCATCTTCAATCAGTAAAATACCATCGCCCTCCGCAACAGTAGAGAGCATCTGCGCGGCCGCTTCGCTGTGCGGGGGCTTGTTCAGAATATGTAACATGTTGCTGCCCGTTTAAAAATTCATGACATAGGAGTGACGCTGTACCAATTCGGGTAACGTATCGTCGGCCACCACCGTCGCCCCATCCACTAGTTGGGCTGCTTGCAAGTTCAACGCATCCAGCGCGCTTTGAGGCACTAGCAGCTGGTCGATATCATACATCTCCAGCATATCAATGGTCGGTAGCGTTGCCTTTTGTCCTGGCGCACCGGCTGCCTGCTCTTTGAGAAGCGCCAGCACTCCCTGGCCAAGAAACAATAGACTTACCGTTTGGCCAAAAGCCGCAGCGACCAACGCTACATCTAGCCCTTCTCTCAAGGCATTGGAGCTATAGGGGGCATGGCGAATAATCACTAGCCGCTCGTGTTCATGACTCATTGGGCGCTCTCTCTAGGCAAATGTGATTAAACGGTCACAGCGCTGCTGAAGCGTCAGCAGTTGCCCTAACCCGGTTAACTCAAATGGCGCATCCAGATTAAAGTGCGCTTGCCCATGGCGTTTCGCCTCAGCTTCACTCATTACGCCACGGCGCAGCGCCGCCGCAATGCACACGTCCAGCGTCACGCCATGCTCATGATGCAACGCTATCCAAGCGTCGCGCATGTTGAGCTCATCCTGCGGAGGTGTCATTAAGCTGGAGGCGTTATGAATCCCTTCTTGATAGAAGAATACGCCCGCCACTTGATGGCCTCGGCTGATCACCGCTTTAGCAAAGCGCAGTGCCGAATGAGGTGCCGCACTTGTGTAGGGGGCACCCATGACTAATAAGCCGTACTCCATTGCATCATCTCGTGCCAATTCAACGAAAAAAAACAGACCCTACTGAGTAGGGTCTGTCATTGATATCACTTCGATCAAGTGATTGTGTTCTTACTACCCAATCAATCGTTGCTCATGATGCCCAGAATAGACAGCAGGCTGACGAACAGATTGTAGATAGAAACGTACAGCGTCACGGTAGCGAGGATGTAGTTGGTCTCGCCAGCGCGGTGCACAATTTCGCTGGTTTGATAGAGAATCGCCGCAGACGCAAATAGCACGAAGCCTGCAGAAACCATCAGCGACAGCGCCGGAATGTTGAAGAAGATGCCTGCAACCATCGCCAGAATCAACACGATGGCACCCGCCATCAGGAAATTGCTGAGGAAGCTGAAATCTTTCTTCGTGGTCAACGCTACTGCAGAGAGGCCGATAAACGTCAGGCCGGTCATAGCCAGCGCGTTCATAATCAGCGCACCGCCATTAGGCAACGTTAGGTACGCAGAAATAATCGGGCCCAGGGTAAAGCCCATAAAGCCAGTAAACGCAAAGGTCGACAGCAGTCCAACTGCGGAGTTAGCTGTTTTGTGAACCAGGAACATCAGGCCATAAGCACCGATGAAGAATACAAAGATATTCATCTGCTGGATGCCCATCGCCACTGAGGCACCCGCTGTAACTGCGGAGAACAGCAGCGTCATTGCCAACAGTGCGTAGGTATTGCGCAAAACCTTGTTAGCACTGGCACCGCTCACCGCGCTATGGGTTTGCGTTCTCGCCATATTCGAATCGTTAAAAGCCATGTATCTATGCTCCCTAGTAGTCATACTATCAACGGACAAGCATGCCGTTACTTAGTTCCAGACGCAAGGTCTTTGTCTTCCACGCTAACCGTACGCTTTTACGCATCTCCTCTCGGCATGGTTGACTATGCTGTAACTCCCACACCGACTTTGACAGATCAATGCACTATAAAATCCCCGCACCGCTCACGGCACTAGGCATTTTTGCACTTTCCTCCTTTGCACTATCCACAACGGCCCTCGGTTTTACTCCCAGTGGCTAGCAGAAATGCTGTAAAACGTCGCAAAAAAAGGGGGTAGCCGTAGCCACCCCGCTTTTTTTTGTTAACGAACCTATAGCAAAGGCGCTTCGCTATCGTCTTCTTCATCTTCTTTGTGCGGCGTGGTCACCGTGGATACCACTTGGCGAGCATCCTGAGCATTATATAGCCGTGCATCAATCACCTTAAGCACCGCTAACTGCGCAAAAAGCACCACAAAGCAGATGATTAAACCTTTTAACATGGTAATAACCCTGAATAAGGCGAAAAGCTCGCCTGAATGAAACGAATATTAGCCCAGCGCAAAAAGAAAGCAACGTGCCACAGAAAATAAACTCGCTGCCTATTTATACAAACTCTTCTGTATCGATATCTGCCTGCTGCGCTTCGTTGTAACGAGCACCGGCGATTTCTCCAGGCAGCATCATTTTATTGAGTTGAGCCAAAACCACTTCACTTAATACCACCTGCTCGGCGTAGAGGTTTTCCTGCATATGGCTAACGGAGCGTGACCCAGGAATGGGAATGACGTGGTCACCCTGCGCCTTCACCCAAGCCAGTGCCAGCTGGGCAGGCGTCATCTCTAAATCGTTCGCCATCGCATTAAAATGCGCCAGCAGCGTCAGGTTATGGGTCAGATTATCGCCATTAAAGCGCGGCATTCCGGCACGCATATCACCTTCCGCATAAGCGGTATGGGCGTGAATAGCGCCAGAGAGAAACCCGCGACCTAGCGGGCTGAAAGCCACAAGCGCGGTACCCAGCTCTTGGCAGGCTTGGCTAAGGGCAATCTCGGGGTTACGGGTCCACAGCGAGTACTCTGACTGCACCGCCGCTACCGGATACTCAGCGTGCGCTTTGCGTAGCGTATCAGCAGATATTTCCGAAAGGCCCACAGCGCGCAGCTTGCCCTGCTCCACCAGTCGGCCTAGCGCTCCCACACTCTCCTCAATCGGTACCTGGCGATCCATGCGGTGTAGGTAATAGAGGTCTAGGTGATCGGTTTTCAGGCGAGTCAGGCTTTCTTCACATTGGCGGCGAAGCGTGTCGGGGCGGCCATCAATCACCCGTTTACCGCTCACAGGGTCCATGGCCATGCCACACTTGCTGGCCAGCAATAGCTCACGCCGCTTAGAAGCCAGCGCCTTTCCTAACAGGCTTTCGTTAGCCGTACCGCCGTAGAGCGTCGCCGTATCAAAATGGCGGTAGCCCATCTCAAAAGCATCATTGAGCGCCCGAATGCCCTGCTCTTCCGGCACATAGTGCCCGTAGCCATGCGAGAGGTTCATACAGCCAAGCCCGATACGTGGCGATGTGACTTCCTTTAACCGGTTATAAAATTCAGACATATCCAACCTCGATAGATGGTGTATGCGGCACCTGCGTGTCTAGCCACGTAGGCAAACGATGCTCGAGATAGTAGCGCGGCCGCCAAGGGCTACCTTCAATAAAACCAACGTGCCCACCGCTAGGAAAGAGTTCTAATGCCACGCAGTCAGGCAGCGCGTCGGCTTCCGGTACGCTATGGGGGTAAATAAACGGGTCATCTTCAGCGTGAACCATCAGGGTAGGCACTTGAATAGCGTTAACAAAATAGGCGCTGCTGCTGCGCTGGTAATACTCATCGGCGCTATTAAAACCGTGTAAAGGGGCCGTCACTCGACCATCAAAGTCCCAAAACGTCTTCATGCCTTCTAACGTTTCAAGGGACATAAGCCGCGCCAGCTCATCGGTGCGCCCCTGCTGGCGAAATGCGTGCTGCTTAGACTCCACGTAATGGCGCAGGGCACACAAGAAGCGCGCTTGATACACCTTGGAGAATCCCTGACTAATCCGATCCGCACAGTGGTCCAAACGAAAAGGTACAGAAACAGCCACCGCCGCACGCAAAGGGCACTGGCTGCCGGTCTCGCCAAGGTACTTTAAAAGGACGTTACCACCGAGTGAGTAACCTACAGCCACCAAAGGCTTACCGGGATAGCGCGCCACCAGCTGCGTCACAATATCGGCCAAGTCTTCACTGGCGCCGGAGTGATAACCTCGGGCACGGTGATTAGGCTCACCGGAACACCCCCGCCAGTTCACCGCCACACTCTGCCAACCCTGCTCGGCCAGCGCCTTTTGCTGGCCCAAGATATACAGCGATGACGAGCTACCCGTTAAACCATGAAGCAGAATGGCGCAGCGGGTCTGTTCGCCTTGCGGGCCGTACCAATCCAGATCAATAAAAATCGCCATCTTGCAGCGTCAAGCGCTCGCGTTGGCGCTGCAGCCTGGGTTTAGTGCGGAATAACGGGCTGTACAGTGTCTGCAAATGCCCGCCGGGCAGCCAGCGCGTGGGGCGAAAGAGGGAGTGAAGCGAACTCATACGATTGCGTACCCGCTAAGAAAACCGCTGGCTAGCTTAGCAAACTTTTAACAAAACGCAGTGGCCGCGCCGAATGGCTTTCTCGTTACGCCTCAATTCCCGCTACTCTTCGACATCCACCTTGCGCAGGTCATCAATGCCCACTCCCTCGGGCAGGTCTTCCGGCTGGGCAGGCAGCCACACCGGGGAAAGGTCGCTATCTTCTCGGCCGTTTTTATGGGTATGCCCAGGAATGCGATACACCACTCGCTCGTGCTTGTGATCCCACGCGTAGATTCTATCCATGTTTTCTCCTTGGTTTGCACTTCTTGATGAGCACTGTTCGCCTTGAGTCTAGATCAACGAGACTAGACCAACATGGCGCCATAAGCCGCCCTCACCCATAGCTATCCAACAAACACAAACTGCAAAAGATGCGTATAAGTTACCGCCCTTTTGGTGAGCGCTTTGCTATAGTGACGACGATTAGTCACCCAGGAGACGCGCATGCTTGCCCTGCATCAGCTTAGTAAAACCTTCAGTACCCCTCAGGGCGAACTGCATGTTGCTCCATCACGTAAACCTCTCGCTTAGACAAGGCGAAAGCCTGGCGCTGATGGGCGAATCAGGTAGCGGCAAATCTACCCTACTGCACTTAGCCGCCGGGCTGGATACTCCTGACCAGGGCAGCGTGGTGATCAATGGTCATACGCTTTCCGCGCTGAATGAAACCGAACGTGCAAAGCTGCGTCGCCAACAGCTCGGCCTGGTATTTCAGCAGTTTCATCTAGTGCCCAGCTTGAACGTTGCCGATAACCTGCGCCTCCAAGCACGGCTTGCAGGCCGAGAAGACCCAGCGTGGAGCGCCTATTTGCTGGAGCGGCTGGGGTTAGCCGGCCGAGAAGCGACCTACCCTGAACAGCTCTCTGGGGGTCAGCAGCAGCGTCTTGCGATTGGACGCGCCCTGGCCGTTCGCCCTGCGCTGCTGCTGGCCGATGAACCCACCGGCAACCTGGATGAGCACACCGCCGATAGCGTACTGAACTTGCTGCTATCGCTGGTGAAAGAGACCCAGTGTGCACTGTTAATGGTCACCCGCAGTGCGCGAGTAGCCGCGCCGCTGGACCGCGCCTTTCGGCTGCATCACGGCCAGCTACAGGACGCACGCTGATGATGAAGCGCGTCCTCATCACGCTCTTTAGCCACTACAAGCGCCACCCTGGGCAGCTAGCAATGCTGCTGGTGGGGCTATGGGTCGCCAGCGCCCTGTGGAGCAGCGTGCAAGCCATTAACACCACGGCCAAAGAGAGCTACGCCCGAGCTAATGCACTGTTCAGCGCCGACACCGACCAGCTAGACCGCCTAGACAACGCGCCACTCAGCATGGACGACTACATCGCGCTGCGGCGAGCGGGGCTTGCAGTTTCGCCGCTGCTGGAAGCGAGGCTCAGCCATGAAGGACAACCGCTAACGCTATTAGGCATTGACCCCTTTACGCTGCCTTCAGGAGAGGGCAGCGGCTCACTCACTGAATTCATCACACCCCCTTGGCAAACTCAGCTCGCCCCGGACACTCTGCCCACTCTAGGGCTGACTCGCGGCGATGCCCCAGGCGCGACGCCGCTACTGAGTGGGCAACCGCTACCGCCCCTGCAACTGCGTAACGACCTGCCGCCAGACACGCTGGTGATGGATATCGGCGCGCTCTCTGCACTCTACAGTGACCAGGCCACACTCAGTGTGGTGAGCGCACCAGATGCCATTGAACAGCCGCCCAGCGGCTACCGAATCACCCGAGCGGCCAGCATCGCCTCTCCTGAACAGCTCACCGACAGCTTCCACCTCAATTTAACCGCGCTGGCGTTTCTCTCCCTGGTGGTGGGGCTATTTATTGTGCAGGCCGCGCTAGGCTTAGCTATGGAGCAGCGGCTAACGACGCTGCGCACCCTTCGTGCCCTAGGCGTACCCGCAGCCACTATTACACTGGCGATATTGATTGAGTTACTGGTATTGGGTGGCATAGGCGCAGCCGCCGGGTTACTCAGCGGGCTGTGGCTTGCCGGAAAACTGCTGCCAGATGTGGCCAGCACGCTGACATCGCTCTACCGGGCAGATGTTCAACAGTCACTCGCCCTGCCCTGGCATTACTGGCTGGGGAGCATTGCGATCACGCTGGGCGGCCTACTGCTGGCCGGTAGTGGTACGCTGTGGCGAGCGGCAAGACTTAACGTACTCGCCCTTGGGCACGCCTATGCCTGGCGCAGCGGCTACCAGCGCCAGCTAAGGCGCATGCTGATAGCGGGTGGTTTAGCGGCTCTGCTTACCCTTGGGCTGGCCTTTTGGCTGAGCAGGCTACCTAGCGGCAGCGGCTTAATGCTGAGTTTCGCGCTGGTCGCGGCGCTGCTACTCACCTGTGCGCTCTGCTTACCGCCGCTACTCAATGCCATATTGAACGGCTTACAAGCCGCTGTTCGTCGCGTTGCTCTGCTGCAGTGGGCCGTGGCGGATATGCAGCTACAGCTTCCCCGCTTATCGCTGGCCATGATGGCGCTATTGATTGCGCTGGCCACTAACCTGGGGGTAAGCAGCATGGAGGGCGGCTTTCGGCTGACGTTTTTAGACTGGCTAGACCAGCGTTTAAGCGCGCCGCTGTATATCAATGCCGCGCCTTCTACCCTGGCCCCGCTTAACGACTGGCTGCGCGATCAAGAGAGCGTGCTGGAAATTCTGCCTACCGCCAGGGGCCATACAGATTTACTCAGTATTCGCTCTGCTTCAGGCAGTGAGCAGCCCGTTCAGGGCAACGTTTCGTTGTTTGGCATTCAACCCGTACCGCTACTCACCGAACACTGGCCGCTACTAGAGACACAGCACAGCAGCACCGCCGCGTGGCAGGCGCTCAGCCAAGGCAGCGTGTTTATTAACGAACAGATGGCGTTCGCGCAAGGCCTAGCCCCCGGTGACACGCTGACGCTAGCAAGCCGTCAAGGCCGTAGCGATGTCACCATTGCCGCTATTTACCCGGATTACGGCAACCCCCAGCCGCAAATGGTGATGACCGTCGAGGCATTA
>Ga0194136_1001270_pt1 | contig 12559 bp, 13 predicted proteins | sample TARM_MetaG_T3A_1_FD_134023 | JGI IMG/M metagenome (GOLD analysis project Ga0194136, IMG submission 134023) | Freshwater microbial communities from Pennsylvania, USA, analyzing microbe dynamics in response to fracking - TARM_MetaG_T3A_14 (version 2) | ecosystem: Environmental > Aquatic >...
GCTCGTCCCACATCCGCGCCCCGTCGGGCGTGTACGGGTAGTCGGTGTCCTGCCGGTGGGGCAGGAACAGCGAATCGGGAAGCGTGACGCGGGCGAAGCCCGCGTCCTCGGCCGCGCGGGCCATGCCGAGGAGTTGGTCGATCGGGCTGAACGCGACCGGAACGGAGAACTGCATGATGTGACCTCTTCTGTCGGAAACGATGGACGCGGTGGTCAGCCCCAGCGGGACTGACCGCCGTCGAGCGGAATGGTCACGCCGGTGAGGTAGGACGCCTCCGCCGTGCACAGCCACGCCACGGGCCGGCCGATGTCTGCCACGGGGTCGCCCACCCGCCCGGCCGGTATGCCGGCGATGAACTGTTCGCCCTCCTCCGGGTTGTGGCGCATCCACCGGTCGAGTCCGGGGCTGTGGGCGTGGGGGGCGACAGCGAGCGCTCGGATCCCGTCAGGACCCCGTTCACAGGCTGCCGCCCGGGTGAGCGACCGGATCGCCTCCCTTGCCGTGCGGAACGCGACGTCCGAGTACTCGTCCAGCGGCATCGGTTCCGCGAGCGGCACCACCGCGGCTCCGGATTCCGCCAGCGCGAGGGCTATGCCCCGGCCCACACCCTGACCGGCGCCGGTCACGACAGCCACCTTGCCCGACAGGCGGGCCGCGGCGCGGGCGGGGAGCATCGTCGTGCTCGTGGTGGTCATCGAGGCCTTTCACGTCGGTGCAGCCGGGCGGGTGCGTCGACCCGCCACCGCCACTGTAGTCACCTGTGTACGGAAACTGTAGTCAACTGTGTACACCACGGTATCGTCAGCCTCGCCCCCTCCGCCACCACACCGAAGGACTGCCCGTGAACAGCATCGACATGGACATCAGCACCACCGATGAGTGGCGAGCGGTCGAGGCGCTGGCCGCCTCGACGGGTGAGACCACCCTGCGTGAGTTGTTCGACCGAGACCCCGACCGCGGGAGCCGACTGGGCGTGACGGCAGGCGATCTCTACATCGACCTGTCCAAGAACCTGGTCACCGATGAGGTCGTCTCCGCGCTCCTCGGCCTCGCTCGCGTCGCGGACCTGCCAGTCCGCCGCGCGGCCATGTTCCGCGGCGACCGCATCAACACCACGGAGGGCCGGGCCGTCCTGCACACGGCCCTCCGACGAGACGCCGGCGACACGCTGACCCTGGATGGTCGCGACGTGGTCGCCGACGTCCACGAGACCCTCCGGATGATGACCGCCTTCGCCGAGCGGGTCCGGAGCGGGGAATGGACCGGGTACACCGGCAAGAAGATCACCACCGTCCTCAACATCGGCATCGGCGGATCGGATCTCGGGCCCGCGATGGTCGACCGGGCCCTACGCCCCCTGCAGACCGGCGGGATCACCGCCCACTACGTGTCGAACGTCGACCCCCGCGACCTCGACTCCACCCTGGCCGGGATCGACCCCGAGACGACCCTGGTGATCGTCGCCTCCAAGACGTTCACCACCCAGGAGACCCTCGCGAACGCCCACGCCGCCCGTCGATGGTTTCTCGATCGCCTCGGCGCGGAAGACGCCGTGGCCGCTCACTTCGTCGCGGTCTCGACAGCCTCCGACGAGGTGGCCGCGTTCGGCATCGCCGAGGAGGCGGTGTTCGGCTTCTGGGACTGGGTCGGTGGCCGCTTCTCCGTGGGGTCCGCGATCGGGCTCAGCTGCATGATCACCCTCGGGCCCGGGGTCTTCACCGAGTTCCTGGACGGCATGCACACGATGGACGAGCACTTCGCCACCGCGGCGGATGACCGCAACGCGCCCCTGCTCATGGGGCTGCTCGGCGTCTGGTACACGAGTTTCCTGGGGGCCCAGTCCAAGGCCGTCATCCCCTATGCGCACGATCTCGCCCGGTTCCCCGCGTACCTCCAGCAGCTGACCATGGAGTCGTTGGGCAAATCGGTCCGGCTCGACGGCTCCCCGGTGGACTACCCCACCGGGGAGATCTACTGGGGTGAGCCGGGGACGAACGGTCAGCACGCGTTCTTCCAACTCCTGCACCAGGGCACCCACCTCGTCCCCGTCGACTTCATCGGCATCGCCCGCCCCTCGGACGGGACGATGGCGGCCGACGACCGTGTCGCCATGCACGACCTGCTCGTGAGCAACATGTTCGCCCAGTCCCGGGTGCTGGCTTTCGGCCGGACCGAGGCCGAGCTGAGGGCCGACGACACCGAGGCCGCTCTCGTCCCTCACCGGGTGATGCCCGGCAACCGTCCCTCGACGACGATCCTCGCGCCCTCGCTGTCTCCCGGCGTCCTCGGTCAGCTCATCGCCCTGTACGAACACGTCGTCTTTGTCCAGGGGGCGATCTGGAACATCAACGCGTTCGACCAGTGGGGGGTCGAATTGGGGAAGAAACAGGCCCGCGACCTCTACCCGGCACTCGCCTCCGACGAACCCGGCGATACCGAACCCGGCGGAGTCGGCCCAGGCGGAGTCGACCTGGATTCCTCGACAGCGGCCCTCATCGCCCGCTACCGGGCTGCACGCGGCCGTGTCGGGCCGGCCGGCCGCGGCTAGCCCGCGGTCTCGTACTTCGCGGCCAGGCGCGAGAGCGTCTCGGTGATGCCGGACGCGTTCTGGTCGGCGACGCCGATCTTCTCGAAGACCTTGCCGATCTTCGAGGGCCGGGGATCGAAGCACTCGGTGACCTCCGTGCGCCCATCCGCGGTCGGGGTGAACTCCCAGCGCCAGCGGTGGCCCGCGGGGTGCGCCCACTCGATGACCTTCTGGTCGGGCGTGTCGATGTACTCGGTGACCGTGCTGGTGATGCGGTACGGGACGCCGTACATGCGCATCGAGGTGGTGAACTTGGCGCCCTCGGACAGGGACGACGGGCCCTTGACGTTGCTCTTGACGGTCCCCGAACCGTCGACGAGCCCGTGCTTGCGCGGGTCGGTGACGAGCCCGAACAGCTCCTCGGCGGGGGCGTTGACGGTGACACTGCGGGCGACGACGCGGGGGCCGCGGTCGACGGTGGTGATGGCGGTCATGGCAGATCGGTCCTTCCGGAGTTCTCGGGATCGGATCACACCACGATAGGGCCGCGGCCGGTACCGCGGTGGTCTGTGATCAGTGCGCGGTGGGCGTGGGTCCGTGAGCTGTTCGGCGTGCCACGTCACGCCACAGTTCGGCGACGCTCCCCACGACCACACCGATGCCTGCGCCCATCACCATCCAGGTGGCCAGGTTCGGGGCGCCGGCGATCACGACTCCGAGGACGGTGCCCACCCCGGCCCCGTAGAGGAGTCCCAGCCCGACCAGCGGTCCTGCCGCGTGCGACCTCATGGGTCCACGCTAGAACCAGCCCGGGACGGGATCAACGGATCAGTGCGGACTCGCCTGATGGACCGGGCCCGCGGCGGCGTGGTCTGGGGCATCATCACCGCTACGACACCCCACGGTCGGCCATCGGGCCGGGCGCCCCTCGAAAGGATTCCCTTGATCACTCTCACCGTCCTGTACCCCACGCCCGATGATGTCGAGAAGTTCGACGAGTACTACATCGGGACGCATATCCCCCTCGCCCACAAGGTGCCCGGCCTCGAGGATGCCAAGGTTACGCGCTTCCTGCCCGGCCCGGACGGATCCGCACCCGAGTTCCATCTCATGGCCCAGTTGTTCTTCGCGGACGCCGAGGCGATGGGTGCCGCGATGTCCACCGAGGAGGGCCGGGCCCTGGCCGCGGACGGCGCCAACCTCGGCGTCACCCCGACCATGCTCGTCGGCAGCACCGAGTAGTCGGTAGCGCCGGGTAGCAGCCCGGGCCCGTCCCGTCAGTGCGAGCGGGACGGGCCCGGGCTCGCGCGTCACCGGTCGTCCGCCACTCCCCACGCCCCCAACCAGATCGCCTTGATGGACGCCAGCATCCGGGCCGACTCGGCTTCGGCGGGCTTGAGCGACCGGTCCTGGTAGAAGGCCATGACGATCATGTCCGTCAGCCTGTCGACGATCGCCCCGTGGTCATCGGACAACGGGGCGATCAGCCCGGCCTCCGCGTCCTGCCCCATCTGCTCCGCGAGGTGAGTGTTCAACCCCGTCACCAACTCGGTCCAGCGGGACCTCACCTTGTCGTCGTATCCGGTCGCCTGTACTCCGGCCACCATCACCTGGTCGTGTTCCACCCACGCGGCGTAGGACTGGCCGAAGAGCCGGTCGAAGTAGTCGGAGTGCGATTCCCCGGCCCGCCGGTGGTAGCTCCCGACGGTGTCGATCCAGGCGTCCCAGGCCCGCCCGACCAGCTCCCCCAGCACCTCGTTCTTGGACTCGAAGTAGAAGTAGAAGTTCGGCCGCTTGATCCCCGCGGCCTCGGTGATGTCCTTGACCGAGATGTCCGATGCCGGCATCTGCTCGAGCAGTCCCTCGAACCCGTCGAGGATGACCTGCCGCTGGACTTCGCCCTTCGGGATACGCCTGCGACGGCCGTCGACAGCGTCGGAGGCCGGTGTCGGTGACGGGCGGGAAACCATGATCGCCAATCCTAGGGTCGCGGGGCGCGGGGTCCGTCAGGCGTGCGGCCCGTCGCTCAGGCGACCGGGACCGCGGTGTGGGACGACTCGAAGACCAGGCCCTCGAATCGACCCGAGTTCCACCAGTCCTCGATCATGTTCCAGAAGTCGATCTCCGACGAGTTGTACACGTCGCGGAACACGGCCTTGGACACCTCGCCCTGCCCGTTGTAGTACCCCGGAGTGCACCCACCCCAGTACGCCTCGCGCGGCTCGTTGGACCGGCGCACCTCGGCGACCCAGTCGGCCTCGGCCTCGGCCGTCGGCTCGAAAGTGCCGAGATCGTTGTCCAGCAGGTGCTTGACGAGCCGAGCGGCGTGCCGGGCCTTGCGGTCGAGCATGTAGACGAAGTTGACGTAGTAGGCGGTCTGCGACATCCCCAGCTCGACGAAGTTCGGGAAACCGTGGGTGAAGAACCCGTGGAAGGTCCGGGCCCCCTCGGAAAAGTACTCCTGCATCGAGTGACCCTCGCGCCCGATCACGTCGTAGCCGTAGATGCCCGCCGGGCCGGACCCGGTCTCGAAGCCGGTGGCGAAGATGATGCAGTCGACCTCGTAGTGCGTGCCCGCCACCACGATCCCCGTGGAGGTGATCCCGTCGATCCCGGTCGGCGACGCGGCCAGCGTGACATTGGGCCGGTTGAACGTCTGCAGGTACTCGTCGTTGAAGCAGGGGCGCTTGCACATGTAGCCGAACCACGGCTTGAGACCGTCGGCGGTCGCGGGATCCGTGACGATCGAGTCGACCCGCTGATGGGCGCCCATGAGCAGCTTCATGTCCGCGAGCTCGGCGACCAGCGCCTGGTCCGCCTCCGGGAGTTCACCGACGGGCGTGTCCACCAGGGGCTGGCCCGTCAACTGCGGGAACAGGTGGGTCCAGCCGTCGTCGACCAGGTTCCCGTCCACCTCGTGCCCGGAGATGATCCCGTTGAAGTTGTCGTGCCGCTCGTACTGCCAACGGGGCTGGAGCGACTCGGCCCACCGCGGGTCGGTCTTGCGGTTGTTGCGCGGCTGCACGACGCTCGGCGTGCGCTGCACCACGATCAACTCCTTGGCGTCCTCACCGAGGTAGGGCACCACCTGCACGCCGGTGGCGCCGGTGCCCACCACGGCGACGCGCTTGTCGCGCAGGTTCTCCAGGTTCCCGGCCGCCGATCCGCCGGTGTAGTCGTAGTCCCAGCGGCTGGTGTGGAAGATCTTGCCCTCGAAGTCCGCGATCCCGGGCACCTTCGGCAACTGCGGCTTGGTCAGTGCGCCGTTGGAGCGCATGAGGACGCGAGTGCGGAACCGGTCGCCGCGGTCGGTGGTGACCTCCCATCGCTGGGCCTGCTCGTCCCACTGCGCGTGGGTGGCGCGGGTCTGGAAGTAGGTCTTGTCGTAGAGGTCGTAGTGCCGGCCGATGCGCTGGGCGTGCTCGAAGATCTCGGAGCCGTCGGCGTACCGCTGGCTGGGGATGTACCCGGTCTCCTCGAGCAGCGGCATGTAGATGTGCGATTCGATGTCGCACTGGACGCCCGGGTAGCGGTTCCAGTACCAGGTACCGCCGAAGTCGCCGCCGTACTCGACGATCCGGAAGTCCTCGACGCCGTTCTGCGTGAGGTAGGCACCGGCGGTTAGCCCCCCGAACCCGCCTCCCAGGACCAGGGTGTCGAGCTCCTCGGTGACCGGCTCGCGGGTGATCGGGTCGGAGAACGGATCGGCGTCGTCCACCTCGAGGAGGTCCTCCAGGCCCTGGAACTGGGCCAGTTGGTCCCGGCGCAGGCGGGCCTGCTTGTCCGCCTCGAAACGCTGACGGAGGTGGTCGGGGTCGAAATCGATGTCGAGGGGGATCTGCGATTCGGGGAGGGTGAAGGCCATGCTGGTGTCCTTCGGCGAAGGGTGCGTCCGCGGGGAGGGGTTCCGTGGACGGGGTGTCGAACAAACTTGACGCTCCGTCAAGTTGTGACGAGCATTACGTACACTGTGTGATGTACGCAACAGGCCAACGGGGATTCGGGCGGGCCGGACAGGTGGCTGGCACGTCCCACACCGACGGGTCATGGCTGATCAAAGTAGGTACGGTGGCCTCACCATGACCCCTCCGCGCTCCCCCTCGCCCGACCCGGCCGGTTCCGCGGCGAGCCCGGTCGATGTGACCGGCTCAGCCGATCAGGCCGCGCGCACCCGGCCGCTGGTGGTCGCCGTGATCGGTGCCGGCGCGATCGGCGGCGCGGTCATCGAGGCACTCGAGCGGGGCGACGTCCCCGGGGCCAGGCTCGGCGATGTGCTCCGCTCCCGCAGCACGGACGAGGAGATCACCGACGCCATCGAGGCGGCCGACGTGGTCGTTGAGGCCGGGAGCGTCGAGGCGGCCGAGGAGTTCATCCCGCGAGTGACGGCCGCCGGCAGGGACATGGTCGTGTGCTCCTGCGGGGTGTTCGCCCGCCACTCGGACCCGCGCGACCTGCTAGCGGGCGGGTCGGGCGCCGGTCGCGTACTCGTCCCCGCCGGGGCGATCGGCGGACTCGACGTCCTCTCGGCGGCCGCACGCGCGGGCACCGACGACGCACTCCTGCGGCACTACACCATCAAGAGCCCGGCCGCGCTGGACGTCGACGAGCAGCTCACCGAGCGACGGGAGGTGTTCCGCGGGTCGGCCCGCGAGGCGGCGCTGGCGTTCCCGCTCACCTCCAACGCCTCGGTCGCGCTCGCGCTGGCCACGCTGGGATTGGACCGGACCGAGGTGGTCGTGGTCGCCGACCCCCAGGTCCGTCGCACCCGCCACGTCGTGGAGTGGGTCTCGCCGATGGGTCGCTACGAGCTGCAGTTCGAGAACGCCGTGGACCCCGACTCCGGCGGCCGCACCTCGGCGATCACCGCGTGGTCGGTCGCGGAGGTCCTCTCCGGTCTCGCGGCCGGGGCGGGGCCGGGCGTGGTGGTGCTCGGCCAGGACCCGGGCCGCGGTTCGCGTCGAGAGGCGAAAGACCGGCCGGTGACAGGCCGACCGGTGGAAGCTCGACCGCCGAGCCCCTAGCGTGTGGGTCCCAGTCAACGAGAGGTGCGACTATGACCAACGCCCGACCGTCAGACCCGGATCCCGCCCAGAGCCCGGACGTGGATGACACCGGTTCCGCCCCCGCCGGGGTGACGCCGGACTCCGACTCGACCTCGTTGCAGTCGGACAGTGCGGCCAGGAAGCAGGCCCCCACGGAGCGGCAGAGCCCGACTCCTCAGCCGGGACGCACGAGTCCCGTCGTGTGGATAGTGGTCATCGCCATCCCCGTCCTCCTCCTGGTGGTCGGCCTCGTGGGCTACGCGTTCGAGGTGTTCTAGAGCCATGCCCGCCGCGTTCGACACCGTGATCGTCGGGGCAGGCAATGCCGGGGTCTCCCTGGCGGCCCGCCTCAGGCGCGATGGCGTGGGCGGCATCGCGCTCATCGACCCCAGCCCGGTGCACCGCTACCGGCCGATGCTGAACTACGCCGCGGCCGGGCAGGCACGCATGTCCCGCTACGAGCGGGCCATGGCGACCGTGGTCCCGGACGGGGTCGAACTCGTGCCGCACGCGGCCACCCGCGTCGATCCCGACGCCCGGACCGTCACCCTCGACAGCGGCGCGTCCGTCAGCTACCGCGACCTGGTGTTGTGCCCCGGTCTCACCCCGCACTGGGAGGAGATTCCGGGACTGCAGGAGGCCTACGTCGACGGCTGGGCGGTGTCCGCCCACGTGCCCGAGTACGCCGGTCGGGCATGTGCCGCCCTCGTGCGTGAACGTGAGGGCACCGTGGTGTTCTCGGTTCCGCCCGAGCCGGCATCCTGCGGCGGGACGGTGCTCAAGGCGATGTTCCTGGCGTGCGACCGGTGGCGGCGGGCCGAGGTGCTCGACCGGATCGACGTGCACCTGGTGACCCCGTTCGGCGGACTGCTCGGACTGGAGAAGATCGACTCCCGATTGCAGCCGTTCATCGAGGACTACGGCATCACGGTGCACGCCGACACTCGGGTGACCGCTGTGGACCACGCCGCCCGGACCGTCTCGCTCGACGGCCCCGCCCCGGTGACCCTCGAGCACGTCAACCTCGCCTACGTCACCCCGGACAGCCGCGCACCGCGATTCGTCGCCGACTCGGGCCTGGCGACGGGCGACGCCGCCACGCTCGTCGAGGTGGACCCCCGCACCCTGCGCCACACGCGCCACGAGACGGTGTGGGGACTGGGGGACGCCGCGACCGTGGACACCCGCCCGTCCGGTGGCGCGTTGCGCGACCAGGTCGCGGTGGTGGCCGACAACCTGCGCGCCGCCCGCGACGGTGGGCCGCTGAAGGAGTACGACGGCTACACGGTCATCCCCGTGGCCGTGAGCAGGGGCCGACTGGTGCTCGACGAGCACGACCGGGACGGCCGGCCGGCCCCGTCGGTGCCGGGGATCGACCTCTTCGCCCCGCGACGGATGACGTACGCGTTCGACCGGTTCGTCCAGCCCGTCGTGTACTTCCGCAAGCTCCTGCGCGGCCGGGTCTGACCCGGCGACCGGTCCGTCGCCGAGGTCAGTGGGTGGCCAGTTCGATCTCGTCCCGTCGCGCCTGCGGGAGTTCACTGCCGCGACCGAGATCCACCTGCACGTGGTGGAGCGTGGCGCCGCGGACCGGGAACGATCCCTCGTACGCGGTGCTCACCGCGCTCCCCCGACTGCGCCCGATGTCGAGGGTCTCGTTCATGCTGAACATCGCGGGCGCCGTCACGGCGATCCGCCCGTGCCCCACCTGCTCACCGTCGACGAGCAGGCGCAGGTCCGCGCCCGCCGCGATCCCTCCGTCGTAGGCGAACTCGAGCTCGACGGTGCGCGCACCCGCGGCGAGCGGTTCGCTGCCGGCTGCCCGGCCGTGGTGGCGACCGAAGAAGTTGTACTCGAAGACGGGCACCCCGTCGACGATGTACAGCGTCATGCCTCCGAAGCGGCCACCCAGGCTGAGCAGCACACCCTCGCAGGACCCCGCCGCGGGGGAATCGCCGCCGTGGACCTCCAGCGACGCCGTGAGCCGGAACGCACGGTTGAGCAGCTTGGGCGCGGCCTTCTCGTTGAGCCCGTCCATGTGCGGGTACAGGGTGATCGACGTGCGGCCGCCCATGGGGTGGGGTGGGCGGTTGTCGACGCCGGCCTGGCGTCCCACGGTGCTGTCGTCCAGCGGCAGCACGTCGTACCGCGCGGCCTCGGCGATGAACTTCATCGTCAACCGCTCGAGGATCTCGGGGTGCTCGGCGGCCAGGTCACGGGACTGCGACCAGTCCGCGCGGGTGTCGTAGAGCTCCCATGTACTGTCCGCCAGCGGCGTGAGGTCGACGCCGGAGGTGGCCATCAGCCAGGGCGCCCGTTGCGCGGTCACGGCGGTCCACCCGTGGTCGTAGATCCCGCGGTTGCCGAAGATCTCGAAGTACTGGGTGGTGTGCCGGTCCGCGGCGTCGGGCTGGTCGAAGGTGTAGGTCATGCCCATACCCTCGAGGGGCTTCTGCGCCACACCGTCCACGGTGTGCGGCATCGGCAGACCCGCGGCCTCGAGGATGGTGGGGGCGATGTCCACGCAGTGGTGCCACTGGTGGCGCAACCTGCCCGGCTCGGCGATCCGGCCCGGCCAGTGCGCGACGAGGGCGTTCCGGGTCCCGCCGTAGTGGGAGGCGACCTGTTTGGCCCACTGGTAGGGGGTGTTCAGCGCCAGCGCCCAGGACGACGGGAAGTGCGGGTACGAGTCGGGGCCGCCGAGATCGTCCCACTTGGCCAGCAGTTCCTCGGTGGTCGAGGGCAGCCCGTTGAGTCCGGCGAGGTAGTTGAACGCGCCCAGCCGGCCGCCCTCCGTGGAGGCGCCGTTGTCCCCGACCATGTACAGGACCAGGGTGTTCTCCAGCGCACCCGTCGAGTCGAGATGGTCGATGAGTCGCCCGACCTGGTCATCGGTGTGCTCGAGGAACCCGGCGTACAGCTCCATGAGTCGGGCGGCGACCTTCTTCTCGTCGTCGTCGAGCTCGTCCCAGTGCGGCAGACCGGGCGCCCATGGTCCGAGCTCGGTGTCCTCGGGGACCACTCCCAGTTCCTTCTGGCGCGCCAGGGTCCGCTCACGCAGGGCGTCCCAGCCGTCGTCGAACTCGCCGACGTACCGGTCGCGATAGGACTCGGGGACGTGCAGCGGCGCGTGGACCGCGCCCAGCGGCAGGTAACAGAACCACGGCATGTCGGGGGCCACGGTGGAGACGTTCTCGACCCACTGGACGGCGTGGTCCACCAGGTCCTCGGTGAGGTGGTATCCCTCCTCCGGTGTCCGGGGCGGGTCCACCTGCCGACGCCCGTCGTAGAGGATCGGGGTGAAGTGGTCCGCCTCGGCGCCCAGGAACCCGTAGAAGGTGTCGAACCCCTCCTCGGTGGGCCAGCGGTCGAACGGCCCGGCGGCCGTGGTCTCCCACGGCGGGGTCTGGTGCATTTTTCCGAACGCGCCGGTGGCGTAGCCGTTGCCGCGCAGCACCCGGGGATGGTGGCCGCCGAGTCGGGCCGCATGCCCGTGTATCCGGGTGCGCGGGTGCTCATCTCGGCGATCACGCCCATCCCCACGCTGTGGTGGTTGCGCCCGGTGAGGGTCGCGGCGCGGGTCGGCGAGCACAGCGCGGTGGTGTGGAACCGCGTGTACCCCGCCCCGTCGTGGTTGAGGCGCTCGATGGTCGGGGTGCGGCAGGGGCCCCCGAACGCCGAGGACGTGCCGAACCCCACGTCGTCGAGCATCACCAGCAGGACGTTGGGCGCCCCCTGCGGTGGGCGGATCTGCTCGACGCCCGGGAACCCGTCCTGCTGATCGCGGCGGTCCATCTCAGCGGGCACCCGACCGGCGAGCCGCCGCACGGGCAGGACGTGACGGTCGAGACCGGCCTCGGGGAACGCGTCGTCTGACGGGCTCATGCTGGCACGTCCCCGACGATGGCGACGCGCTCCATGACCCGACGATGGGGGAAGTAGTCACTGCACGCGTAGTGCTGGGTGGCCCGGTTGTCCCAGAACGCCACCGTGCCCGGGGCCCAACGCAGGCGTGCCTGGAAGTCGGGCATCTTGACCTGGTCGAGCAGGCGCCGCAACAACTCCCTGCCCTCGACCGGGTCCATGCCGTCGATACCGGTGGTGAACAGGCTGTTGACGAACAGGAGTCTGCGGCCGGTCTCGGGGTGCGTGCGGACCACCGGATGGTGCTGCGGCGGGTAGCGCTTCTGCATCTCGGCGAGCTTGTCGGGGGACATGCTCCGGCCGAACGACGGCGTGAAGTCGTGTGTGGCCGTCAGCCCGTCGATCCGCTCCTTGATCTCGTCCGGCAGCGCGTCGTAGGCGTTGCCCATGTCCGACCACAGGGTGTCGCCGCCGGCATCGGGGACCCGGATCGCCCGCAGCACCGACCCCATGGGGGGCCGGTCCTGCCAGGTGACGTCCACGTGCCAGATGTTCTCCATGCCCGGGTTGTCCTGTCCGCGGTCGAACCTCACGACCTCGGGGATCTCCCCCTGGTCGAGGAGCGGGTGGACCTCCAGGTCGCCCCAGTGGGCGGCGAAGTCGCGGTGCTGGTGGGCGGTGACGTGCTGTTGGTCGCGGAAGAAGAGCACCTTCCTCTCGAGCAGCGCGGTCTTGAGTTCGGAGATCTGCTCGGGTGACGGGGCGGCGAGGTCGACGCCCTCGACGTCCGCTCCGATGAACGGGGTGACGGGCCGCACGCCGATGTGGTGGTAGGTGGCGGGCGGGGCATCGTCGGCCGTCAGCCGCATCCGCTTGGGGCCGAACTCGATGTCGTGATCGCCGATCGTGACCTGCATGGGGGTTCCTTCCGTGGCCGGTGGGCCTGGTCGAGGGGACGACGCGCGAGGTGTAGACATCTGTCTACAGCGTGCTCAACCGTGACTGTAGACGATCGTCTACAGTGGCGTCCATGGATCTCCCCGAATCGGATCGCCCCGTCGGACGAGACGCAGTACGCCGCGCCGTTCTCGGCACCGCCCGCCGGATCTTCGCGGCCCGCGGGCC